>Ga0247773_1000010_pt1 | contig 82290 bp, 80 predicted proteins | sample UWRJL092311B6_FD_179934 | JGI IMG/M metagenome (GOLD analysis project Ga0247773, IMG submission 179934) | Plant litter microbial communities from Arlington Agricultural Research Station in Wisconsin, United States - UWRJ-L092-311B-6 | ecosystem: Environmental > Terrestrial > Plant litter >... | reverse complement strand
TACCGATTTCGCTGAATGATTGTGCATTCCCCCACAGACAAACCGGCTCACACGGAGCAACGGAGGGAGCGGAGAACTGCTAGTCTTTCCTCCGTTTCCTCCGTTGCTCCGTGTGACATTCTTCCGTAGCGGTCCTTCCGAATGCACAGCCGATCGCCGGATCTGGTATCACAACGCGCTCGCTCACCCGCACCACCATCTCTCCCGCGACGAACCAGCCGCGCGAAGCACCCCCGTCCCTCCCCTGCAGTTCGGGGGAGGGACAGGCGCCTTCAGGCGCCAGGGAGAGGGCTGCGCGGCGCCAGAGGATCCACGAAGAGTACTCCCTGCTCCGGATCTCTACTTCGCCGCCGCCGTCGCGGCGGAGCTCCCCGCGAGCGCCGAGTCCTTCCAGTTCCACCACAGCAGCTTGTCGGGCTCGTGGGGGAACACCGAGGCGTAGTAGACGGCGCAGCGCAGCACGTACAGCATGCACCGGTCGATGTGCATCCCGCGCTGCTCGCACAGCTGGTCGTACAGCGCCTCGGGGTCGCGGCCGTGCAGGTCGGCCACGCGGCGGACGCCCAGCTCCCACAGGTCGATGGCGATCGACTTGCCCACGCCGGGGATCTGGCGCAGCTCCTTGAGCACGGAGGGGGTCGGCGGCTCCATCATCGGGTCCATCATCGGCTCCGTTCCTGGCGACGCAGGGTGCGCGGCGGGGATGCGTGTTGAAGGGAAGACGGCATCGTTCGGCTGTGTGGACATGGGTCCGCCAGGGCGCTTACAACCTTTCCGCTGCGTGCTGCATCAGAATGGTTGCCCGGGCGGTGAAACCTGGCGGCAGGGCACGCCGTAGGGCGCGGTGCGGGAGAGACGGAAGCGGCTCATGGTTTCCTAATCGAACCCGCGCAACAACTTGCAAAGACGGGCGGTACTGTTACCGCGAGACCGGCGACGATCGAGAATGCCGACGCGACCCCCACCTCACGTGTAGTCTGCGTCCTCCGGGTGGGCACGGCTGAGACGGCGAAGGGCTCAAGGGCAGGGTGAGACCGCATGGGCGACGAGGCCCGTCCGAATCGATCGGGCGGGCCTCGCCACGTTTGGGCGGCGTCCGCGCGTGGCTCGGGCACCGTCAACAGGTGCGTGAGCGCGAAGTGCCGTGAGTGCGCTGGAAATCGGTGTGAGCCGAACGTACGGGCGCACTCACGCACTTCCGCACCCGTTCCGCCGGCTCATCCGCCCACGACCGACCCTTCCCCAGCCATCCCGCCGTCCTCCTCCGGAACCTCGGGCACGTCGCTGGGCGCCTGCCGCCGCAGCAGCAGCGCCCCCATCAGCGCCGCGCCGAGAGAGGCGGCGAAGATGCCCACCTTGGCGTCGGTCACCAGCGCCTCGCTGCCGAACGCCAGGCCGGTGATGAACAGCGACATGGTGAACCCGATCCCCCCCAGCCAGCTCACCCCGTGCAGCGCGCGCCAGTTGCACCCGCTGGGCAGCGCCGCCATCCGCAGCCGCACCGCCAGCCAGGCGAACAGCGTGATCCCCAGCGGCTTGCCGATCAGCAGCCCCAGCAGCACGCCGAGCGTGATCGGGCTGGTGAACGCCTGCGCCAGCTCGCCCTTCAGCTCCACACCGGCGTTGGCGAAGGCGAACAGGGGGATCACGGCGAACGACACCCACGGCTGCAGCGAATGCTCGATCCACTGCAGCGGCGCCTGCGCGGCCTCGGCGGTGTTCTCCAGCTCGATGATGGCGGCCTGCTGGCCGCGGTTGGTGAGCAGGTTCTCGCCGTCGGGGCCCGCCGCGTCGAACGCGTCCAAAATGCGCCGGCCGCGCTCCGAGAACTCGCCGGTGTCGATGCGGGTGCGCGCGGGGATGGTCATGGCCACCAGCACGCCGGCCACGGTGGCGTGCACGCCGCTCTTCAGGAAGCACACCCACACCGCCAGCCCCAGCACCACGTAGATGTAGGGCCGGCGCGCCCCCAGCTTGTTGAACACGCCCAGCGCCACGATCAGCCCCAGCCCCAGCCACAGCGCGTGCACGTTGATGGCCGCCGTGTAGAACACCGCGATCACCAGCACCGCGCCGATGTCGTCGGCGATGGCCAGGGCGGCCAGGAAGATCTTGAGCGGCGCGGGGGCGCGGTTGCCCAGCAGCGCCAGCACGCCCATGGCGAATGCGATGTCGGTGGCCATGGGGATCCCCCAGCCGGCCGCGCCCGCGCCACCCACGTTGAGCGCCGCGAAGAGCAGCGCCGGCACCAGCATCCCCCCCAGCGCGCCGGCGATGGGGAGCGCCGCTCGGCGCATGCTGGCCAGCTCGCCCACCAGCACCTCGCGCTTGATCTCGAGCCCCACCACGAAGAAGAACACGGCCATCAGGCCGTCGTTGATCCAGTGGTGCAGCGAGTACTCCAGCGCCAGGCCGCCCAGCCGGAAGGAGAGCGGCGTCTCCCACAGGTGGTGATATCCCTCGGCCCACGGCGAGTTGGCCGCGGCCAGCGCCGCCAGCGTGGACGCGATCAGCACCAGGCCGCCCGCGCTCTCGGTGCGCGCGAAGCGCCCGAACGGCGACAGCAGCCGCTCGATGGGAGACGGCGGCGGCGGAGGGACGATGTTGCGGTGCTGCGTCACGCTCGAGAGCCGGCTGACAGACGTGCGGACCGGGCCCGCCCCGGTCCGTCACCGCCGATGCTAACCCGATCCAGAGTCACACGCAAATTGAGAGTAGATGCTGGATTCCGCCTGCGATCCGCCACGCGGGGAAGGGGACGGATCGCCCCGCGTCACGATGAGTGGTCGTGGATGATCCGCCACCCATCGGGCGTGCGCATGAACGTGAGCGAGAAGATGCCGCTGAGGGCCGGCTGGCCGGTTCGGGTCACCGTCCAGTGGCCCAGCACCAGCGCGTAGTCGCGCCCCAGCGGCCGCGCCTCGATGCGGTCGTAGGCGAGCTGGCCGGCCGGGGCGCCGCCGCGGAACCAGCTGGTCGCGTAGCTCTGGCGGATGGCCGGCACCCCGCGGATCACGTCGCGGGCGATGTAGGTGGTCTGCGGCGAGTTCAGGTAGGGGAGCAGGAAGCCGTCCAGGTCGCCGCGATTCCACGCCCGCGCCGACTCCTGCAGCACGGCCTCGATCTCGCGCTGCGGGCTGACGCCGGTCTGCGGCGCGCGAGGGGCGCTGGCGCACGCCGCGGCGCCGGCCAGCAGCACCACCACGAACGTGCGGCGAAGGGGGGTGATACGGTGCATCGGGATCGCTCCGGTCTGGGTTGCGCGGGGCAGAGGGCTGAGGTTGAGCCGGGAAGATAGCCGCCTCGCGACGGGTGTGCACTCCTGCCCCCGGGCGACCGGCCGAATGTCGCCAGTGGGATGCCGGCGCGTGGGTGCGGTGGCCTCGGGGCACACTCACGCACCCCTCCTCCCGCCCCCGTTTCCGCGCCCCTCCACCCCCAGCGAGCCGTTCGCATCGCCCCGGTTGAAGCGTGCACGGCGGACGCCCAAGCGACGCGGAATTACGCCCAAGTGCTTTGATGCGAACGCTTCACGCCACCGGGGGAACAATCGTCCAGGTGTATACGGTGTATAAGTGTGCAATCATCGGAATGTTGCATCTTGCACGCCCCACATCCGGCCGCTAATCTGGAGAGTGTAAGCCAACCCCAAGTAAACACAGTGCACGTGCGGCCTTGCGCCGCCCCGGACTCTCTACCGTGAAAGGGGGAGCCCGTGGCTGAGCGCGCCGGCGAGCCCAGTATCGACCGAATCCGCGAGCACGCCCGCCGCAGCGTGGCGCGTACCTCCCTGCGCAAGGTGGCCAAGGCCGCCGGCGTGAAGGTGGGCGCCACCAAGAAGTTCATCGACGGGTCGGTGCCCTACGAGCGCAACGCGCGCCTCTGGAAGAAGTGGTACGCCCGCGAGCTTCGCGAGGGTATCGCCGAGGCGCCCGACGACGCGCTGCCCAGCGTGGACGCGACCGCGCTGCTGGACGTGCTCACCTGGTCGGTGCCCGAAGAGCAGCGCGACGACTTCCGGCGCGAGCTGGTGGAGGCGGTCATCCGCCTGCACACCAGCCGGTCGCTGACGCCGCCTGCCTGGGCGCTGGACCTGTCCGGCAGCTCGCACGAGCGCTGACGGAAGCGTACGACACCACGAACGCGGCGGGGCCCCAGGCCTCGCCGCGTTCCGTGCTTCCGTGCGGCCGGTCGATTCCAGATCCGGCAAAAGCCCCGACCCCGGCGGGCCTGGATGCACCCCCTGATCATGCGGCCCTAGTGTGACGCTTATCAGCCACACGCATTCCGGCCGAAATACATACATTAGCCGCGGTCACGCTCGCGCTCTGGGGTCCCCACGCGCGAAGCCGCACGGCCAGGTCGACCGCCGCTTTCGCAACGGCGAGTTGAGGCGCCTTCACCATCACGGCGAGCTGCTGGACGTGCTTGTTCCCCGTTTTGCCGAGGTAGCTGCTGGGGGCCCGGCTGCAACCGGGCCGGTCGCAATTCCCTGCGACCGGAAGGAGGGAAGCACCTAGCTGGCTACCGCCGAGATGGTGGCACGTAGCAATGGGGATGCAACGGTTTGCGGAGGAACTCCATCCGCCGAATCACGTTCTCTCGTTCCGAATCCGAAAGGCGGTCAAGCAACGCCGCGCGCAGCTCTTCGGGGGCTTCTCCCATAAGAAGATCCTCACACTCGGCTCGCGTACGGCCCCCATCAGATAAGCTGGCCGTAAGTACTTCCACGGGGGAGCCTGCGAGCGCGGCCGTTCGCGCCACGTCCCATAGGCTAAGCACTCCGTCGTCCGACTGGGTCAACAAACGCGCGCCATCGCCGCTGAAGGCAAAAAAGGCCGTCTGTGGCCTCCCTCGATGCGCGACAAATCGCGCGATCTCCATGCCGGAGGATATATCCCAAATTCGCGCCGTCACATCGTGCGACGCCGTAAAAACGCGCGCTCCGTCGGCACTGATCATCGCATCGCTGATCCATCTCTGATGACCTTCCAAACAACGAATCTCCCTACCGTTCGAGGAATCCCAGAGCCGGACCGTTGCATTGGATGCTCCTGTAACCACCAGCCTCCCGTCTGGAGAGAAGCGCGCAACGTTTACCCGGTGCTCGTTGTGGCCCGAAAGACAGTGAAGCTCTCGACCTGAGGCTACGTCCCATATTCGGGCGGTACCATCTTCAGAGGCGGTCACTAACCGCGCGCCGTCCGGACTCAGGCCGAGAGAATTTACGCCATCCCTATGGCCCAGCATCAGGGCCAACTGACGTCCGTTGGCGGCGTCCCAAATTCTCGCAGAATAATCCGACCCTTTAGCCATGAATGGACCCGAGCACGTAGCGATTTTCGTCCCATCCGGGCTAATCGCGGCATCTTGCACCTGATCAAGATGTCCCCGTAGGCAGAGCAGTTCGATACCAAAGTAAGCGTCCCACAGGCGTGCGGTCCGATCCGCCGAGGCCGTCACGACCATCTTGCCGTCATGACTGTATCTCGCCCTGGCCACCCTATCCTCGTGGCCTGCCAGTTCGCACACTACACTGCCGGACACCGAATCGAAGATTCGGGCACCCCGTCCCCATGCGCACAGGATGTTAGTCTCGTCCGGACTGAAGACCACGCTTCGGACCTCGCCCTGCGCTTGCAGAGTCCCAACCTGCCTACCCGTGACCGCGTCCCAGATCCGGCCCGTTCCCTCCAGGTTGGAAACCGAGACGATCCGGCTATTGTCCGCGCTAAACGCGGCGGCATTAACCCACCTCGAATGCCCTCGCAAGATGGCGATCTCGCCCTTTGAGGAATCCCAGGTCCGAGCCGTGGCATCGGCCGAAGCCGTAACGACTTGTGTGCCGCAAGGGCTGAAATTCGCGGAATGAACTTCTGCCTGATGGCCAATGAGGGATAGGAGTTCCTCGCCGGTCACGGCATCCCAGACGCGTGCGGTACGGTCATCGGATGCCGTGACGATCCTGCCGTCGTCGGGACTGAACCGGATGGAATTGATACTCTCCTGGTGTCCGAAACATTGTGCGAGCGACTTCCCGGTCGCCGAATCCCACACGATGACGGAATTGTCCTCGTACGCGCAGGCGACAAAATCCCCATTGCTGCTGAAACGGAAACAAGTGGTTGCGGGGTGACCATGCTCCAATATCGCTAATTCTTTGTAGTTGGACGTTTCCCACAGGCGTGGCGGGCCGCCATAAGACGTGCTCAATATCCTGGTTCCGCTGGCATTGTACGCAGCGAACTGCTCGAAGTTGTTCCCGAGTTTCGCGATCTGCTTACCTGTGCTCGCGCTCCAGACGCGAGCCGACAGATCGTGCGAACCACTGACCACGGTTGAGCCATCCGGACTGAACGATACAGTGTACACGCTGTTGTCGTGCATGAAGCAGGAGAGCTCCTCCCCTGTTTCCACGCTCCATACGCGTGCCGAATGATCGTGATAGGCAATTGCGAGCTTCGAGCAATCAGGGCTGAAGCACATGCATAGGATATCCCGCACGTGTTCCTTCTTGAACTCCGCGACCAGCGTTCCGGTGATGGAACTCCATAGAAGTGCCCGGGGCGGCCGGTCTGCGGCCGTGGCGACGTATGCCCCGTCCGGGCTGAAGATCGCCAGATTCGCGAGGTAACCGGCCGAAGAGAGCTGGAACATTCGACGCCCGCTTCGAGCTTCCCAGAGAAGCACGGCCCCATCGGCGGCAGCGGTCAGTACCGTCTTCCCGTCAGGTGAGAAGGCGGCAATCATTACGGACGCTTCATGCCCCCACAGCATTGTTCGAGCGCTACTCTCCTGCAAAGCTCGGACTGCGTCGCGAATGCCGGGAACCAACTCGGGAACGAGATCGAGCGCGTGATCGCCAGCAAGCAGCATCCCGGCCGCGGACCATCGCAGAGCGGCATAGGGTCGCCCCTCGCGAAGCTCCTGTTGGGCTGGTTTGACGAAGGCTCGCCCGACGATTCTGCGACGATCGAGGGAATCGGCTAATTCCCTCCGGCGGCTGTTTTCCACCAAATCGAGCACCAGCGGCCCAAGCGCTGGTGCGTGCACGGGCCGCCGGGCTGCCCACGCGTCGAAGTCCGCGATGGCACCAGCGCGAAGCAATTGATTATCAGGTTGTCCGTCGGCGGCCCACTGCTGGGCCAGGCGGGTGAATCGCGTTCCGCGCCGGTGCCAATTGATGTCCAGATTGAGCTCGGCCAAGAGCGATACCATGGCTTCCTCGAACGTCGGCCCGTCAACGCGGAAATCGAGTTGGACGTTCAGCCTTCGCAACCCCTCTGGTGCGAGATCGAGGTCTACGTCGCGGTACAGGATTGTGATCACCCGCTTCCCCAAACTTCGGGCATGGTCGATCTCATTGTCGCATGCGGGGCTGGCAGCACTGTCCGGTGAGACGATAAAGACCATCACGTCACTAGCAGCGATCATACCTCTTATCGCCGTCCACCACTCATCCTGGGGCGTCAGGCGGAGATCAGGGTCAACAGGCGGGTTATCGGAGCGGTCGTAGATGGCGGCATAGCCAGCCGCCTCTAGCGCGTCTGCGAGGCGCGCGCAGAAGGTGGCATCCTCACGGCTATAGGAGAGGAAAACAGCCGTGTTCGGCTGGTCCCGAGCCGTTGCGTCATCAACGGTCATTGGCTGGTCCTTGATCCCGTCGGAGTAGAGGAGCGCAGCCAGGGCGATGCGCGCCTCCTTCCTAGCCCCTCTAGCACGCCATCTCGCGCGAGGGATACGCATCGGACGTGGCTTGGCCAAACTAAAGGTCGTTCAACGAAATCGCCGTTGAGGAAGCCGGCTCTCGTCCGCTCTGGAACTCAGAGCTAAGAAGGTGAGGGATTACGTACCAGGCTCGGCTTGGGACCTTCGACGGCATAACCATCTACTGTGGCGACAAAGCTACCTTGATGGTACCGCCCTCCCCAAAAACCGTAAAGGTGGTGCTATAGTATGATATCCATAATCGATGAGACTACTTTTCCCCGAGGGCTGGTGACGTCACCGCGCGAACGCGACGAGGCCCAGCGGAACGCGGCGCCACGCACGCCACGCCAGCGGCGGCCCCGACGCGGCGCGCACCAGCAGCTGCGCCGAGATGCCGCCGTCGAGCAGCATCGCGCGGCGGCAGCCCAGCGCACCCATCAACGCCGCCATCTCGGGCGCGGTGGGGCCCACCGGAAGCTCCCCGATGGTGCCGCCCAGCGCGTCGAAGCGGGTCAGCGCCACCAGGAGCCGGCCGTCGGGCAGGATCCCCAGCGCGAGGCGCGCGTCGCGGTGCTCCACGTCTACCCCGGCGCCCGCGCGGGTGAGCGCCGGAGCCACGCGGCCATCGTCCAGCAGCAGCGCGGGATAGCTCTGGAACGCGGTCTCGATCTCTCCACGTGCCCGTACGGCCGGCAGCTCGCCGGCCGTCACCAGCCGCACGCCGCCGTCGGCACCGGCCACCAGGGCCATCGCCAGCGGCCCGCTCCCGGGCGGCTGCACCTCCACCCCGTCGCGCACCAGCCACCCCCACGGCCGGCCGCCCGCGAACTGCCCCGCGTTCAACGCCAGCACGGCCCCCGCCGAAGCCGAGTCCACGCTCCAGTTCCCCAGCAGCCCCTCCATCCGCGTGGCCGTGGCCAGCCGGAACCGCAGCCGCCGCGGGTCGGCCCGCACCAGCACCACGCGAAGCCGCCGGGCCTCGCCCGTGCCGGCCAGGCGCAGCTCGGCGCGCTCGAGCCCGGGGCGCACCGCCGTCCACCGCGCGGCGCCCGCCAGCACGGGGAGCGGCTCGGCCCAGGCACGAGGCGCCTGGGACGAGCGCCACCAGGTGTGCCAGCGGCCGCCGCGCAGCACCGACAGGGTGGAGCGGGGCAGCGGCTGCGCCGCCGCGGCGCACGGAGCCAGGCAGGCGGCAACGAGCAGGGTGCGCCGGACCGCCCGGCGCACCCTGGTGGACACGGTGAGCCGGGCGAGGCTCACGAGTTGTCGGCCAGCGCCCGCAGCAGCGCGCCGCAACGCTCGCGCAGGGCGGCGGCCTCGGCGGGGGTGTACACCCAGTAGACGTTGGTGCCGCGCCCGGGAAGCCGCACGTCGCCTTCGCCCGTGGCCTGCCCGGCGGCCCGGCAGAAGGGTACCGCGCGCTCCTTGATCACCGCGTACTGCCGCGGCGAGAACTCGCCCGCGGCCTGCCCGGCCTGGGCGGCATGCGCCTGCGCCTCGTTCTGGATGCGGCCGCGCTCCGCCGGGTCGGGGCCGCAGGCGCGCTCCATGGCCGCCTTCATCTCCTCGGCCGCGGCGGCAATCGCGGCCTGGTCGCTCCGCTCGGCGGCCTCGGTCACCTTGCGCGACACGGCCTGCCCCGGGGCCGAGGTGTACCACTGCAGGTTGCACTGGCCGTAGGCCTCGGGCGTCTTCACCGCGGCCAAGCGCTGGGCCAGCTGCCCGCGGTCGGCGCTCTCGGCGGCCAGCGCGCGCTGGAAGCGGTCGAGGACCGGCGCCGTCATCTCCAGCACGTCGCCGGTGTTCACGCGCGACGACGCGGCGGCGGGCTGCCCCGCCGGGCTCGCGGGCGACGGCGCCGCGGCGCCCGACACGGCGCGCTGGGCGGCGCGGCGAAGGCCGCCCAGCTGGGCGTGGGCCGGCGCGGCGGCGGCCACGGTGAGCAACGCGCACGCAGCCGCGGCGCGGAATATGGATGCGGAGTTCATCGGAACGTTCGGGAGTCGGACGAAGGTTTCAGGGGCGGAAGCTTCCGCCGGAAGCGGGGCGCGCGGGAGGCGCGCCGCGGGACGTGCGGCCTCTTACGGCGTGCGGCCGTCGCGGTTTCAGGCCGACCCCGGCGGCCGGACCCGCGGGCCGTTGCGTGGGCCGGGGGCCTCCCAGCTTCGGCTACGGCTCGGCCGGGGGGCGGGGCTTGCGGTGCACGTCGGCGCGCAGGATGGTGTAGACCAGCCAGATGCCGAGCACCGCCGCGCCCAGGAAGAAGAGCATGGCGATGCCGGGGTAGCCCCAGATGGTGAAGCGGGTCTGCACGCGCATCATCATCGCCGCGCCCACGATCAGGGCGGCCAGGATCATCCCGGTGGCCAGGCGGTTGGCGATCTTCTGCATCCCCTCCATCAGCCACACCGCCTCGCCCAGGCGGATGTTCATCCCCAGCCCCCCGTCTGCCGCGCTGTCGAGCAGGCGATTGAGGCGGGCGGGGAGCTTCTGCACCAGCTCGTTCATCTCCAGCAGGTTGGCGAACATCCGCTGCGGCGAGAGCGTCTTGAGCATGCGCCGCTGCATCAGCCCGTTCACGTTGCGGCGGATGCTGGCGTTGGGGTCGAACTGCGGGTCGAGGGTGCGGCCCACCTGGTCGAGCGCGAGGAGCGCGCGGCCCAGCATGGCCATCTCCACCGGCAGCCGGATGCCGTTCTCGGCCGCCGCGCGGAACACCTCCAGCATGATGCGCCCCACCTGCACGTTCTCGGCGGTGGCGCCCTGGAAGAGCGCCACCAGCTCCGAGGTCTTCTCCACGAAGGCGGTGCGGTTGAAGCCGGCCTTCTCCTCGCCCAGGCCGATGGTGATCTCGGCCGCCTCGGGGCCGTGGCCCTCGCTGATGGCCAGCACCAGCCGGATCAGCTGCTCCTGCAGCTCGGGGCTGATGCGCCCCACCATCCCCAGGTCGAGCAGGGCGACGCGCTTGTCGTCGGTGAGGAAGACGTTGCCGGGGTGCGGGTCGGCGTGGAAGAAGCCGTCGATCAGGATCTGCTTGAGGTACGCCTGGAACAGCTCCTCGGCCAGCGCGGCGCCGTCGATCTCCAGGTGCGCCAGCGGCGACAGCGCGGTGATCTTCTTGCCGCGCACGAACTCCATCGTCAGCACGCGCGAGGTGGTGAAGTCGTCCACGGGGGTGGGCACCACGATGCGCTCGAACTCGGCCAGGTTCTGCCCCAGCGTGGCCAGGTTGGCGGCCTCGCGGCGGTAGTCCAGCTCGCCCACCAGCGTCTTCCGGAACTCCTGCAGGGTGCGGCCGAACTCGTACTGGCGCCCCGTCTTGGTGTGCTTGTCCATGAAGGTGGCGATCTCGTCCAGCGCGTCGAGGTCCTGCGCGATCTGCTGGCGGATGCCGGGGCGCTGCACCTTGACCGCTACCTCGCGCCCGTCGCGGAGCGTGGCGCGGTGCACCTGCCCCAGCGACGCCGCGGCCATCGGCTCGGCGGCGAAGTCGCCGAAGGCCTTGCTCACGCGCACGCCGAGCTCCTCGGCCACGATCGCGTGCGCCTCTTCGGCCGGGAACGGGCCCACGTTGTCCTGCAGGCGCGACAGGGCGTCGATGTAGGGCTGGGGGAGCAGGTCGGGGCGGGTGGACAGGAGCTGGCCCAGCTTGATGAAGGTGGGCCCCATCTTCTCCAGGTCGTCGGCCAGCTCCTCGGCGTCGGGCGCGCCTGCCGGCGGGGCCGGCGGGCCGGTCGCGGCGTCGTCCTGCAGCAGCGCGTCTTCGAGCCCGGCGGTCTGCACCAGGTCGCTCCGGCCGTACTTCAGCATCAGCTTCGCCAGGTCGCGATAGCGTTTGACGTGCTCCGGCTTCAGCGAGATGCCCATGGCGTGGTTCCGTCTCCGGCTCGTGTCGGCGTACAGGCGAAATTCAGGTTTTCCGCCGCCAGAAACGCAGTTTCCGTGCGCGGGTGAGGGTTTCCCCCCACGGACCAACGCTGGAGACTGGCGGGTTGAGGTGGCACGGACCCCACGCTGGCGTTGCGCGCCTGTCCAACCGCAACCGCATGTCGATATCCTGCCAATTCCCATGTCCGATTACACGAATGCCGAACCGCGAACAGCATGAACACGGAGGAAGCGGAGAAAAGCGGAGGGAGCGGAGGCACACGGACATTCCTCCGCTTCCTCCGTTCTCTCCGCTGCTCCGTGTTCATGCTGTTGGTTCGTTCGTCCCCCCCCCCGATGATCCTGTGTCCTGGCAACATCTCTTAGGCCTGTGATGAGGATGAGCACACAGTCCGTTGAGCTGAACGGTATCATTTACGGAGGAGATGCCACTGTGATCGGCGTTCCAGCGCCCGGGCGCTCGCCACCCAACCCATCCTTCCGCGGTTGGTAAGCGCAGGCGAACGGTACGTCACCGCGCCGCATGCGATGACGGCATCCGCGGTACCGCATCGGTGCTTTTTTCGGCCCGGAATGCCCAAATTGTCGCACGGCCTGCCGATTTACGCCCCTCCCCGATGCGTTCGTATCGCCTGCCGAACGGGCGGCCCCGTGTTCCGCGCGCACCGTCACCGCTTCGTTCTCACCCCCACCGTCCTCCGGTAGCGTAGAGGTGCACCGCGGCGCAGGCCGCGGCCCTCGTCACCCCTTCCGGAAGAGGCACCATGAGCACACGCACCGCATCGCGCGCCGCCGCCTTCGTCGTGGCCGCGACCGTCCTGGCTGCCTGCCAGGACTCACCCGCCGGCGCCGGCCGGTCGATCTACGACCTTTCGCAGGTGAAGATCACCGCCGGCACGGGCGAGCGGCCCAACATCGACGCGCACCGCACCCGCAACGCGGCGCGGCAGCAGCCGCGCTTCGTGTGCGACCCCGACTACGGCTGCACCCCGCTCCCGCGCCCCGAGGCCACGTTCGACTACGGCGCGTACACCGAGCAGTCCACCAGCGGCTCCAACAAGTCGGTGCACCTGGTGGCGTGGTCCGACAACTACGCGCACATCAACACCATGTCGGTCACCGGCAGCTTCAAGAGCGTGGGCGGCTCCGGCGCGCAGGGGTGCAACGCCACGCCCGCGCAGTTCGCCACCGAAACGGTGAGCGGCATCGGCTCGGTGTGGGGCGACCACCGCACGCTGTTCGTGGAGCGCACGGGCACCTACGCCAGCAGCGCCACCTACGTGTGGCAGGTGGACGGCACCCACTACTTCCAGGCCAGCCTGGGCTACAGCGTGGACGGGAGCTACCGCAGCGGAACGTTCTACTCCAGCGCCCGCACCTGCTACTGAGCGCCAACTCTCCCGGCGCGGTCCTCCCTGGCCGCGCCGGGATTTCCTTTTTCCCGGAACTGTTCCCCATGCTCCGTCGCTCCTTCTCCGCCCTGCTGGCCGCGGCGCTCTGCACGGCCGCGTGCGACGCGCCGGTGCGGCCGGACCTGGCCGCGGCGAGCGTGACGTCCGCATCCGCCGCATCCGCCGTGAAGGATTCGGACGGTGTGGATGCCGGGGAAGGCGCGTGGTCCACGGCGGCGTCGGCAGACGCGCTGACCGCGGTGCTGGGGCGGGGGGCACGCCACGAGCTGGCCTCGGCGGCGATGGACGCGGCCGGTATGGTGCACGCGGTGTTCGCGCTGGACGGCGATGGCGACGGGCACCCCGATGCGCTGGTGTACGCCGCGCTGCGAGACGGGCGCTGGTCGGCGCCGCGGCCGGTGGTGGCCAGCATGAGCCTGGCCGAGGCGGCGCGGGTGGCGGTGGATGGAGACGGCGCGGTGCACGTGCTGTGGTACGGGCACTCGGGCGCCACCTCCACACGCGACGTGCCCACCGAGCTGGTGGAGCGCACGCTGGCCGGCGGCCGCTGGCGGGCGCCGCGCGTGCTGTACCGCGAGGCCAGCCGCGCCGGGATGAACGTGCGCTGGCTGGCCGCGGCCGCGGATTCCGGCGGCGACGTGCAGGTGCTGTTCGCGCCGCAAGGCCGCGGCTTTGGGCACCTGTCGCTGCGGGGCGCGGCGGTGCGCCCGGCGAGGTACCTCGACCACGACGGCAACATGATGACGTTCTCCGTGCCGGCCGCGGGGAAGCCGCTGGAGATGGCCTACATCGGCGAGGCGGTGTCGGCGCGGCGGCGCACGGCGGTGAACGACGTGTTCGTGCGCTCGCTGCGCGCCGGGGGGTGGAGCCGCAGGACCGAGGCGTACTACGGCCCCAAGCGCTACTCGCACTATCCGCAGCTGGTGGTGGACGGGCGCGGCGTGCGCCACCTGTTCTGGCTGGAAGACACCGACGGCAGCGTGCCGCCCGAAGCGCTCTACCACGCCACATCGCCCGACGGGCTGGCGTGGAGCCCCGCGCGCGACCTGACGCCGCCGGCGCTGCGAGGCGGCGTGCTGTTCCGCGTGGCCGCGGCCCCCGGCGCCGGTGGCCGCATCCACCTGCTGCTGCGCCGCACGGAAGCCGACGGCAACCGCCCGGGCCTGTACTGGCTGGAGCTGCGCGACGGCGTGCCGGGCCCCGCGCGGCCGCTGGCGCCCCCCGGCGACCTCGGCCAGGGCGAAGCCCAGCTCCTCCGCGATCCGCTGCGCCACCGCATGGTCGCGCTGTGGCGCGGCGGCGACGGCGTCTATCGCTGGGCCACGCGGCCGGAGTGATCCCGGATCGCGAGGGTTCGTTGTGCATCCCGCACACCTGCGAACTGTCGTTCTGAGTCTCTCCCCGCGCTGCCGCGACCATGAGGAATGGAAGGACGCCGCCGGAACGGGGGAACTCAGCTGTCGAGCCTCGCGCGGTTTGCGGCTTTTCGTAGTTGTTGCTGCGGCTTCAGCCGCCGGACTCGAGCCGGCCTACCGACTGTCGGACGAATGGTGCGGATACTCAGGTGCCTAAAAACGAGTGCGCCAGTGCGTCGTCATCCCCCACGCACTCGCGCACCCGTCGTTCCGCACTCCCGCACCCGTTCCGCGGGTGCCTGACCTAGCGAGGGCTCAGCCCTCCTTCACCGCCGCCCGCAGCGCACCCTCCAGCTCCGGCTGCGCGAACGAGTAGCCGAGCTGGGTGAGGATGCGGTGCTCCACGCGCTGGCTGGCCAGGATCGTCTCCTCGGCCATCTGCCCGAACGCCAGCTTCAGGGCGAAGGCGGGAACGGGGATGATGGCGGGGCGATTCAGCACGCGGCCGAGCGTTTGCACGAACTGGTCGTTGGTGACGGCGCCGGCCACCGCGTTTACCGGGCCTGACAGGCGGTCGTCCACCAGGGCCAGGTAAAGGATGTCCACCGCGTCCTGCAGCGAGAGCCAGCTCATCCACTGGCTGCCGCTGCCCATGGGGCCGCCCGCGCCCAGGCGGAACGGCGTCAGCATCTTCGCCAGCGCACCGCCGCGCCCGGTCAGCACCACGCCCAGGCGCGGCAGCACCACGCGGATGCCGGCGCGCGCGGCGGGCTCGGTGGCGGCCTCCCAGTCGCGCACCACCTCGGCCAGGAAGCCGCTGCCGGGCGTGCTCATCTCGTCCACCCGCTCGTCGCGGCGATGGCCGTAGATTCCCACGGCCGAGGCGTTCACCAGCACCTTCGGCTTCGGCGCCACCGCGGCCATGGCGGTGGCGAGCGCGTGTGTGCCCTCCACGCGGCTGGCGCGGATGCGGCGCTTGCGCTCGGCGGTCCAGCGCTCGCCCACGTTCTCGCCGGCCAGGTTCACCACCGCGTCCACCCCCTGCAGCACGGCGGCGTCCACGCGGCCGGCCTCCGGGTCCCACCGGGCCTCGCCGGCGCCCTGCGGCTCGCGGCGCACCAGGCGCAGCACGCGGTGCCCGTCGGCCTCCAGCCGCCGCACCAGCTCCTTGCCGATCAGGCCCGAGGCGCCGGCAATGGCCACGTGCAGCGGTGCGCGGGCGGCGGGGTTCGCGTCCATCGAGCCTCCGGTGCAGAAGGTTGGTCCAATGCTGGAAAACAGGGGAGTATCATATCGGCCGGTGTCCTCGTCGCAACGTCAACGGCTCGTGTACGCCGGGGCGATCCAGCTGCCGGTTTCAAGCAGAGCCGGCGGAGGGGGCAGAAACCGCGGCGGCTCCCCTGCTGCCTCCGCTTCTCTCTGCGTCCCTATGTGAGATCGTCGGGAGATCGTTCGGGCGAAAGAGATGGGCGGCCCGCAGCGGGGCCGCCCATCGCATCGCAGCCGTCAGCCCGCGCGGATCAGTAGAACCGCGTGAGCTCCAGGCGGCCGTTGGCCACCAGCCGCCCCTGCACGCGCACGATCTCGTTGTTGCGCAGGTTGCGGAAGCGGTTGGCGTCACCGGCGGCCGTCTGGTACGGCATCACCACGGTCAGGTTGCCCTGGTTGGTGGTCAGGCCGAACTGGCCGCGCTGCGCGTCCACCCAGCTCACGCGCCCCTCCACCTGGGTGTTGCCGGTGGTGGTGCCGTACCCGCCGTTGTTGTAGGTGCCGTTGTTCGTGTTGTTGTTGTACCCGCCGTTGCTCTCCTGCACGCTCTGCGTCACCGTGATGTAGTCGGTGTAGTACTGGCCGTTCTGCCCCTGCTGCAGGCGAAGGTTGATCTGGTCGCCCTGCTCCAGCGCGGTCACCGGGTACTGCTGGTTCTGATAGACCACGCGGGTGTTCTGGTCGAAGTAGATGTTCCCCGTCTGTCCGTTCTGCGTCTGGATCTGGATCATCTGGCGCTGCGTGTCCACGCCGCGCACCACGCCGTATACCTCGCTGGCGTTGGCCGACCCCGCCTGCGGGCCCAGCACGCCGCCCAGCACGTTCTCCAGCCCGCCGAGCTGGCTGCAGCCGGTGATGGCCACGCCCACGCCCAGCAGCACCGCGCCCTTGAGCCCCCGCATCAGTCCAGTCATCGTCCTCGCTCCTTCTGGTCGGTCCCCGCGAAAGGCTCCGCGCGTCGTCTGCGGAGCGGCGGGTGCGGCTAAAGCAAGCGGAATGCCATACTTGGCTCGTCTACACCGTTGGTCTGGAATAACTTAGGCGCCGCGCCCGATCGCCCCGCATGCGAATGAGATTGGCCGCCGGTGCAGGGGCGGGCGATCGACCGAGCCTCTGAGAAAGTGAGTCAAGATGAGTACGGGCAATGACTTACATATAGGACGCAGCGATTCCGTCACGTCCTGCTCCGCTTCGACTGCTCCGCTTCGACTGCTCCGCTTCGAGTGCTCGCCTGAGTCCGGCGTGCGATCCGGCACCGCTGGCCACCGTGCACGCATCCGCCGCCGGCGCCTCGACGATCCACGTCCCGATCCTTCTCCCAGCCGTCAGCGCCCCGACGCCCGTTGCGCCTGTTCCTCCTCGCAACAAGTATTGTAGCGCGGCAAGACAGATCCTTGGCGACGGTACCCGGGCGCGACGTGGGGGTCATCCTTCCAAGCAGCGCTCCGACAACCACTTGGGATAAACTCTGGCGCTAGCGGGCACGCGGTCCCGGACGTGCCTTTGCACCTTGCCGTGATCGCCGCGCGCCGACCGCGGTGACCGGCCGGGCGGAGCTCCGGCGCACTTCACCCCATCCATCAACGCGAAGGGCAGGACCATGAACCGGAAGATCGCGACGGTACTCACCGCGGGCGCGCTGGCGCTGGCGGCCTTCGCGCCCCGCGGCAGCGTGCGCGCGGCCACCCCGCCGGTGGTGCACGAGGTGAAGATGCTGGTGGAGGGCACCGTTCCCCGGTTCGTGCCGGCCACCCTGACCATCCACCCGGGCGACCAGGTGCGGTTCGTCAACGTGTCGGGCGCGCCGCACAACGTGTCGTTCGACCCCGCCACCCTCCCGCAAGACGTGCAGCACGCGCTCGACGCGGGGATGCCCGGCCAGATCCAGCCGCTGTGGGGCCCGCTGATGGTGGAGGGCAACGCCACCTACACCATCTCCTTCGCCGGGGTGAAGCCGGGACGCTACGAGTACTTCTGCGTTCCCCACATGTACGATCGCAACGGCGACATGGCGATGGGGATGAAGGGCACGATCGTGGTGCGGTAGCACGGCGCGAAAGCCCCGGGCCGCACTCCGGCGGGCCGGGCAATGACGGCGGTCACGGCAGGTCCACCCATCCACACGCCCTCTGGGGAACCCCTCACGTGAACAACCCGCGTGCAGTCCGCGCCGCCCGCGCCCTGGGCGCAGCGTGCGCCCTCCTGTGCACGAGCGCCGCCGGCGGGCGCGCGCAGTCGCTGCTCGACCGGCCGCCAAACCTTTCCGGGGGCTGGGTGGGGAGCAGCGGGCAGCTGTACTTCAACTTCCTGCATCGCTTCACGGCCAGCGACGCACCCGAGCGAAAGGTGAGCAACGTGCCCACCTTCACCGTGGCCGCGGGGCTCCCCTACCGCACGCTGGTGGGGTTCGAGTACGCCACCAACTCCACCCTGGCGCCGGGCTACCCCAACGAGTGGGAGATCTTCGCCCGCCACGCCGCCTTCCAGCAGGACCGCGGGGCGCCGGTGGACCTGGCGGCGCAGGTGGGCTACAACCTGGCCGCCAAGGGGGTCGACGCCGAGCTGTCGGCGGCGCGGCGGTTGGGGCCGCTGCGGCTGATCGCCGCCGCGCGGTCGCTGTCGGACCCGCTCGAGCCGGGGCGGCGCTGGGCCTTCGGCGGCGGCGGCACGCTGCGCGTCTCGCGCTTCTTCGCGCTGGCGGGTGACGCGGCCACGCTCGCCGATCGGCAGGACGGCGAGGAGGTGGCGTGGAGCGCCGGCGTGCACTTGGCCATCCCCGGCACGCCGCACTCGCTGTCGATCCACACGGCCAACACCAACGCCTACACGCTGCAGGGGGTGTCGCGCGGCGAAAAGACGCGCCGCTACGGCTTCGAGTTCACCATCCCGCTCACGCTCAACCGCTGGTTCGGCGGCGGGGACGCGCCCGCCTCCCCGCCGCCGCCGGCGCTGTCGCCCGAGGCCACGCAGGGCGACGCCGGCGACGCGGCCGCCAGCGGGCCGGTGGTGAAGGCGGGGATGCGGAACCTGGCGTTCGTGCCCGGGCGCATCGAGATCGCGGCGGGCACCACCGTGGAGTGGACCAACAACGACCCGCTGCAGCACTCGGTGACCGCCGACGACCGGTCGTTCGGCTCGGGGCTGATCGCCCCGGGCGGCACCTGGCGGCACACCTTCGCCACGCCGGGCACCTACACCTATCACTGCACTCCGCACCCGTTCATGAAGGGCACGGTGGTCGTCCGATGAACCTGAGAGCAACCTATTCGTTCGCCTGCGCGGCGTTCGCCGCGCTGGTCACGGCGGCCGGGCTGGGCGGCTGCTTCAGCGAGCACGTGACCGTGGCCCCGGCCACCGGCGAGGAGCTGTGCACCGGCGCCCAGCCGGCCGGGGTGGTGCGCATCGTGGACTTCAGCTTCCTGCCGGCGCAGGTGCCGGTGGCCAGGGGCGGGAAGGTGACGTGGGTGAACTGCACGCAGGGCAACATCCAGCACACCAGCACCGCCGACGGCGCCACCTGGGATTCGCACCTGCTGGCCAGGTTCGCCACCTTCGAGCAGACCTTCGCCGTGGGGGGGAGCTTTCCCTATCACTGCACCCCGCACGGGTTCATGAAGGGGACGGTGGTGGTGCAGTGACGGTGCGGTTTGGGCCGGCCGGGTAGCGAATGCCCGGCCGGTACTGTTCTCGTAGGCTCCCCAATATGCGATCAACGGCAGCCGTGCCGGATGCGCGCCGGTCGCTCACGTTGGATCATCGCTGGATGAACAGCCGAGGCGGGGTGGCGAAAGCCGCGGGGCACGCCCAACTTGCTGGCGTGTAATCGTGTAGACAGCTTCCGTGTGATAGCGTGAGCGCTGTCGCGGTGCCGAAGGACGGCCCGCCCTGTACCCGCACCTGGAGGTACCCCGTGCCGTTTGGACTCGGCTTCGGCGAGATGCTGCTGATCCTCGCCGTGATCCTGCTCTTCTTCGGCCCCAAGCGCCTGCCCGAGGCGGCCGCGTCGCTGGGCAAGGGCATCCGCGAGTTCAAGTACGCCATGAGCGGCCTGGGTGAGCAGATGTCGGCCGCGCAGGCCAACTCCGTCGACGCCCCGCCGCTGCCGCCGCACTCCACCTTCGCCGGCCCCGGCGCCGACCCCAACGCGGTGGCCGTGGGCACCCCAGCGCTGGTGCCCGTCGCCGCGACCGCCGCCGCCGCGCCGGAGGAGGTTCCGGTACACGCCGCCCCGGCCGCGCCCGCATCCGCGGCGTAGGCGCGAGCACGAAACACTCGGACGTCCGAAGGAGGGCTTCGCCGCGCGCGAAGCCCTTCTTCTGTTTCCCAGAAGATTCTCTTTGGAGAGCTCCCGGTCGTCTGGCGCTCGCCGGCGGGCGACGGTTAGCATTCCCACATCCCATTCGCCTTCCGCCTTCGTCCGAATCGCGCGAACGCGTTGTCTTCCTCGACCGGCCAGACGTCGCCCGTGCGCGGGCGGTTCGCGCCCAGCCCCACGGGGGCGCTGCACCTGGGCAACGCGCGCACGGCGCTGCTGGCGTGGCTGCACGCGCGAGCGGCGGGCGGCGCGTTCGCCATGCGCGTGGAAGACCTCGACTTCGGCCGGGTGCGGCCGGGGGTGATGCAGACGCAGCTCGACGAGCTGCGCTGGCTGGGGCTGGACTGGGACGAGGGGCCCGACGTGGGCGGCCCGCACACGCCCTACGTGCAGTCCGAACGGATGCCTCTGTACGAGGCCGCGCTGCGCCGGCTGGCCGAGCGCGGCCTGCTCTTCGAGTGCGCCTGCAGCCGCCGCGACATCGCCGCCGCGGCCAGCGCGCCCCACGCGGGCGAAGAGGGCCCGCGCTACCCCGGCACCTGCCGCGAACGCCTGGTGGACCCAGCGGCGCCGTCGCTGCTCGCGCACGGCCGCTCGGCCGTGGCGCTGCGGATGCGGGTGGAGCCGGGCGACGTCTGCTTCGACGACCTGCTGATGGGCCGGCGGTGCTTCGACCCATCCGCCGACACGGGCGACTTCGCGGTACGGAGGAAGGACGGCGCGCCGGCCTACCAGCTCGCCGTGGCGGTGGACGACGACGCGATGGGCATCACCCACGTGGTGCGCGGCGGCGACCTGCTGTCGTCCACCGCGCGGCAGCTCCTGGTCTACCGCGCCCTGGGCCTCCCCGAGCCCCGCTTCCTCCACGTGCCGCTGATGCTGGGGGACGACGGCGAGCGCCTGGCGAAGCGCCACGCCTCCGTCTCGCTGGGCGAGCTGCGCGCCCGCGGCGTCCCGCCCGAGCGCGTGACCGGCTGGCTCGCCGCCACCTGCGGCCTGGCCGCCGAGGGCGAGAGCGTGCCCGCCCGCGCCCTGATCCCTCGCTTCGACGCCGGCCGCCTCTCGCGCGCGGCCACCCTCGTCACGCCGGCGATGCTCGAGCGTCTGGGCGCCTGACCGTCCGCTCGCCTCCGACGGCGCTCTCGCGACCGTCATCCGCACGATCGCGGCATCTTCATCCTCGTGCTGGAAGCGGCATCTCGCGCTTCCGCATTTTCGTCATCTCCCGATACAACCATCCGCATTCCCCGCGACACTCAGTCAGTACCATGAGGAGCCAAACCGCCCCCGCCACCGACCAGGCGCTCGCCGAAGCCCTTCTGCAGAGGGGTGACGAGCGAGCGTTCCGCGACCTCTACGCGCGCCACACGCCGCGGCTCTTCCAGGTGGTGCTGCGCGTGGTGGGCGGGGCCGAGCACGACGCCGAGGACGTGGTGCAGGAGGCCTGGATCCGCGCCACCGAGAAGCTGGGCGGCTTTCGCTGGGAGGCCGCGTTCAGCACCTGGCTCACCGGCATCGCGCTGAACGTGGCGCGCGGGCTCCTGCGCAAGCGCGGGCGGTGGGTGGAGATGGACGACGCGCCCGAGCCCTGGCGGCCGCCGGCCAACGACGGCGACCGCATCGACCTGGAGCGGGCCATCGCCCTGCTCCCGGCCGGCTACCGCACGGTGCTGGTGCTGCACGACGTGGAGGGCTACCGGCACGAGGAGATCGGCGAGATGCTGGGCATCGCGCCGGGCACCTCCAAGAGCCAGCTCTTCAACGCACGAAGGTCGCTCCGGCAGGCGCTGGAGCCCGCGAAAGGACGGACGCATGAGCCCGCATGAGATGGACGACGACGAGCTGACCCCCGAGGAGCACGCCCTCTTCGCCGCGCTTCCCCGCGAGCGCGAGCCGGGGCGGCTGCTGGAAGAGCGCACGGTGCGCGCGCTGCGCGAGCGCGGCGTGCTCCACGCACCCGCGGCCGAAACGCGGCGCGGGCTGCGCTTCCCCGCGGCGTGGGTGTCGGGCGCCATGGCGGCGGGGATCGCGCTGTTCCTGGGCGGCCTGGCCACCGGCCAGTACATGGGCGCCCGGCACGCCGCCGAGATGGTGAACGCGGTGCAGCGGCAGGACGCGCAGAACACCGCGCTGCTGGTGCAGCAGACCGGCACCGCCTACGTGCAGGCGCTGTCGCGCCTTTCGCAGGTGAGCGACACCACCCGCGGCTCCAGCCAGGGCGGCGAGGTCGCGCGGCAGATGCTGCGCCAGGCGGCCAGCGAGGTGGTGCGCATCAGCCCCAACGACCCCGTGGCCAGCGGCATCCTGGCCGCGTTCGACCGGGCGCGCACCGGCCCCGCCACCACCCCGCGCGACAGCGCCGGCCGGCAGAGCGTGGTCTGGTTCTGAGCGGGTATGTATCGAAGTGGATGGATGATACCGATGGTTGGCTTAGCCACTGATTCAGGAACGATGGGGAAGGACGAGCGTGAACGGCCCCGCTCACCGGGCCGGCGAAGCAGGCGAGACCGACACACCATCAAAACGGATCGAGGGATAGATGAAGCTGAAGAACCTGGCGGCGGCCGCGGCGCTGGCTCTGGCGCCCGCGGCGGCGACGCATGCGACTGGGCAGGGCACCTGCCCGGGCGGCAAGGGCATCGTGGTGCCCGACCTGGGGTGGAGCGACGTGAGCTGCAACCACTGCGAGATCGAGTACCGGCCCTCGTACCGGCGCTACCGCTTCGGCACCGAGCCACGGCTGGGGGGGATCCACGGCCCCGCGGCCGGCCGCCTGCGCGAGGGTGACGTGCTGGTGGCGCTGGACGGGCACCCCATCACCACCAGCGAAGCCGGCGACCGGCTGGCCAGCGTGCGGCGCGGCGAGCGCGTTCGCGTGACGGTGCGCCGCGGCGGGCAGCTGCAGACGGTGGACGTGGTCGCCGCCGAGCGCTGCATCCGCCCGCCGGTGCCGCCGCGCCCCCCGCGGGCACCCGTCGCCCCGCACGCGCCCGGCGCTCCGGGCGTGCCCGCCGCACCCGGCGCGCCGCATCCGCCCACGCCGCCTTCGCCGCCGGGGGTGCAGGCTCCGCGTCCGCCGCGGCCGCCACGCGCACCCGGTGCGCCGCTCGCGCCCGCGGCGCCGCTGCCGCCGATGGCGCCCATGGCACCGCTGCCGCCGCTTCCCCCGTCGCCGCCCGAAATCCTCCCCGAGGGGTGGTTCGGCTTCGGCATCAGCTGCGACGAGTGCGGCATCCGCAAGCACGACGGCGACGTGCAGATGTTCTTCGGCGAGGCGCCCACGGTGGAGAGCGTGGAGCCGGGCAGCCCGGCGGCGCGCGCCGGCATCCGGCGCGGCGACCGGCTGACCCACGTGGACGGGCTGGCGCTCACCGCGCCGCGGGGCGCGCAGCGCTTCCAGGCCATCCGTCCCGGGCAGGCGGTGACGTGGACGTACCGGCGCGGCAGCGGCACCTACACCGCCCGCGCCAGCGCCGCCCGCCGCCCCGACTTCCAGTCGGGCGCTCCGCGCCCCCCGCGCGCCACCGCCGCCGCCGCGCAGCAGCTGCGCTTCTCGGGCGCCGTGGCCGGCTCCGACGTGGAGGTGCGCGGCGCCCCCGTCACCATCGTCCGCGACGAGCGCACCGGCGAGCTGGTGATCCGCAGCCATGACCTGACCGTGCGCGTGCGCCCCACCGGCCGCCAGTAGCGCCGCGGTCTAGAGTAAGGAAAGCGAGCCGGCCGGGAGAAAACCTCCCCGCCGGCTCTTTTTTCGCTTGGGACGGGAATGACGCAAGGATGCCCCGCGTCCCCACAGTCCGTGACGGTGGACTTTCTCGCCTTCCCAGCCGCCGCTTTCAACCGGCGGATGGTACCGCGGCCGCACCATCCCTCACATCCGCAGAGATCCCCGCGCGGGAGTCCGCGAAGCGGACTTTGGGCCTTCGTTGCCGCGGATTCATCCGCCCCCTGGAGCCAGACCGGGCACCTTCGAGCGGATCCACGACCGTGCGGCCGTGCTTCTTCCCCCGCCTCGATCCGCTCCCCATCTTGGCCCGGCTCACTGCCCTTTCCTTCGACCCCTCCCGAGATGAACCTACCGGCAGAGCTCTCCACCCTCACCATCCGCCCCGCCGCCGAAGCCGACGTGCCCGCGCTCGCCGAGCTCACCACGCACCTCGGCTATCCCACGAGCGAGAGCGAGATGCGCGCGCGGATGCAGCGCATTGCAGAGCACGGCGACTACGCCACGCTCGTGGCCGAGAGCGGCGGGCGCGTGGTGGGCTTCGTGGGGTTGATGTGGTCGTTGTCGTACGTGGGCGAGGCCCACGCGCGGCTGCTGTCGCTGGTGGTGGAGCCGGAGGAGCGGGGAAGGGGCACCGGCGCGGCGCTGGTGGCCGCCGTGGAGGAGTGGGCGCGCGATCGCGGCGCCTCGTCGGTGCGCCTCACCACGGCGCTGCACCGCGAGCGGACCCACCGATTCTACGAGCGGCTGGGCTACGCGCGGACGGGGCTGCGCTACGTCAAGAAACTCGAGGGATGACGAACGAGCAGGTGCGCCCATGCGTCCGTGGCCGCGAGGCGCCCTTCAACGCACTCGCGCACTTCCGCACTCACGCACCTGTTGATTCTTCCATAATTCCGTAACTGCCGAACTGTGCCTATCGCGTCCAGGTCAGGTACATCAACCCGCCACCCACCAGCAGGATCAGCCCCAGCATGCGGCTCATGGCGGCGCCGGATTCGGGGTTGCGGGCGGTACGGCGGGCCAGCTTTTCATCGGCCAGCACCAGCGTGAGGCCCACGGCGATAGAGACGACGGCGAGGAGGGCGAGCATGGGGAGGGAACTCCGGGGTGCTTGAGGGTTGATGGAAGTGCGTCCGCGGCGAGCCAACCCGTCCATCCACCACCACCCCGCCGCGGGGGAGGACACAAGATCGGCACGCGCACGCTTTCCGGCAAGTCTTTCGTGCACACTTGATCGCCCCGTCCGCGGCCTGCACGGGCGGGGCGATCGCGTTGTGACGCAACGACCTCAGCGGCCGCCGCCGCCGGCCGCCGGCCCGCGGCGCGCCAGGTCGCCGGCCAGCATGTGGAACGGGTTCACGTTCTCGCTCTCCCACCAGCGCCGGGGGTTGGCCAGCGTGCCCACCGAAAAGTGCAGGTGGTAGTTCCCCCTCCCCGCGTTGCCCGTGTCGCCCACGTAGGCGATCACCTGGCCGCGCCACACCGGCAGCCCTTCGCGCAGCCCCGCGGCGTAGCGCTGCAGGTGCGCGTAGTAGTACAGCGTGCGCCCGTCGGGGTCCAGCTGGTAAATGGTGATGCCGCCATTGCCCCCGGTGCGCAGCTTCAGGATGGTGCCGTCGGCCGCCGCCACCACGGGGCTCCCGCCCGCCGCCATGATGTCGATGGCGTGGTGCACGTGCCCCGTGCGCGGGTCCTCGTACGTGTCGCGCAGCTGCTCGGGGCGGATCCCCCGCACGGGGATGGTGAGCGACGCGCCGGGCGCCACGTAGGCCTGAGGCCGCCTGCCTTCGGGGCGCGTGAAAACGGGGACGGGCTCGGGGGTGGGGCGCGTGGCCGGGGCGGGAGCGCCGCCGCCGCACGCCGCCACGAGCAGGGAGACCAGTGCCGGTGCCAGCTTCGGAGCGCGGAGCAGAACGGCGCGCCATGGCGCACGGATGCCCGCGTTTCCGGGGTGGGGAGTCATGAGACCTCCTCATCCGCAGAACGGAATTCAGGATTTCCGAAGGTGGAACGGTACGGTGGGGGCATCCGTGTGCAACAACATGCGTTGGCGTCCACATTCCGCGCAAGGATCGTATTGCGGAGGTGTGCAATACGGATGTTGGAGATGTCTTTGGAGAGGAGTCCGGTTACGCGGGCGGCGAGCCCTCTCCACGGGCGGCTGGAAGCCGCGGCAACAACTACGGGAAGCCCACAAACTGCGTGAGGCTGGTCGGCGAGGAGACGAGCGCATGAGCCGATTGCGGGCATCCGCAGCGGGTCGCGTCGACGTGCATCGCGGGTCCGGAGAGATGCCCGCGTGGGAGTCCGCGAAGCGGACGTTGGGCCGTTGTTGCTGCGGATTCATCCGCCCGTTGGAAGCGATGCCGGGTGAGGGCTCCCACCCGCGGCCGCTCTATCCTTCGATTGTCTGACCAGAAAGCAATCCACCACGCCCGCCGCCGGTGCGCGCGCCGGCGGCGTCGCGTAGATTCAGCGGCGCGCCTCGACCCGCCGTGTGCTGCACTCACCGGCGGATCGGGGGAATCCCGACTCCACCCAGACGATGGTCCGGTAGCGACGATGGCAGCGAGCCCCGAAAGCATCATCCGCCGCACGTGGGAAACGTGGAGCGGCCGCCCGGGCGGGCGGCGGATCTTCAGCATGCTGCTGGGGCGCGTGGTGCCCTACACCGGCAGCATGGGCGCCACCGTGGAGGAGCTGCGGCCCGGATACGCGCGCGCCACCCTGCGCGACCGCCGCCGCGTGCGCAACCACCTGCGCTCGGTGCACGCCATCGCCATGATGAACCTGGCCGAGCTCAGCACCGGCCTGGCGCTCAACTACGCCCTTCCCGAGGATGCCCGCTCCATCCTCAAGGGCCTCTCCATCGAGTACCACAAGAAGGCCCGCGGCACCCTCACCGCCGAGGCCACCGCCCCCGTGCTCAAGGACAACGCCGAGCAGGACCTGCAGCTCGAGACCTCCATTCGCGACCAGGCCGGCGACGTGGTCGCCACCGCGCGCGCGCACTGGCTGGTCGGCCCGCGCAAGTAGCCTCTCCTCCACAGCGAACCACCGCATCGTTCCCCCGGACGCATGCCACGCGCGTCCGCGTAGTCGCGCTTCCGCTCCGCGTTGGCCACTTCCTGCCGCAAACCACCTGCCCTTGGTCCGCTTTTACGGCCGGATGTCCCAGGACACTTGCGCGTGGATCTGCAACGTGTCAGAGTAACAGTACCTCGTTGGTGTCATCCATCCCACGCCACGCCCAACGCGCCGCGCACGGCCTCCCCCGCACCGCGCCGGCCCTTCGAACCTCGCATCCCCAGATGCACGTGTTTCCATTCTTCATCCAGGGGAGCGACTGCCCCCACTGCCACCGCTACGCCGAGCGCGTGCGCACTCCCTTCCTGCTGCGCCCGGTGCGCTACATCTACCCCAAGGCGAAGCGGCGTGCGTGCACCCGGCCGGGGTGCCTGTGGCGCGGCTTTGCCTTCCCGCTGCCTCACGAGGGCACGGCCGACCCGCTATCGGCACAGCGCGGCTGACCACCCGCCCCGCGACGCACCGAGGGCCGCCCGCAGATGACGCGGGCGGCCCTCTCGCTATCTTCCGGCCTCGCCCGTGGGCTCAGGCGGTGAGCACCGTGGCCACGAAGGTGAGCGCCGCCGCGATGGTGACCGCCACCGTGTAGGCGGCACCCAGCATCATGTACTTGGTGACCGTCACGAGCCATCCCTGCCGGTACACCCGCTTCAACGCCACGTACACGTAGACGAACAGCCACAGCCAGAGCACCGCCACCAGCGGTGGCCACCGCACGCCGATCATCACCAGGTAGGTGAAGAAGGCGAAGGCGTGCAGGTGCAGCGCGAACACGAAGTGCTCCACGTAGAAGCGGCGGCTCCCCGCGTACAGCACCTTCAGCAGCGCCGCGAACAGCGGCAGCATGATGAACATCATCTGCGGCACGTGGTCGAGGTAGCCGCGGATCAGCTGCCGCGCGGCGTCGCGCGGCTCCATGCGCCGGAAGTGGTCGAGCCGCTCGTTCACCACCGAGTCCAGCTGGGCGTTCCGGCTCCGGAACCTCACACCGTCGAGGAACGCGATGCGCGCCGCGGACGGCTGCGGCGGGAGCGGCGGACGAATCGCCTCGAGCTGGCGCCCGCCGGCGGAGTCGAGGGCGGGCACCGGCACCGGCGGTACCGGGCGGGTGGCGTTCACGGTGGCCGTGGCGCCTCGCCGGCCGGGGTTCACGTTGACGGTGGTGCGCGTGCCGATGTTGGTGTTGGCCAGCGGGTCGCGCATCTCGGGGAGCATCGACAGCACCACGAAGAACGCAACGCTCACCACCAGGTACAGCCGGAAGGGCGGGATGTAGCGCGCGATCCTCCCCGCCATGTACTCGCGGGTGAGGTGGCCGGGGCGGAAGAACAGCGCGCCCACCGTGCGCGGCAGCGCCGAGTTGAGCGAGAACTGGTCGTCCAGCGCCTCCATCAGCATGCGGCGCAGCGACACCTGCACCTCCACCTTCCGCTGCCCGCAGTTGCGGCAGAAGTTGCCGGGCGTGGGGTCGCCGCAGTTGGTGCAGGGCCGGTCGGGCGTCTTGCGCTCGGTGGCGCGGAAGATGGAGACGCGCAGCGGCCCCGCAGACGTTCCGATCGGCATGGGGGAGATGAAGCGAAGGAGATGCGGGGAGCCGGAAAGGGCGGGAGGCGCCCGTAGAGCCGGTAAATCTGTCTACGATGCGGCCTTACGGGAAGCCCCCCACCGCCGTTCGCGAGGGGACCGTCGTCGTCGCATCACAGGAAGATGCCGCTCGGCCCGCGTGGTCCGCGGACGGGGTCAGGCAGGTTCAGCGGGGAATCGTCGGCTCCACACGACAAAACCGCCTCACGCGGAGTCGTCGGAGGAGAGGGAAGGCAGGAGACCGACAGGCGGTTCTCTGGTCCCTTCGGTCTCTCCGTTCCTCCGTGTGAGGCAATACTACGCCGGGCATCTCGCGCCAGGCGCCGGACGGCCGGCCGCGATCAGGCCGGCGCGAGCTCGGCCGCCAGCTCGCGCTGCAGCGCGGTGCGCGCCTCACCAATCATCGCGCGCACCTTCTCGCGCAGCACGGGCACGTCGTCCAGCGTGAGCCCGGTGGTCTCCACCGGCGGCAGCACGCGGGCGATGGCGCGCGCCCGGCCGATCAGCCAGCTCCCCTTGGTGATCGCCTGCCGCGTGCCCGCCAGCGCGATGGGCAGGATCGGCGAGCCCGTCTCGATGGCCAGGCGGAAGGCGCCGTCGTGGAACTTGAGCAGCTCGTTGCCCGTGGAGCGAGTGCCCTCGGGCATGATCATCACGCTCACCTTCTTGCGCAGCCGGTCGCGCGCCTGCTCCAGCGCGCGCAGGCGGCTCCCCGCGTCACCGCGGCTCACCATCACGTCGCCTGCCATCCGCATCATCCACCCCATCACGGGGATGCGGAAGATCGCGTCCTTCGACATCCACTTCATCTCCCACGGCAGGTGCGACAGGAGGAAGATGTCGGCCAGGCTCTCGTGGTTGGCCACCGCCACGTAGGGCCTACGCGGGTCCTGGATCAGCACGCCGGTCGTGCGGAACTTCCAGAACGGGTTGAGGCTGGTGATGGTCACCGCGGCGCGGCGGAACCAGCGGCCCACCGTGTAGCGGCCGGGGTCGCGCCGGGCCGTGGCCAGCCACACCAGCCCCATCCACGGGCACCACAGCAGCGCCACCACGGCGGTGCTGGCCCACACCCATGCCGATACGAGCCGCTTGACCATCGTTTCTCCCCAGCCGCCGCCGTTCGGGTGAAACCACGCGCTCCGCGGCCCTCGGTCCCGCGGTGCGCGCATGATACACCGCATCATGCGAACCGGTCGCGCCCGGCGCAACTCCGCCGTGCGCGAGGCGCTCGTGGCGGTGCGACACGCGTCGCCCGCGTCGGGCAGACGCGCGAAAACCCCAGTATGTCGCGGGCCGGAACCGGGGGTGCGCCGGGCGGTTCTCACCCCCTGCCGCGGCGGGCGGCGCGCCCGAACGAGCGGGCGCCCGGCGCGCCGCGGCGGCACCGCACACCGGGAGACGACCGAATGCAGCGACACCTGGTTCTCACCGCCGCCGCGCTGGCCCTGGCCGCCGCGGCACCCACCTCCGCCGCCGCGCAGCTGCGCATGCCACCCGTCAAGCTGATCGCGGCTCTCGGCCCCTCGCAGGGCGCCACCCTGGGCTTCATCCGCGCGCCGGGCGGCGGGGCCGTTCCCGCGCGGCACCTGGGCAGCAACGAGGTGATGCTGGGGCTGGAGACGCGCACCCCGCTGCGCGGCGTGGACCTGCGGCTCAGCCTGCACGACTCCAATCCCTACCTGGCCCTCGCCACCGGCGGCAACGCCGACCAGGCGGTGGCCCGCACACACCTCACCACCCTGGCGCTCGACGCGGTGATCCGCCTGCCGCACCTGGGCGGCGCCATGCCGTACCTGCTGGTGGGCGGCGGGCTCAAGCGCTACGGCTCGACCAGGGCTACTTCCGGGTCACCGGGCAGCCGGTGATTCCGCGCGACGAGATCGACCCGATGCTGCACGCGGGTGCCGGCGTGGCCTGGAACGTGGGCCGGGTGGACCTGTTCATGGAAGCGTCGGCCAGCTCGAACGCCTTCCGCAACAACCCGGGAAGCCCGTTCGGCAGCAGCGTGCGGAACTACTCCTACACCGCCGGCGTGCGCATCCCGCTGCGCTTCTGAACGGCATCGTCATCCGGCGGGAACGCATCCGCGTTCCGTCTTCGACCCTTCTGACGTGGAGATGACATCGTGAAGACTCGCATCGTTCTGGCCGCCGCCGTGCTCGCGCTGGGAACCGCCGCTCCCGCCGCCGCGCAGATCCGCATCCCGCCCGTGCGGCTGATCGGGGGCATCGGCGTGGTGGACGGCTCGCCGGTATTCCTGGCCAGCGTCCCCTCGGGCGGGCAGGTGATCGCGCGGCACCACCCCGCCACCGCCCTGCAGCTGGGGCTGGAGACCACCAGCCCGGTCCGCGGCGTGGACCTGCGCCTGAACCTGCAGCACTCCAACCCGCAGCTGCGCCTGAGCGGCGGCGGCGATACCCCCGCCCAGGTGGACCACGACGTATACCGCACCGGCGTGAACACCCTCACGCTCGACGCGGCCATCCACCTTCCCCGCATCCTCGACTCGCGGCCCTGCGTGCTGGTGGGCGCCGGCGTCACCCGCTTCGACTACAAGCAGGGCTACTACCAGCGCAGCAACCAGCCCGTGGTGCCCGATGACCGCACCACGCCCACGCTGCACTTGGGCGTGGGCACCGCGTGGAACGTGGGTCGCTACGACCTGTTCGTGGAAGCCTCCGCCCTGAAGTACCCCCACGACGCCGGGCTCACCGGCCTGTACAAGCAGGGAGGCGCGAGCTTCACCGCCGGCTTCCGCATCCCCCTCCACCGCTGACCGACGCGGCTCGCTGGAGCTGTGCGGTGGCAGTTCCCCCTCTCCCCCGGCGCGAGGAGGGGCCGGGAGAGGGACCGCCGCGGCCGCGGAGACGCGTGCTCCATCGCGACGATGCCATCGAGCGAGTCCGCGCAGCGGACTTCGGGCCGTCGTTGCCGCGGATTCATCTGCCCCATCCGCCTGACCGGCGCTGCCGGAACTCCGGCTTCGCGCCGTCGCAGACGCCCCCGCCGCCGCCCGGGTTTGCTTGACCACCCGTGCGGCGGCACCTATTCTGACCCTCCCTTTTGGAGAAGAGCGACCGAACCGCGTTGGGGAGAGGACCCATGGCGAACGTTCCGCAGGACCTGCGCTACACGAAGCAGCACGAGTACCTCAAGCCGGCCGGCGAGAACGGCGTGTACTTCGTGGGGATCACCGACTACGCGCAGGGCGAGCTGGGCGACGTGGTGTTCGTGGAGCTGCCCAGCCCCGGCGCGAGCTTCGACGCCTCGGCCAGCTTCGGCACCATCGAGGCGGTGAAGGCCGTGTCGGACCTGTACTGCCCCCTGGCCGGCGAGGTGGTGGAGGCCAACGGCGCGCTCGACGGCAACCCCGCGCTGGTGAACAACGACCCCTACGGCGAGGGGTGGATGATCAAGCTGCGCGTGTCCGACGCCTCGGCGGTGGACGCCCTCCTTTCGGCGGAAGACTACGAGAAGCTGATCGGCTGAGATACAAAGTGCTGGGTGCTGAGCGCTGAGTACCGAGGGCGTCCGGAGGCACCTCGGCCACGAGGCGAGATCGGCACGCCGCAGCTCAGCACGCAGCACCTCGCACTCAGCACTCAAGAACCTGATTCGTCTCGCAGCGCGGAGACTGGTACGATGGCGACCCTGACCTGGCACGGCCACTCCTGCTTCACCCTCGTCACCGACGAGGAGCAGCGGATCATGATCGACCCGTGGCTCGACGAGAACCCCGCGGCCGACATCAAGACGGGCGACGTGGAGGCGCTGGACTACATCCTGGTGTCGCACGGGCACTCCGACCACTTCGACGACTGCGTGAAGCTGGCGAAGAAGACGGGAGCCACCGTGGTCTCCACCTTCGAGCTGGTTGAATATTGCCAGAAGATGCAGGACGTGGAGAAGGGCCACGGGATGAACATCGGCGGGGCCTACGTGTTCGACTTCGGGCGTGTGAAGCTCACGCCGGCGCTGCACACGGGCAGCATCTCGGGCGACGAGACCGGCGCGCACACCACCGACCCGGCGGGCTTCCTGATCTCGCTGAACGGCGGCCAGCGGCTGTACCACGCCGGCGACACGGCGCTGATCATGGACATGCAGCTGCTCAACGGGCTGGTGGACGTGGCCATCCTGCCCATCGGCGACAACTTCACCATGGGCCCCGAAGACGCCGCCCGCGCCGTGGAGATGATCGGCCCCGACGTGGTGATCCCCATGCACTACAACACCTTCCCGCTCATCGAGCAGAACCCCGAGGGCTTCCGCACCCTGGTGGGCGACCGCGCGAAGGTCGTCGTCCTCGAGCCCGGCGGCACCTTCGACTTCTGAGCCATTTGATTATCCAACGAAGAAAAGCCTCGCACGGAATTGGCGGGGCCTTCTTGTATACCTCACCATACCGCCGACACCGACCCAAGCTCATCCTGTGCCTCTGTCTGAAGATTAGGCACACCACAATGGCATCCCTGAACCCCAACAGCGCTATGTTGTTTATTCCTCTTGGCTAATTAGAATTGGCTCAAGTTTCTGTTTCATGGCACGTCGGTCTCTAGGCACTAGCGGTAACCATAGCGGCCGGGCATCGAAATTGTGGTTCCACACTGCTGTAAGTGTAGCCGTTGGAACAGAATACTCCGAACATATAAGCGCGGCTGCACCTCCGTACCCTAAAGCAAACCGCTCAACCTTTTCTCTGGGCCACTTTCCTGGATTTTTAACGGCCTGTACTTTCAATATTTCCCGTCCAACGTTTCCAAGAAAATCCCGGATTCGGGAGAAACTTTCATGGGATGCGAACATACTCTCGTTGAGCGTGTATCCGCTTGCCTCTGCGTCAATCGCCACTTCTGCGGTAGCATCTAAGCTTAAATCTTGAATTGCCGCTCGTAACAGCTCTAACCCAGCCGGAAGACCCGCATGAAAAAAGAACTGCAGTCGACACTCACGGAGAGCTCTAGCCAACTCAGAGTCTAGTGGTTTGTCGATGTCACTTGCGCTCAGCGCTTTACCCGCTTGTCCAAACCACGAGTAGAGCAACGATGTAATCTGCGTACCAGAGCATATCCAATCGTCGTTTAGAACAATGAATTTGGCAAGCCGCACTTGCTCGACGGTAAGTTCGGGTAGTATGACTGGCTTGTTAAGTTCTATATCTTGATCACGATAGAAATAGCCGAGGATGTGCCCCGACTGAAATCGATCGGATGTAGTTCCTAGTGGAAGTGTCCACAATCCCGGCGTTTCCTCATTCCGGAGTATTTCCGTGAGATACTCTTTCGTTGTATTTTGGCGAATACTTGGCGTGATTACCAAGAGGTGTTCTGCAATCCTTAAGGCGGATTCTTGCAAATCAGGATCCGGAAACTGCCACAACCACCCGCGTACGACTTGCTCAACTGGAAACCCGTGCCCCTGTAAAACTGGACTCAAGCGATTCGACACCTTTAGGATCCGTGCTGTTGTATCTGGATCTGTGAGAAAAGTTGGTGCTCTACGAAATCGAACGAGCGTCGGCGGGAGAGTTTCGCGATACTCATCGACCGCATTACGCCTAACTTTTGCCAACGACCAAGCTCGACTGTTCCACTCTACGCTATGGTCCGCAAAGGCACGTTCTGCAGCAAGAAATATCCTTGGATCAAAGTGATCAGCAAAAACATATCCAGTTACCTTATTAGACGCGTAAGCTTCTGTCCACCGATCAACTGAAAACAGGAAATCGAATGCGGTTAATGCACCATCTGCATCGATAGAGTGGATCGCCACTTTTCCCGTAACCCGGTGTGCCGACGGCCATGCAACGTACACGCTCGTAATTACATCAAATTCTGCGGCATACTTCTGTATGGTGCGGGCGAGGTTTTTTCGCTCCTGAGGATCCTCCTCCAGTAGCTCTAAATAATTGGTCACCTTCACCTGATGTCTGTACTCGTCCTTATCGGTATCCCCACCGTACAAAAGAGCAATCGCTTTTGGCGCCGGGTCACGGAATCGAGGAGCAAATGCCATAATCCGATTCGGTAATACCCGGCTTTTCAACCTATAAAGGTATTCTTTCGCGGCTGAGAGTGCCTGCCTTTGCTCAGCAGTAGCCTCGTCTTTCAAGGAGCTATAAAGTGACAATGCAAGATCAAGTACCTGTTCATCAGTAAACTCGATTAAGGCAGCTGGATCTCGCACTGGAATTCCAGCAATTTCTAGTTCCTCTAGTGCGCGGTGTAGCAATGCCTCAGCCGCTAACACCTTCTGATGAAAATACAGCTTGTCGTACAGAAATACTCTAGAAGCGATCAATTCTTCAAGAGCTCGAGCCCCACTAATCGCAATCGCAATTTCAAACCGCATTGCACCAGCAACTTGTGCCACATGAAGCTTAGATAAAAGACGAGTGGTATCTATCATTACCGGCGTTCCCGCCATCTGTGAATCGCGACCAAGATAGTCCAACTTATCACAATCAATTGTTCCGTTGATGATTTGCGCGAAATACGAATCTGGCGCAGTTCTAGATGTAGATCCCGCAACACAAGCACATAGAAATTCTATAAGTCCGTCTCCGGTGAGACGATCTCGGTACGCTCCACCTCCTTGATGAATCAGGTCCCTGACCTTTCGAGATGTAATGGTAAGGATTGTCAATACTTCTGATGGTGACACATCAGCCGCGTAGTAGTCTGAGAATGCGGCCACTGCTGCCTTCATATCAGGAGAATGCTGATAAAATTTTTCGCTGACATGACTAAAAGGGCAGTGACCCACATCATGGAGGAGAGCGGCCGTACGAACTGCCGACAGATACTGGTCATTGTTCAACTGGGGCGCCAGTACCTGACCACCGTTCTGCCGCAATGCCGTTACAAGCTCAGTTGCCTTTTGCACAGCTCCCAGCGTGTGCTCAAATCGGGAATACCCAGTTGTTGGAAAGAGGAAGTGGGCAACACCCAATTGCCGAATATAGCGAAGACGTTGAAGGAGTGGACTGTCGAGGATATAAAGTTCATTGGGATCGAGCCGAATCATCCCCCAGACATTATCGTGGATCGTTTTCGAAGAACTGATTGTATTCTGAGGGTGAGCTGAGAGATAAGGTTCAAGTATTCTTTTCGCCCAAGCATCAAGACGCCCCGCGAGCTGTGCAGTTGCTTGGCCAGCGCGAAGATCTACGATCGACATAATATCAACCAGGCGGACGGGAATCAGAACAAAAAGGAAGGGAAACCCGTCCGCTCACCAAGCGGTTTTCAAATAGTACTCTCTAAACCGCTGCGCCGCTGCGCGTAAAACTTCTTCTGCATCCCCTACTTCATCCAAGAACTCCTCAGCAGTCCAAGGCGTCATCGCGATTCGCACCCGCGTGTAAGACGGGTTAGGGAACTGAACGAGTTTATATTTCTCCGCTCGCATGAGTGCATCATCAAACTCTGCGATGAAGCTCTCGTCAACGCCCGAACGAAAATTTGCAAACGCCTTCAGAGTTCGCTCGTCCCGCCGGAGAGTATCTAACGCTGCGGAGAATGCGCCATGCAGAACGTCGCGCGTAGCTGACAATTCTCCCAAGCCGCTCTGGAGCAGAGCTGCTAAGAAGGCATTGAACGCCTTCCGAGAGTCATTTTGCGTGAGCACTCGCGCCTGCGTAGCTCTCATTAGTGATCTCCGGTTCTTACGACGAAAGACGCTGAAAGTAACAGCGTCCGGGCATTCGGGCAATTACCCACCACCATCCCGCACGGAGAATATATATGATATGATTGTTGCAAGGCAAGAGATGTGTTGCGTTGCAACATACGGGAAGGTAACTTGTATAGGCGGGACGTAGTTTGCGGAGTTGGCTAATCTTGCAATGCAACTATGAACTGGAGTGCTGTTCGACGTCGCTTGGCGGAGGAGATCGAGAACGCCTTTGGCGAGCTTGGCACGACCAGTGTGCGCCTGCTCGCTGAACGTGCACAGGTTCGTTATACAACCCTAGCTCGCTTTTTACTCTATAGGGGCCTCAAACAAACAGAACATCTACAGCAGCGGACAGTCGTGTCCGTGTGCCAAGCTCTTAATCTTAGTCCGGTCTGGCTGCTAGATGGCGAGGGTGCAAAGCAACTAGGGCTCTGGCCCGTACTGGTGACGCGGGTAGATGAAAGCCATAAACCCGACATCGTGGACGGTTTGCGGAGAGTGCTCGATTTCGCTTCTCAAATCCCAGATGAACTTACCCGTGCTCGCGTTTGCCGCGCCATCGCTGCTGGATGTATCGACGTGTCCGTCAATGAGGGGATTGCTGTTCCAGTGGACGTATACGACATACTAGTTGCTACTGATACCATTTTAGTTGGTGCTGGATTGAGAATGCAGGCTTGATGAGCCAGGATATCACCGTTGGATTATTGGAAGTCGTTTCCAGATGTGCATTTACCGTGCTTCTTGGCTCAGATGTTGCTTTGGGGGAAGACGAACCCTCAACGGCGGAGGAACGGATGCAGAATCCCATGGAGCGGCCGGCGGCGCAGACCTCGCTCGTAGCCGCGTGCAGCGTGACGGACTGCCGGTTCAACGAGCACCACGAGTGCCACGCCGGCCAGATCGAGGTGGCCGTGGGCCCCGACGGCGCCCACTGCGCCACCTACACGCCCGAGGCCTCCAACCGCCCGCGGCCGTAACGGACTGAAACCGGGGCCCCGCGCAGGGGCCCCGTTCTCTTTCCGCTCCCAGCCCGCGACCGCACGATGCGATCGCCGCCCAGCCACTTCCGAAGCCCTTCCCTCGAACGTTCGATTCCGGTAAATTGGTTGAGATTCATTCTCAACCAGAGTAGACGATGCAATCCAGCGCGCAGATCGCAGCCAGCACCTTCCGCCAGATCTCCGAGACCGAGCGGGGCGAACGAGCCCGCCGCGCGGCCGCCGGCGCGCTGGTGCTGGCGTGCGTGGAGCGCGCCCGCGCCGGGCAGGCCGACGAGTTCAGCCTCCGCCGCGCGCGACACGAGGTGCAGGGGCTGGAGAAGAGCCCCGAGGCGTCCATCCTCGACCGCCTGCTGCTGCTGGTGGAGTCGGGCAGCCCGTCCGAGCCGCGGCTGGCGCGGGCGCTGGTGTCCTATGCCTGCGAGCTCGAGCGCACCCGCCGCCTGCCCGAGGCCAACGCCGCGGTGGGCCTGGCGCTGGCGCTCGACGGCACCGGCTCGGCCACGGCGCTGCACGCGGCGCGGCTGGCGCGCAAGCTGGGCGAGCGCGAGCGGGCGCTGGCGCTCTACTGCGCCGCCCGCGAGCTGGACGGCGGCAGCGGCTCCATCGCGCGCCTGGCGCAGGTGGGCGAGGCCGTGGTCTCGCCCGAGCCCGTGCGCGCGCTGGGGCGCGCCATCCGCCGCGCGCTGCAGGTGGGCGACGCCGAAGCCGCCGCCGTGGGGCTGGAGGAGCGCGCCGCCGCCCGCCGCGCCGCCGGTGACCGCGCCGGCGCCGCGCGCGACCTTGTGATCGCCGCCACGCGCTTCACCGACGCGGTGGACCGTGCCCGCGTGGCGCACGAACTGGCCGGCGTGACGCTGGCGATGGGCGACACCGCGGCGGCCGCGCAGGCGCTGCAGGTGGCGCTCGCGTGGGGCAGCGCGCCCCAGCAGGACCACGCCCGCACGCGCCTGCACACCCTTGCGCGCGACGTGGGCGACCAGGTGGGGATGCGGCGCTGGCGCTCGTTCAAGCGCCCCCCGCTCGTCTCCATGTCGGCCTACCGCCCGGCGCCTGCGGAGAAGAGCGCGGCACCGCGCCTGCTGCGCTGGCGCGAGGCTCTGGGTCACGCCGCGGACGCAAAGGCAAGCTGAAGAGGCGCGGGATCGATCCCGCGCCTCTTCCTTTCTTCCCGTTTTCTCCCCATCGTTCCACGTCAGCGCACCACACCCCGCCTCCGCGATCCCCACCATCCCGGACCGGTTTTCGAACCCGTCCACCTGCGTATCTACATGCAAAAGCTCTTCTGGATGATCGGCGCCACCGTGGGCGGGTGGGTGGGATGGGCCATGGGCGAGCCGGTGGGAATGATGACCGCCGTGATCCTCAGCGGCGTCGGCACCGGTGTCGGCATCTATCTCGCCCACCGCATCATCCGCGACTACTTCTGATGCGGAGAAGGAAACAACTTGCCTCACACAGAGCCAACAGAGTCAGCAGCAAACCAGCAGTAGTTTACTGTTAACTCTGCTGGCCTTGTGCGAGAATTGCAGTTTGTCGTCCGCAGCGGAATTAATGGTTGGCTTAGCCAATGGTACATGGATTAGGCCACAACAACGGCGGCACATTCTCACCGATGTGCCGTCGTTTTTTGCCCTTGAAGTCCGCGAAGGCGGACTGTGTGCCCTTGTAGCCGCGACTTCAGTCGCATTTTCCCACGAGGGCCTTGATCCCTCCCCGGCCCTCCCCTACCGCTCCACCTTCACCCCACGCCAGAACGCCACGTGCCCCGCGATGTTGCTCGCGGCGGGCTTCGGGTCGGGGTAGTACCACGCCGCGTCGGCGTTCTCCTCGCCGTTCACCGCCAGCGTGAAGTAGCTCGCGGTGCCCTTCCACGGGCAGACGGTGTGGGTGCCGCTGTCGCGCAGCACGTCGCTGCGCACCGCCTCACGGGGGAAGTACACGTTGCCCTCCACGATCTCGAACACGTCGCTCTCGGCGATGGTCTCGCCGTTCCAGGTCGCCTTTGCCATCGTCCTTGCGCTCCGTTCTTACGGTTTCGCCACGATCCCCGCTGCCACGCCCACCACCGAGTCCAGCGCGGCATAGGGCCTCACCGCTCCCGCTGCATCCAGCACGAACGCGCGCTGGCGCAGCGGCTCCTTGCCCTTCCCGAGCTGCAGCGCCGTCACCACCAGCGACCCGCCCGGCTGCACGCCCCAGTCGCGAACCTCGAACCCACGGGGCAGCACGCGCCGCAGGCCGTGGCCGTCCAGCCCGCTCACGTACAGCGTGCGCGAATCCAGCTCGTCGATGCGGCCGTTGCCGTCGGTGTCGTCCAGCGCCATCTCATACACGATCCAGCGCAGGCTGTCGTCCCTGGCCGTGCCGTCCATCTCCCTTCCCATCCCCCTGGCACCGGGAAACGCCACCGTGCGAATGCGCGCGGGGCGGTCCAGCAGCAGGCGTGCCCCGTCGCCCTCCAGGAACGCCACGTTCACGATCGCTCCCTCGCCCCGCGACGACCGGGAGTACGATTCCGCGTCGTATCCGCTGCCGCTGCGCACCAGCACGACGCGCAGGGCGCCGCCGGCGACCGGCTGCGGCAGGTCGTAGCGTAGCTGCCGGGCCGCGGTCTCGCGAGCGGCCGAGTCGTGCCGCATGCTGTCGGCGGCGCTGGTCGCGCCGCCGCGGCCGCCCAGCGACTCGCGCGCCACGAACACCACGGCCGAGACCAGCAGCACCAGGAGCAGCAGGCCGATGATCAGCCACACCCAGCGCAGCACGCTCTGCAGGCGCACCGGCGGGTCGGGCTCGGGGCGGGGAGGGGAATCGGCCATGGCGCTACAGCCCCGTGGGATGGTCGATGAAGGTCCACTCCAGCCCGAAGGTGTCGGCCAGGTGCTGGGCCAGCGCGCGCACGCCCCAGGTCTCGGTGGCGTAGTGCCCGCCCAGCAGCAGGTTGATTCCGCCCTCCTCCGCGTCGAAGTAGTTGTGGTGCCGCGCCTCGCCCGTTACGAACGCGTCGAGCCCCGCCGCCACGGCCGCGCCGATCTCGTCCGCGCCGCCGCCGGTGATCACGCCGGCGCGGCGGATGCGCTCGGGCCCCCCGGGCACCAGCAGCACCGGCCCACCCAGCGCCGCCTGGGCCCGCGCCCGCAGCTCGTCGCGGCCCACGTCCAGCTCGCCCCACACCCCCACCGGCGTGCCCTTGTAATCTCCGAACCAGCCGCGTGGCTCGATCCCCAGCTCCCGCGCCAGCACCGCGTTGTTGCCCACCTCGGGGTGCACGTCCAGCGGCAGGTGCGCCGCGTACACCGCCAGCTCGGCCGCCAGGATCGAGCGCAGCCGCCGGTAGCGCCGCCCGGTCACCGGCACGTTGCCGTCCCAGAACAGCCCGTGGTGCACCAGCAGCAGGTCAGCGCCCCACTCCACCGCGCGGTCGATGCACGACTGCGCCGCGTCCACCGCGACCGCCACGCGCACAACCTCGCGCGGCGAGTCCACCTGCAGGCCGTTCAGCGCGCCGCCCCAATCGGGCACTTCGCGCACCCGCAGGAAGGTGTCGAGGTAGCTCGTCAGCTCGGAAAGTCGCATGGACACTAGAAGATCGGGCGGTTCCCACAAACATGTGGGAAACTCGCGTGGAAAACCCCGTCCGTAGATTGTGCAAAGCGCCCAACCCGCTGCCGTGCAACGGGTTGGGCACTGTTTGCGCCAATGTGGAAAAGTCTCACGACTCCTGTGGACTATCCCCGCCCGTGGAAGCGGGAAGGGCCCGCTGGGCCTCCTCGCCGAGCATCTGCACCTGGCCGTTGAAGCGGCACCCTTCCTCCAGCACCAGGTGCTGGGCGCGCGACGAAATCTGCCCCTCGATCCGCGCGGTGGCCTGCAGCTCCAGGCGGCTCTCGGCCACCACGGTGCCCTGCACGCGTCCGCCGATCACGGCGTCCTGCGTCTGGATGTCGCCCACCACCTCGCCCTCCTTGCCCACCACCACCGCCTTGCCGGCGCGGATGGTGCCCTCGATCCGCCCCTCCACGCGCACGGTGCCCTCGGTGATGAGGTCGCCCACGATCCGCATCCCGGGGCCGATCAGCGACATCGAACCTTCATTGGCGCCCCGTTGTACGGGCGTGCCCTTGTCTCGCGCCACGTTCCCCCCCTGCTCGTTCTTGCCGCCAAAGAAAGGCATCGCTCACTCTCCCAGTCGCGTGCTCCGCGCCCACCCGCGCGCAGGAACAGCGTACACCCACAGTAGGCCCGCCCCGGCCCCGGAGGCAATTCCCCAGCCTCCCCGGGCGGATGCTCGTCGTGCGCACTCCAACCGCTCCACACCATGGCCAGCCGGATCGGCTCCAGCGCCAACAGGAGTTGCCCTCAGCTCCCCCGCCGCCCCACGCCCGCAACCCGCGTCTCCGGGTCGGCCACGAAGCGCCTCGGGTCCACCGGCCGGCCGTGCTCGCGGATCTCGAAGTGCAGGTGCGGCGCGGTGCTCACGCCGGTGCTTCCCGAAAGCGCGATCACCTGCTCGGCCGACACGTGCTCGCGCGCGTGCACCAGCAGCCGGCTGGCGTGGCCATAGACCGACTCCACGCCGGCGCCATGGTCGATCACCACGAAGCGGCCGTAGACGCTGTCCTCGCCCGCCGCCAGCACCGTGCCCTCGCCCGACGCCAGGATCCGCGACCCCGCCGCCACCGCGATGTCGAGCCCCGGGTGCCCGCCGGGGAGCGGCATGGGCCCGCGCGTCACGAACGCCACGTCGGCCAGCGGCCATGCGTGCGGCGCGGCGAATGCCTGCGGGCCGGCCTTCCCGCCGCTGTCGGCCGCCATCGTGTCGGTGGCGGTGGTGTCGGGCGGCGGGGCCGACGAGTCGCCGCCCATGTGGCCGCCCGCGGCGTTGGTGCGCGCCTCGATGCTGTCCAGCGGCGGCAGGTCGCCCTTCAGCATCACGCGGATCTGCTCGTAGGTGGCCTGCATGCGCGCCAGCGAGCGGGCCAGGCGCTCGCGCTCCTGCCGCTCCTTCTGCAGCTCGCCCACCTGCCGCTGCAGCATGGGCACCTGCGCCGCCTGCGCCGCCACCCACACCCAGCTCGCCGCCATCAGGAACAGGAACGCCAGCACCACGGCGCCTCCGATCACCGCCATCCGCAGCCGGCGGTAGCTGATCTCGTAGCTGCGCGTGCTCAGGTCCCCCGAACCGCCGTGCGGTACCACCACGAACGTCATCCGCCGCTCGTCACGCGCCATGGCCGCACCCACTCCGCAGGCGCAGCGGACCCCACGGGAGGGCGGGGAAGGCGGCAAGCACGATGGTGCGTGGCGCCCCCCGGGCACTCACGCACTCACGCACTCGCCCACCCGCGCACCGGTTCGTCCGAGCCATCGGCATCCTCCTGAATACCCGCCCTACTCCCGCTCCGCTTCGGGCCCCAGGATCAGGTCCAGCACCCGGTCGAAGTCGTCGTCGTTGTAGAAGGGGATCTCGATGCGGCCGGTCTTGCCGCCGGCCAGGCGGATGCGCACGGCCGTTCCCAGCTTGCGCTGCAGCTGGGATTCAAGGTTGCGGACGTGCGGGTCGTCCACGGCTTCGCGCAGGGCGGCCGTGGTGCCGCGCGCCGGGGCCGCGGCCGCGCCGCCGGGGCGAAGCTGGCGCACGCGCTCCTCCACGCTGCGCACGCTCATCCCGGCGCTCACCGCAGCCCGGGCCACCTCGGCCATCTCGCGCTCGTCCTCCAGCCCCAGCAGCGCGCGGGCATGGCCCATGGAGAGCTGGCCCTCGTTCACCATCCGTTGCACCGAGGCGGGGAGCGCCAGCAGGCGCAGGAGGTTGGTGACGGTGGAGCGCTCGCGGCCCACGCTGTCGGCCACCTCGGCCTGGGTGAAGCCGAACTCGTCGATCAGCTGCTTGTAGCCCGCGGCCTCTTCCAGCGGCGACAGCCCGGCGCGCTGCACGTTCTCGACGATGGCCAGCACCAGCATGGCCCGGTCGTCGATGTCGCGCACCACCACCGGCACCTGCGCCCACCCCAGCCGGCGCACCGCGCGCCAGCGCCGTTCGCCCGCGATCAGCTCCCAGTCGGCCCCCTCCGGCGTGTCGGCGCGGCGGGGACGAACGACCAGGGGCTGGAGGAGGCCGTTGACGCGGATCGACTCTTCGAGCTCGGCCAGCTGCTCGGCGGCGAACTCATGGCGCGGCTGGAACGGGTTGGGGGCGATGCGGCTGGTGGGCACCTCGCGCACGCCGTCACCGGTGGCGATCGCCTGCTCGGTGCCCGTGGAGAAATCGCCGAGGAGCGCGCTGAGCCCCTTGCCCAGCCTGGGTTTGCGGGAAGACACGGGCTATTCCCCCCCTGCCGCCGCGGCGGGCGCCGGCTCGCTCTCGCCGCCGGCGCGGGGGCGCGAGCGCCGGGCGATCACTTCCTTCGCCAGCGACAGGTAGCTCTTGGCGCCCACCGACAGGATGTCGTAGAGCACGATCGGCTTGCCGAAGCTAGGCGCCTCGGCGATGCGCACGTTGCGGGGGATGGTGGTCTTGTAGACCTTGGGCCCGAAGTATTCCTTGGCCTCGTCGGCCACCTGGCGCGACAGGTTCAGGCGCCCGTCGTACATCGTCATCAGCACCCCCTCGATCTGCAGCGCGGGGTTCAGGTTCTTCTGCACGATGGTGACGGTGTTCAGCAGCTGCGACAGCCCTTCCAGCGCGTAGAACTCGCACTGGATGGGGATCAGCACCGAGTCGGAGGCGGCCAGCGTGTTCAGCGTGAGCAGGCCCAGCGACGGCGGGCAGTCGATCAGGATGAAGTCGTACTGGTCGCGCACGGCGTCCAGCGCGCGGCGCAGGATGGTCTCGCGGTTGCGGCGGTTCACCAGCTCCACCTCGGCGCCCACCAGGTCGCGCGTGGCGGGCACCACGTCCAGGCAGGGGAAGTGGACCTTGTGCACCACCACGCCCTCGATCGGCGCCTCCTCGATCAGCACATCGTAGATCGACTTCTCCAGCTCGTCCTTGTCGATGCCCAGGCCACTGGTGGCGTTTCCCTGCGGGTCGGTGTCGATCACCAGCGTACGTTTCTCGGCCACGGCCAGGCACGCGCCCAGGTTGATGGCCGTGGTGGTCTTGCCGACGCCGCCCTTCTGGTTCGCGATGGCGATGATTCGCGACACGCCGTCCTCTACGCTGGGTGGGGTGGGTGGTGGGGTTCGGTGAATCTACAGGTTTGGGTGTGCGTAGTCCAGCAGATGTTCCACGTGGAACATCGTTACGCCTGAGCGGAGACAAATCCGAATACAAGCCGAACAAAACCCGCTTTACCAGATCGCATGTAGCTCACGAGAGCCTATACCGGAGGGTGGTAGTGGCGACCCCACCCCTGAAATCGATTCTGCGCGAAAATAGACCCGGGTTTTCACCGCCGTTCTCCTCACCCCCGTCCAGCATCACCGCACATAATCGACCACGTACTCACCTGACGCTCGGCCAACAGCAACCGCGTGAACACGGAGCAGCGGAGAGAACGGAGGGAGCGGAGGAACTGCTGTTCTCCGTTTCCTCCGCTTTCTCCGTTGCTCCGTGTTCACGCAGTTGCCGTGACTGCGTCATTCCACCTCGCTGGAGACTGACGTCCCCGCCACACCCGCCGATCAACTCATTCGCCCGTCGCGCCGACCTCCACGGCCGCCGCCATGCGCCGCTTCCGCACCTCCATCACCAGGTTCTGGAGGTCGCTGGGGCTCACGCCGGGGATGCGGCCGGCCTGCGCGAGCGTGGCGGGGCGAATGCGCTCCAGCTTCTGACGAGCCTCGAAGCTCAGCGTCACCAGCTCGGGGTAGGCGAGATCGGCCGGCAGCTCGAAGTCGGCCTGGCGGCGCGTGGCGTCGGCACGCTGGCGCTCGCGGGTGAGGTAGCCCTCGTACTTCAGCTCCATCTCGGCGCTTACCATGGCCTCGGACAGCACCGCCGCGTCTCCGTCATCCGCAGGCACACCGCCGACGGCGAGGGCCAGCGCCTCGGCCGTCACGCCCGGGCGCTTGAGCACGTGCGCCAGCCGCGTGGGCTCGCGCAGCGGGGTGGAGCCGGCCGCGGCGAGCAGCGCCTCCACCTGCGCGGGGGCGGCATTGGTGGTGTGCAGCCAGTCGCCCACGCGGTCCTCCAGCGCCAGCCGCCGCTCCAGCACCTCGCGCTGCGCCTCGGTCAGCAGCCCGCGCGCGGCAGCGATGGGCCCCAGCCGGCGCAGCGCATTGTCCTGCCGCAGCACCAGCCGGTACTCCGCGCGGCTGGTGAAGAGGCGATAGGGCTCGTCGGTGCCCTTGGTCACCAGGTCGTCCACCAGCACGCCCACGAACGCCTGGTCGCGCTCCAGGATCAGCGGATCCTTGCCCAGCGCGTGGAACGCCGCATTCGCACCAGCCAGCACGCCCTGGCCGGCGGCCTCCTCATAGCCGGTGGTGCCGTTCACCTGGCCGGCCAGGAAGAGACCGTCCAGCGCCTTGCACTCCAGCGTGGGCCGCAGCTGGTGCGGGGGATAGTAGTCGTACTCGATGGCGTAGCCCACCTTGGTCATCCGCACGTTCTCGAGGCCGGGGATCGACCGCAGCATCTGGATCTGCACGTCGGCCGGGAGCGAGGTGGAGAGGCCGTTCACGTACAGTTCCGTGGTCTCCAGCCCCTCGGGCTCCAGGAAGACCTGGTGCCGCGCAGCATCGGGAAACTTCACCACCTTGTCCTCGATGGACGGGCAGTAGCGCGGCCCGCGCCCCGAGATCTCGCCGCCGTAGAGCGCCGAGCTGGCCAGGTGCCCGGTGACGATGTCGCGCAGCGGCTCGCCCGTCCACGTGATCCAGCACGGCCGCTGGGGGAGCAGGGGAGTGCGGTCCCACACGGAGAGCCGGTACTCCGGCGCCTCGCCCGGCTGCACCTCGGTCTTCGCATAGTCCACCGAGCGCCCGTCGATGCGCGGCGGCGTGCCGGTCTTGAAGCGCGCGACCTCCAGCCCCAGCGCCTCCATCTGCTCGGCCAGGCGCACCGACGGCGCGTCGCCCGCGCGGCCCGCGGGCACGCCGGGGGCGAGCCCCACGTGAATGCGCCCGCGGAGGAAGGTGCCGGCGGTGAGCACCACCGCGCGCGCGTGGAACTCGAACCCGCTCTCCGTACGCACCCCCGCCACCCGGTTCCCCTCGAGGATGAACGAGCCCACCATCCCCTGGAAGAACTCCAGGGTGGCGTGGCGCTCCAGCAGCGAGCGCGCGGCGCGGGGATAGAGGCCCCGGTCGCACTGCGCGCGAGGCGCCCACACCGCAGGCCCCTTCGACCGGTTGAGCATGCGGAACTGGATGCGCGCGCGGTCGGTAGCCAGCCCCATCACTCCGCCCATCGCATCCACCTCGCGAACGACGGTGCCCTTGGCCACACCCCCGATGGCGGGATTGCAGCTCATCTGCCCGATGGCTTCGAGGTTGGCGGTGACCATCAGCGTGCGTGCGCCGGTACGTGCCGCCGCGGCCGCCGCCTCCACGCCGGCATGCCCGCCGCCGATCACGATCACGTCGAAACGGGAAGTCATTCGGGTCGGTGCTCCAAGGGACGGAACTGCAACAGGTGCGTTAGTGCATGAGTGCGCCAGTGCGTTTCACCGCGGCTGGATCACTGCTCAGAAACGCACCATCGTATCTCCCTATATATAATAACGTCAGGGTCGCCTCTGTACTGGACCGGCGGAGAGATGTTCCACGTGGAACATCTCTGCACCCCAGAGACGACGGCAACAGATCACCCCTCACTCAGCACTCCCTCACTTCCAGACCCGTGCCGTTCCCGCACTTGCGCACCTGTTAGCAGGACTGCCCTTCACGACAGCCTGAATCTCCGACAGAAGAGCCGACGCATGCTCCGTCCACCCATGGCACACCCATTGCACCCCCGCGCCTCTCCCAAGCACAGGGAACCATTCGGAACCAGGGAGGCACAGCATGCAAGACCGTGATTTCGGCGCCGGGGGAACCGGCGGCGGATCGGGGGAGACCGGCCGGAGCTCGGGGCTGGGCGACGGGTCGCCGAGCCTGGGCGCATCGGGCGGCAGCACCTCCGGACTGGGCTCCACCGGGAGCGGCAGCGGCCTGGGCGGCGCCACCGGGTCTTCGGGTAGCGCGTTCGGATCGACGGGCGGCAGCGGGCTCGGATCCACCAGCGGCGGCACCAGTGGGCTGAGTGGCTCTACCGGCGGGGCGAGCGGCAGCGGGCTGGGCGGCTCCAGCGCGGGCGGGGCGAGCGGCCTGGGCGGGAGCACCGGCTCCACGCTGGGCGGCAGCAGCGCCGGGTCGGCCAACAGGCCGGCGTTCGGCGGCGAGAGCGGCGCCACGACGGGCACCGCCAACCGCTTGGGCGGCACCAGCGGCGGTGGGCTGGCCGACACGCTGCAGGAGTTGCAGGGGCGCGCCGACCACCTGATGGACGAGGCGGCCGACCAGCTCGAGGACGTGGCGCAGCGCATCGACGACCTGGCCGAACGCGCGCCGCAGGGCGGGCTGGGCGCCAAGGCCGGCGGGATGGCTTCGGGCGTGGCCGACACGATGGAGAGCGTCGCGCGGTTCCTGCGCGACAACGACGTGAACACGCTGCAGCGCGACCTGGGCCGCATCGTCACCCAGCACCCGATCACGGCCGTGCTGGCCGCAGTGGGCGCCGGGTACGTGGTCGGCAAGGTCCTGCGCTAAGGGAGAGGCGGCCATGGCGGATCGAGTGCAGGGCCAGCCGGTGGTGGCGGCGGGCACCGGAGACGGACGCGCGGGCGGCGCCGAGCCGGCGTTGGGCGACCTGTTCCGGCAGCTCGCGCAGGACAGCGCCACGCTCGTCCGCCAGGAGGTCGCCCTCGCCAAGGCGGAGCTGCGCGAGAACGTGAAGAGTGTGGCGCGCGACACCGCCAAGATCGCGGTGGGCGCGGTGGTGGCCGCGGTGGGTGCGCTGGTGATGGTGCTCTTCCTGGTGCTGCTCCTGGGAGATGTGGTGGGCGAGTACTGGGCAGGCGCGCTGATCGTGGGCGTTCTGTTCGTGGCCATCGGTGGCTTCCTGGCGATGGGCGCCATGAAGCGCCTGAAGAAGGATACGCTGGCTCCCGAACAGACGCTCCAGACCCTCAAGGAGGACAAGCAATGGCTGCAGAGCGAGACGAAGCGGGTCCGTCGGGACCTGGCCTGAGCGGCACCGGGCGCGACGCCGCGGGGATGGAAGCGGGCACCACGCGCTCGATGGGCATGGGCGACGCACCCGGCAGCGCTGACGTGCACTCGGGGATCGCGTTCAACACGCAGAGCGCCGAGGGCGTACGCGAGCGCGCCACCAGCCGGGTGAAGGACGTGGCGGGGAGCGTGGCCGAGACGGCCGGCGACCTGGGGCAGCGGGCGCGCTCGCTGGCGGGTGACGTGGCCGACCGGGCCGGCGACTTCGCGTCACGCGCGCGTGACCGCGTGGGCGCCGTGGCCGACCGCGCCACCGAAGAGCTGGAGGACCGCGGATGGATGGCCCGCATGCGCGAGAACCCGCTTCCGGCGCTGGGCGTGGCCTTCGCGGCGGGCTTCCTGCTGGCGGGCGGCGGCCGCGGCGGGCGTGGCAGCCGCGTGCGCGGCGAGTTGCGCAGCGCGGTGACGGCCGGCCTTTCGGCCGGGCTGGCGCAGGGGGCGCGCGCGTTCCTGCGCAACGCCGGCGCCGAGGACGGGGTGATCAACTCGCTCCTCGAGAACCTGCCGGTGCTGGGCGGCGGTGGCTCGGGTGGCGGGCTGTCGGGCGGCTCCTCGGGCGGCGCGGGCCGTTCGGGCGGGATGCCGGGCGGGCGCTCGTCGGCGGGGATGGGCGGGCGGCCGGGTGCCACGCAGGGCAGCCGCGCGGGCGGCATGCCGGGCGGGCGCGGCGGCAGCATGGGCGGCGGCTCCGGCGCCACGTCGGGCGGCCGCACGGGCGGCTCGGCGTACGGCGGCACCAGCGGCTCGGCCTATGGCAGTGCCGGCGGCACCGGGGCCCCGCGCCGCGGGCCGAGCCACCAGGAGAACTACTGAGCCTGGGATGGCCGAAGCCGGGTTCCGCGTGACGGGACGGGTGCAGGGCGTGGGCTACCGCTGGTGGGCCCGCGCCCAGGGCGCCCGGCTGGGGGTGACGGGGACGGTGCGGAACGCGGACGATGGTTCGGTGGTGGTGCAGGCGCGGGGGTCCGACACGGCGCTCGCGGAACTGGAGCGGCTCCTGAGTGAAGGGCCGCCCCACGCCCGCGTGACGCAGGTGGAGCGGATCCCCGCGTCGCTTTCCGCATCGGACGCGGAGAGCGGGTTCGAGATCGTCCGCTGACGCGGGGTCGGAGGGGCGACCAGGCGGATCAGCCGAGACCAGGCCGTGTCGCCAGCCTTCGGGCGAAATTCCGAAGCTGTCCCGAAGAAAAACGACTTCACCAATTCGCTTATGGCGCATGAGAGCGTTTGGGCGAGGGTGGTTGTGGCGACCCCCACCGCGAAATCGATTTCACGCGAAAAGAGACCCGGGTTTTTAGCCCGGGTCTCCGTGTTTTATCCTTCGGGCAGCACGTCGCTCTACTTGCCCACACAGAAGTCGCCGAACACCCGGTCGAGCACGTCGTCCACGCTCACGGTGCCGATCAGGTCCTCCAGCTCGCCGGCGGCGGCGCGGAGGTGCGTGGCGGCGAGCTCCATCGGCACCGCGTCGTTCAGCGCGGCGACGAAGGCGGCGACTTCCTCGCGCGACCGGCGGAGCGCGCGGGCGTGGCGCTCGCGCGTGACCAGCGGCGCCTCGCCGGGGTCGCCCAGGATGTTGCCGAACGCCATCCGCGTCAGCGCGTCGCGCAGCTCCGGCATCCCGCCCCCCGTGACGGCCGCGGCGGACACGCTGCGCATCCCATCTTCCCCCTCCGTCGTCCCCCCGTCGCGACCGGACGCTGTCGAGGCGAGGTCGGCCTTGGTGCGCACGAGCAGGGTGCGGGTGGGCTCGCGCTCGGCTAGGAAGGCCCGTTCGTCATCCTCAAGCCCTCGCCCGGCCTCCGCGCAGAACAGCACCAGGTCGGCGGCGGCAAGGTAGCGGCGGGCCACCTCGATCCCGATCCCCTCGACGCGGTCTTCCGTCTGCCGCAGCCCCGCCGTGTCCACCAGGCGGAAGGGGTAGCCGTCGACCGTGACGGAGGCCTCCAGCGCGTCGCGGGTGGTGCCGGGGATCTCGGTGACGATGGCGCGCTCGGTGCCCAGCAGCGCGTTGAACAGCGACGACTTGCCGGAGTTGGGGCGGCCGGCCAGCACGGTGAGCGCACCCTCGCGCAGCAGCTCGCCCTCAGGCGCGGTGGCCAGCAGCGCGTCCATCCGTTCGATGACGTCGTCCGCAGCCGCGCGGATGCGGGCGGGGGGGACGGGAGGCTCGTCCTCTTCGGGAAAGTCGATCGAATAGGCGATCAGCGACTCGGCCTGGATGATGGCGCCGCGCAGCTCGTCCACGCGCCGCGACAGCCCGCGCTCCATCTGGTGCACGGCCGCGCGGTGCAGCGCCGGCGAGCGGCCGTCGATCAGGTCGGCCACCGCCTCGGCCTGCAGCAGGTCGAGCTTGCCGTTGAGGTACGCGCGGCGGGTGAACTCGCCCGGCAGCGCGACGCGGGCGCCGGCAGCCAGCAGCGCGCCGAGAACCAGCTGCGGCGTGAGCGTGCCGCCGTGCGTGCTGATCTCCACCGTGTCCTCGCCCGTGTAGCTGCCCGGGGCGGGGAAGAGGGTCACCAGCGCCCGGTCGAGCAGCTCCCCCGTCTCCGGATGCCGGATCGCCGCGAGCCGCTGCGTGCGCGCTGGCGCGTCCGCTGTCGCCGGGGTGACCCGGCGGAGCACCTGGCGCGCGTGGGGGCCGGAGACGCGCAGCACGGCCACCGCGCCACGCCCTGGGGGCGTTGCGACCGCCGCGATGGTGTCGTTGGGCAGGGGAGAGATGGGCATGGGGAGAGAATGCGGTACGGCCGAAGGCTGGGCAACTGCGAACGGCAACTACGGTGGTCACACGGAGAAACGGAGGGAACGGAGGGGGTGCAGCGTGCGGACGTGCAGTTCTCCGTTTCCTCCGTTCCTCCGTGTGACCCAAACCAGGAAGCTGAGGAAACGAGAACGCCCGCCCCTCGCGGTGAAGGGCGGGCGTTCGTCGGATCGGTCAAGGCGACGCTTATCTCCGGCTGGGCTTGGCGGGCACCGGGCGCTTGCCCTTGAGCGCGTCCTTGGCCTTCTGCTCCTCGGCCACGGCGCGGCGCTCGCGGGCGATCAGGAGCTGCTGCGGGAGCGAGGCCAGGTTGCTGCTCACGTAGTACAGGTTGAGCCCCGACGGCATCAGCCAGAAGAAGACGCCCATCATCAGGGGCATCGTGTACATCATCGTCTTGGCCTGCGGGTTGTCGGGCATCCCGCTCATTTTGGTGCTGATCCACTGCAGCGCGAACATGCTGGTGACCAGCAGCACCGGCAGCAGGTAGAGCGGGTCGCGCAGCGACAGGTCGGGGAGCCAGCCGAAGCCGGTGCCGCGGAACTCGATCGCGCCCTGGAACACGAAGAACAGGGTGATCAGCACCGGCATGGGGATGAGCATGGGCAGGCAGCCGCTCATCATGGAGAAGGGGTTCACCCCCAGCTCCTGGTACATCTTCATCATCTCCTGCTGCTGCCGGCGCGGATCGTCTGCGTACTTCTTCTGCAGCTCCTTCATCCGCTCCTGCAGCACCGGCTGCACCGCCATGTTCTTCATCTGCGAGCGCATGGCGCGGGCGTTCAGCGGCCAGGTGACCAGGCGCACCAGCACGCCGAACAGCACCAGCACCCACCCGTAGGCCAGCCCCAGGTTGTCGTGCAGCTCGCGCAGCGCGTAGAGCACGAACGCCGCGATGGGCCGCACCACCGGCCGCAGCCAGCGGTAGCCGTAGGGGTTCACCTCCTCGAGCTGGCTCCCCACCTTCACCAGGCGCTCGTGCTCGAGCGGGCCCAGGTAGGCCTGGTAGGCGAAGGCGCCGTCGGCGCCCACCGGCAGCGCCACCGTGCCCAGCGCGCGGGGCGACACCATCGCCTCGCCGCCCACGGTGTAGTTCTCGTCGGGACGGTCGCCCGCCACCAGCCGCGTGAACTGCGTCTTCCGGGGCACCAGCGCCAGCAGGAAGTAGCGGTCCTTGATCCCCGCCCAGGCCAGCGGCCCGGCCACGGTGTCGGCCGCCCCGATCCCCTTCAGGTACTCGCGCTCCACCCGTCGGCCGTTCCAGGCCACGAACGACAGCTCCTTGGCGGTGCCGTGCTCCTTGGCGTCGTGCGGGGCCAGCCCGGTGCCCAGCGAGGTGTAGAGGGTGGCCGCGCCGCCCATCCCCAGCAGCCGCCCGCGCACGTCCACCGCATAGTCGCCGGGGCGGAAGGTGTAGACGATCTCGGCCACCGGCGCGCCGTTCTGGGTGCCGGTGAAGGTGAGCGTCTGCGCCGGGCCGCCGGCGCGCAGGTCGAGCCGCGGGGCGCTGGGGGTGAACTGCACGGTGCGCAGGTCGAGGGTGCGCCCGGCCGACACGGCGGTGCCCGAGAGCACGTCCGTCGCTCCGCTGGGCACCAGCTGCACACGCCCGCCACGCTTCACGTAGCTGGGGTACTTGAGCAGCTCGGCGCCGGTGAGCGCCGCGCCCTGCGTGGAGAAGCGGTACTCGTACAGCGGCGAGCGCACCACCACCGTCTGCGCCGCCGAGAGGGCGGCGGTGGCGGCGGCGGGTGCGGTGGCCGGGTTCGCGGCGGCTGCCGTCGCGGGCGCGGAGCTCTCCACCCGCGGCTGCGCACGCTGCGGCGGCACCGGGGGGAAGAACGTCTGCCACACGATCAGCAGTACCGCCGTGATCATGAAGGCGAGCGCGAGTCGCTTTTCCATCTATCTTCCGGATCCTGAAGGAGATCGGGTCAGTGGGTCAGGGCACGGGGTCGTAGCCGCCCCGCGAAAAGGGCTGGCAGCGGGCCAGCCGCTTCAGCAGCAGCCAGGTGCCCTTGCCGGCCCCGTACTTCTCGATGGCCTCGAGGCCGTATGCCGAGCAGGTGGGATAGAACCGGCACACGGGCGGCTTGAGCGGCGACAGCGCCGTCCGGTAGAACCGGATGCCGCGGGTCAGGATGCGCGCGAGCACAGCGCCTCCACGAGCTCGGCCAGCTCCTGGCGCAGCTCCTCGAAGCCCGCCGCGTACGCCTCGGGGCGGGCCCGGACCAGTACGTCCAAAGCCAGCCCCGAGTTTCCGAGCCGCGGCAGCACCACGGTGCGGCCCAGCTCGCGCAGCCGGCGCTTGACCCGGTTGCGCTCCACAATCTCATGCTTGTGCTTGGGCACCACCACCCCCCAGCGCGCAAACGCCGAAGGGGAAGCGGAGACGAACGCGTCGAGATGACGCGTCTTCCTCCTCTTCCCCCGTCGGAACAGCGCCCGAAGCTCCTGCGGCTGCGTGATGCGCACTGCGCGGGGCAGCGCGAACCCGCGCGGAGCGGGCCCTTCGGCGTCCACGGCGCGTGCGGCGCGCGCCCGCGGTTACTTGGTCGGGATCTTGACCGTGAGCTGATGACGCCCCTTGCGGCGGCGTGCGTTCAGAACGGCGCGGCCGCCCTTGGTGGCCATGCGGGCGCGGAACCCGTGCTTGTTGATCCGCTTGCGGTTGCGCGGACGATACGAAGGCTTCATCGGTACCCCTTGGGGTGCTGCTCAGTTGTCGGAATTCGGACGCGGCAAAGACGAGAAACATAGCCACGGATTCGGGATGCGTCAACCGGGGCGGCGGCGGGCTCGGCGCGGCGGCCGGATCCGGCGCGGAACAGGTGCGGGCGAACGGGTGCGGGGTGCGCGAGTTCGTCGACGGCCCACACCCGCCATCGGCTTCCCCCGGGCTGCGCGGGCGGCCGCGCATCCCGAAGCGCCGCGGAACTGCATGTCACACGGAGCAACGGAGGGAACGGAGGAAAAGCAGGGCAGTTCTCCGTTCCCTCCGTTCCTCCGTGTGACCCCGTCAGTTGTTGGTGGTGGATGCGTCAGACTGCACGCAGCAGCCCGGGGGATCGCCGCCCGCGAGATGTACGAAGCCGAGGGTGATATGAACCCTGCCGCTTCGCACCATCAGCCGCCGAATCCTGCTCGCCACGGCAGAAACTGGACGGGTTCGGAATCGCCCGTTTCTCCCCCGCATTGATCCCCCCGGACCACGTGGAGAGCCGGTAGCGAAAGGAGCGCTGGACGCTGCGGACAGGTCGTGCCGGGTAGCGCCGAGCCACGAGCGGGCGACTGTATCGTGTGGGAGACGTAGTGTTCTGTGTACGTTTCCGAACATTGTAGCAGGGGCGGACGCGGCTGCTACACAGCACCCCGTTCCATGTGGTGGGGACAGAGATTCCCCTGCTACACACGCCGCCCATAGCGGCGGCGGAGCGCGTGCGCAAGGGGGAGACAAACCGAAGAAACCCCAGCAGCCATGCGGGGTTCCTTGACTTTTCCACACCCCCGGTCTAGCTTGGGCGCCTACCCGTTCACGGTCCGCGCCGCGCCGTTCAGAGGTCATGGAGCACACCGCCGGAGAGGTCTGGTCCCGCATTCTCGACACCGCGAAGGCGGCCCTTCCCGAGCAGGCGTTCCGTACGTGGCTGGCACCCACCGAGGCGGTGGCGATCTCGCAGGAGCTGCTGGTGGTGTCCACACCCAACCCCTTCGCGGTGGACTGGGTGGAGGACAAGTACGCCGAGCTGCTCACCGCCATCGGCGAGCGCCTGTTCGGCCGACGCTTCACCTTATCCGTCCAGTTTCAGGCAGACGGCAAACCCGCCGCCGCGCCCCCTCCCCCGCCCGAGATCGCGCCCTCGCCCGTGCCCGCCGTCGCGCCCGCGCACGCCCAGCACACCACCTCGCTGCACGCGCAATCGGCGCCGGCGGGAGGGGTGCGTGGCACCGTGCCGCTGAACCCGCGCTACACCTTTCCCCGCTTCGTGGTGGGGAACAACAACCAGCTCGCCGCGGCCGCCGCGCACGCCGTGGCCGAGGCACCCGCCAAGCACTACAACCCGCTGTTCGTGTACGGCGGCGTGGGGCTGGGGAAGACGCACCTGATGCACGCCATCGGGCACGCCATGCTCGAGCGCGAGCCGGGGAAGCGGGCGATGTACATCTCCTCGGAGCGCTTCACCAACGAGCTGGTGAGCGCCATCCAGGAGGGGTCGATGGCCGAGTTCCGCCGGCAGTACCGGCAGATCGACCTGCTCCTGGTGGACGACATCCAGTTCCTGGAGGGGAAGGAGCGCACGCAGGAGGAGTTCTTCCACACCTTCAACGCGCTCCACGACGCCCAGCGGCAGATCGTCCTCACCAGCGACCGGCCGCCCAAGGAGATCGGGCTGGAAGACCGGCTGGTGTCGCGCTTCGAGTGGGGGCTGGTGGCCGACATCAAGGCGCCCGACTTCGAGACGCGCATGGCCATCCTGCGCCGCAAGGTGGACGAGGACGGCCTGGTGATCCGCGACGCCGACGACGTGCTGGCCTTCATCGCCACCAACCGCACCAGCTCGGTCCGCGAGATCGAGGGCGCGGTGATCAAGCTGCTGGCCTACTCCTCGCTCACCGGCCGCCCGATCGACCTGTCGCTGGCGCAGGAGGCGCTGGGCGGCGGGATCCGGCTGGGCTCCACCCCCGGGGTGAACGGTAACGAGCTGAGCCCCGAGCGGGTGCGCGAGAAGGTGGCGCAGGCGTTCAACACCACCCCCGAGGCGCTGCAGAGCAAGAAGCGCACGAAGGACCTCACGGTGCCGCGCCAGGTGGCGATGTTCCTCACCCGCGAGCTGTTCGACCTGCCGCTGGTGGAGATCGGCAAGCTGTTCGGCGGACGCGACCACAGCACGGTGATCCACTCCATCGGCAAGGTGGAGGAGGACATGGCCGCCGACGCGGGGTTCCGGCAGCGCGTGGACCAGATCCGCGCGTCCTTCCGCTGACCGTTTGCGCGCTCCGTCTTGACAGCTACCCCGACGAGCGCGTATTTCGCGCGCACCCCGGGCGCACGAAATGTACAGAGCCGTGGTGTACCGGCTGTCCGTTACCCGCTGGACATCCGTTGTTACGGAGATGTGGAAACGGGCGGTGGAAAGACGGTGGACAACTTGTGGGTAACCGGCGGCGAACGTGGAGATGTGGAGCGCGTGGAGAACGCGGGCGTTACCCACAGCGCCTTCCACAGCCGGTGAGGAGCGGTAAGCGGGTGCGGGAAGAGGGGTTGAGGGCCCCGGTGGCCGAGTTGTCCACGGCTCCACACCCTCTACTACTACGACTGATCTTTGTAACAAATAGGTAGACGTAAGGTTTCCGGTGGAAAACCCCCGGTCACTCCAGCCTGAGCTGCGGACACCGTATGCGATTCACCATCACGCGTGAGAACCTCCTGCAGGGGCTTGGGGCGGTAGCCGGGAGCATCCCGACCCGCACCACCCTTCCGGTGCTTTCGAACATCCTGGTCGAAGCCGAGGAAGGGGCGGTGCGGATGAGCGGCACCGACCTGGACACGGCGGTGAGCGTGCGCGTGCCGGCCGAGGTGGCCGAGCCGGGGGCGATCACCGCGCCGGCCAAGAAGCTCCAGGAGATCGCCCGCGAGCTCCCTGGGGCCACCGAGCTCAGCACCCAGGGCGACTCGATCCTGATCAACAGCGGGCGCAGCCGCTTCAAGCTGAACGGCCTGCCGCGCGACGAGTTTCCCGCGTTCCCCAAGGTGGATTTCGCGGAGAGCTGGCGGGTGACGGGGGCCGAGCTGCAGCGGCTGATCACGCACGTGAGCTTCGCGGCCAGCACCGAGGAAACGCGGCCGATCCTGAACGGCGTGCTGTGGCAGCTGCGCGACGGCGAGATGCGGATGGTGGCCACCAACGGCCACCGCCTGGCCAAGATGACGCTGCCGGTGGAGGCGGCCGCCCAGGTGCCCGCCGTGGACCTGATCGTGCACCCCAAGGCGCTGCAGCAGGTTCAGCGCCTGTTCGCCGGCGACGCCGCGGTGGAGGTGAGCCGCTCGGAGAACCACATCGGCTTCCGCAGCGACACGGTGCAGGTGTTCACGCGGCTGATCGAAGGGCCGTATCCGAACTACGAGCAGGTGATCCCCAAGGACAACGACAAGAACATGGTGGCCGACAAGGGCGCGTTGCAGAGCGCCGTCCGCCGCATGGCCATCGTGGCGAGCGACCAGACGCACCGCATCCGCATGAGCCTGGGCGGGGCGATGCTGCGCTTCAGCGTGGAAAGCCCCGACCTGGGCGCCGCCAACGAGGAGCTGCCGGTGGAGTACGACGGCGAGCCGCTGGAGATCGGCTTCAACGCCCAGTACCTGCTGGAGCTGCTGCGCTACATGCCCACCGACGAGGTGCGCATGAGCTTCAAGGCCCCCGAGCGGGCGGCCACCATGCAGCCGCTGGGCAACGAGGACACCCCCGACTACCTGTGCCTGGTGATGCCGCTGCGGCTGCTGAGCTGACGGCAGGGCGCGCCGGCCGGAGGGACGAGATGCGGGGAGAGGCCGGGGCGGTCTCTCCCCGCCTGCGTTCGGCCCCGGCCAGCGAGAGAGATGGTCTCGCGAGTTCGCCACTGATTCGGTCCAACCGGGCCACGTCCGGCAAACAGCGTGAACGCGGAGCAGCGGAGAGCGCGGAGGAAACGGAGAACTGCTTGTCTTTCCTCTGTTTGCTCCGCTCCCCTCCGTTGCGCCGCGTTCACGCTGTTGACGAGATCAGACGATTGGAGGAATCCTGGTTAGAATGCACAGCTGATCGGCAGAACTGGTATGACACTGTGTCTCCGTATCTCCGTCTTTTGGTCGATTGCGAGGAGTGGGTGGCCAATGGAGGACTCCGCATCGGGGCGTTCTAGCTAGCCCGGGTGGACCATGTCGTCGCGCCGATGCCGCAGGGACGGCGCCCCCGGATGGACTGCACCACGGAAGACCGTCACCCTCGTACGCATCTGTCCAGGCGGCAGGGCGAGCGCTTCACAAACTGGCGCGTTGCAGCTAAGTTGCCCATTCGCAACGCACTCCCGCTCCATCTTTCCCAGCACTCCCCGGATGACCCCAGCGCCGCGCCCCCGCGCCTCGCGCCCGCTCGCGAACGCGGGCTTCACGCTGATCGAGATCATCGTGGTGATCGTGGTGATCGCCGTGCTGGCCAGCCTGGTGGCGCCCAACGTGTTCCGCCACGTGGACTCGGCGCGCGACAGCACCGTGCGCAGCCAGGTGGAGATGCTGGGCGCCGCGCTGGACGCCTACCGGCTGGACCTGGGGCGCTACCCCACCACCGAGGAGGGGCTGAACGCGCTGGTGACGGCGCCGGCCGGCGCCGAGGCGGGGCGCTGGAAGGGGCCGTACCTGCGCAAGAAGGTGCCGGTGGACCCCTGGACCCACCCCTACCAGTACAGCAGCCCCGGCCGCGTGAACCCCACCGGCTACGACCTGCTCTCGTACGGCGCCGACGGCCAGCCCGGCGGCCAGGGCGAGAACGCCGACGTCACCAGCTGGGAGTAGCCGGGGCCTTCGCCCCGTGCCGCTCCCTTTCGCTCCACCCGCAAGGCCCCGCAGTGCAGTCCATCCCGCAGGACCAGCTTCCGCTGGCCGAAGGGCTCTCGCGCGAGTTCCTGCTGCACCACCGCCTCTGCCCCTGGCACGTGACGCCGGAAGGGGCGCTGGTGGTCGCCGCTCAGGAGGAGTCGCGCCTGGAGGGCGCCGACGACCTGGGCTTCGCCTACGCGCTGCCCGTGGAGGTGCGCCTCACCACCCCCGACGAGCTGGAGCGGCTGATCGAGCGCATCAGCACGCGGGGCGAGCGCGCCATCGAGCTGCAGCGCGTGCACGGGGCTGACGACGACCTGGCGGCCGACGTGCGCGACCTGGCCAACCAGCCGCCGGTGATCCGCTACGTCAACCTCCTCGTCCGCGACGCCTTCGACGCGGGCGCCAGCGACATCCACGTGGAGGCCGAGCGCGGCGGGGTGACGGCGCGCTTCCGGCTGGACGGCGTGCTGGTGCCCGCCCCCGAGCCGCCGCCGGGGCTGCACGCGGCCGTGGTGAGCCGCATCAAGCTGCTGGCCGAGCTCGACATCGCCGAGCGGCGCCGCCCGCAGGACGGCCGCATCCGCGTGCGGCTGGAGCAGCGCGAGCTGGACCTGCGCGTGTCCACCGTGCCCACGCTGTTCGGCGAGAGCGTGGTGCTGCGCCTGCTGGACCGCGGCGGCCGGCCGGTGAGCCTGGGCGAGCTGGGGATGCCGGCCGCGGTGCTGGCCGCCATGGAGCGCCTGGCCCGCAAGCCCCACGGGATGATCCTGTGCACCGGCCCCACCGGCAGCGGCAAGACGACCACCCTCTACGCCGCGCTGTCGCTGCGCCAGGCGGGCGAGGAGAAGATCGTGACCGTAGAGGACCCGGTGGAGTACCAGCTCGCGGGGATCGCGCAGGTGCCGGTGCACCGGCAGGCGGGCGTGACCTTCGGCTCGGCGCTGCGCTCGATCCTGCGGCAGGACCCCGACGTGATCATGGTGGGCGAGATGCGCGACGCCGAGACCGCCGAGATCGCGGTGCAGGCCGCCATGACCGGCCACCTGGTCTTCTCCACGCTGCACACCAACGACGCCGTGGGCGCGCTCCCGCGTCTGCTGGACCTGGGGGTGCCCGAGTACCTGGTGAGCGCCACGCTCGAGGCGGTGCTGGCCCAGCGGCTGGTGCGCCGCAGCTGCCAGGCGTGCCTGGCGCCCTACGAGCCGCGCGCCGAGCACGTGGAGCAGGTGGCCGGCGCGCCCGTGAACGGCGAGCGGCTACTGCGCGGCGAGGGGTGCCCGGCATGCCGCGGCACCGGCTTCCGCGGGCGGCTGGGGGTGTTCGAGCTGCTGGTGATGAGCGACGACCTGCGCGACGCGGTGGCCCGGCGCGAGCCGCGCAGCCGCATCCGCACGCTGGCGCAGGCGGGGGGCTTGAGCCCCATGCGCGCGGACGGGTGGCAGAAGGCGCGCGCCGGGCTCACCACGGTGGAGGAGGTGCTGCGTGTCACCCAGGAGTGACGCGGCGCCGCCGTCCCGCGTCTCCGCCGCCGGCCCCGCGCTGGGCTACAGCTACCGCGCGCTGCACAGCAGCGGGTCGCTGGAGACGGGGGTGGTGCGCGCCGCGAGCCGCGAGGAGGCGGGCGAGCTGCTGCACGCGCGCGGGCTTTTTCCGCTGGAGGTGGGCGCCGAGCGCGAGTCAGGCCGGGCGCGGGCCACGCTGCCGGCGCAGGACCTGGCTCTGGGCCTGCGCGTGCTGGCCACGCTGGCCGAGTCGGGGCTGCCGATCGCCCGGGCGCTGGCGGCGATGGACGACCTGGCGCCCGCGAGCTGGCAGGCGGGGCTCCCCGCCATCCGCGAGTCGGTGCGGCAGGGTGGCAGCCTGGCCGCGGCGCTCTCGTCGTCCCCCCTCGGCTTTCCCCCGGTGGTGGTGGGGATGGTGGCCGCGGGCGAGGCGGGGAGCGGGCTGGCTCGCGCCGTCCGCCGCGCCGCGGAGCTCACGGAGCAGGCCGCCGAGACGCGGCGCGCCGTGCGCGCGGCGCTGGCGTATCCGCTGGTGCTGGCCGGCGCGGGGGGCGTGTCGCTGATCCTCCTCGTCGGCGTCGTCCTCCCCCGCTTTGCCGTGATCCTGGCCGACCTGGGGCAGGAGCTGCCGCCCATGGCGCGCGCCGTGTTGGCCGTCTCGGCCGCGGTGCAGGCGTGGTGGGTGCCGGCGCTGCTGCTGCTGGCCGGCGTGCTGGCGGCGTGGCGGCTGTGGGTGTCGTCCCCCGGCGGGGCGCGGCGGTGGGATGCGCTCCTCCTCTCCATCCCCGCGGTGGGCGCGGTGCGGCTGGCCGGCGCGACGGCGCGCTTCAGCGCCAGCCTGGCGGCGCTGCTGGAGAGCGGGGTGCCCATCGCCCCCGCCATGCTGAGCTCGGCCCGCGCGTCGGGCGACGCCTCGGTGGAGGAGCGGGTGCTGCGCGCCCGCGAGGCCGTGGTGGGCGGCGAGGGCGTGGGGCGCGCGCTGCAGGCCACCGGCGCGCTGACGCCCACCGCGCTGCGCCTGGTGCGCGCGGGCGAGGAGACGGGGCAGCTGGGGGCGATGCTGGCCCACGCCAGCCGCATCGAGAGTGAGCGCGCGGCCGACCTGGTGCGCGGCGCGGTGCGGCTGCTGGAGCCGTCGCTGATCATCGCGTTCGGCGGGGTGGTGGCGCTGGTGGCGGGAGCGCTGCTGCAGGCGGTGTACAGCGTGCGGCCGGGGCCGTGAGCCGCGTTCTCTCCCGCGTGGTCTCCCGCGCCGGCGCCACGCTGCTGGAACTGGTGGTGGCGCTGTCGATCCTGGCCCTCGCGGGGTCGCTGGCGGTGCCGGCGCTGCGCCGCGCGGCCGACGCCCCGCCCACCACGCGCGACCGCATCGCCGCGGCGCGGCGGGATGCGCTGGAGCACGGGCGCGTGGTGACGCTGGAGCTGCGCGACAGCGCGGGCGCGCACCTGCTGACCGCCTTTCCCGACGGGCGCGTGGTGGCCGACAGCGCTTTGTCCGTCGACCCGCTGACCGGGAGGCCGCGTGCGGGGCGGTAGGGCCGGCGCCGCGCTGCTGGAAGCCGTGGTGGCGCTGCTGATCCTGTCCACCGCCTGCGTGTCGGCCACGGCCATGGCGGCCACCTTCACGCGCACTGCGACGAAGGCGCGCGAGGTGGACGGCGAGGTGCGGCGCGCCGGCGCGCTGATGGACGCCGCCTCGCTGTGGACGCGCGACGACCTGGACCGGCGCCTGGGCGAGCGCCGCCAGGGCGCGTGGCGGATGCGCATCGACCGGCCCGTGCCCACGCTCTACACCGTGGTGCTGGCCGACAGCACCGGCGTGGAGCTGCTGCACACCGCGCTCTTCCGCGCCGAGCCCGTGCGCGAGGCGCCGTGATGCCGAGTCCTCGCGGTCGTCGTTTCGTCCGACTCTGGCGCTCTGTCGGGATCCTGCCCGGCACCGAGTCCACGCGGCTCTCTCGATCGATCCCGGGCGATCGCGGTCCGGAGATGGTCGAACGGCAACGGCAGGGGGTCACACGGAGGAACGGAGGAACGGCGTCGCATCTCCAGTCATCCTCTCTTTCCCGTCTGCTCCTCGGTGGAAGGTGGGACGGGAGGCGCGCGGGGTTCACGCTGCTGGAGGTGGTGGTGGCGCTCGCGGTGACGGGGGTGGTGATCCTGGGCGCGCGGGCGGTGCTGGCGCAGCTGGGCGACGACGCGGCGCGGATGACGGCGACCGCCGCCGCGGACGACCGCGAGGCCAACGCCGGCCAGCTCGTGCGCGACCTGCTGGGGCGCGCCGAGGCGCCGGGGCAGGGGGGGCCGCGCTTCGTGGGCGACGCGCGCGCCGTGCGCTTCGACACCCGCTGCGACGTGCCCGCCGGCTGGCAGGAGCGCTGCCAGGCCGAGATCGGCGTGGTGGAGGTGAACGGCGTGCCCACCGTGGGCCTCACGCTGTCCACCGGCGAGGCGGTGGTGCTGCGCCGCGGCTTCGGCCGCGCCGTGCTGCGCTACCTGTACGACCCCGGCAACGGCGGCACCTGGGTGGGCAGCTGGAGCTCGGCGTTCTCGCTCCCCTGGGCGGTGGGGATCGAGGTGGACGGCGAGACCGTCATCCTCCCCATCGGAGAGCGCGGATGAGCGGGCGGCCGCGCGGCCGCGACGGGTTCGCCCTGCTGGCGGCGCTCTGGATCCTGGTGGGGGTGAGCGCGCTGGTGCTGACGGTGGCGCTGGCGGGGCGCGAGTCGGCGCACGCGGCGCGCAACCGGGTGGCGCTGGCCCGCGCACGCTGGCGCGCCGCCGGGTGCCTCGAGCGCGCCCGCGCCGTGGCGGCCGACGCCATCGCTTCGCCGGAGACGAGGACGTCGGTGGTTCCCCCCGCCGGGTGGGGCGGGGCGGACAGTGCCATCACCCGTTCGCCACTGCTGGAGGGATGCGTCGTTCGCGTCCGTGCCGCGGGCGCGCGGGTGGACGTGAACACGGCCGACGTGGAAACGCTGTCGCGCCTGCTGAGCGCCGCGGGCGTCGCCGCCTTCACGGCCGACTCGCTGGCCGACGCGCTGGCCGACTGGCGCGACGACGACGACCTGGCGCGGCCCCTGGGGGCCGAGCGGCCGTGGTACGGCGCGCGGCAGGCGTTCCTCCCGCGCAACGCCCCGCTGGCCGACGTGCGCGAGCTGCGCCGGGTGCGCGGCTGGGCGGCGGTGGCGGGGCTCGACACGCTGGTGGCGGTGGACTCGGCGCGCGTGCCGATGAACCAGGCGCCGCCCGCGGTGCTGGCCTCGCTCCCCGGCATGGGGCGCGAGGCGGTGGGGCGGGTGATGGAGCTGCGCGCGCGGGGCGAGCGGGTGGCCGACCTGGCGGCGTTCTCGGGCGTGCTGTCGCCCGGCGCGCGGCAGGCGTTCGAGCAGGCCTACGCCTCGCTGGCGCCGCGCGTGGCGCTGGAGCCCGACGCCTGGATCGTGACCAGCCGCGCGGAAGACGGGCAGCCCGCCGTGGCCGCCGTGGTGGAGATGACGCTGGTGCGCGCGGGAACCCGCGTGGCCGTGGTGCGCCGGAGAACCTGGACCGAATGACGCTTTCCCTGGGAGTGGGCGTGGGCGCCGACCGCATCCGCGCCGTGGCGGTGCGCGGCGGCGCGGTGGCATGGGCCGGCGAGGCCGAGCTGGGCGACGCGCGCGACATCGGCGCGGCGCTCGGCGAGCTGCTGGCCAGCGCGCCGCTGCCGCGCTGGCCGCGGCCCACGGTGGCGCTGGCGTTGGGGCCCGCGCTGTCGCAGCTGCGCCGCATCACCGGCCTGCCACAGGTGGCCGACGAGCGCCTGCTCACCCAGGTGGTGCGCGAGAGCGCGGGCAAGTTCTTCCTGCGCAACGGCAAGCCGCTGGCGACCACCCGCGTTCAGGTCGTCGGCTACGGCGAGGTGTGGTGCGCGGCGTTCGAGCAGCCGCTGGTGGACGCGCTGGCCGCCGCCTGCCGCGCGGCGGGGCTGAACGTGCGCGGCATCGTGCCCACCGTGGCCGTGCTCCATCGCGCGCTGGAGGGCGACCGGCTGGCCTGGCGCGACGGCGAGGTGCGGGTAGAGGTGGAGCGGGGGGACGACGGCGGGCTGGCCGCCGTCCGCCGCACCCGCGCGTCCACGTCCACGGTGGACGAGGGGCAGACGGCGGTGCCGGCGCTGGCGCGGATCGGCGCCAGCGCGGCCTCGTTCGCCGACGCCTACGGGGCCGCGCTGCTGCGGCGGGGCGAGCCGCTGGCGCTGGAGCCGCGCCAGGGCGAGGGGGCCGGCGCGCCGCGCTGGCGCCTGCCACTGGCAGGTGCCGCCGTCCTTGCGTCGCTCGCCGCCGCGGCGGTGCTCCCCGTGCGCGCCGCGCACCAGGCGGAGCGGGGTGCGGTGGCGCGGCTGGCGCGCGTGTCCACCGCCAGCGCCGCCGCGCGCGAGGCCGACGCGACCGAGCGCCGCGTGACCGCCGCGCTGGCCGAGGTGGCCGCGTTCGACGCGGCCCGCTACGCGCAGACGCACCTGCTGGCCGACCTGAACCGCGCCCTTCCCGTGGGCAGCGCGCTACTGTCGTTCAAGGTGGACTCGGCCGGCGGCAGCATGGTGGCGGTCACGCCCAGCGCGTCGGCCGTGCTGGGGCCGCTGGAGCGCGTGGCCGGCGTGCGTGGGGTGCAGATCGTGGGCGCGGTGACGCACGAGGTGACGGCCGGGCGCGAGCTGGAGCGGGTGAGCATCCGCTTCGGCATCGGCGCGGCACAGCGGCGCGCGCGCGACCGGTCGGCCGCCGGGGGGGCGCGATGATCGCCGCGCGCGAACGGCGCACGCTGGCCATCGGCGCGGTCGCCGTGGTGGTGATGCTGGGGCTGGGGCGCGGCGTGCCGGCTTGGCGCGCGTGGCGCAACGCGGCCGTGGCCCGCGCCACCCTGCAGACGGAGCGCGCGGCCGACGCGGAAGCCTCGATGCGCGGCCTGCGCGCGCGCGTGGACACGGTGGAGGCGCGGCAGCGGAGGCTGGGCGAGCTGGCCCCGGCGCTCCTCGACGGCACCACCCCCGCCGCCTCGGGCGCCTCGCTCTCGGCCATCCTCTCGGGCGCGGCGGCGCGCGCGGGGGTTCGGCTCAACTCGGTGCAGCTGATCCCCGACTCGGTGGCCGCGGGGAGCACCTTCCTGCGCGTGGCCCTGCGCGCCGACGCCACCGGCGACGTGGCCGGCGTGGCGCGGATGCTGTCGCTGCTGGAGGGCGGCCCCGAGCTGCTGGCCATCCGCGAGCTCAGCATCACCCAGCCCGATCCGGCGGGGCCGGGGCCCGAGCAGCTGCACGCCGAGCTGACGGTGGAGGGGCTGGCCCTGGCCGCGGGCGCGCTCCCCGGCGCGCCGGCAGACTCGTCGTCGGCTGCATCGGTAGACGCCTCGGTAGATGAAGACGCTGGGGCGGAGACGGCGGACACTACGGGAGGGGCGCCATGAAGCGCACGCACGCCGAGGCGCTGCTCTGGGTGCTGGCGGCGGTGATCGCGCTCTTCGCCTGGCGCGAGACGCGCTCCGCGGTGCCGGCCGCCGCGGCGTCGGCAGACGAGAGCGCGGCCGCGCCGCCCGCGCCGCTGGTGTTCGCACCGGGGCCGCTGTCGTACTCCGCCTCCACCATCACCCGCGCCGACCCCTTCCGGCTGGACCGGCATCCATCCCCCGTGGCCTTCTCGGCGCGGCCCGACGCGGTGGGCGGGATGGCGATGATGCCCCCGCCGCCCCCCGCGGTCCCACCCAGGCCGCAGCTGTCGGTGAGCGGGATCGTGGGCCCGCCCTGGGCGGCGCTGCTGGAGGGCGTGCCCGGCCGCGACGGCCCGGTGATGGTGCGCACCGGCGACCAGGTGGACGCCCTGCGCATCCGCCGGGTGGACCGCGACGGCGTGACGGTCGTGGGGATGGACACCACGTGGCGGCTCCCTCTCAAACGGACATGGCAGTGATCCATCGCACGATGGTCCTCCTCGCGGCGCTGCTGGCCGCATCGGCATCCACGCCCACGGCAGCCCAGCAGCGCACCCCGCAGGTGCAGGAGCAGGGCGACGGGGTGTCCATCAACCTGATCGACACCGACCTGCGCGCGGCCATCCAGGTGCTGAGCGCGTACATGGACCGCCCGGTGCTGTTCAGCGGCGTGGCGCCCAACCGCGTCACCCTGCAAACGCCGCGGCCGGTGCCGCGGCAGCAGGTCGCCTCGCTGCTGCGCAGCCTGCTGGCGTCGCAGGGGTACGAGCTGGCCGACGCCGACGGCACCTACACCGTGCGCCTCCGCGGCGGCCAGCCGGGCGGGCCCGGCGGGCCGGTGCAGATGGCGCCGCCGCCGGTGCCGGCGGCGCGCGAGCAGGGTGGGGTGCAGCTGTTCGTGATCCGCCTGCGGCACGCCAAGGCTGCCGACGTGGCCGCGGTGGTCAATGCGCTCTACGGACGCGCGAGCGCGCTGGGCGAGCCCGGCGCGGGGCGGCCGTCCACGCTCTCCAACGACCTGCGGGGGAACCAGATCCCCCCGTACACCGTGCAGCAGAACCCGGCGGCGGGCGCCACCGCCGTGGTCTCCGGGCGCGACGCCACGCTGCGCGGCGAGAGCACCATCGTCCCCGACTCGCGCACCAACAGCCTGCTGATCCGCGCCACGGGCGCCGACTTCGAGCTGATCCAGGCGGCGGTGCAGCAGATCGACATCCGCCCGCTGCAGGTGCTGGTGGAGGTGGTGATCGCCGAGGTGTCGCGCAACTCGCGCTTCTCCCTGGGGCTGATCGCCTCGCTCGACACCACCCGCGTGAGCGGCCACATCAGCGGCGCGGGAGGCACCTCGGGCGACCTGCCCACCACGGGGATCACCCTGCACGCGCTGAACATCGGCCACTACCAGCTGAACGCCACCCTGGCGGCCGCCGCCACCCGGGGCGACGTCACCATCCTGAGCCGGCCGGTGCTCTTCGCCGCCAACAACGAGCCGGCCGACATCTCGGTGGGACGCCAGGTGCCGTTCATCCAGGCCACCACCCGCACCGACGCCGGCATCCCCACCGACCTGGTGCAGTACCGCGACGTGAGCACGCAGCTGCACGTGGTGCCCACCATCAGCCCCGACGGCTACGTGCTGCTGGACATCAGCCAGGAGGTCAACTCGGTGGAGCAGGGCTCGGGGGTGAAGGGAAACCCCATCATCTCCACCCGCGCGCTGCAGACGCAATTGCTGGTGCGCGACGGGCAGACCGGCGTGCTCGGCGGCCTTTCCGACCAGCAGCGCACGACGGAGCGCGGCGGCATCCCCTTCCTCTCCAGCCTGCCGGTGGTGGGGTGGATCTTCGGCAGCCGCACGCGCGACACGCGCGACAGCGAGCTGTTCGTCTTCCTTACGCCGCGGGTGATCCGCGCCGACGAGGACGTGGACCAGGCCACCACCGACGTGCAGCAGAACAGCCGCCACCTGCAGGGCCCGCTGCGCGACGTGCGCCCCTACGTGCAGCCCTCGGCCCCGGGCGGCCAGCCGCCGCAGCCGCAGCCCAAGCCGGGCGAGGTGCAGCCGTGAGGGTGCGCGTCGCCCGCGCGGCGTGGGTCGCCGCGCTGTGCCTGGGGGCGGGCGGGTGCCTCCTCCCCGGCTACGCGCTCCAGCACCAGCGCGACGACTTCGGGCGCACCGAGACGTGGCGGATGCGGGGGAACGCGCTGTCGGTGCCCCCCGGCGCCGACGACTGGGTGGCGCTGGACGCCGAGGCGGTGCGGCCCCGCGGCGACACCGTGCGCTACGCGTTCGTCGTGGACTACCGCTCGGGCGACGAGCCGCTGGGGCTGCGCCGGGGCGAGTCGCTGATCGTGCTGGCCGACACCGCGCGCTTCACCTTCAGCACCGCGGGGGCGCGGCTGGACGAGGACGTACGCGGGCCCCGCGAGACCGCGCGCTACCCCGTGCCCGGCGACGCCATGCGGCGGATCGCCACGGCGGGGCAGATCCGGGTGCGGGTGGTGGGGCGCCGGTACTACGTGGACCGGGTGGTGACCAACCGCGGCCTGTGGCGCTTCCGGCGGCTGATGGAGGCGGTGGAGGGGATCCCCGTGCCGCCGCGCCCCTCGCGCCGCCGCCCGGCCGCCGCTCCAGGTGCGACGGTCCCGCGTGCGACGCCTCCGCCGGCCAATCCGCCCGGCTGACGTCGTCTGCTCGTGCCATCACACGACGGCCCGTCCGGAGATCTCCGGGCGGGCCGTTTCATCCAGCGCATTTTCAGGCATCGGTACGGCTTTGGGTCACACGGAGCAACGGAGGAAACGGAGGACCGCTTGTCTTTCCTCCGTTTCCTCCGTTCCTCCGTGTGACAATTTTCCGTAACGGTTCTTCCGAATGCGCAGTCGATTGCCGGCCCGGTATGATTGCCGTTTGCTCTCTGGTTCTCCGAGTCCTCTGGTCCCTCTGTGTGATGATGTTGCTGAAATATGCCGGAGGCGATGATTTCGACGGGATGAAGGTGCACAATTTGGCGCTTACGACGCCGACGGGCGGCTGCTGCGGTGGCTGGACGCGGGCTACGGGTTCACCGGACCGGGGAGCGGCTATCACGACATCCACGACGTGACCTATCCGCGCTACGACCAGCGCGGCAAGGCGCTGCAGGTGAACGACCTCACCTCGAGCCTGTACCTGCAGTACTCCCGGCTGGGCAGCCTCACCGAGAGCAAGGGGCTGGGCGGGCACGTGACGCCGGGCGCGTCGGGCTACGAGACGTATGTGATGGACGCGCTGGGCCACCGCATGCAGGAGACGCGCGTGGGCACCACCCAGCCCACCCTCTACGAGTACGACACGTACGGGCGCATGCAGGGCGCCCACCCGCCCGACGGCTACGGCTACACCAACGGCTCGGTGCCGCTGTACCAGGACAACGTGTACGACGCGGCGGGGAACCAGGAGTGGTTCATCCAGCGCAACTACGCGGGCGGGATGGTGGACGCCACGCGCAGCTACTACGACGGCAGCCAGCGGCTGGTGGCCACCGACCGGCAGACGTGCGTGCCCGAGCAGATCGGGATGGGCACGGGCAACATCCCCACCTACCAGTGCCGCAGCTGGAACAACCTGGACAACGGCAACGCCGGCGCGTTCGAGTGGTACCGCTACGATGCGCTGGGGCGGCGCGTGCTGGCGCGCACCCGGCGCGACCACGTGTGCAACAACGCCGCGTGCGCCAGCACCATCACGCGCACCGTGTGGGACGGCGACCAGCTGCTGTACGAGATCCGCGCGCCGGGCGGCAACGTACCCGCGGCCACCCTGGAGGACGACAACGCGCAGGGTCCGTTCTACGGGCGCGTGGCCTACACGCACGGGCCGGGGATCGACCAGCCGCTCGAGATCGTGCGGATGGGGTTCCCGCTAAACGTGGCGGCCACGTACGGGCTGGGCACCTGGAACGGTCCGTACCCGGTGATCCCCTATGCCGACTGGCACGGGGTGATGGACGGCGCCACCACGCCCACGGGGATGCAGATCCCCTGCAACACCACGCCCAACCTGTGCACCCCGGGGATCTGGCCGGGCTCCACCCTGGGCGCCTTCTACGAGGCGAGCGCCCCGGCCGACCACCAGGCGTGGTTCGGCTCGCTGACCACGGGCAAGACCGACGGCAGCGGGCTCATGTACATGCGCAACCGCTACTACAACCCGCAGACCGGCACCTTCACCCAGCCCGACCCCATCGGCATCGCCGGCGGCCTCAACGTCTACGGCTTCGCCGCCGGCGACCCGGTGAGCTACGGCGATCCGTATGGGTTGTGCCCGCCTCCATCGGCATGTATCGCAAAGGTGAAAGAGGCAGCGCAACGTGTTGTAGAGTTTGTCGAATCGGACACTGGGCGCCAGTTGGCAGCGTGCATTGAGGCAGGTATTTTTTGCAGCACGCCGGCAAGTGGGGTTCAGGACGGAGCGGTTTCAGCGGACCGCATGCTTGGTGCGTTAGGCGCAGTTATCCCATCGGTATCGGATCCTAAACTGAGGAACATCGTCCGCGACCTTTACAAAGGCGTAAATGCTCCCGTGCCGATCGGGACAGGTAGTACCGCAGATGCAATTCGTTCTGAAACCCCTACAGGACAACCCGTTGGGGGAAGGTGGCACGTGGAGAAGGGGGAAGGATACCTGCGCGGGCTTCAAAAATGGCTGGGGCGAACCCAAGGTGCTGGTAACCGTGATGCAATGGTCGCGAGGAGCATCGCGGACGACCTCGCGGATGCAATTCGGGCGGCGCGAGCCGCCGGAAGGACACGATGATGATCGACCAAACAGAGCTGATCTCCCGTCTCACCGCGGGATCACCTGAGACGCGGGCCCTGATGGCAGAGCACATCGATACCTTTGGTGAGGTCATTCCGCATGTATTCTTGGGGGAAGTAAGCCGCTTTCTGGAAGAGCTCGATGACCAGACGCGCGCCGGCAACCGTGAGGCGGAGTCTCTCCTGATGTCGGTGCTATCCATTCTGGAGACGGGTTTTCGGGACGGAAACGAGGATGTGCAAAATATGATCGGAGTTTCATTCCTCGAAAACGTGATGGAACGCGCCATAGCATCACCAGCGTTTCGCTTGAGGCTGGGTCCTTTACTACGCAAGGATCTGCAGGTGATGCTGGGAGCTTACGGATATGACATACCGGACGAACACAAGTAAAGTAAAGCGAAAGAATCAAGCCGTCCTTGGCCGCACACAACCCAGTTCGGGCGCGTGGCCGCAAGCTGCGTCATAGACCAGCTGCTCGAGGAGCCGTTCTGGAGAAGTACCATCGCTGGTGCGTCTTGCGAGCCACTTGGACGGGACTGGCGCACAGGTAGGAGTGGATGCCCCGACATCGCAACTTGCCCACGGAAACCTGAACCCGGGAATCGGCACCAGAAAAGTCTTTACGGGTGTTTACGAGGCACGACCGGCCAATGGGGGCGTGTATACTTACGTAACGCCGAACAAGGCATCGAGATACTCGCGAAATCAGACAAGTCATCTCGATTCTAAGGAGACTGTATGAACGATGAGACAAACACGGCCGAATGGGCGATCAGTTTCATCGGCGACCTGGAACCTGGCGACGGCAATGTTGACGTATTCGTAAGGTTCAGGGATGGCCGAGAATATGTCGCCACGTTCTTTACGTTAGAGAATCTGCGGGTTCTGATGGAAGGATACCGGAAGACCGGTGAGAACGCGAACGGATCGTATGTGTGGTCGACGCAGATGATCGTGGTGGAAGCGCTGGCGATGGACATTGTCGACCGGGCTGTTCGTGATCTGCTGAGCAGCGGGGATTTCGAGGTGGCATTTACACGTACGAAGTAAGGCGATCGAAGGGGGGCTGAATCACGATTGCCGCACTCGCAACATGCTTTGATGAGAGTCGAATGACGGAAGGACGCAATGCCGCGCTCGTGCAGATCGACCTGCTCAGCATCGCGGCTGCCTGGCTCGTTCGGGCCAGCCGGACGAAGTATTGATGATATGATATGGCCGTCTCGGCTCTCGTCGGATGGATTACGTAACTACCCATGCCGTGTCGTCGAGTGGTTACCGACGCGAACCCGGGTTGCGGCAGCCGAGGCCCAACGCTCAACCACAGAGATGATGATACAAGATCAAGCCGACGCGGTACAATCCTGCGAGGAGTTCGCCACGTTCGTGCGATCTCTGCGACAAAACCTTCTGGAACACTCCGCCGATTGGGAGAACGCAAATCTGCCGGAGTTCCTGGAGGCTATGGCCGCGTGGGTCGAGGACATGCAGGGGTATTTCACAAATAAAGGCACTCGGATGCCGGCGCAGCCAAACTGGAGCATCTTTGCGCAGATCCTCGCTGCCGCACGCCAGTACGAATGACTCGAAGTGCGCACTGGTGGGTCGCAGGGGAAGATTCACCTCAACTTCTCAGACCCGTGGTAGGGACGGCGAACGGTGTCTGATCGACGGCAGTTTACGGCGGGCTGGCTTTCGTGGCGGCGGCAGCGTCCCCCGGTTGATCGCTTCAGGACCGGGCAGAGGACGACACCAACATATGATCTGGAGTGTGCGCTGGATCATGTCGTAAGCTCTGTTTACGCACTCGGATCGGGACGGATGGCGCATGAGGAATGGGATTATCCCGCCCTGAGCGCTCATCGGCTGGCGAAGCTGGAGGAGGTCGCATCGATGCTTCCCGTCACCGACATGAGCGCGGCTCTCCGAGCCGAGTTCACGACGTACATGGAGGCGACTCGAATCGTCCTGCAGGCGCTCAAGGACGAGGTCGGTTGAATGACTGTTCGAGGATGCTCACGGGGACGCTGGAGCCTGGTATCGAACAGCCGCCGTCTCGTACGGGATGGGCAGCTGGAACGGGCCGTAACCAAGTGAATGAAGGAGATGGGTTTCTTCTCCTGATCTCAGCGGTGAACCTGATCGCCGATCCAGATTGCAAAACTCGGCGCCGCCCGCTGATGCGGGAGGCGGCGAGTTTCGTCGCAGGGCAGGTCGAATCAGTGCCGCAGGATTTCCTCGAACAGAGCCAGGGCGCGCGGGTCGCCGCTCTGGCCCAGCCAGAACATCGCCGTCTTGCGGATCTCGGGGTCGCGGTGGGTGCGGGCGATGCGCACCAGCTCGGGCACCGCCTCTTCGCGCGGGCGCTGCGACAGGGCGAACACCGCGTGCTTGCGCAGCTCCCGGTCTTCGTCACCGTCGCTCACGAAGGCCGACAGCTCGCGCGTGACCCGGTCGCCGGCCTGCTGGCTCAGCCAGAACACGGCGGAGCGCCGCGTTTGCTGCGGCAGCGCGTCGCTGCGGGCCAGGCGCAGGAGCGCCGGCCAGGTGGTCACGCTGTCGGCCAGGGTGGCGGGCACGATCGCCTCTTCGCCCGCGCGGCCGTCGCGGCTCTGCTCGGCCAGCCCCAGCAGGTAGGCCGACGCCTCGCGCGCGCCCACCACGCCCAGGTCGGTCACCCGGCCGCGTCCGGCGGTGCTCCAGCCGCGCGCCACCCGCGTCCGCACGCGCTCCACGTGGCCCGCGCGGCGCACCAGGGCCACCCACACCGGCCCCTCCTCGCAATCCCACCCGCTTCCATCGTCGTCGTCGCTGTTGACCACCGTGCGGCCGTGCGAGCGGGTGGAGGTGCTGATCCCGTTGCCGCCCCCGCACACGCCGGCGCGCGAGGCGAAGTGCATCCACACCTCGCCCTCGGGCGCGGCGGCTACCCGCGCCGCCAGCCCGCCCTGTCCCGCCTGGGCCCCGGCGCACGCCGGGGCGGCCATCGCCAGCGCGCCCAGCAGGGCGGCGGCACCGATCGGATGAAGGCTCATTGCTCGATCATCTCCCGGATGACGCGGGCGGCACGGGGGTCGTTCGACTGGCTCAGCCAGAACAGCGCCTTTTCGCGCATGCGGCGGTCGGGGTCGCGCCGGGCGACGTCGATGATCTTGTCGGTCGCCGCCGGCTCCCGCATCCGCTGCGACAGCACGAAGATGATCTGCTCGCGCAGCTCGGGGTCGCGCATGCGGTCGTACAGCCCCGCCATCTCGCTCACCGCCACCCCCGACTGCCCTGCCCAGAAGAGCGCCTTCTTGCGCACCTCGACGGGCTGGCCGGTGTCCAGCGCCACGCTCATCAGCCAGCGCTCGTTGCCCACGCCCTGCATCTGCGAGAGCGAGAAGAGCACCTTCTCCTTGAGGTCGTCGTCCCGGAGCCGCGTGAAGAGGGTGCGCAGGTACTGGGCGTTCTCGATCGAGTGGCGCTGGCCCAGCCAGAAGATGGCCTTTTCGCGCACGTTGGTGGGCGCGCCGTCGCGCTCGGCGTAGGCGCGCAGGAGCTGCGCGGCGCGCGGGCTGGGGTGCTGCGACAGGGCGAACACCGCCTTCTCCTGCACGTCGGCGTCGGGGGTGGTGCGCAGGATCTGCTCGATGGCGTCCAGCGCGCGCTCGGTGCCCGTCTGCGACAGCCAGAACACCGCCTGCCCGCGCACCTCGCTGCTGGGGTCGGTGCGGGCCACGTTCAGCAGCACGCTCTCGGCGTCGGCGCCGGCCTTCTGCGCCACCAGGAACACCGCCTTGGCCCGCAGCGCCTCGGAGCAGGCGTCGCGGCGCGCCAGCACCGTCCGCAGCAGCGGCATGGCCTGCTCGGCGTCCATCTGCAGCAGCGCGTTGAGCGCGGCCATGCGCTCGTCGTCGTCGCCGCCGCGGCGGCCGCCGGTGCACTGGGCGGCGCGCCGGGCGTCGGTCGCCACGTCTTCGGCGGCGTCGGCGTCGCCGTGGCGGGCCAGCTCGCCGCGGATGCGCAGCGCCAGCTGGTCGGCGTCGCGGCGGGTGCCGGCGCGGGGGTACTGGCGGCGCTGCGTTTCCAGCCCGCCCAGCGCCATGCGCAGCTGGTCGGCGCGGCCGGTGCGATAGCGGGCCCACGCCTCCCAGTACAGCGCGTCGGCGGTGTAGCGCGAGCGCGGGTGGCGCTGGCGGATCTGCTGGAAGCGCTGCGCGGCGGTCGTCCAGTCGTTGCGGTTCAGCGCCTCGCGGCCCTGGCGGTACAGCGCGTCGGCCGGGTCCTGCGGGAATGCCGAGGGCGGCGGCACGTCGGCCAGCGCCAGCCGCACGGGCACGGTGCGCTGCGCCGCGAGCGGGGCGGCCAGCAGCGCCAGCGCGGCGGCGAGGATGGGTACGGAGCGGGGCATCTACGACTCTCCCTGGGTAGCGGGCGAACCGGCGGGCGCCAGCGTTTGCATGCGGGGGAGAAGCTGCTTCTCCTCCACGGCGCGGCGGGCCAGGTCCACCTCGGTGGTGTTGGGGTCGGTTTGGCGGGGCAGTGCGGCGATCTGCGCCAGCACCAGCTCCAGGTCTTCCAGCAGCGTCCTCAAGCGTGGATCATCCGCCGCCGGCGAATCCAGCAGCAGCCGGGTGTTGGTGAGCATCTGCCCGGCCCAGTCGCGCGCCGCGCCGTCCACCTGCCCGCCGGCCGCCTCGGCGCGGAAGGAGGTGAGCAGCGTCTCGGTGCGCGTGAGGTGCTGGGCCACGGCCACGCGGTAGGCGTCGCTATTCATGGAGGTGCCCGGCGCGGGCGCCTCCACGCGTTCCGTCGGCAGCCGCGGGGTGGGCGCGGAGCCCCGCCCGATCGCGATCCCCAGCGCCAGCACCGCGGCCGCCGCGGCGCCGGCCTGCACCCAGGGAAAGCGGATCCGCCGCGCGCGGCGGGCGGCCAGCTCGTCGCCCGCTTCCGGCGACGGCACGTCCAGCGTCACGTCGGGCGCACCGATGCGCCGGGCGATCTCCGTCCACACGTGCGGCGCGGGGTCGCGGGTGGCGAGCGCGGCGGCGCGCACGGTCACCGCGCGGAGCTGCTCCAGCGTCAACCGGCAGGTGATGCAGCCGCGCAGGTGCTCCTCGAAGGCCAGCCGCTCGCCGGGCTGCAGCTCGTCGTCCAGGTACTCGCTGAGCCGCGCGGTCCAGTCGTCGTGCGAATCGGTCACGGGTTCGGTCATCCCAGGTGCTCCCTCAGGATCATGCGTGCGCGGTGTAGCTGGCTCTTGCTGGTTCCCACGCTCACTCCCAGCATCCCGGCGATCTCCTCGTGGCGGTAGCCCTCCACGTCGAACAGCACGAAGATCTGCCGGGCCCCGTCGGGGAGCCGCTTCACCGCCGTCTCGAAGTCCATCGCCAGCTCGGGCTGGGCGGCCTTCGCTGGCGTCCACTCCAGCGCCTCGTCTCCCGCGTCGCGGGCCCGGCGGGTGGACGACTGCTGCCGCTTGGCCAGGATCAGGTTCACCGCCAGCCGGTGCAGCCAGGTGCCGAAGGCGCTTTCGCCGCGAAAGGTGCGCAGCTTCTCCCAGGCGCGAACGAACACGTCCTGCGTGAGCTCGTCGGCGTCGTCGTCGCCCGCCATGCGGCGGGCCAGGGAGTGGATGCGGCCGGCGTGCTCCCGGTACAGCCGGGCGAACGCGTGGGCGTCGCCCGCCGCGGCCAGCACGGCGTCTCCACCCGTCACCGCTTCGATTTGTCCGATCAGAGGGTCCGCTCCCAAGTCTCGCGGTGGCGCCGTCACGTGGCCTGGCAGAGTCGTTGGACAGGGGGATGATGCGTCAGGTTGGAATCTACGGTGGAGACCGCCTGCGAGGGGGGGGATTTTTCGATATCTGAGATGCCGGAATCACGCGGTGGACGTGCACCCGCGCATGAGGCGGCGGCATCTAAGGAGTTTCACACGGAGTCAGCGGAGTTAGCGGAGTTCACGGAACGGTCCGTTGACTCCGTTGACTCCGTTGACTCCGTTGACTCCGTTGACTCCGTGTGAACCCTTGTTTCCTATTCCGCAGTGAGCACCAGCACTCGCCGCGTCCATCCCCGCCATCGACTCATTCCCATCTCCCTGCGCGTCGGCCGGTGAAACCCACCCCCGCCGATCCTTGACGCCGCCTCGCGCGGGTTCTATCCTCGCCCCCCATGCAGCAAACCGATGGCGCGATCTGGCGGCTGGTGGACACCCCGCCGGCGCCGGGCGCGTGGAACATGGCCGTGGACGAGGCGCTGGCGGCCAGCGTGGCTGCTGGCGGCGAGCCCGTGCTGCGCGTCTATCGCTGGAGCCCGACGTGCCTGTCGCTGGGGCGCAACCAGCCGGCGCGGGGGCGGTACGACCTGCGGGCGCTGGCCGAGCGCGGGGTCGACGTGGTGCGCCGGCCCACCGGCGGCCGCGCCGTGCTGCACCACCGCGAGCTCACCTACACCGTGGCCGCGCCCGAGGCGCTGCTGGGCGGCCCGCGCCGCGCCTACGCGGCCATCAACCGCGCGCTGGTCGCGGGACTGCGCATCCTGGGCGCCGACGCCGCGCAGCAGCCGGCGGGGGCGAGCCGGGCGCCTGTCCCTTCGCTCGCCCCCTGCTTCGCCGAGCCGGTGGAGGGCGAGGTGGTGGCCGGCGGGCGCAAGCTGGTGGGCAGCGCGCAGCGGCGCCTGGGCGATGTGATCCTGCAGCACGGCTCGCTCCCACTGTACGACGACCAGTCCGCCGTCGCCGGCTTCCTGATCGATGGCTCCGAGGGCGAGCCGGGGGACGCGCCGGCGACGCTGGCCAGCGTGCTCGGGCGAGAGCCGGCCTGGGATGAGCTGACCGCCGCGCTCGCGGCGGGGTTCGCGCGGACCTTCGGCGTCCAACTCCACGCCGACTCCCTGACGGACGCGGAGCGGGAGCACGCCGCGGCGGGCACCGAGCGCTACGGGGATGCGGCATGGACTTGGCATCTGTAGGCACCGCTTGCGGCGGGCCCATCCACGGGCCCGGCGGATGTCCAAACGCCACAGGGACCGGGGAGACGGGGATGACGGCAGCGAAAGCGTCGAAGGCGGGGATCTGCGCGGCGGCCGCGCTGCTCCTGGCCGCGTGCGGCGGAGGCGGGGGCGGGGGAGGCCAGGGCGGCGGCGGCGCCGTGGCGGGCCCGCCGCAGACCGGCGGGATGGCCGTGGTCGCCGTCACCAGCGACTTCCAGGCCTTCAACCCCGTCGTCAACACCCACGCCACCACCGACGACGTGATCCGCTTCATGCTTTTCACGCCGCTGATCCAGTATGACGAGAAGCTGAACGCCAAGCCCTGGCTCGCGTCGAGCTGGGAGCTGGCCGACACCGCCGTGGTCTTCCACCTGCGCAACGACGTCAAGTGGCACGACGGCCAGCCGGTGACCGCCGAGGACGTCAAGTTCACCTTCGACCTGGCCAAGGACACCACCACCGCCTCGCTGATCGGCTCGGCCTACCTGGGGCTGGTGAAGAGCGCCACGGTGATCGACCCGTACACCATCCGCTTCTCGTTCACCGCCCCGCACGCGCAGGCGCTGGACGACTTCTGGTGGGCGCCGATCCCCAGGCACCTGCTCAAGGACACGCCGCCCACGCAGCTCTCGCAGGCCGCCTACAACCGCCAGCCTATCGGCAGCGGCCCGTTCAAGTTCAGCGCGTGGAAGCCCAACGAGACGCTGACCCTCGAGGCCAACACCGCCTTCCCCGCGGGGCTGGGGGGCCGGCCCAAGCTCGACCGCGTGGTCTTCCGCATCATCCCCGAGCCCACCACCATGGTGACCGAGCTGGTGAACGGGACCACCGACGTGATCGGGTGGACGCTGCAGCCCGACCAGGCGGTGCAGGTGCAGGGGCAGGCGGGGCTCCAGCTCAAGCACTTCCCCTCGCGCGAGTTCACCTACCTGGCCTGGAACGGCACGCGCGAGCCCTTCAACGACCCCGCCGTGCGCCGCGCGATGGGGATGGCGATCGACCGCGCCAGCATCATCAAGGGGCTGATGCGCGGCTTCGCGGTGCCCGCCGCGGGGATGATCCCGGCGTGGAGCCCCATGTCCAGCCAGGCGCAGCCGCCCGCCCTCGACGTGAATGGGGCGAAGCAGGCGCTCGCCGCGGCGGGGTGGACCGACGCCAACCACGACGGCGTGGTGGAGAAGAACGGCAAGCCGCTGCGCTTCGTGCTGATGGTGAACTCGGCCAACCGCACCCACCAGGACATGGCCCAGGTGCTCCAGCAGGAGCTCAAGGCCGTGGGCGCCTCGGTGGAGGTGCGCACGCAGGAGTTCCAGACCATGCTGCGCCAGTTCAAGGCGCGCGACTACGACGCCGTGATCGCCAACTGGTCGCTCGACACCTTCAAGGTGGACCCCACGCCGCTCTTCTCCTGCGCCGAGGCGCGGGTGAAGGCCTCGGCCAACCGCACCGGCTACTGCAACCCGCAGGCAGACGCGCTGATGGAGCAGGGGCTGCGCAGCACCGACCCCGCGCAGGGAAAGCAGACCTGGGCGCAGTACTCGCAGATCCTGCAGCAGGACCAGCCCGTCACCTTCCTCTTCTGGAGCGAGGACATGGCCGGCCTGGGCCCGCGCCTGCAGGGGGTGCAGATGGACGCGCGCAGCAAGCTGGCCAACGTGAAGGACTGGTGGATCCCCGCCGACCGCCGGCGCTAGCCGCCGCGGGAACCCGGGGCGGCCGCCGCCAGTAGCACCAGCGGGCCCCGTTCGGCGGGGCCCGCGAGCAGTCGGAGAGCGCGCCGCGGACAGGTGACGAGACGGGTGAAGACGCTTCCCGCGGGCACCGGCCGGGCACCGGCCGGGCGCCGGCGGTAGCGTCGACGAAGGCGGCGGCCCGACGATCCCCGGTTTCGCGCCCGCACCCGGCCTCCCTCCGCCGATCCCGTGCGGACGGCCACCCGTCCCTTGCGGCTGGCGCGCCGCGCACCGATCCCCGAGCCTGCGCATGCGGAGCCCGCGAGCACCCATGGCCCCACGTACCCAACTCACCCCTTCGAGACTCATGCGCAACGCACCCAGCGCCCTCCCCCTCGTGCGCGCCGCGCTGCTGGCCGCGCTGCTCCCCCTGGCCGCCTGCGGCGACAATGGCGGCGGCAAGGCGGGCGGCGGTTCGAGCACGGCCGCGGCCGACACCGGCGGCACCCCCGAGACGGGCGGCACCGCCGTCCTGGCCGAGCTGGCCGACATCAACCGCCCGCTCCCCCTGCTGGCCGAGGCCGCGCTCGACGGCGACCTGGGGGGCGACGTGATGTTCAACTCGCTCAGCCGCGGCGAGTGGCGCGACGGGCGGCTGGTGTACGTCAACGCCACCGAGAACCCCACGGCGCTGGCGCGCGGCTGGGAGTTCCTGCCGCCCGACTCCAGCGCGCTGCGCTACCACATCGCCTCGGGCCGCCGCTGGTCCGACGGCCAGCCCATCACCGCGGCCGACGTGGTGTTCACCTACCGGCTGCTGAAGGACAGCACCGTGGCGTCGCCGCAGCAGGACTACGCCAACCACATCGACAGCGTGACCGCGCAGGACGACAGCACGGTCACCTTCTGGTTCGACCGGCGCTATCCCGAGATGCTCTTCCACTCGGGGGTGGGCATCGCGCCCGAGCACGTGTTCCGCGACATCGCGCCGGGGCAGATCCGCAGCCACCGGGCCTTCATCGACCCGGCGAAGAACCTGGTGGTGAGCGGGCCCTTCCGGATCGGAGAGTGGGCCAAGGGCGACCACGTGACGCTGGTGCCCAACCCGTACTTCCCGGTCAAGCCGCGGCTCGAGCGCATCGTGATCCGCGTGATCCCCGAGCCCACCACGCGGCTCACCGAGCTGATGACGGGGAACATCGACTTCATGCGCCCCATCCCCTTCGACCAGGTGCCCCACGTGCGGCAGCAGGCGCCCAACGTGCGCTTCGAGGTGGAGGCCAAGCGCTTCTACGACTTCATCGGCTACAACCCCAAGACCTTCGCGCCCTTCGCCGACCCCGAGATCCGCCGCGCGCTGGGGATGGCCATCGACGTGAAGGGGCTGATGGGCGCGCTGCAGATCGAGCAGTACGCGGCGGCGGCAGGCGGGCCGTACTCGCCCATCTTCCGCGACCTGTACGACCCGCGCACCATGCCGCCGCTTCCTTACGACACCGCCGGCGCCATCCGCATCCTCGAGGCGAAGGGGTGGAAGGACACCGACGGCGACGGCATCCGCGACCGCAACGGCCAGCCCTTCCGCTTCACCCTGGAGACCAATTCGGGGAACGCGCGCCGCGCCGACGTCACGCAGATCGTGCAGCAGCAGTGGAAGCGCATCGGGCTGGACGTGCGCATCCAGACCAGCGAGACCAACACCTTCTTCGACCGGCTGCGCAAGAAGAGCTACCAGGCGGCCGCGGCCGGCTGGTCGGTGGGCCTGTCGCCCGACCTCACCACGCTGTGGGGCCCCGAAAGCCCCTTCAACTACGTGTCGTACAACGACCCGCAGACCACCGCGCTCTTCAACCAGGCGCTGGCGCAGCCCACGTCCGAGCAGGCGCTGCCGCTCTGGCGGCAGGGCGCGGCGCGCATCGCGCAGGCGCAGCCCTACACCTTCCTGTACTTCATGGACCAGCTCGACGGCGTGAACAACCGCCTGAGGGGGATGAAGATCGACACCTACGGCGCCTACCAGAACACCTGGGAGTGGTGGATCCCGAAAAGCCAGCAGCGCGCCGTGCAGTCGGCTCCGCGCCCCGCCGCCGCCCCCGCGGCCGACAGCGGCGCCGGCGCGACGACCGACAGCACGAAGCGCTGAGCGCGCTCCGCGCGCCGATCGGATGCGTTAGACGGGTGCGCATCTGAACGTTGTGCGGCAAAGAGTGCGGTACTGCGAGTGCGTGAGTGCGTTCGGGCGATCTGTGCGCCCGGACGCACTTGCGCACTCGCGCACTTGCGCACCTGTTAGTCGTTCGTGAGATCAGCGATCGCCCGGTTGCCGGACCCGTCACCCCAGCCTCGAACCCCGCCCCATGCCCACGCTTCCCCGTGGTACCCGACTGGCCCTGCTCGCCGCCGCCCTGCTGGCCGCGGCCGCGTGCGGGGGCGACCGTTCCGCCGGGGGAAGCGCGAAGCAGACGCAGGCGGCCGAGCCCGGCGGCACCCCCGAGCGCGGCGGCACCGCCGTGCTGGTGGAGCTGGGCGACATGGAGAAGCCGATGCCGCTGGTGGCCCAGGCGGCGTTCGACGGCGACCTGATCGACGTGCTCTACATGGGGCTCACCCGCTCGGCATGGCGTGACGGCCGGCTGGTGTACCTCACCTCCAACGACAACCCGATGGCGCTGGCCTACCACTGGGAGTACGTGGGCGCCGACTCGGCCGCCATCCGCTACCGGATGCGCCACGGGCTGCACTGGAGCGACGGCGCGCCCATCTCGGCCGAGGACGTGGCGTGGACCTACCGCATGCTGGCCGACACCCAGGTCGCCTCGCCGCGGCAGGAAGACGTGGCGCCGATCGACTCGGTGGTAGCCGAGAACGACTCCACCGTCACCTTCCATTTCCGGCGGCGCTACCCGGGGATGCTGTTCGCCTCCTCCATCCCCATCGCGCCCAAGCACGTGTACGAGGCGGCGGGGCCGGGCGGCATCCGCACCCACCCGTCGCTCGCCGACCCGGCGCGGGCCCTGGTGGTGAGCGGCCCCTTCAAGGTGGGCGCGTGGCGGCGCGGCGAGAGCATCACCCTGGTGCCCAACGCCACGTTCACGCCGCGGCCGTACCTCGACCGGGTGGTGATCCGCATCATCCCCGAGCCCACCACGCGGCTGGTGGAGCTGCGCAACGGCACCGCCCACCTCGTGCGCGGCATCTCGTTCGACCAGGTGCCGCAGATCCGCGCGGCCGACCCCGGCCGCCACTGGCGCATCGAGCGCGAGGAGAAGCGCTTCTGGGAGTACCTG
>Ga0247773_1000009_pt1 | contig 85682 bp, 64 predicted proteins | sample UWRJL092311B6_FD_179934 | JGI IMG/M metagenome (GOLD analysis project Ga0247773, IMG submission 179934) | Plant litter microbial communities from Arlington Agricultural Research Station in Wisconsin, United States - UWRJ-L092-311B-6 | ecosystem: Environmental > Terrestrial > Plant litter >... | reverse complement strand
GCCGCGGGCCTTCGAAATCGAGCGGTTGAGCGCGCCATTCGTCGTACGCGCTCTGCGTGCGCACGCAACCGATGGTGCAGGCATCCGCACAGGTCTTCTTCGTGTAAAATTGCGTCTTCAGGTCGAGCTTCGTGTACTCGAGCAGCGGCTTTTTGAACACGCCGCGCGTTTGCGAGCACCAATGGACGTCGCCAAACTCGTCGACGTACAGGTAGCGGCTGCCAGCACGGCATTTGAACGGCGCGGTGCCACCAAGCAGGATGCGCTCGCGATAACCGTGCGCCTCGCGGAAGCGACGGCCACCGAGCATCTCCTTGACGCGCGCGAAGGCCTCCTGACCTGCGTCGTCCAAGTGCATTTGTCCGCTGCCGTCGTGCAGCACCAAGACACGCGGACGGAAGCCGAACTCTTGCGCGGCTTCGACCACCTGTAGGGCTTCACCCGGCGTGGTCGCGCCGAGCACCGCGCTCAGCACGATCGGGAACTTGGCAGTGCGCGCCAGCATGCGCAGCTTGGGCAGCATCGGCTTCAGCACTTTGACCGTGATCTCGTTGGGCAGCACGCCATCGACGCTGACCTGCATCTCCATCAGGCCCGCGTCGTTCAGCGCGCGCACCTTCTTTTCGTTCAGCAGGTAGGCATTCGAAATCATCATCACCTTGTGGAAGGATTTCGTGCGCGCGTAGCGGATCAGCTCGGCGATGTCCGGGTGCAGCATGGGCTCGCCGCCCGTAAACTCCAGACTGAAGGTGCCGAGCTCTTTGAGCTTGTCGATGCGGGCCTTCAGCACCTCGGTCGGCACCGGCTCCGACTCTTCGTCGAACTCGTTGCAATAGGTACAGCTCAGGTTGCAGCGGCGCACGACCACGAGCTGGGCCAGGAAAGGCCCGTACAGGCCGCGATTGAGTACGCCCATGCCGGCGTTTAAGCGCAAATCCGAGCCGGATGCAAAGATCGAGTCCTTGCTTCTCCCCTGCCAGGCTTTCGTCCCCGCTCGTCGGGGGTTGCCGCGCTGAAAACAGAATTCGAATTCGAACTCTGTTTTCAGGCGCGCAGGGCCGCTCCTGCGGGAAAGAGGGGGCGTTCGCTATCCAGCACAGCACCTCTAGTTTGCTTCGTGTTCCTGCAGCTCGACGCCGAACACGCGACGCGACGGATTTCGTACGTCTAATTCAGGACGACGCTAGACCAGGCCTGGCAACGGACCCTTGCAAAGATCCGCCTGGCCGAACGTGGTCGCTGGCACGCCCATGGCGTTCAAGATGGAGACCAAGAAGTCGTTGTGCGATGCGCTCGTGTACTGGAGCGAGCGTCCGGTCCTGAAATACCAGCCGCCACCAGCGGTGACGAAGGGCATGTTCTCGTGGGAGTGCGTGTTGCCCTCGGAAATTTCGTTGCCCCAGACCACGAGCGTATTGTCGAGCACGGTGCCCGAGCCCTCGGGGATCTGACTCAAGCGAGTCAGGAAATTCGCCAGCAGCTGACTGTGCCAGGTCTGGCGCGCGACCAGCTCGTGGTGGGCGGCGTCGTCACTCGGGCCCATGTGAGACAACGCGTGGCCCTCACCCATGCTGGGCAACCACGGGTAGCGGATGTGGTTGAGCGAAGTCGAGATCTGGAAGCTTGCCACGCGCGTGAGGTCACAGGCGAAGGCCGTAGCCAACATATCGAGGTGTAGGCCGGCGATGATCGGCATGTCGTCTTCGCTGCTCGGGTCGAGCTTGGCAGGCACCGCAGGCGCGACGCACGCTTGGCTGCCATTGCCGGTTATAGCCATGCGATTTTCGAGGTCACGCACTAGCGTCAAGTGAGCCGAGAGCTTCTGCTGATCGGCCTGGCTCACCCGCGCCGAGACGGACTTGAATTGGGCCTGCACCGTGTCGAGCACCGATTGGCGACGAGCGCGCAGCTCGGCCAGCTGGTCCGTATTCTGCCCGAAGCCGCTGAACAGCCGTTGGAAGACCTCACTCGGGTCGTTCATGGGCGGCAGTGGCGCGCCCGCCCCGGCGTAGGCGATCCGGCCTTGCACGTCATTTTCCGTCGCGCGCACACCGAGCTCGAGGCTGGTGATGGGCGTGCTTACGGCGAGCTTCTTGGCGACCTCTTGATCGACGCTGATACCGTTCGCCCAACCCGCGCGCTGCCCGCAGCCATCGACGAACAGATCCCCGCTCTGCAGCTGCTGGCCCGTGAACAGTCCGCCGATGCCCTTTTGGTGCAGGCCGCCCGGGCCGTCGTTGGTCACCTTGAGGTCGACACCGCCCAAGAACAGCAAGCGGTCTTTGAAGGGCGCGAGCGGCTTGTGGATGATGTTCAAGTCCCAGCTGGTCTCGCTGGTCACGTTCTGTGGCCACCAAGCGTCGGGGATCACGCCGTTGGGCGTGTACATCAAGACCAAGCGCTTGGGGAAATTCTCCCCCGCAGCGCCCGCGCGCAGCGAGGACAACAGCGGCAACGCCACGGCCGCGCCACCTGCCGCACGCAGAAAGTGGCGACGGCTGAGCGCGGGATCTTTGCGCACGCGATTCATCACAGGGCTCCCGACATCGCGGGGCGATAGCGGAACGCTTCGCTCGCGGTCACTGCGACCAGCAATTCCTTGAATTGACCGCCCGAGACGTGAAACTTCTGCTCGACTTCACGCAAGCTGCAGCCGTCCGCCTCGGTCTCCACGCGGCCCATCGCGTAGCGATACCAGTTGGTCGCCAAGCAGCGCTCCACGCGCGCGCTGACGGCCAGGCGGTTCGAAAGCTCGACCACCCCGTGGTACGGGCCGTTCACCGCGGCTTCGCCGGTGTCCAGCATCTCGCCGGAGTCGTCGACGGGCAGCCCGTTTTCCTGTGTGCGGTAGCGGCCGAGCTCGTCGTATTTTTCGAAGCCGAAGCCGGTACCGTCGATCAGCTTGTGGCAGCCCGAACAGGCTCTCGACACCGTGTGCACGGCGAAGCGCTCACGGGTGGTCAGCTTTGGATCCGGATCGGGCGGGACCGGGTTCAAGCCCGGCGGCGGAGGCGGGACATCCAGACACAAGATGCGCTGACGCACGAACACACCCCGTTGAATCGGTCCCGATTGATCGGCGTGCGCGAGCATCGCCATCAGGCCGGGCTGAGACAACAGCCCCACGCTGCCGGGTGCGGAGCTCACGGACGCAAAGCCAGTGGCCGGCGCAGCAAGCCCGAGCACGCTAGCCAAGCGGGCATTGACGAAGGTCATCGGCGACAGGAACAGCGACTGCAAATTGCCATGCTCCCAAAAAGCCTGATCGAGGAATTGCAGCAGGGACTCTCGGTAGTCGGCGCCGATACCTTTGACGTCGACCATGCCCTCGGGCGCGTTGCGCGCCAGACCCGACAAGCTATCGAGCTGTAGCCACTGCCGATTGAAGTCACGAACCACGGCTTTGGCGCGACTGGTCTCCAGCAAGCGCCGGGCCTGCGTTTCGATTTCGACCGGGCTCGACAAGGTACCGGCGTCCGCGGCCGCGAATAAAGGCGCATCTGGCATCGAGCCAGTCAGAAAGTACGAGAGGCGCGAAGCGAGTTGGTAGGAGTCGAGCGGCACCGCGCCGGTTTCCGGCGTAGCTGCCAGCTCGGAATCCATCCGATACAGGAACTGCGGCGATTGTAAGAATGCCTGCAGCGTGAGCTCGACCGCCGGGGAGTAGCCGCGCGTCGCGTTCAAGCCGGCGAACAGGGTGTTGAACGCCTGCGCTTCGTCGTCGCTCAGTGGACGACGAAACGCGCGCTTGCCAAAGCTTGTCACGAACGCCGCGCCGCAGCTGGTCAGCTCGGCGGTGCTCGTCCCAGCACAGGGCGCGAGCGTCCCCAAATTGGCAGCCACCGCGCGCCCGGCGATCGACTCCGCAGCGCCCATGAGCTGCTCGACCAGCAGCGGATTGGCGATGTGCACTTCCGTGTTGTTGTTGAAACCCGAAACTTGATTCTCCGGCGGGAAGCTCGACGAGGGCTGACTGTTGTCGCCCAACAAATCGGACACGGTCGCATCGTACTGGGCGCGCGTGAGCAGCGAGAGCGGCGCGGCCGGGTGCTGGTCCGCGTTACAGACCAAGCCGTCGCCATCGTCTGGCGGCGCGGCCGCGGCAGACGGCGTGCTCGGTGCAGCGCTGGAGCAAGCTACAGCGAGGGACAGCACGCCGGCTGAACCCAGCAAACGGTGGACGATGCGCATGGTGAGAGTGGGTGTGGCGTCCGGGCCGAATCCGTCATCCCGGGGAAAAAGCGTGCACTTCCGGACGGGCTCCGTCAAACCGTTCCGCGCTGCCGCGAACTTTTCTAGCGAGGCATGAGAAATCCTTCGTAGGGAACTGTCCGCCATTCCCGGTGTGAGCGAATCAGGCCGGCCTTTTTTCGAGGTTTTTGCGGCCCCAGGTCAATGCACGCGCTGGCCTGGTTTCGCGCCGCTGTCGGGTGCGAGCACGTAGACTTCCGCCACACCCGGGCCCGCCGCGATCACCATGCCCTCGCTGGTCCCGAATTTCATCTTGCGCGGAGCGAGGTTGGCGACGATCACGACCAAACGACCGATCAGTGCTTCAGGCGTATAGGCCGCCTTGATGCCCGCGAAGATCGTGCGCGTGGTTCCCCCACCCAAGCTTACCGTCAGCTTGAGCAATTTGTTCGCTTCTTTGATGGCCTCTGCGCTGAGAACGCGAGCGATTCTGAGATCGATCTTGGCAAAATCGTCGATCGAGCACTCGGCGGCGAGTGGCTCGGCAGCGAGCGCCGCGCCGTCGTCGACCGGCAGCTCGGCGCTCACCGCTGCGAGCTCCGGTTGGGCCGCCGAGGTGGCAAGCGTACTCGCCTTCACCTCCCCCGCTTCCGTCGCTGCGTCACGCGTGGCCGCCACCACCGCTTCCAGCTTTTTGGGGTCGACCCGCTGCATCAGGTGTTCGAACTCACCGACGGCGGTTCCGAGCAGTGGTCGCTGGGCCGCGTCGAAACTATCGAAGGACGCGTTGAGCAACTTCTGACTTTGTTCGGCCAACTTGGGCAAGACGGGCGCGAGGTACACGATCAACTGCCGATACAAGTTCAAGGCGACGGTGCACACGTCGCGCAGCTGCCCGGCCTTTTCGGGGGCCTTTTTCAGCTTCCACGGCTCTTCGCGATCGATGTATTCGTTCGCGCGATCGGCCAGCGCCATCACTTGCCGCATCGCGCGTGCAAAGTCACAAGCCTCGTACGCTTCGGCGATTTCCTCGCCGCGCGCGGCGGCCTCACGGAACAGCCCACCGTCGTCCGGATAGTGCTCGGCGAGCCCGCTCTCTTTCACGAAGCGCGCGGTGCGACTGGCCAAGTTGACGACCTTGCCCACCAAATCGGAGTTCACCTTGGCCGCGAACTCCTCCAAGTTGAGATCGAGGTCGTCGACCTTGGACGCCAGCTTCGTGGCATAAAAATAGCGCAGGTACGCCGGGTCCAGATGTTCCAAGTAAGTGGCGGCCTGCACGAAGGTGCCTTTCGACTTGGACATCTTCTCGCCGTTGACCGTCAGAAAGCCGTGCACCTGGACGCGCTTCGGCAAGGGAAAGCCCGAGGCATGCAACATGGCGGGCCAGAAGAGCGTGTGGAAATACACGATGTCTTTGCCGATGAAGTGGTAAATCTCGGTATTTTCCGAGCGCCACCAAGCATCGAAGCTCTCGCCCTGCAGGTCACACCACTCGCGCGTCGCTGCCATGTAGCCGATCGGCGCGTCGAACCAGACATACCAATAGTTTCCGGGGGCATCCGGGATCTCGAAGCCGAAGTAGGGCGCGGGCCGCGAGACGTCCCAATCGCGCAGTTCGTCGGCCAAGAAATGGCCTTTCAGATAGTTGGCGATTTCGGGCTGCAACCGCCCTGGCTCTTGCGTCCATTCCGTCAAGAAGCTGCGCAGCTTCTCGATCTTCACGAACAAGTGGAGCGCACTCTTGAGCTCGGGCCGAGCACCGCTGAGCGTGCTCACCGGATCCTTGAGATCGGTGGGGCTATAGGTGCTGCCGCAGTGATCGCACGAATCACCGTATTGATCGGGCGTACCACACTTGGGACAGCTACCCTTCACGAAGCGGTCGGCCAAGAACACGCCCGCTTTGGGATCGAAGAGCTGCGTGACTTCGCGCTCGGCCACGAAATCGTGCTTGCGCAGCGCGCTCCAGATCTCGGCACAGTACTCACGGTTGCGCTCGGAGTTGGTGCTGCCGTAGTGATCGAACACGATTTGAAAGCCGGCAAAATCCCGGCGATGCGCCGCATTCATGTCACGGATTAGCTCTTCCTCGCTGCGCCCTTCCTGCCGCGCGCGGATCATGATCGCCGTACCGTGCGTATCGTCGGCGCACATGTAGATCACGCGTGCCCCGCGCATGCGCTGAAAGCGAACCCAAATGTCGGTTTGGATGTATTCGACCAGGTGCCCGAGGTGAATGTGTCCGTTGGCGTAAGGCAGCGCGCTCGTAACGAGGATGCGTCGCGCGAGCACAGGCGCCGTGGGAGCCGTGGCTGAAATAGTGGAAGTCGTCATGGCGAGTGTGACCGTTCGGGGGGCTCGGAAGGCAAAGGAGAGAAACGAACTGGAGATGCGCCACGAAAGGCGGACGCGGAGCGTAACATTCCTCCCTGAGCGGCGCCGCGTGGCTTTCTGCACCGCTTGCGAGGAAGGGGCGAAGAAGTTACCATTTTGGCTCAATTGAAAGCTCTCAAGCATGCCCTCGCTCTCTGGCCGCTGGCTCTGATAGGCGTTCCCGCATGCGCGAGCAGCGACGGGTCGAGCGCTAGCGGTGATGGCCAGACAGGCTCTGTCTCGGCTTCGATCATCGGCGGCCATTTGGACACGGTGACCAAAGGCGTGGTCGCGTTGGGCCTCGCCGCGCACAACCAAGTCGCGGTGACGTGCAGCGGCTCGCTGCTCGCTCCCAATCTGGTTTTGACTGCGCGTCATTGCGTGAACCAGATTGGTGACGGCTCGAGCCCGCAGGTGAACTGCGCCACGAGCAAGTTCACGGCCAAGTTCGACCCGCGCCAAATGTTCGTCTCGACCGCTTCCGAGCCCCAGAGCACGAGCAAGTTGTATGCGATCAAAGAAGTTCGCGAGGCGCCCGGCAGCAACAAGGTCTGTGGCTACGACATTGCGCTGGTGATCTTGAGCGGCAGCGGCGTGCCCAGCTCCGAGGCCGAACCGCTCGAGCCCGTGCTCGATCACTCGCCAACGGCCAAGCAGTCCTTCGCAGCAGTCGGCTACGGTCTGCAAGACCCGAACGACGCGCAGGGCATTACCAGCGGCACGCGCATGCGCTTCGACCAATCGTCGGTGTATTGCATCGGCGCCAAATGTCCGCGCGAGGCCGGGGCCGAAGCCGACGAATGGGTCGGAGACAGCCCAGTTTGTTCGGGTGATTCGGGAGGCCCCGCGCTCGATACCGACGGCCGCGTGATGGGCGTGACCTCGCGCGGCGACGATCAGTGCACCTATGCCCTTTATTCGAATGTCGCGAACTGGGCAGACTTCGTACGCAGTACGGCGCTCGCGGCAGCCGAGTCCGGGAGCTACCCGGCTCCCAGCTGGGCAACCGGGGGCGGCAGCAGCGGTGGCGCTGGCAGCGGTGGCGCTGGCAGCGGTGGCGCTGGCAGCGGTGGCGCTAGCGGCGGTGGCGCTAGCGGCGGCAGCGCGACCGGCGGCAGTGCGGCCGGCCGCAGTGCGACCGGCGGCAGCGCGACCGGTTCGGCCGGTGCAGCCACGCCTCCTACCGGACCGGTCGGGGCGACCGTCGATCCCTTGGGCTCCGCTTGCTCGGGCGACTGCCCTGGAGCCTATCAATGCTACTCGGCGAGCGGCACGCCTCCTGGAATTTGCGTTCCGTCGTGCAGCCCGCCCGCAAACAGCTGCCCCGAGCGCTACACCTGCTCGGAGCTGCCTGCGCCGCAAGGGAGCACTACGCCGCTGCACGTGTGCACGCCCGCGCAATCCACGGTCAAGACCGCAACGGTCTCCGGAAGCTGCGCCGTCAGCGCGGGGTCGCACTCGACCGGCGGCAGCTCGGCATTGGCCGCGCTTTTGGGCCTGGGCGTGCTTTGGTTCGGCCGCCGTCGACGCCACGTCGCGTGATGCGTGCGCTCGCGGCGGCGCTCGCACTGGCGCTCACGCTGGCCGCCCAGCCCGCCGCGGCGAGCGATCCGGATCCCTGGTTTGGCCCTGACAAAGCCATCCATTTCGGCGTGTCGCTGGGGCTTGCCGCGGGCGCTTACGCCGCAACCAGCCCGTGGCTCGAATCCCGTGGCGAACGAGCCTTGGCTGGCGGCGCGTTCTCGCTCACGCTCGGCGCGGGCAAAGAGCTCTGGGATCTAGCGGGCCATGGCGATCCTTCGTGGCGAGACTTCACCTGGGACGTGCTGGGCACCGCGGTGGGCGTCGCGCTGGCGGTGGGCGTCGATGCGCTCGTGAGCGGCAGCAAGGACGCGCCCGCGGAGCATCTGGCCCAAGGTCTGGTGTTTCATTTCTAACTTTCGCGAGAAGATTCTAGACTCGGCCGCATGGGACTTCTCGACGGCAAAGTGACGGTGGTAACTGGCGCAGGTAACGGCATCGGCCGAGCCAGCGCGCTACTTTTCGCGCACGAAGGCGCGCTCGTACTGGTCAACGACTTGGGAGGTGCCCGTGACGGATCCGGCGCCGCAGCGTCTGCCGCGGACGCCGTGGTCGCGGAAATCCGCGCGGCGGGCGGCAGCGCCGAAGCGAGCTACGACAGCGTTTCCAGCAAGGAAGGCGCCGAAGCCATCATCGGCCAAGCGCTTTCGGCGTTCGGGCGCGTCGACGTTCTGCTGAACAACGCCGGCATTCTGCGCGACAAGACGCTGCTCAAGATGAGCCGCGAAGAATGGCAAGCGGTGCTCGACGTGCACCTCACGGGCAGCTTCTTCTGCACCCAAGCTGCCGCGCAGAAGATGAAAGAGCAGGGCAGCGGTTCGATCATCAACACCACGAGCGTGTCCGGCATGCTGGGCAATTTCGGACAAGCCAATTACTCGGCAGCCAAGGCCGGGATCTATGGGCTGACGCGCACGGCGTCCATCGAGCTGCAACGCTATGGCGTGCGCGTCAACGCCGTCGCCCCCATCGCCAAGACCCGTCTGACCGAGGACTTGCCGATGTTCGAAAAGATCGAAGATAGCTTGTCAGCCGAGCACGTGGCGCCAGCCCACCTGTTCCTGGCCTCCCACTTGTCGAGCGACGTGACCGGTGTGGTGCTGGCGGTTGCCGGTGCGCGCATGAGCGTGTTCAAGGTCGTGGAGAGCCCTGGCAAGTACAAAGAAAGCGACGCCGGGGTATGGAGCGCGCAAGAGATCGCCGACCACTTCGACTCGATCAGCAAAGTGTGACGCTTGTGCAACGCGCGGCGTCGCGCGCAAAGTAGCTCCCAGTCAGCCAGATCTCCCGATAAGCCGGCGCAATTGCCCCGAAGATTGCTGGCCGGGCCCCTCGATGTTAGCTTTTTCTGCCCGATCGCCGCGATCCGGCCGGCCGTCAGCAATGCGTCGCGAAGCCAACATCCCGCTCTTTTTGTGGATCACCACCGCGGTAGTGATCCACCTACTGTGGAGCGGCGGCGCCGACCAGACAGCCAAGCTCATCGAGCAACGCTTGGACATCCAGCGCTTCGCCCGCAGCGTACAGAACCACGTGCGCGGCGTGGGAGCGCCGGTCGAGGTGGCGCTGATCGACGAGAGCAAGCCGGAGGAACCCGAGGTCGAGAAGGACGAGCCGGACAAGCCCGACGAGGCCAAGGCCCCGGATCCTCGCAACGCAGAAAAAGACGATCCGGACGCCGAGAAGAAGAAACCGCTCAAGGAGCTGGTCAAACCCGAAAAGAAGCCCGAGCCAGCACCCGTCCCAGCCGAAAAGCCGGAAGAGAAAAAACCCGAGGAAAAGAAGATCGAGGCCACGCCGGTCCCGCCGCAGCCGCCGCCGGAAGCCCAAAAGAAGATCGCCGTGCGGCAGGTGGTGGAAGACGAGAAGCAGCCGGACAATCCCAACGCTGCGTTCATTGCCGACAAGGCGAACCACGTCTTGCAAGAGACGCAGGCGCGCATCACCAGCGCCGATCAGAACGACGCCAAACCGACCCCCGGCGGCGAGCACTCCAGCCCGGACAAGTCACCCGGCGATTCCGACCACTCGCGCGTGATGCAATCCGAAGATCGGCCCGGGGAGAAGGATCACGCTCCCTCCGAAAAAGCCGCATCCGACGCGGAAAAGCTGGCGCTGATGCGGCCACCGTCGACCGAGCCCATGCACCAACGCAACGCCGAGCAAGCCCAAGCTCAAACCGGCGCGCGTAGCGGTGCGAATCGTTCGCAGGCCAACGCGCCGGCTCAAGAAGGGCAAAAGGCCCAGGCCGAATCCAAGCACAGCGAGGCGAACCCCGAAGTGGTCAGCTCCGAGAGCGGACGCTTCACGGTCCCGGGGCCCCGCCAGGCTCTCGTCGATCAAGCGGAGACCAAGGCGCGCAAAGCTCGTCCGCTGCCGAAGCGACAAAGCCGGGGCGACGGCCTGTTCGGCTACGGCTCGACGGGTACGACCGCCAACGGGGTCAACTTGAACTTGATGCCGCGCACCGCCATGGCAGCGATCGGCTCGGACCAGCTGGCCCGCGAGCGGCAAGTGGACGGCGAACGCCGACGGAGCGCGCACGTCGGGTCCTGGCACCCGATGGACCCGAGCCGCTGGCGCAGCGCGATCGAGAACTACACCCCGAGCGTTCAGCTCGGCAATCAAACGGCGCTCAACACCGCGGCCTCGGCCTTCGGCACGTACTTGAGCATGATCCACAATCGCATTCACCCGATCTTTGCGGATTCATTCCTGGGCTCGCTCGACAATTTGCCGTCCTCGCACCCGATGAACAATCCCGACCTCAGCACGGAGGTCGAAATCATCTTGGACCAGGAGTCGGGCAACGTGGTGCGCATGGGGGTAACCAAGTTCAGCGGCATCACGGCCTTCGACATTGCAGCGCTCGATTCGGTCAAGCGCGCGGCTCCCTTCGGCACCCCTCCGCGCGAGATTGTGTCACCGGACGGCAAGGTCTACCTGCATTGGGAATTTCACAGAAACCAGATGGCCTGCTCCACGCTCAACGCGCGGCCGTTCATGCTCAAGGCGAAACCGAGCACGGCTCCCATCGAAGTGACGCCGCCGCCGGCACCCAGCGACCCCAGCGAAACGTCTCCGCGTGAGCGCCATGGTCAGAACACGCGCCGGAAGGGCAGCGCCCTCGCCCAAAATTGACCGAGCCTAAGTTGCCCGTCCCTGCCTCAGAAGAGACCTCCGGGGTCTCTTTGCCCATGCTCACACGAGCGGCGCTTTTGGCCACCATCGTGGGGCGCGGCATCGCGCCAGCCATCCCCGGCTTGGCCGTCGGCATCGCGCCATTCATCACGCTCAGCGGCCGCGTCGCGGCCTTCCTCAGCCAGCTGGTTGCGGCAGGCGGTGTGGCCGCGGCGATCCGCCTGGCGGGCGGCGCGCTGCGTTTGCCCAAGCTCGATCTGGGTTACCGCTTGGTCGCCTTGCCGGGCAGTGCAATCGTGATCGCGCTGGTGATGGCGGCTTGGGCGCGACCGCTGGCGCCCGAGCTGTGTCGAATGATGGCGCTCGCCGCCATCGCCGCCTCGCTGTCGGGCGCTCTGGCCAGCCTGCGCACGAGCGAAACGCGCGCCAGCGGCTTGGTTCTCGGCGCTGCCGGTTTGTCCGGGCTTGCACATCTGTTGGCCCGTGAGCTGATGAGTCGCGCAGCGGATCACCTCGACGCCACGAGCGCGCGTTGGGTGCTCGCCGCATCGACCTTGGCAACGCTGCTCGATCTCGTGACTCTCGGCTTGTGCCTGGCCTATCTCGGCCACGGCAAGCTGCGCAAGATCGCGATCGCCGCGGCGCTGGTGCTCGTGCCGGCGCTCTTGCTCGGTGTGTTCGCCGCGCACGGCCGCACGCCCGGCGCGAGCACGCTGCGCGTGCTGGCTGCGCGCGCTTTGGGGCAACTCTCGCGCACCCCCAGCGCGCTCGCCCCGGGTGTGCTCGGCTTTGCCCTGACCGCGGCCTTCTTGCTCGCCGCCGGCGCGTGCGTCGCGCGACCCGGCGAGCGAGGACGGGCGAGCGTCGTGCTCTCCATGTGCCTTTTGTCACTGGGCGCAACGGACATGCCCCTGCCCGCGCTGTGGTTGGTGGTCGCCGCGCTGCTCTCGCCGAAGCAAGTCGCTCCCCTCGACACGGCAGGGTCACGCGGCGTGCCGAAGCCGCGTGAAGCACGCGAGTAGCCACGCCTGCTAGGTCTGTCCCTGAATTGCCGGGGCACCCGTAAACGTGCCCATGCCCGTGCCCGTCTCACGATTGGTCACATCTTTCCGCGTGGCGCCCGATGGGATGAGACAGCCCTCGCTGCACCGAAACAATACTGTGCTCATACCAATGCCGTTCATTTAAGGAGTTCGGCGAGAGGCAACGCCGCCGCGCCCCGACCCGGACGTCAACCGCTGTCGGAACCCAGGTCAGGACAGATCAGCTGTGGCCAGGATCCTGAGCGGCAGCACGCCGCCGCCTGGCGTGCTGCACGGCTGCTTCTACAAGAGAATTCCCATAGTATTGCCGCGCGTACCGCTGATTGTGGGCGCGGCAGCGCAAGCGAAGATTCTCAGTCGTGCTCTCGCCACCCACGGCGCTTCTCATCGGCCTCCACGTGATCGAGCTCTAGGCGGCGACGCGCGCTACAGCGCCGCCCATCCGGCGAGACATAGCTACACTGCTGACCATCTCGCAGGAACACCGCGCGCGCGACCGCCGCCGGGCAGCGACGGTTGGGGTTGGGGTTGGGGTTGGGGTTGGAGCTCGGCGCTGACTGAGTATCGAGGCTGGGTGCATCGGGCGCCGAGAGCTCAGGCTTGGGCAGATGGGGCGCCGAGAGCTCGGCTTCAGAAGACGCGGAAGGCGCGGGTCCGACGCCTCGGCTGCGGCGCGGCTTCCTACCTACCGCGAAGCGCTCTTTCGCCAGCTCGCGCTCGTACGCTTCGAGCCCGCGCTTGAGCAAAGTCATTAGATCGCCACTGGGCAGCCGATGCCCCGCCAGTCCGCGCACCCGCTCGAGCAGCTCGCGAAACTCACCATCTGCCGTGAAATGCACGCCGTAGCGATCTGCGGACAAGGGTTCGAGTCGGCCTGATTTCGCCGCCGGCGCCGCCGCCCCCAATGTGGTCGTTGATTCGCGCGGCCGAGACTCCATTAATGCCGGCTGCTGCGGGGCCGTTGGCTCCCGCGGTGGCGCCTCCATTGGCATCATCTCCGAAGCACACTTCTCGGAAGCACGCTCGACGTCGGGAGTAAGCCCCGCTCGCGCCGGCACCCCTCCGGGTATCGCGAAGCGCGCCAAACGACGCACCAGATCGCGCACATCGGCTCTCGGAAAACGCGCCGCCAGCAACTCCTCCACCTTCCGCGCACTGCGATGTGCACACAGCTCGAACAGTTCCGCGGCGTTCTCCGGAGTCAGATGCTTTCTCAGCAAACTCAGCGCCGAAGCGTGCAACGCACCGCTCGCCACCAGCGCGAACACCTCCGGATGATTGCGGCACACCCGCGCGGCCGCGATGTGCCGCCCAGCCGTCGACTCACACAACCCGAGTTTCTCCACGCAATACTCGAACAGCGACGCAAACCCGAGATCGAGAAACAGCTGCCGTTCGTCCAGCTCCGCCAAGTACGCCAGAAACTCAGCCGTGACCTGATTGCGCCGCCGGACGACGCTCGAGAGACCAGTCAAAAGCTCGTCGTCTGCCAAGGACTTCAAACGATATTCGTGCTGCCCCATCCCTCTCGTCTACCACGGACATTTCAGCGCTCGTAAAACACCAATAGCGCTAGTTTCAGACTCAAAATCAGTCCCGACTCGACGCGAGTCACGATCGTTCGATCCTGTCCAAACTTGCCGCCCTCGCACGCAGATCTTCCTGCCCCTCGCGTTGACTGCCAACTCATTCCCGGAATTTCTGTCCAGAAAATTCGGCAAGTTCAGCGATAGATTCGGCGGCGCCGCAGGCTCGCCACCACAAAAACCGCGGACGACTTGGTGGCGTTCGACGCGCTTCGTGACACCCGAAGGGGTGCCACGCCTAGCTCCGCCCTAACACCCCACCCGCACGCGAGCGCGGACTCCACGAACTCGTCGCACACGCAGCCGGATCCCAACTGGCCCGTTGCGCCAACATTCCGTCGGCTGCGGCTCCAGGACCACCTGACGTCACACGCCCCCACTCGACGTTCCCACGTCGTACGCGCCTGCCCCTTTTCGCGTGCAGCTCTCGATCGCGAAGCCGCCGCTCCTCGACGGCTCACGCGCCGGGACCCCATCGCAGGAAACCTGGGGTCGGGAACCCTTCGGCCCGTTAAATGAACGGCATTCGTGTCCACACAGTATTGTTCGCTCATCCAACGCAGACTGCCCTCGCTGCGAGCAGCGCCCCTCGAGTGCGTGGCGTTCCGGTGGGTATCGCAAGCCAAGATGTGACGCACCGTGAGCCGTGCCCGTGCCCGAGACGCAACCGGAGGGGACGGATGGGCGATAGGGTACGATGGAGATGGATCACGAGCGGTTGGATGTCTACCACCTCGCCTTGGATTTTCTGGCTCTCGCCAGCGAGATCATCGAAGGGTTGCCGCGCGGCCGAAGCCACCTTTCGGACCAGCTTACCAGGGCGTCGCTATCGATCGTGCTGAACCTCGCCCTGCGCCATCACATCGCGCTGGCGACGAGCGCGGCGTAGACCAGCACGAGGTACGGCAGCGAGGCCAAGAACAGCTGCTTCGCCCAGCGCTCGACGGCCTTCGTGCCCTGGCCGAAGGCCGCAAAACCGAAGAACGCGAGCCCGAGCACCGTGGCCACCGCGCCATACCAGAGCCCAGCCATGCCCAGACAGAGCGGCGACAGGCTGACGATCAGCAGCAGCGCCGAATAGATCAAAATCGAGCGCTTGGTGGCGGGCAGGCCGCTCGCGTTCGGCTGCACCACGAGCCCAGCGCGTGCGTACTCTTCACGCCGGAACGTGGCGATCGCCAAGAAATGCGGGATCTGCCAAACCAGCAAGATCAAGAACAAGGGCCAGGCGCGCGCTTCGAGCGAGCCGGTCATGCTCGCCCAACCGATCAACGGCGGGATGGCTCCAGGCACCGCGCCGACGTGCAGCGCGTAGCCGGTACTGCGCTTGAGCGGCGTGTAAGCGAGCACGTAGCTCGCGAGCGCTGCGAGCGCGAGCCCCGCGCTGACGAGGTTCACGAACAACACCAGCACGCTCAGGCCGAACGCGCCGCAAACCAGCGCGAACCACAGAGCGACTTCGGGCATCAGGCGGCCGCTCGGTAGGGGACGCGAAGCGGTGCGCCGCATCAGGGCGTCCGTGTCGCGTTCGATGTACATGTTGAGCGCGTTGGCAGCAGCGACGACCAAAGCCGTCCCGAGCATCGCGATCAGGAGCCGCCCGAGCGGCCGCGGCCCAGGGGCCACGAGTGCGCCGCACAGCATCGTCACCATGACCAAGCTGGTAATGCGGGGCTTTCCGAGCTCGACCAACGCGGACCAAGTGCGACCACTCGCGTGTTCGGAACTGTGGCGTTCGCCGCTAATACCCGGCACGCTCGATTGCATCCTTCAGTACCTTCGGCCTTATAGCCACGGCTGTCAGCGGTGAACTCAGTAGCGCCCGTGGCAGCGACCAGAGGCCCGCGCCTCCTACCACCGCGTGCCATTTCCAGCAATCAACCCGCAAACACATCGTATTTATTGGGTTTTTCACGGTACCACAGAGCTACCGACGCGCCGGCCGTGACGCAAGCGCACGCGCTGGACGGCCAGCAACGCCAGGCCAGCCAAGGCCGCGCCGGCGATACCCGCACAGGGCAAAGCCAGGTAGCTGGCCGAACGCGGTTCCTGACGCTCGAGCCAAGTCATCGCCCACCACAGGCAGCCCGAGGCGCACGCACCGAGCAAGGCGCCCGCCCAGGCGGGTAGCCAAGGCCTGGACGAGGCCAGCCTGCCCACGCCAAATGCCGATAGGCCGGCGCTCAAGGTGAACAGACAGACCCGCAACCCGAGCGGGATCCGACGCGAGCGCCCCCAGGGCGGCAAGCCGCTGAGTGTTGCGTGCTTGGCGTGAACTTTGACTTGCAGCTGCCAGGCCGCGAGTGGGAAGGCGAGCGTGAATCCGTCCAGCGCGATCTGCTTCAGATCTTCACCCAACGCGATGGCAGTCGCGCGAAAGGTGGCCTGCTTGCCGAGTGGCGCACGCCCTTGGAGCTGTGGAGCGCGACCGGCCTCGCATACCCAAGCGAAACCCAGCATCGGCACCGTGACTTCGGCGCGGGGCGCACTCTCCACGCAGCTCTCGCGCGCCGACGCCACCAGCTCCGTGGCCATTTGTCCCGGTGACGTCCCTCGACCATCGAGCCAGAACGAAACACCAAAACTGAACGACCCCAATCCAAACAGCAACGCGCACGTCGCCCCTGCTGTCGCACGCCAAGGCACGCCTTCGGCGCTGCGGGCAGAACGGAGGCTCGCCGCAATGCCCAGCGCGACCGGCACGCTGACCAGAAAGGCCAGCTCGAGCGCAGCGGCCAGCAGCGGACGCGCGAACGGCCAAATCAATGAGGGCGGCAGGTGCTGTCCGGAAATTCTGGGCCAAAGTCGCAAGCCGCCCACGCCGAAAAACAGCAGCAGGGCACTGGCGAAGGCCGCCAGGCCGGTAAGTGCAGTGCGACGAGCAATCAAGCCCACCCGGTCGAGCCTAGCCGGAGCAAGGCCGGACGGCGCAGGAAAGCGCGCCAGAGCTGCAACAACGCCCCGAACGCTGGGCCAGCCAGGCCGTGGCAAGAAGGCGGTCGAGGGCGACCATTCGAGAGCAATGCGATGGAAGAGGACATTTGAAGGCCTGACGAAGGCGCTGTGTTATGGTCGTGCGAACATTCGCGCCGGGTCGGGCAACCCAGGTGATAGCGACGTAGCGGAGGATCCATGCGCATCCAAACTTCATTCCTTGGCACGCTCATCTTGGCCACCTTGATGCTCGCCCCCTTTTCGGCGCACGCCGAGGAAGTGTCGACTACCGGCAAGGGAATCGTCGGCGGAGCGCTGCTCGGCGGCGAGATCGTGTTGGCCACCGAGGCCGCTTTCAAAGTACAGCCAGGCTGGGCGTACATCGTGGGCGGCGTGGGTGGTGCGGCCGCGGGCGGCGTAGGCGGCTATTTCATCGAACAAGAAGCGAACCCCAAGACCACGATGTTGATGTTGGCCGGCGGCATGGCTTTGATCATCCCGACCACCGTTCTCGTCTTGAGCGCCACCGCGTACGAGCCACCGGCAAGCTACACGCAGGACCACGCTCCCGCTGACGAGCCCGTCGCTGAACCGCCGCAACCAAGCACCGTGCCAGCTCCGGTCCCCGCGGCGCCTGCGCCCAGCACTTCCTCTTCTGGAACTGAAGTGACTCCGCCGGCGGCCACTCCTCCTGCAGCGTCGCCCAGCGCGCCCACGCCCACCGGTTCGCGGCCCGCGCGAAAACCGAACACGCATCGCACCTTACCGCTCGACTACCACCTCAGCCCACCTGCACTCATCGGTGTCTCGGGCGAAGCGCTCACGCTCGGCGTGCCGGCCGTAGAGGTCCGCAACGTGTACAGCAGGAACGAGCTTGCGATGTATGGCGTCACCCAGGCGACCGAACTGCGCGTGCCCGTGCTGAACGTGTTGTTCTGAGTAGTGCGCGTAACCAGCGAAAGCCGAGCGGAGCCGGCAGACTCAGCCGCACAAAATCTGGCGGCCCCGAGAGTCAGCTGGTCAGGCGCTCAAATAGTGGTGCTAGTCTCTTAGGTTGCGGCTAGTCTCAGCCGTTCGTCCCCTCGGGATTAGACCTATAAACATGGCACAGCCTGCTCCGCAGAAGCCCGCCGTGGCGGCGCCCCGCACCAAAAAAGCCGACGACCCGGCGCTCGGCAAAGTCATCGCCGGACGCTATCGCCTCGAAGCGCGCATCGGCGAAGGCGGCATGGGGATCGTATACCGCGCTCGCCACGTGCTCATCGATCGCGTCGTGGCGGTGAAATTGATTCGCCCCGATCTGCGAGGTGAAACACATCTTCGCGCCTGGATGCTGCGTGAGGCGCGCGCCGCCAATCGCGTCGACCACGCGCACATCATCGACATCCACGACATCGGCGAGACCGATGATGGTGAGCTGTACCTGGTGATGGAGTATTTGGTCGGCACTCCGCTGTCCAGCGAGCTGGCGCATGGCCCGATGCCACTGAACCGTGGCGTCGATATCCTCGAGCAAATGGGCGCCGCTCTGTCTCGCGCGCACGACTTGGGCGTCGTGCATCGCGATTTGAAGAGCGACAACATCCTGCTCACCCACCGCGGTGGTCGCAAAGACTTCGTGAAGATTTTGGATTTCGGCTTGGCCGCGCTGGCCCACGATCCAAGGCTCGCGCCCAAGGGTGCGGTGTTCGGTACGCCGGAGTACATGTCGCCCGAGCAAGCGCGCGGTGAGCAAGCGGGTCCGCACTCGGATCTGTATGCGCTCGGCGTGCTGTTTTTCGAAATGCTCACCGGCCAACTGCCCTTTCGCGCCGGCGATCGCGACAGCTTGCTGGAGATGCAGCGCACGGCTCCCGCCCCGCGCCCCACCAGCATCCGCAAGGATTGCCATCCCGCCGCGGAGCGAATCGTGCTCCGTCTGCTGGAGAAGGATCCACGCAAGCGTTACCGGGACGGGCATCATCTGCTCGAAGAGCTGAAGGCCCTGCAGCGCTCGCTGCCCAGCGCGTCCTGGGAAAAAGAGGGCACCGGCGAGGCGCCGCCCACGGCTGCCCCCCTGCCGCCGCCGCCCCCGCGCACGCCCAGCGTCATCGAATGGGCCGGCCGCGCCGGCCTGTTCGCGCGCATGGTGGCTCGCGCCTACCCCTCGGGCAACGCGCTTCCGGAGGTCGCACAGGCGCTGGCCGTGCTCTGGGAGCTCGCGGCAAAGGCCAGCGGGCTCGAAGGTGAAGTCGCAAGCCACACCCGCAAGCTCGAGGCGCTCGAGCGCCGTGGTCGAGCGCTACGCGCAGAAATTGGCCGCAAAGTCGAAGAGCTGGCGCACGAAGAGTCGCGCGTTTTGCGTGAAGCCGCCGCCTACGGTGAGGAAGAAGAGGCCGCGCGGCGTGAGCTCGGGCGAGCCGAGCAAATCGCCGAAGAGCGCGTGGCGAACGCCGATCGCGCCGAGCGCGCGGGCGCCGGCACGCGTGCCATCTACGAACAGGCGGGCGCCGCGCACGCCATGGTCGAGGCGCAACGCCAATGGCTGAAAACACGCGAAACACGGCGCACCGGGCGCGAAGCCAGCGCCGCCGATCTGCGCCGTCAAATCGAAGAGCTGCGCGGGCAACTGGCGCGCTACGCCGAGGCCTTGGAAGAAGATCTGGCGACCGGCCGCGAAAAGGTAGCCGCGCGCGCGCGCGAGGGACTCAAGTACGAGAAGAGCTTCTTCGAAGCCTCGAACGTGCTGATGACCCAGCTCAAAGGCAAGCCTGAGTGTCGCGAGCTGATGAACGAGCTCACCGCCGGCGCGCCCGAGAGCCCGCAGACGTCGGGCGGTCCGCCGCGCGCCGCGGACGCGTGAGCGGCCCCCGGGTTCGCGTGGTGGGGGTGGGTCAGCTCGCCCCCGGCCAGTCGCGAGCTTTCGAGCTCGAGCAAGCGCCCGAGCCGGTAGCGGGTTTCGTGCTCTGTCATTCGAGCGCCGGCTTGGTTGCCTATCTGAATCGTTGCCCGCATTGGTCGGTGGATCTGGACCTGGGCGATGGGCGGTTCTATGCCCAGGACATCGACCGCATTTACTGCAAAAATCACGGGGCACTGTTCCGCGTCGAGGACGGCGTGTGCGACCATGGCCCGTGCCTGGGCCAGTCGCTGGTGCGCTGTGCCGTGGAGCTCGAAGGCGACGACGCTTGGGTTAGCCTGGCTCGGCAATCATGAAACCGAACTTCATCAGCCTGGGTGCAGCGTGCGCGGCACTCGGTGTGGGCCTGGGCGCCTTTGGTGCACACGGCTTGCAAGGCAAGCTCGGCGCGGCACAGCTCGGGCTGTGGGAAACCGCGACCCGCTATTGGCTACTGGGCGCGCTCGGCATGCTGCTTTTCGGCGTGTTTCAGGGCACACGCCCAAGGAGCAGCGCGCCCGGCTGGCTGCTCTTCCTCGGTAGCACCCTATTTGCCGCCAGCTTGTACGCCTTGGCGCTGGGAGCCCCGCGCGCGCTCGGAGCGATCACGCCGTTCGGAGGGCTTGGGCTGATCGCCGGCTTTCTGAGCTTCGCCTGGACGGCGAGGCAGCGCTGAAGCGATAGCGTCGCAACAAATTTGGATCTCGAACGGCGTTTGGTGTCTACAAGTCATGGCCCCATGCCCGCGCTGTCCTCCCACCCCCTACCGCTGGAACTGATCCCGGAACGGCTGCGAGGTATCCGCGTAACGCCCGTTTCGTCGCTGGCGGACGCAACCGTGGCACGGGACAGCGCGCCCAAGTCGAAACCGCGGCCGCGCGCGCCGCTCTTGGCCGGTAGATACTCGATCGACCGCTACTTCGATCGGGGCGGCACCTCGAAGGTCTATCTGGGTTGGGACGAGCTCTGCGAAGAAGAAGTCGTGATCAAGATCCTGACGGATGCTGCCGCGCGCTGTCCGGTGCTACGCGGGCATTTCTTGATCGGCTCGCGCGCCGCCCTGTCGGTACAGCACCAAAATGTCGTGCGAACTTTGGCCGTGCGCGACCCAGAACCGGGTACGCCGTACATGGTGATGGAGCTGCTGCGCGGCGAATTGATGGCCGACCGCCTGTTCCGAACGCCACAATTGCCGTGCCGAACCGCGCTCTCCTATGCAGAGCAGACCGCGGCGGGGCTCGCGGCGTTGCACCGAACCGGCATCGTTCACTGCGACATCAAGCCCGATAATCTGTTTTTGACCGCGAAGCAGGGCGTGCCACAGGCGCTCAAGATTCTGGATTTCGGCTTGGCCGAGGTGGAAGGTCAGGCGGTGATCAGCGAACAGCACGCAGTGCGTGGCACGGCGCAGTTCATGGCGCCCGAACAGGTGCTGGGCGACCCGGTCGACGCGCGCACCGACGTCTATTCGCTGGGCGTGGTGATGTTTCGAATGCTGACCGGCCAGCTGCCGTTCGACCTCAAGCTCAGCGCCACCCTGCTCCGCCACCAGCTATCTTCGCCCACGCCCCCCCCTTCTTGGTTGTGCGATGAGCTCGATCCCAACGTGGAGGGGATCGTGCTCAAAGCGATGCGCAAGAACCCCGAGAATCGTTACGCTTCCGCGCTCGAGCTGCGCGAGGATTTGGAACGAGTACAAAACGGGCATCCGCCTCGCACGGCTTTTTCTACGCCCGAAGCCGACGTGTACCGACCGCAAAGCGCGCGCGCCGAGCAGGCCGCGGCCATGCTCGGCTTTTCGCCCTCCGGGGATCGCGAAGCGCGTCGCTGCTGAGCGCTACGCCGGCAGCTTCGCCAGCAAAAACGCGCGCAACTTGACCAGATTTCGCTGGTCGCGGCTGAAGCTCGGCACGACGTAACCGTCGGCCCATTCCCGAACTTCGCGCACGAAGTCCGCGCGCACGCCCTCATCCGCCAAGATCTGCGCGACGCTGCGGCCGCGAACCGAGCCCTGCTCCAGGCCCGCCACGTATTTGGCCAGGCGCCCATACTCGCTGCCCAAGAATTCTTGCACCAGCTCGGCTTCGCCGGAAAGGCGCGCCAGCGTTCCGCTCGAATCCGCCGCCAGCTCGGCCTCCGACTCCAGCCGCACGGCGTCGGCCGCAGCGCGAACCACGAAAGCGTCATCGACGAAGCCCAGATCTTCCAAGCCGTCGGGGATCAGATCGAGCGATTTGAACAAGTAGTTGAGCGCCGTAGCGGAGCGCCGTTGCAGCGGACCCGAGCCCTCGCTCTCCAGCACCGAGGCGAGCGCGCGGGCGTCATCCGCCAGTGAACGGAGCCAATCCGGGAAGGCGTCGAGACAGCGGGCTTCGAGCGTTGCCATGGGGTTTTCCGCTCTATCAAGCCGCGCCCGCGCTGTAAAGGCGAGCTAGAGTCCGTCCCTGAATGGCCCAGGCGTAATGGGATCCCTTCCTCCTGACCGACGGCGCGCAGGAAGGAACCGGTCTCATCGCAAAAAACAAAGTGTGTGTACGCGCTTTGTTTTTTTCCCGGAATGGTCTCTCGGCGGACCTGTTCCGGGTGCAGTCACTTTTGACCCACCATGTGGGAGTGAATTCGCGGGACGCTTAGTCGGCGCTCTCGCCGCACAGCACGCGCAGCGCATTGCCCGCGAAGATCTTGCGCACTTCCGAGATTTTTAGCCCAGCCCGCGAAAGCGCCGCGGCAAGCTCGGGAAATCGACTGGCATCGCGCAGCTCTTCGGGCGGACGGATGTCGCCTTCGAAGTCGGAGCCGATAGCCAGGTGGTCGATGCCCACCACGGCGCGCAGATGCAGGAGGTGTCGAACCACGTCGCGCAGGCGTGCACGCCGGCCTCGCGCCAAGAACGGACCGTGAAAGTTCACACCGATGACTCCCCCGGTCGCGGCAATCGCGCGCAGCTGGGCGTTGCTCAAGTTGCGCGGGTGGTCCGCGAGCACGCGCGCATTCGAGTGCGTCGCGATCACGACGCCGTGGCTCTCAGTCGCCAGCGCAAGGATGTCGGTCACAGCGCGATCCGAGGCATGCGAAACATCCACGATCAACCCGAGCGCGAAGGCTCGGCGCACCAGCACACGACCTTTTTCGGTCAAGCCGAAGGGCTTGGGCTCGGGATCCCCCGACGAGCTTGCCAGCGCGTTGGCGTAGGTGTGCACCAGACCGACGATGCGCAGGCCGCGTTTGGCCCACAGTTCGAGCGAATCCGGATCGTCGGCCAGGGGGGCTGCCCCTTCGAACGCGTAGAACGTGCGCAGCGCGCCCGGCTTTGCTGCGCAACCCGCGGACGCGAATGGCGGTGTCTGCGAGAGCGCTTGGCTGACTCGAAGGTAAGAACGTTCGAGATCGTCCAGACGCGGTCCGGTGGGCGAAGCATCACGCGGCACATACAGCGGCAGGACCACCCCCGCGACACCACCCCGCCGCAGCGCATCGACAGAGAATTGCCCGTCGCTCGCGGCAAAATCTCGACCTTTGAAGTTGAATTGGTAGGACAGGTCCACGTGCAAGTCGACCACCGGCACGGGTGGCGGCGCCGCAGCGGCGGCGGCTCGCGCGCCCAGCAGCAGCACAGCGACTCGCAAGCACCGGGACCACTTGGGCGCGTGAGTCACGACCTACTTGGGCACAATCGGAATGATCACGCCGCAGGGAAAGTCGATCTTCAAGTCGTGGTTACCGCTCTTGATGGCAGCACAAGCCTTGCCCTGAAGCTCCACCACCGACGGCGCGGTCAAGAGCCAGCCGTCCTTGTCCCCATAGAGCAGGCCGTCGCCGTCCAAGCGCACGCTGCCGGAGCTTGCGCGATCCTCGGGGACGGTGCCGTTCAAGGAAAACGCACAGGAGCGCACGCCATTGATGATGGTGCCGAAGGCCGTCGCGAGATCCGCCTGATTGTTGGCTAAATAGAAGCGCTTCGTGGCGTCGACGTCCACGGCCAGCCCCTGACCTGCGTTGGCCACCGCGCGCAGGTGATCCTGACCGACCTCGTTGCCGACGCTGATCACATAGGTGGTGATCTGCTTTTTGAACGCGTTTTCTACGGCGGTGACGGAGAGCGCCCGCGCGGCCTCGAGCCCCTTGTCGTCGCCCGGATTCGGATCTGCGCAACTGTCCGGCTCGCCGTCGGTGGCCAGCACGATGGCCTTCGGGCCAGCCTCGGTGATGCCATCCAGGATCTTCACTGCGGCATCGATGCTTTCGCCGGTTGGCGTGTCGCCCTTCCAATCGTCGGGCAGGTACGCGGCCGCGATCGGCGCGTAGTTGTCCTTGGCGGGTGCCACCTGGGTGATCATCGGGCAGGTCTTGGCGGGCGTTTCGCTGCCGAAACCGTTCTCGCTGGTGTAGAGCGCGAGCCCGAAGCGTACCTGGGACTCGAGCGTCGAGATGATGCCCGTGCTCTTGTCGACCAGCGCGTCGCGCAGCACGTTCCAACGCGCGCCATTGCCAAACTGTCGATCCATGCTCCCGGACTGGTCGACCAGCATGACCACGGTCGGGATTTGCGCCGTGAGCTTGAGCTCGAACTTCACGCAGCCATCCGGCACATCGTCGGACCCTCCGTCGCCGTCGCCCGCGCCGGGACCGGGGTCGATCCCTCCTGCCGGGATGCATTGGCCGCTCGAGCTACAGCTTTTGCCCGGACCACAGTTGCCGTCGGTCCCAGTGCAGTCGGCCGTGCATGAGTTGTTCGTGCTGCAGTACTGGCCGCCGCTGCAGGACGCGAACATCGAACAAGGTGCGCCGCAGGTGAGCACCGACTCACAGGGGCTCACGTGGCTTTCGCGGTTGGTGCCGGTGCAACCGACCGCCGCGAGACTGCCCAGTAACGAGAGCGCGGCCGCGCCAAACAGTGCTTTTTTCAAGGGTCGCTTCGATCGTCGAGTCATCGCTGTTTCTGCCGTCATCAAGCGCTGAAACGGGGCTGCACGCAAGTCACACGAGAGCGACTGCACCCGATGCATCGCTTCGGAAATCGATCACCGTCGTATTTCTCGGCTTACACTTTCCACTTGATGTTGCAGCCGATGCTCGGAATTTGGTCGCTGTTGGGCGCGCTGCCGGCAAGCAGCGCGTCCACCGCTGCGCGGGCGTCGCGACCAGTCACGGGCAGCTCATTTCCCGGCCGAGCCCCGTCGAATTGGCCGCGGTACGCGAGTTTGCCGTGTGAATCGAAGATATATAGGTCGGGGGTGCAAGCCGCGTCGAAGGCGCGCGCGACGGCTTGGCTCTCGTCGTAAAGGTACGGAAACACGTAGCCCGCGTCCTTGGCCTCCGCGGCCATGGCCGGCGGCGCGTCCGCCGGGTAGGCAGTGGCGTCGTTGGAGCTGATCGCGACCATAGCCACCCCTCGCTCTCGGCAGTAGCGGCCGAAGTCCGCGAGGCCTGCGCGAATGTGCTTCACGAACGGGCAGTGATTACAAATGAAGAACACGACCGCGGGCTTACCGGCCAAGCTTGCGGAGGCGACGACTGTGCCGCTCGCCGTGTCGGGCAGCGAAAACTCGGGAATACTCGTGCCGAGGGGCAACATACGCGAGGGGGTTCGGGCCATGCGCGAAGGTTCGCGCCGCGCGCGCGAGACGTCAACCGCGTCACTGAACTTTGCTCGGCAGCACCGCGAAGCGTTCGAAGTCCTCACGTTGGTACAAGAAGGCATACGCGGCGCGGCTCGACAGCACGCGTTTCACATAACGGCGTGTTTCTACGTACGGAATCAGTTCCACCCAAAGATCGAAGTCGGCGTTCGGGCGCTCCCGCAACCAGCGCTTGGGATTGCCGGGACCAGCGTTGTAAGCAGGAATGGCCAGCAGTGCATTTTCCGGAAACGCATTGGCCAGCCGAGCCAGCTCACCCGTACCGAGCGCGATGTTCACGCTCGGACGCTTGAGCGAAGCGCGATCGGAAGGCAGGCCGAGGGGACGCGCGATGCTCTTCGCGGTCGGAACGATCAGCTGCATCAGCCCATACGCGTCGGCGAGGCTCTCCGCGTCCGGATCGAACGCCGATTCCTCGCGCATGATCGCGTAAATGAGCGCTGAGTTTTGTCCGGTCCTTTTGGCTTCGCGCAGCACGATCTGTTGAAAAGGCGCAGGGTAAGCCAATTTCCAAGCGTCGAGCCAGGCAGCGGCGGGCCAGGTCGAGGGCGCCGCGGACAGCGCCCGCCGAGCCGCTGCGTGCGACAGCTTCACCGACCCAGCCTCGGCATAGAGCTTGGACAGCCCCCACAAGAGCTCCGGCCTCGAGCTGTCGGCGAGGCCGAGCGCGTCCAACTCACGCGCGCCGTTCTCGAGATCCCCTACCCCGAACAGCTCGAGCGCGCGCGTGAAGCCCAAGCCGGAAAATTCTGGACGATTCGTGACGACCACGGGTCCACTGGGCACCGCCGCGAGCGCAGCCGCCAAGACCGCGCGCGCACGCTCCGGAGCGGCGGCGTAGAGCGCGCTGTACGCGCTCAACATGTAGTACGAAAGCGGCAAGTCGCGGATCAGCGACTCGTACTCGCCGAGCGCGCGCTCGGCCTCACCCGTGGCCGCCAGGGCGCGGGCATGAAAATAACGCTCGCGGCCGGCAAAGTCCGCAGCGCGAGCGGCCAAGCTGAATTTGTTGGACAGCACGCGTTCGAGCACCCGTGCCGCGCCTTGGAAATCCTGCTTGTCCAGTCGGCGCAGTGCCAGCCGAAACGAGCCCTCGGGCACCATGTCCCCATCCGGGTAGTCGTCCGGTAGCGCGCTCAAAAGCTCGGTGAAGCGCGCTTCGACGCCCAACTCGAGATACGCCAATGCGCCGTACAAGCGCGCATCGTCCGCCAATGAATTCTTCGGCGCTTCCTGTTCGAGAGCCGCGAAGCGCTTGATGGCCAACATGTGCTGGCCATCACTGGCCGCCGCTTTGCCCGCCATGAATTGCGCACGCGCGCGCAGCTCGGGATCTTGGCACAGCCCCAGCAAGGCCTCGAACACTTCGCCCGCGCGCGCGTAGGCACGCTTCGCCACCAGGGCCTTACCCGACAAGAACTGGACCTCACAGCCGACGCTGCCGGCACGCTCGGCGGCCGGCAGCGCCGCCAGGGTTTGCTCTGCCGCCTGCTCGCCTTCGGTAAAACGCCGCGCGTCCAGCAGCGCGCGCACTCGCTCGAGCTGCTCTGCCGGATCGCGGTCGTGATGTTGAGCTCTGAGCGCCTCGGGCAACAGGGCAAGCGCGCGCGCCTCCAAGGCCTGCGCGCTCTGCAGCGTGAGCCGCTGCGCGTTCGGCTCGTTTGGAATGCGCCGCGACAGGGCCAACGCTTCCAAGATCAGCGCCGAACCGTCGTCCTTCGCCGGGGTCGAGGTATCGAGCAAGATCGCAGCCAAGCGCAGCTGGCTCTCTGCGCGTTCTGTGCTCGCCGGCAGTGTCCGCAATACCTGGCGGTAGGCGGCGATGGCCGCACTGCGATCGCCCTGCACGCGCGCTGCTTCCGCGAGCACCGGCCACTTCGAGCGCGCCACGGGCTCGCTGTCCGGCACGGCAGCGGTGCGAGCGACCACTTCCTTGGCACGACCGAGCGCGAGCAACGCACGCGCTTCCCCTACACGCGCGTAGTCGACGAGTGGCGATGTCCCCTGACTGACACGCCCATAGTCGAGCAACGCCGGCGCGAGCTCCCCGGCCTGTTCGTGCAGCCGGGCAAGCAGAAAATCGTAGCGGAAGCGTTCGCCGGCCGCGGGAGGATTCTTTTCGAGCCAAGTCGAAAGCTCGCGCGCTGCGGCAGCGGGCGTGCCCAGGTCGAGCGCTGCAGCCACGCCCGACAATCCGGGAGTCGTCAACAGGGGTCGAAAATCGCTCAGCGAAAACGGTGCGCTCTGGACGGGAACCGGCGTGCTCAGTGCGCTGGGCGCGATGCGGAATGGCGGTGCTTTGGCGACGCGCCCTTCCGGCTCCTGGCGGGCTTCACACGCAACGAGCAGCACACAAAGCGGCATGACCGCCCACGACGTGAGACGCGCCGCCATCAGCTTCGCCGCGACGGAAAGTGACTGGCTGTCCATTGCTCTGCCACGGCTTCCTCCTCGGAAAGCTCCTGTGCTCGAGCACGCTCGGCACGAAATGCGTCCCGGTGCGCATCGATCGTCTTTGCCTCACTACTGGCAGTGGCGAGCGCGCGCCGCGCCGCGACTTCGGCAGCGGCTTCCGACGCGTGCACTTCGCGCGCCTGCCGTTCGCGCTCGGCCTCGGCCAAAAGCTCGATGGCCGCGCCCTTCTGCCAGTCGAAGGCCGCTTGCAAATCGCCAGCGCGCGAAAGACCCTCGCTCAGTCGAACGTGTTCTGCAGCCGACAGCGCCGACAGTCTTTGCTCCGTGCTGAGTCGGGCGGCCTCGGCGCGGAGCGCTTCGGCGTGTGCCCGGGCGGCGCGCTGTGCGCGCTCACCCAGCACACGCGCTTCGCGATCGACACGCTGTTCGCGCAGCCAGTGCACGGCCTCGAATGGATAACGGTGACGCACGAGATGCAGTCTAGCAAAGACTCGCTCGGGCGAAGCAGAGCCGTGATTTTGCGCGCGATTTACGCTGGACCGACGCGAGGCAGGCTACCGCGTCACGGCCAGCAGCGAGCGAGACGAGCGATTCCCGGAGGCCCCGCCTGCGCGCTTACTCGCCCTCGGCCGAGCGCGAGTGCCACTCCTGCAGGCTCTTCACGAGCTCGCCGCGCTTGGTCAAGAGCGCGGTCACCTCGAGCGCATCCACGGCGGCGGCGCCCGCTGCCATGGTGGTGAAGTAGGGCACGTTCGAGAGCAGCGCATTGCGCCGAATCGAATAGCTGTCGGCGATCGCCTTGGCCCCTTGCGTGGTGTTGATCACGAGCTGCACACGCGCATCGTGAATCGCGTCCACCACGTGCGGTGAGCCTTCGAGCACCTTGTTCACGCGCTCCACCGGAATGCGCGAGCGGGCGATCGCGGTGGCAGTGCCACCGGTAGCCATGATCGAGAAGCCGAGGTTACGCAGCCGGCGCGCGACCTGACAGGCGATCTCCTTGTCGTCGTCCTTGACGCTGATGAACGCAACGCCATGATCTGGAAGCCGCACGCTGGACGCAGCCAGCGATTTGCCGAACGCCTGTGCGAAGGTGCCGGCGATGCCCATGACCTCGCCCGTCGAGCGCATTTCAGGGCCCAGGATGGTGTCGACGCCCGGGAACTTCTGGAACGGGAAGACCGACTCCTTGACCGCCACGTGCATGGGCAGCGCGCGGTCGAAAATGTTCAGCTCGTCGAGCGTCCTGCCCACCATGACTTTGGCTGCAATCTTGGCCAGCGGGCGACCGGTGGCCTTGGCCACGAACGGCACCGTGCGGGAAGCTCGCGGGTTCACCTCGAGCACGTACACTTCGCGATCCTTCACCGCGAACTGCACGTTCATCAAGCCGACCACATTCAGCTCCAGCGCGAGCTTCTTGGCCTCGTCTTCGATGCGCGCCACGACCTCGCTGTCGAGCGTGTGCGGGGGAAGCACGCTGGTCGAATCGCCGGAGTGCACGCCAGCTTCCTCGATGTGCTGCATCACTCCGCCGATCACGGCGCGTTTGCCGTCACACACCACGTCCACGTCCACCTCGGTGGCGCTCTTCAGGAACTGATCGATGAGCAGGATCTGCGAACCACCCTCTTCGCGCGCGGCGTCGATCGCGAGCTGCACGTAAGCGTCGAGCTCGCTATCCGACCAGCACGTCATCATGGCGCGGCCACCGAGCACGTAGCTCGGTCGGACCAACACCGGAAAGCCGATGTCGGTCACGATCTTGCGCGCCTCTTCGATGTTGCGCGCGATGCCCGCACGCGGGCGCTTCAGGTTCAGTTTGGTCAAGAGCGCGTCGAAGCGCTCGCGGTCTTCGGCGCGATCGATGGCGTCTGCGCTGGTGCCGAGCAGCTTGATGCCCGCCTTCTCCAGCGGCACGCTGAGCTTCAACGGGGTCTGCCCGCCGAACTGCACGATCACCCCCAATAGCTCGCCCTTGGAGGCTTCCTCGCGACAGATGGCCAGCACGTCTTCCAGCGTCAGCGGCTCGAAGTACAGACGATCGGAAGTGTCGTAGTCGGTCGACACCGTCTCCGGGTTGCAGTTGACCATGATCGTCTCGAGCCCGAGCTCGCGCAGCGCGAACACGGCATGGCAACAGCAGTAGTCGAACTCGATGCCCTGACCGATCCGGTTCGGGCCACCACCCAAGATGATGACCTTCTTCTTGTCCGAAACGTCTGCCTCGGACTCGGTCTCGTAAGTGGAGTACAGGTACGGGGTCTTGGCCGGGAACTCCGCGGCGCAGGTGTCGACACGCGCGAACACCGCGCGCACGCCGAGCTCGTCGCGCAGCGCGAAGATCTCTGCCGGCGTTTGGCCGCGCAGGGCGCCGAGTTGCACGTCGCTGAAGCCGAGGCGCTTACTCTCGCGCAGCAAGTCATAGTCCAGACTGGGCGCGTTCGTGATTTTTTGCTCTTGCTTCACGATCCGCTCGAGCTGAGCCAAAAACCAAGGGTCGATGCCGGTGATCTCGTTCAGGCGTTTCGTGGAGATGCCGTGCCGGAGCGCGTCGCCGACGTAGAACAGGCGCTCGGCGGTCGGAACACGCACCGCCTTCTCCAGTGCGGCCCACAGCTCGTCGTGAGCGGGCGGCGGCAGCGTCGGCTTGGGCTTGGCCAAGGGCGGCGCGTCGTGCGCCAAGTCACGGGCGGCGTCGGGCGAGAACTTCAAGTTCCGATAATCGATGCGATCGAACAAGCTGACGAAACCAGCCTTGCCGGTCTCCAGCGAGCGCGCAGCCTTCTGCAGCGCCTCGGGGAACGTGCGACCGATCGACATCGCCTCGCCGACGCTCTTCATCTGCGTGCCCAGGCGGGCATCCGAGCCCGGGAACTTCTCGAACGCGAAGCGCGGCCACTTGACGATCACGTAGTCGATCGTCGGTTCGAACGCGGCGCTCGTGCCGGTGATGTCGTTCTCCAGTTCGTCGAGCGTAAAGCCCACCGCGAGCTTGGCGGCGATTTTGGCGATTGGATAGCCGGTAGCCTTGGACGCCAGGGCGCTCGAACGCGAGACGCGCGGGTTCATCTCGATCACGAGCACGCGACCGGTCTTGGGATCGATCGCGAATTGCACGTTCGAGCCGCCGGTTTCGACGCCGATCTCACGCATAACCCCGCGCGCCGCGTCGCGCAGGCGTTGGTACTCGCGGTCGGTCAGGGTCATCGAGGGCGCAACGGTGATCGAATCGCCGGTGTGCACACCCATCGGGTCGAGATTCTCGATCGAACAGATGACGATGAAGTTGTCCGCGGCGTCGCGGATCACCTCCAGCTCGTATTCCTTCCAACCGATCAGGCTCTCTTCGACCAGCACCTGGTGGGTGGGCGACTGCAGCAGCGCCCATTCCAACTTGGGCGCGAGCTCGTCGGCGTTCTCGACCACCGCACCGCCGGAGCCACCCATGGTGAAGCTCGGCCGCAAAATCACGGGGTAGCCGGTCTTCTCGACGATCGCCAGCGCCTCGGCCAAGTTCTCACAGTGAGCAGAGACCGGCGACTCGAGCCCAATGGCCGTCATCGCGTCTTTGAACAGCACGCGGTCTTCGGCCTTCCGAATCGCGTCCACCTGCGCACCGATCAAGCGCACGCCGTGCTTCGAAAGGACGCCCTTGTCGTGCAGCTCGAGCGCGAGGTTGAGCGCGGTCTGCCCGCCCAGGGTAGGCAGCAGCGCGTCGGGGCGCTCGCGCTCGATGATGGCCGATACCGTCTCGACGGTCAGCGGCTCGACGTACGTGCGTCGGACCAGCTCGGGGTCCGTCATGATGGTCGCTGGGTTCGAATTGACCAGCACCACGTCGTAACCGAGGCCGGTCAGGGCCTTGGCTCCTTGGGTCCCGGAGTAGTCGAACTCGCAGGCCTGCCCGATGACGATCGGGCCAGAACCTAATAGGAGAATCTTGCGGATATCGTTCCGACGCGGCATCGAGGTGCGCCCTTACCACACGCCCGCGTGCGCCTCGTGCTAAAATCCGGGCGCCGGCAGAAACCGGCCGGCGCTGAAATTCTGTTCACGACGGCCGCGCCGACCCGTCACGCGACGGTCAGAAAAGGGCTCAGAACGTCGGCCGACTGGCCGAGCAAGGCGCTTTGGGCGAGCTGTCGTCGGGAAACGCCAAATCACTCGCGTCCCGCGCTTGACGAGGCTCGAAGCTTCGTCCATAAGTCCGCCCCCCGGCCTTATTTGCGGTCTGTCCGCGTGCCGGCTTTGCGAAGGAGCTAAGGCCCTTCGCCTCTCGGAGTCGAATTCCCATGCCGAAGATGAAGACCAATCGCGCTGCCGCCAAGCGCTTCAAAGTGACCGGGAGCGGTCGTGTTCGCCGCCCCAAGGGCAACGCACAGCACGGGATGATTGGCAAGTCGCGTAAGCGCCGTCGTCGCCTCCGCGATAACGACATGGTCGATTCGGCCATGGAGCACCGAGTCAAGATCATGCTCCCCTACGGGTGAGCCGGGAATTTAGGAGAATTTAGAATGTCGCGCGTCAAACGAGGTCCGTCGCCCCGCCGCCGCCACAAGCGTGTGCTGGACCAGGTCGAAGGTTTTTTCGGAGGCCGCAAGAACCGCTATCGCCAAGCGATGCGCGTTCTGTGGAAGTCCTGGCAGTACGCATACGCCGGCCGCAAGCTGCGCAAGCGTGATTTCCGAGTTTTGTGGATCGCGCGCATCAACGCGGCGGCTCGTGCCAACGGCACCAGCTACTCGCGTCTGATCGCCGGTCTCAAGAAGTCTGGTCTGGAGCTCGACCGCAAGATCCTCGCCGATCTCGCCGTGAACGACACCGGTGCGTTCACTCAGCTCGCAGCCCTCGCCGTAGCCAAGTAAAAGCGTCCCGAGCGCCGTGTCCGACCCGACACTCGATATCGAGGCGGGCCTCGCGGCCTTCGGACCGCGTGCGCGTGCCGCCTTCGAAGCTGCTGCCTCCGAGCAGGAGCTTCGAAACGCGCGCGCCGAGCTATTGGGCAAGAAAGGCGACCTAACCGCCATTCTGCGCAGCCTGGGCCAGCAGCCTGCTGACAAGCGGCGTGAGCTCGGTGAGCGCGTGAATGGCGTCCGTGCGGAGGTCGAGTTGGCCTTCGAGGCGCGCCTGAGCGCGCTGCTCGGTGCGGCGCGCGCGGCTGATTTGAGCGCGACGCCCTTCGACATGAGCTTGCCGGGGCGCACGGGCGAGCGCGGGCATCACCACCCCATCACCCAGGTGACCAACGAGATCCTGGAGATCTTCCGTTCGCTCGGCTTCGAGATCGCGTGGGGCCCGCAAATCGAGCTCGAGAGCCACAACTTCACCAAGCTCGCGTTCCCCCCGGACCATCCGGCGACGGACATGCAGGACAGCTTCTGGGTGAAGGTCGAGGGCAGCAAGCCGGACGCTCGCGTGCTACTTCGCACGCACACCAGCAACGTGCAGGTGCGCGAGATGAGCACGCACACTCCGCCGATGGCAATCGTCAGCGGTGGCAGCGTGTTCCGTCGCGACGACGACGTGACGCACTCGCCGATGTTCCATCAGATCGAAGGCTTCCTGGTCGACGAGCGCGTCAGTTTCGCCGAGCTGAAGGGGGTATTGACGGAGTTTGCACGGCGTCTTTATGGCCCGGCCACTCCCGTACGCTTCCGTCCGAGTTACTTCCCGTTCGTCGAGCCGGGAGCCGAGGCGGACGTGGGCTGTGTATTTTGCAGCATCGAAGCTGGCACGCGCGCCAGCTGCCGCGTGTGCAAAGCCACCGGTTGGCTCGAAATCCTGGGCTGCGGGATGATCCACCCGGACGTGCTCACTCACTGCGGCATCGATCCGGAACGCTACACCGGTTTCGCCTTCGGCATGGGTGTGGAGCGTGTCTTGATGCTTCGCTACAACATTCCCGATATTCGGTTGTTGTTCGAGAACGACCCGCGCTTCATCGCCCAGTTCTGAGCCGACGCGCCAAACCCCGAGGAGCCACGGTAATAAAGCGACACACGAGTCGCTGAGCTTCGCTGAGTGATTTCCGGCCCCGCGGGTACCAAGAGAACGTGGATTCTTCCTCCGCCCGAAGTCACTGAAGTCACTTCCCGGGGTGAGACGCCACGGGTCCCAGACTGCAACAGCGCGACACCAGAAATCTGATCGCGCAGCCCCGGCCACGACATTCTGATCCTAGTGAGTGCTGGATCGCCAACTGATGTGCCGGCTGGCGCACATCGCAAATCTTGCGGGGCGACGCGCTCGGCACGTCACGCCTACATCAGGATTTGGCGTTTCTAGAGTGCGAGCCTTGACGCAATCGCGAGCGAGACCGAAATGAATAGCACGAAATTCGCGCTCGAACTAACGACCGGAACAAACCAGCCGTAGACTTTGTCTAAGCAACGAGGGGCCCCTCTGCCGCCTCCTACGGTCTCAGTCAAGCCAGTTTTTTGGGTTTTCAAAAATCGGCCCAGCAACCAGCGAATTCGATGAATCTGTTTCGGTACGTTGACCGTATTGTAAATTGAAGCGTTTTTTCAACCCCGGCCCACCAATATGACCTCCAGAGCTCCCCAAAGCAAAGCCTCCGTCCCGATCTCCTCCGGCTCGGGTGCGAAAAAACTGGGTGCGCGCGCGCAACTCAGTAGGGAAGCAGCTCCCGCGAGCGTCAAACGTCCGGCACGCAACTTGCTGAAACCTCCGCTGATGACCACACCCGACAAAGAATCGACCGAGCGTCACACCGCCCCCGGCGTGGCGGCTCGACCGGTTGCGGCATCCGGCTCCAGCTCCTCCCCCTCATCCCGCAAGGTGGCCATGTCCAACAAGACCGCTCCCGCGAAAGATACGACCCAAGAGTACCGAGAGGATTCCGTCGAGGATACCGCGGTCCGTCGTTCACCCAAAGGGGTCAGCTCGGAGTCCCAGTCCGAGGACGGTCCCGAGGAAACGCCCGACCTGGCGGCAGATGCCGGTGGTTTCGCGACCGAGGCCCCCGCGGCCGGCGTGATCGACGGCTCGAGCGACTCGATGCTCTCCCGCTACTTTCGGGAGATGGCCACCCATCAGGTGATGGGCCCGGACGAAGAGCTGCAAGCCGCGCAAGCGGTCGAGAATGCAGAGATCGAGCACTGGGCAGCATTGCTCGCCTACGTGCCAGCAGCCGAGCACGTGCTCGAGCAGCTCGAACGCGACGTCGCTTCGCTGAATCCGGAGGAACGTCCGGAGCTGTCTCAGGTAACGGAGCTTCGCAGGCTGACCAAGGTGTATCGCAAGCAGCGCTCGAAGCTGCATGCGGACCAGCTCCGTCAATGGACCGAGCTGACCGAGACGCTCGCACGCGATATTCGCCTGCCGGATTCGGATCGCATTTGGATGTCCAACGCCAACCGCGCCGCCCGGGACGTGGTCAACGACGCGCCGGAAGACAATCCGGAGCGCGTGGTGGTGCCCGATACCCAGGCCTACCGCCGCTACGTCGAGCGAGTGAAGACGACGGACAACACTCAGCGCTTGGCGAAGAACCGCTTCGTGAAGGCGAATCTGCGGCTCGTCGTCAGCATCGCGCGCCGCTACAACCGCGGTCGCCTGCCGCTGATTGACCTCATTCAAGAGGGCAACATCGGTTTGATGAAAGCGGTCGAGCGCTTCGACCACGCACGCGGCTACCGCTTTTCCACCTACGCTTCTTGGTGGATCCGGCACGCCATCAGCCGCGCCTTGGCAGACAAGGGTCGTGCGGTCCGCATTCCAGTGCACATGCTGGACACCTACAACCGTGTGGCCCGTGCCACGCAGACGATCATCGCCCGCACCGGCAAGGAACCGTCGGTCGAGGAGCTCGAGAAGGAAACCGGCGTCCCGCGCGACAAGCTCGACAAGGTTCGGGACCTGTACGCGGACACTCCGTTCTCCCTCGACCGCCCCGTGGGCGACGAAGACGGTCGGCGCTTCATCGACTTCCTGGTCGAGGAGAATTCGCTGTCACCGTACGAGAGCCTCGCTAACCAAAAGTGGGCCGAGGAGGTCAAGCGTTTGCTGGATACCCTGACCCCGATCGAATCGCGCATCATTCGCTGGCGCTTCGGGCTCGACAACGAGGACGAGCTCACGCTGAAGGAGATCGGCGACAAGTACAATCTGTCGCGCGAACGCATCCGCCAGCTGCAAGAGCAGGCCATCGGCAAGATCCGCCGTCAAATGCGCGACTTCTAAACGGAAAGTGGGGAGTGACCGGCGGGCCGCGCGGCTCGTCGCTGACTCCCGCCCCCTCGAACGAACCCCCGAGCCAGTCGCGGCTTGGGGGTTCGCGTTTTGTGTCGCACAATTGTCCCGCCTCGAAGCGTTCCGGAAACTGTTTCGACGCCCTGAGTCAACGCAAAAGCACCTATAATTTCATAGGGTTGCCACAAAATCCGCGACTGCGAAGCGCCTTCTCTTTACATTTTTAAGAGGCGAGCGCATAAGCGCGCACGCGCAGGCGGAGAATCATCCGAAGGCGCCGGACCCGTTCGCTCTTTGCGGCACCACGGGCAAACCCAACAGGCTCGTACTCGTAGCCCGCGGGTGAAGGGATCCGTCCGAACCAGTTTCGGCCTCGCCAATGCTCCCTCCCCCCCTACGAATTCGCGCGCGCTCGGCGAAGCACGCGTGACCAGCCTCGGTTTTTGGTGATGAATCTGTTCGTATTCCCGCGCTGGGCCAATAAAACTCGGCAGATCGCAGGAGTCGTACTTGGAGTTGCGCCGATCTACTTGATCGCGCTCATCTGGTACGGCGCTTCTCCTAAAACGACGGATGTCGGCTACATGCCCGAACAGCCGGTCCCGTACAGCCACGCGCTGCACGCCGGCCAGCTGGGCATCGATTGCCGGTATTGCCACAACACCGTCGAAGACAGCTCGCACGCCGCCATTCCCGCGGCCCAAACGTGCATGAACTGTCATAGCAAGGTCTGGACCACCAGTCCCAAGCTCGCGCCCATCCGCGAGAGCTACCAGACGGGTAAGGCGGTCGAATGGGTGAAGGTCCACGACCTTCCCGACTACGCTTATTTCAACCACAGCGCCCACGTGACCCGCGGCATCGGCTGCGTGAGCTGTCACGGGCGGGTCGATCAGATGGAAAAGGTCTACCAGCACGAGCCGCTCAGCATGGGCTGGTGCTTGGACTGCCATCGCAACCCGGAGCCGAATCTACGGCCGGTCGCAGAGGTCACCAACATGACCTGGACACAGCCGAATCCAGAATTTGGCAAAGAGTTCCGCGAGAAGAACCACATTGCTCCTCCAACTGACTGCTCGACATGTCATCGATAAGCGATAAGTCCAAAAAGAGGCTCAGCGTTCTGTCCAACGTTTCCGCCGCGCCGACTTCGGTCGCTGCAGGCGATACGTCGAAGCCAACCTACTGGAAGAGCTTGGCGGAGCTCGAACAGAGCCCGGAGTTCCTGGAGCTGGCCGCGCGCGAATTCGCAGCGCCGCTCGAGCAGGAACCACCGAATTCCCCCGGTCGCCGGCGCTTCATGCAAATCATGGGGGCTTCCATGTCACTGGCAGGGCTCGATGCCTGCCGTTGGCGTGAAGACAAGATCTTGCCGCTCTCGCGCCGGCCCGAGGGCACGATCCCCGGTTCCAGCCGCTATTTCGCCACGGCGATGGAGATCAACGGCAACGCCATTGGTCTGTACGCCGCGAGCTACGACGGCCGCCCGATCAAGATCGAAGGTAACCCCGAGCACCCCGATAGCTTGGGCGCCGCGGCAGCCTTTCATCAGGCAACCGTGCTCGGCCTGTACGATCCGGATCGCAGCACTAGCGTCGTGAACGGCGCCGGAGCTGCGCGCAAAGAAAGCTCGTGGGCAGAGTTCGGCAAGGCGCTGGGCGAGCTCTCGGGCGTGCTGCGCACGAGCGGCGGTGCCGGCCTGCGGGTACTAGCCGAGCGCAGCTCGTCACCCAGCCTGGCCGAGCAAAAGCGCCGGCTCTTGGCCGCTTTCCCGCAAGCCAAGTGGGTCACGTTCGAGCCGACTGCGTTCGACGGCCCGCGCGCTGGCAGCGTGCTCGCCTTCGGCAAGGCCCATCGCTCGCACTACGCGTTCGACGCCGCCAAGGTAGTGGTCACGCTCGACGCAGACGTAGTGCATCCGACCTTCCCGGCGGGCCTCGCCAACGCACGCACGTTGACCAAGAACCGCGCGCCCGAGGCCGGCGAGATGAGCCGGGTGTACGCCATCGAATCGTGCGTCACCCTCACGGGCGGCATCAGCGATCACCGACTGGCCGTGAAGGCCACGCTGATCAAGCCGATCCTTGCCTACCTCGACGCGGTCATCAGCGCCAAGTCCAATCCCCTGCCTGAGCTCGGCGCCGCGCAAGACAAGCCCGCCGCAGAGTTCCTCAAGGACGCCAAGGTCGCGAAGTTCTTGGACAGCGTGGCGGCGGATCTGCTGGCCAACGTCGGGCACGGCGTGCTCGTCGCAGGTCAGCACCAACCGGCAGAGGTGCACGCCCTCGTGCATCGCCTGAACGCGCTGCTCGGCAACGTCGGCCGCACGGTGTTCTACACCGAGGACCTGGGCGCCGAAGCACAGAGCGACGTCGCCGCACTCAAGGCACTGAGCGAAGAGCTGAACGGCGGCAAGGTCGAGGCCCTGCTGATCTTGGGCGGCAACCCAGTGTTCACCGCGCCCGCGGATCTCGGCTTCGGCGACGCGCTGGCCAAAGCCAAGACCAGCATTCACCTGAGCTTGTACGAAGACGAGACCTCGCAGCGCGCGAGCTGGCACCTGCCCGCCGCGCACTACCTGGAAAGCTGGGGCGACGCGCTGTCTTGGAACGGCACCCTGAGCATCGTGCAGCCGCTGATCGCGCCGCTGCATGGCGGCAAGAGCGCGCTCGAGGTCGTCGCGCTGTTCGCAGGCGCGAAGGAGCCGAACGCTCTCGAGCTAGTGCGCGCCGGCCACTCCGAGCTCGCGAGCGAGCACGCTTGGCGCAAAGCCTTGGCGAGCGGCGTGGTCCTGGGTACCTCTGCCCCGACTGCACAACCGAGCCTGAAGCCGCTGAACAAGCTCACGCTCGGCGAAGCGGAGCTCGGCGGGCTCGGCGGAGCCAACGGCAAGCTCGAGTTGGTATTCTCGATCGACCCCAAAATCATCGACGGCCGCTACGCCAACAACGCTTGGCTGCAGGAGCTGCCCGAGTCGATGACCAAGCTGACTTGGGACAACGCGGTGATGATCAGTCCGCGTACGGCCAAGGAGCTCGGAGTGAGCGATGCGGATTCGCTCACGATCAACGTCGGCAACCGGCAAATCACGGTCCTGGCGCTGATCGCGCCCGGGCATGCCGATGGCTCGCTGCGCATCACGCTCGGACACGGTCGCACCGCGGCCGGCCACGTGGGCGGGCTGGTCTCCGAGAGCATCGATCCAGTGGGTGCCAACGCCTACCTGCTGCGCTCGACCGAAGCCTACGAAATCGCCACCGGTGTCAGCGTGCAGAGCCACGGCACGGTCTCGTACCGCGTGCCCAGCACGCAAGACATCTACACCGTCGGTGAGATCGGCCAACAGGGCACGCAAGAGCGCCTGCCTGCGCTGGTCCGCGAAGGCACAGTCGAAGAGCTCAAGAAGGATCCCAAGTTCGTCGAAGAGATCGTCGAGCACAATCCGTTGCTCAGCTTGTGGGTTCCGCCTGTCTCGTACGACGGTCACAAGTGGGGCATGAGCATCGACCTCAACAAGTGCATCGGTTGCTCGGCGTGCGTCACGGCTTGCCAGGCGGAGAACAACATCCCCGTCGTCGGCAAAGAGAACGTGGCCAAGGGCCGGGAAATGCTCTGGCTGCGTGTCGACCGCTACTACAAGGGCGAGCCGGAAGACGCCGAGGTCTCGTTCCAGCCCATCCCCTGCCAGCAGTGCGAAAACGCTCCCTGCGAGCAGGTTTGTCCGGTCGGCGCGACCATGCACTCGAGCGAAGGCTTGAACGACATGGTTTACAACCGCTGCATCGGCACCCGCTACTGCTCGAACAACTGCCCGTACAAGGTCCGGCGCTTCAACTACTTCAACTACAACGTGGACACGATCGGCATCACGCCCTACACGCCCACCGACGACCCGAAGGCCAAGGTCAAGGCCATGGTCTTCAACCCGGAGGTCACCGTGCGCTCGCGCGGCGTGATGGAAAAGTGCACCTTCTGCGTGCAACGCATCCAGAACGTGAAGATCAAGGCGAAGAACGTGAAGCGCCCGATCGAAGACGGCGAAATCAAGACCGCTTGCCAGCAGACGTGCCCGACCGGCGCGATCGTCTTCGGCGATCTGAACGACGGCAAGGCGCAGGTCACCTCGCTGCAGCGCCTGCCCCGTTCGTACGCGCTGCTCGGTGAGCTCAACAACAAGCCGCGCGTCCAGTACTTGGCTCGTATCAAGAACCCGAATCCCGCTCTCACCCCGGCCGAAGCCCACGCGGAAGCCCCGAAATCGGAGCATGGCTGATCCATGGCTATCAGCGACGTAAATCCCTACGAAGCGCCGCCCGCGGGCGCGAACATGTTCGCGCGCATCACCGACAACGTGTCGCGCATCGCCGAGACGCCGACGCCGCCGCGCGCCTGGTACATCGCCTTCGGCTTCGCCCAGCTGCTGCTGGTGATGTTCATGGGCAGCTTGGGTTGGGTGATCTGGAACGGCATCGGGGCCTGGGGCAACATGATGCCGGTCGCCTGGGGCTTTCCGATCGTCAACTTCGTGTTTTGGATCGGTATCGGTCACGCCGGCACGCTGATTAGCGCCGTCTTGTTCCTGTTCCGTCAGAACTGGCGCACGGCCATCAATCGCTTCGCCGAAGCGATGACCATCTTCGCGGTCGTCTGTGCCGGCATCTTCCCGGGCATGCACATTGGCCGTCCGTGGCTGCCCTACTACATGTTCCCCATCCCCAATCAGATGGACATGTGGCCGCAATTCCGCAGCCCGCTCGAGTGGGACGTGTTCGCGGTCAGCACCTACGCCACGGTCTCGATCCTGTTCTGGTACATGGGCATGATTCCGGATTTCGCGACCTTCCGCGATCGCGCCACCACCACCGTGCGCCGCGTCGCCTACGGCATCGTGGCCATGGGCTGGCGCGGCTCGTCGCGTCAGTGGCACGTGTACGAGCGCGCGTATCTGATCTTGGCAGCGCTCGCCACGCCGCTCGTGCTCAGCGTGCACTCGGTCGTTTCTTTCGACTTCGCGACCGCGCAGTTGCCCGGTTGGCACACCACGATCTTCCCGCCCTACTTCGTCGCAGGCGCCATCTTCGGCGGCTTCGCGATGGTGGTGACGCTGGCGGTCCCCGCGCGCCAATTCTTCGGGCTCAAGCGCATCATCACCATTCGTCACCTCGAGCTGATGAACAAGGTGATCATGGCTACCGGCCTGATCGTCGGTTACGCGTACGGCATGGAGTTCTTCGTCGCCTACTACTCGGGCAACAAGTACGAGGTCTTCACCTTCGTCAATCGCGCCTTCGGTCCGTACGCCTGGGCGTACTGGACGATGATTACCTGCAACGTGCTGCTCCCGCAGCTGCACTGGTTCCCCAAGTTCCGAACCAATCCCTGGTGCACGCTGGCCATCGGCCTGGTCGTGAACGTGGGCATGTGGTTCGAGCGCTTCGTGATCATCTGCACCTCGCTCAGCCGTGATTTCTTGCCCTCCAGCTGGGGTTACTTCATCCCGACGCCGGTGGATTTGATGACCCTCGGCGGCAGCTTTGGCCTGTTCTTCACCCTGTTCCTGCTGTTCTGCCGTTACCTACCGATGGTGGCCATGGCCGAAGTCAAAGCCTTCAGCCCGGCCGGCCACGCCCACGGCGATCACTGAGTACGACCATGAGCGACGCGCACAAGCCTTCCGTCAAAGCTGGTCCCGCACCGGTACACGGCCTCCTCGCCGAGTACGACACACCCTCGCAGATCCTGCACGCGGCGAAGGCGGTTCGTAAAGCCGGCTTCACCAAGTGGGATACCTACACGCCGTTCGCGGTGCACGGCATCGACGACGCCATGGGCATCAAGATGACGATCTTGCCCTGGTTCACGCTGTGCGCCGGTCTGGTCGGTCTGGCCACCGCGATCACCCTGCAGTGGTGGACCAACGCCCACGACTACGCCTGGATCATCAGCGGTAAGCCGTTCTGGAGCATCCCGGCCAACGTGCCGATCATGTTCGAGCTCACGGTCTTGCTCAGCGCCATCACCACGCTGGTCGGCATGCTGCTGTTGAACAACTTGCCGCATCCCTCGCACCCGCTGGACCAAGTCCGGCGCTTCGCGCGCGTGACCGACGACAAGTTCTTCCTGATGATCGAAGCCAGCGATCCGAAGTTCGACGACGCCGAGACCCGCGAGCTCTTGGCGAGCACGCACGCGGTCGCGATCGAAGCCGTCTTGGAAGATCGCGTCACGGAAGACAAGCTGCCGGCGGGTCTGGTGTACGGCTTGATCATCGTGGCCGTGGCCTCGGTGGTGCCCTTCGCACTGGCCGCCAAGGCTCGCTACACGAAGAGCGATAGCCCGCGCATCCACATCATCCAGGACATGGATTCGCAGCCGAAATACAAGGCGCAACGCGAGAACACGTTCTTCGCCGACGGTCACGCCGATCGTCCGGCCATCGACGGCACGGTCGCCGTGGGCGACGCGCGCGACGACGACAAGTTCTACAAGGGCAAAGAGGGCGACGCTTGGACGCGCACCTTCCCCAGCCAAATCACGCTCAGCGAAGCCACGATGGAGCGCGGTCGTGAGCGCTTCGGCATCTACTGCACGCCTTGCCACGGTCAAGTCGGCGCGGGCGACGGCATGGTCGCCAAGCGCGCGGATTCGCTGGCGCAGGGCACCTGGATCCCGCCAACCAACGTGACGCAGGACTACCTGAAGCAAATGCCGGTGGGTGAGCTCTTCAACAGCATCAGCAACGGCGTGCGCAACATGCCGGGCTACGCGCCCCAGATCAAAACCGAGGATCGCTGGGCGATCATCATGTACCTGCGAGCACTGCAGCGCAGCCGCAGCGGCAGCGTCAACGACGTTCCGCCGGACGCGCGGGCAAGCCTCAAGTGAGCCGCAAAGGACCCTGACGGAAAATGGCAAAGGGCAGCAAAGTTACAACGGGCAGCGGCGACGGCTCAGTCGCCGGCGGTGACAACATCCGCTTGGCCGAGGTCGGGCAAGCGTTGTTCGTCAAAGCGGCCGGCGTCGGTGTCGTCGCGCTCGGCATCAGCGCGTTTCTGGGCGCAGCCGAGAAAGACGGCTGGAACCGCTTCTCGCACTCGTACCTGGTCGCGTTCGTATGGGTGATGACCATTGGCGCGGGTGCCTTGTGGTGGGTCACCCTGCAGAACATCGTGAATTCTCACTGGAGCACGGTCATCCGCCGCGTCGCCGAGCTGATCGCCAGCAACGCCGTGGTGCTCGCGGCCCTGGCGCTGCCGGTGGTCTTGCCGCTGATCCTGGGCAACCCAGTGATGTACCTGTGGGCCGACGCCGCACGGATGCACGAGAGCCATGAGCTCACGAACAAGATCGGCTACCTGAACCCGCAATTTTTCGCGATTCGCTTCGTGGTCTACTTCGGTTTCTGGGCGCTGCTGTCGCGCTTCTTCCTGAATCGCAGTCTGGGCCAGGACAAGGAGAACGCCGAGACTGCCGCCAAGACCGTGGTGACCATGCGTCGCTTGGCCGGCCCGGCAATGATCGGCTTCGCGATCACCATCACCTTCTGCGCCATCGACCTGATCATGTCGCTCGACCCGAAGTGGTTCAGCACCATGTTCGGCGTCTACTACTTCGCCAGCTGCGTGCTGGCCGTCAATTCTTCGCTCGCGTTGACCTTGATGTGGCTGCAGGGCAAGGGCCGCCTGACCTCGAGCGTGACGGTTCACCACTTCCACGATCTCGGGAAGATGGTCTTCGCCTTCACCATCTTCTGGGCCTACGTCGGCTTCTCGCAGTTCATGCTGCTCTGGTACGCGAACATCCCGGAAGAGACGCTCTGGTTCAAGATCCGCTTCGCCAACAGCTGGGGCACGCTGTCTTGGTTCCTGCTCTTCGGGCACTTCGTGATCCCGTTTTTCGGCCTGCTCTCGCGTTGGGTGAAGCGCAGCCGCAAGGCGCTCGCCTTCTGGTGCATCTGGCAGCTGGTCATGATCTACGTCGATATGTACTGGCTCGTGATGCCGACCCTGGGCGTCGAAGAAGTACCGTTCGCGCTGATCGACCTCACGACTTGGATTGGCGTCCTTTCGTTGTTCATCGCCGGCGTCGCGTTCCGCGCCAAGGGCTTGGATTTGCTGGCCAAGAACGACCCGCGCCTGCCCAAATCGCTGGCCTTCGAGAATATCTAGGAGCCGCTGATGTCCACGGATTCTTCGAATGTAGATACCGGAGCCGAGGTCGCAGGTACCGAGGCCGACAAGATCAACACAGGAGCGCTCGGCACGCTGGTCGCTGTGGGCTTGTTCGCGATGCTGTCGATTACCGCAGCCGTGACTGCCCTGGTGCGGCACGACATCGACGTGGAGGAAGCGACCAAAGACGCTGACTCCAATCACGTGGTCGTGGCGCTCAAAGCCGCACAGCAGGACAAGCTCAATGGCCCCGCCAAGTACCTCGATCGCGGCAAAGGGCTCGTGTTGCTGCCCATCGATCTGGCTAAAGGCCTGGTCGTAGCCGAGCTCGGGCGCGACCCGAACAGCGCCACGCCCGCGCCGACCGCGACAGCCGCCGAAGCCGCCACGCCCGCCCCCGCGGCGAGCGACGCAGCGGCAGCGAAACCGGCGACCTCAGCCGCGCCGGACACCGCCAAAGCGCCGCCGGCCAAGCCGGAGGCTGGCCGCGAAGTTCAGAAGCCGGCTCCCGGGGGCGCGAGCAAACCGTCTCCGGTTCCCACGCCCACGCCCACTGCAGCAACACCGGGCGCACAGTCTCCGGGCCCTACGAACAAGTGAGCTACTAAGCGAACACGCATGGTCAAGCGCTTCTCCACCTCGATTTCGACGGCCCTCGTGGCAGGTCTGATGCTCGTCGCTTCTTCGCGAAGCGCGCGCGCGGATCTGGTCCCCGAGTCCGAGGTGAAGGAGCGCAAGGAGCCGTTGCCGCGCCGGCTGCTGGGCGTCGACGTGAAGGAGCACCTCGACACTCCGGTGCCGATGGATCTCGGCTTCAGCGACCAAGACGGAAAGTCCGTCACGCTCAGGGATTACTTCGACGGCAGCGTGCCGGTGATCCTGACCATGAACTACTCGAACTGTCCGATGCTGTGCAGCTTGCAGCTCACGGCCTTGGTCGAGGGTTTGAAAAAGGTCGATTGGAGCATCGGCAAGGACTACCGCATCGTCACGGTCAGCTACGACCCGACCGAGACGCAGGAGCTCGCGCATCGCACCCACGCTCGCTACCTGGCGCAGTATGGGCGTCCCGGTTCCGAGGGTGGCTGGCACTTTCTGCACGGCTCCGAGAACAACGTGAAGGCGATGGCCAAGGCACTCGGCATCTCCTACTCGTACAACGAAGCCCGCAAGGAGTACGTGCACCCGGCAACGGTCGTGCTCAGCACTCCCTCGGGCAAAATCGACCGCTACTTGTACGGCCTCGACTACCCCGAAAAGACCCTGCACCTATCGCTGGTCGAGTCGTCCGAAGGCAAAATCGGCAGCACTGTCGATCAATTGATCTTGTTCTGTTTCCATTACGACGCCAATGAAGGCCGCTACGCCCCGATCGCACGCAACATCATGCGCGCGGGCGGTGGCGTCACCGTATTCATGTTGGCCGGTTTTTTGACGGTACTTTCGAGGCGCGACAAGAAGCGCAACAACGAGAGCCAACGCGAGAGCAAAGAGCAATGACCTCCATGTCCACCATCCTCGCCGCGTTCGGGGCCGAGCCGACGCTGCCGAAGCTGCCCGATTCGCCGTATTTTTGGATGCCGCCGAGCGCGTCCGTCACGACCGCCAACACCGACGCGCTCTGGGACTTCATGCTCTGGATGTCGCTGTTTTTCACGGTGGCGATCGCCTACGCGATGTTCCGCTTCTGCACGAAGTACCGCGCCAAATCACGAGCTGCCAACGAGATCGCGCAGAAGACCAGCGAGCACAACACGATGCTCGAGCTCACTTGGTCGATCATCCCGCTGTTCATCGTGGTGCCGCTGTTCGTCGGCGGCTTCAAAGGCTTCGTGGATTTGCGCACCCCGCCCAAGGCGGCCATGGAAATCCGCGCCACCGGGCAAAAGTGGAAATGGCTCTTCACCTATCCCGGCCTCGGCACGCCGGACGACGTGCTGCACGTCCCGGTCAACACGCCCGTGCGCATGGTGATCAACTCGGTGGACGTGCTCCACTCGCTGTACGTCCCCGCTTTCCGCACCAAGATGGACGCGGTGCCGGGCCGCTACACGGACCTATGGTTCAAGGCCACGCAGGTCGGTGAGTTCCCGATCTTCTGCGCCGAGTACTGCGGCACCTCGCACTCCGACATGATAACCCGCGTGATCGTCCATCCGCCGGGCGGCTACGAGAAGTGGCTGGCAAAGACCATCGCCGCCGCCGACAGCCTGACCGGCAAGGATCGCGGCGCGATGCTGTACGACAAGCAGGGTTGCGCCACCTGCCACAGCACCGACGGCTCACCCAAGGTCGGCCCCTCGTGGAAGGGCATCTTCGGCAAGACGGAAGCCATGACCGCGGGCGCGCCGATCAAGGTCGACGAAAACTACCTCCGCGAATCGATTATGGATCCCCAGGCCCACATCGTCGCGGGCTTCGCTCCAGCCATGCCCACCTACCAAGGCAAGCTGAGTGACAAAGACATCGATGGGCTCATCGAGTTCATCAAGAGTTTGAAGTAAAGGAACGGAAACATGGCATCCCCCAGCGCAACGGCCGACGTAGTCGCGCCACGTTCCAGCAGCTCGGACAACTACCTGACCCACGACAAGGGTGTCTTGTCTTGGATTTTCACGCTCGATCACAAGCGCATCGGCGTGATGTACCTGTGCTCGGTGTTGATGGCCTTCGCACTGGGCGGCTTCTTCGCCCTGCTCGTGCGCACGGAGCTGCTGACTCCCGGCCACACGATCATGGATCATGACACCTACAACCAGATGTTCACGCTGCACGGCGCGATCATGGTGTTCTTGGTGATCATCCCCGGCATCCCGGCCGCGCTCGGCAACATCATCATGCCGCTGCAGCTGGGCGCCAAGGACGTGGCCTTCCCGCGCATGAATCTGGCCAGCTACCACCTGTGGATCGTGGGCGCCTTGTTCATGCTCAGCTCGCTGGCGATCAACGCGGTCGACACGGGCTGGACCTTCTACACGCCGTACAGCACCACCACCTCGACGGCGGTCGTCCCGGCTGCCTTCGGCGCGTTCATCCTCGGCTTCAGCTCTATTTTCACGGGCCTGAACTTCATCGTCACCATGCACAAGATGCGGCCGCCAGGCATGACCTGGTTCCGGCTGCCGCTGTTCTGCTGGGCGTTGTACTCGACCGCGCTGATTCAGGTGCTCGCGACCCCGGTGATCGGCATCACCCTGCTGATGATGATCATCGAGCGCACGGTGCACATCGGCATCTTCGACCCCACGCTGGGCGGCGACCCGGTGCTATTCCAGCACTTCTTCTGGTTCTACTCGCACCCCGCCGTGTACATCATGATCGTGCCGGCCTTCGGCGTGATCGGGGAAATCATCCCGGTTTTCTCGCGCAAGCGCATCTTCGGCTATAAATTCATCGCCATCAGCAGCTTGGCCATCGCGTTCCTGGGCTTCCTGGTGTGGGGTCACCACATGTTCGTCAGCGGGCAATCGGTGCTCGCGGGGACCATCTTCAGCGCCATCACCTTCCTGATCGCGATCCCGACGGCCATCAAGGTCTTCAACTGGATCACGACCATGTACAAGGGCGTGATTCACCTGGACACGCCGATGCTGTACGCGCTGGCCTTCCTGTGGGTGTTCACCATCGGTGGGCTGACGGGCGTGTTCCTGGCCGTGATGAGCGTCGACGTGCACTTGCACGACACCTACTTCGTGGTGGCGCACTTCCACTACGTGATGATGGGTGGCGCAATCACCGCGTTCATGGGTGGTCTTCACTATTGGTGGCCGAAGTTCACCGGCAAAATGTATCCCGAGAAGGCCGGCCGCTTCGGCGCCGCGCTGGTGTTCTTGGGCTTGAACGTCACGTTCTTCCCGCAGTTCATCCTGGGCAGCCGCGGCATGCCGCGTCGCTACTACAACTACCTGCCGGAGTTTCAGCCGCTGCACGTGCTGTCCACGCTCGGTGCCTACACCCTCGGCCTCGGCTTCTTGCTCACCGCGTTCTACCTGTGGAAGAGCCTGAAGAACGGCAAGACCGCGGCGCAAAACCCCTGGGGTGGCGCAACCCTCGAGTGGCAATGCTCTTCGCCTCCGCCCTACTACAACTTCCACAAGGCTCCAGTCATCTCCGCTGGTCCCTACGACGGTTACGAGAACCTGATGTACGACGAAGCGATCGGCGGCTACATCCCGCGCAAATCCTCGTCGACTTGAGCCGACCCGCATCACTCCCTTCGCCACCTTCGAATATCGGACGACACCATGAGTGAAAGCACCTCCGAATCCGCGACGTCGGCGCCCAAAAAGGGCGGACACGGCGCGGCTGCACCCGCGCAGGGCGCCCCCGGCGGCCATGACGCGCACGGCGCCCATGGGCACGATGGCCCGCACCTCGCCCATCACTTCGACACGTATCAGCAGCAGTTCGATGCCGGAAAGCTCGGCATCTGGCTGTTCCTGCTGACCGAGGTGCTGTTCTTCTCGGGCCTGTTCTGCGCGTACACCGTGTACCGCGGCATGCATCCGGAAGTGTTCGTGTACGCGCACTACTTCTTGAACACCACGATGGGTGCGATCAACACCTGCGTGCTCTTGATCAGCAGCCTCACGGCCGCTTGGGCGGTGCGCAACGCGCAGCTCGCTCAGCGCAAGCTGCTGGTCTTGAACATCGTGATCACCATCGCCTGCGCCTGCACGTTCATGGTGGTGAAGTTCTTCGAGTACGAGCACAAGTTCCACGATGGCTTGTTGCCCGGTCCCGCGTTCCACCCCACCGAGCAGGTTTGGGAGCTGGAAACCTTCAAGCACAAGCACCCCGAAGCCGCTGAGTACGCCGAGAAGCTGACCCAAGCCGCCGAGGCCAAGGCTCACGCCAAAGCGGAGGCCAAGCCGGCCGAAGGCGCGCCCGAAGCCGTCATCGAGCGACCGACGCAAGAGCAACTCGAACCGCTGCTCAAAGCCGGTGTGATCGGTCCGACCGCGGAAGACCAGACTCGCCCATCGAAGCCGCGTAACGCGCACGTCTTCTTCGGCATCTACTTCTTCATGACCGGCCTGCACGGCATCCACGTGCTGGGCGGCATCGGCGTGTTCATTTGGCTGCTGCTACGCGCCAAAAAGGGCGAGTTCGGGCCCAAGTACTTCGGTCCCATCGACTATGCCGCGCTGTACTGGCACTTGGTCGATCTGATCTGGATCTACCTCTTCCCCTTGCTCTACCTCATTCACTGATATCGGAACGGTTCAAATGGCAGACTCAGACAAGCCCGAAAGCGCCGACAAGGAACCGCTGTCCATGCAAGGATCTTCGGAAGAGCAGCCGCCGGAACCGCGTGAGGACGCGACGGCTCCGAACCCCAAGCTAGAGCCCACCGAGCAGGACGAGCCCGAAGAAGCCGCTCGCCGCGACGCACCGCTCGTCGCTGACGCGCATTCCGGCCACGACGACCACGGCCATGGTCTGGCTCACACCATGCCGGTGTGGATGCTGGTCGCCGTGCTCGGCGCGCTGATGGGCCTGACCGTCCTGACGGTCAGCGTCACCAGCTTCGACCTGGGTAGCGAGGGCAACCTGGTCGTGGCCATGGTGATCGCGACCATCAAGGCCGCACTGGTTGTCACCTTCTTCATGCATTTGCTGTGGGACAAGAAGTTCCATCTGATCCTGTTCCTGACAGCGGTGCTATTCGTCGTGCTCTTCCTGTCGATGAGCATCACGGATCGCGGCGAATATCAGCACAATATCGATCTCTACCAGAGCACGACCGCAGCCACGCCCAGCAAGTAGCGTCCAATCGGGCACACCGCGGCTGCGCGATCGACGCGCTTCGTGACACCCGAAGGGGTGCACGTGATTCGCGCCAGCCGTGCTGGAGCCTGCTTGCTTGAATGGGGGCGCTCCGAGCCCCGCGTCGCAGCTCGGATTGCGTGCCTGTTCCCGTCGCATTGCGACTCGCCTGGTACTTCCGGGGTCACGCCTTCGGCCGCCGCGAAGCGGCTTCCGAATCGTCGCTCGTCCCGGTCAACGTCAGGGACGGCAGGGGCGATTGGCGTCACGCGCGAGCTCGACGAACGCGCTGACGTAGTCGATGCCGGTGTCAGCTTCACGCACGCCGACGAAGATTTTCTTGAAGATGCCGTCCCGCCCGAGGCGGACGTCGACGATGCTCATCTGGGGGGCGTATTCCTGGACCAGCCAACGCGGAAGCGCAGCGACACCCCGAGAGCTTGCCACCAGCTGCATCATGATGTCGGTATTTTCCACGGTCTTCTGTCGCTCGGGCGTCGCGCCCGCGGGCAGTAAGAACTGAGTGAAGATGTCGAGTCGGTCCGTGGCCACCGGATAGGTGATCAGCACCTCGTTCTCGAGTTGCTGTGGTTCGACATGTGAAACCTGTGCGAGCGCGTGCGTCCGCGCCACGGCCAGCACGAGCTCATAGTCGAACACCGGCTCGAAGCTGAGCCCCGGCTTGAAAATGGGGTCTGGGGTGACCAGCAAATCGATCTCGAAGCCGCGCAGCGCCGCGATGCCGTCGAATTGCACCTTCTGCTTCACGTCCACTTCGACCGTCGGCCAGGCCGCAAGGAAGGGCGAGACCACGTTCAACAGCCAGCGGTAGCAGGGATGACACTCCATGCCGATGCGCAGCGTTCCACGCTGTCCTTGCGCGACCTGCCGCAGGCGCTCCTCGGCGAGGTCGAGCTGCGGGAGCACTTGGTTGGCGACCGCCAGCACCTGCTCCCCCGCTTGAGTCAGACGCAAATTACGGCCCTCGCGGCGCCAGATCTCGGTCCCTAACTGCGCCTCGAGCTTCTTGATCGAATGACTGAGCGCTGATTGGGTCAGGCACAGGATCTCGGCCGCCGCCGTGAGCGAGCCGTGTTTTTCGACTTCCCGGACGACCACCAGGTGAATGCGCTCGAGCATGCACTATGAGCTTTACTCATCGAATGTTGAAAACAAAGCGATAGTGTTCACGCATCGACGCGAGCAAGCTCTGTTCGAGCCCTTGTTCAATCGCAACACCAGCACCATCGAAAATACCGACCCCGAGCTGTTCGCGGCCATCCGCGCCGAGAACCAGCGACAGGAAGATCACATCGAGCTGATCGCGTCGGAAAACTACACGTCCCCGGCGGTCATGGAGGCGCAAGGCTCTCGACTGACCAATAAGTACGCGGAAGGCTACCCAGGCAAGCGCTATTACGGCGGTTGCGAGCACGTCGACGTGGTCGAACAGCTGGCGATCGATCGCGTCAAGCAGCTGTTCGGCGCGGACTACGCGAACGTCCAACCCAACTCCGGATCCCAGGCCAATCAGGGCGTTTTTCTGGGCCTACTGCAGCCCGGAGACACCATCATGGGCATGAGCCTGGCCGAGGGCGGTCATCTGACGCACGGCATGGCTTTGAACATGAGCGGCAAGTGGTTCCGAGTCGTTAGCTACGGCTTGAACGCGGCAGAACAGATTGACTACGATGCCATGGAACGCCTAGCCCACGAGCATCGACCGAAGCTCATCATCGCGGGCGCGTCCGCCTACGCACTGCACATCGACTTTGCGCGCTTTGCCGCCGTCGCCCAGGCCGTTGGCGCATTCTTGATGGTCGACATGGCCCACTACGCCGGGCTGATCGCTGCCGGGGTGTATCCAAACCCGGTGCCCTTTGCCGACGTCGTCACCTCCACCACCCACAAGAGCCTGCGTGGGCCGCGAGGGGGCTTCATCTTGACGCGCTCGGAAGAGCTCGCCAAACGCATCAATAGCGCCATCTTTCCCGGGCTTCAGGGTGGACCGTTGATGCACGTCATCGCTGGCAAAGCAGTGGCATTCAAGGAAGCCCTGTCGCCCGAGTTCCGGAGCTACCAAGCGCGAGTCTTGGAGAACGCTTCGGCCATGGCCGATACCCTGACGCGACGCGGGCTGCGCATCGTTTCGGGTCGCACCGAAAGCCACTTGATGCTGGTCGATCTCCGCCCAAAGTCCCTGACGGGCAAGGAGGCCGAAGCCGTCCTGGGCCGAGCCCACATCACCTGCAACAAGAACGGCATCCCGAACGACCCTCAGAAGCCGTTCATTACCTCCGGCATCCGGCTCGGCTCCCCCGCGATGACGACTCGCGGTTTCAGGCTGGAGGAAGCCATCGTCACCGCGAACTTGGTCGCGGACGTGCTCGATCACCCGCGCGACGACGCCAACCTGGCCAGAGTGCGCGCCCAGGTAGCAATCCTCGCCCGCCGCCATCCGGTCTATGATGTCGCAAGCAACTGAGCAAGCGGAACGGCTCGCGCTCCGGTCGTCATCGGCTGCGCCGTTTCGTCCGCGACTGACCTACGCCATTACGCCGCCCAACCAAACGACCCCGGAGGCACGCCGGCGCGCGATCGCCGCGGCGCAGTCTGCGCGTGTGTCGGCGCTGCCCGTGGACGCGCTGCTCGTCTACGACGTCCAAGACGAAGCGGCCCGCAACGGCGATCCGCGTCCATTTGGGTTCGTGCCCAAGGTCGATCCGCTCAGCTACGCATTCGATGACTTGCAGGTCGGTGCGCTGCCGCGGGTCGTGTACCGTGCGGTGGCCGAGCAGGGCGAATCGTCCCTGTGTCGTTGGCTCGACGAGCTGCAGGCGCACGGCGGGCACGCGGTTCTGGTCGGCGCTCCTTCCCGTCACACGCCCGCGTCGCTGACGTTGCCTCAGGCCTACTCACTGTGCAGAAGGCACGCACCAGGCTTGGCGTTTGGGGGCGTGGTAATCCCAGAACGACATCAAACGTCGGGCGCAGAGGATGCGCGCGTGTGGGCCAAGTTCGAGCAAGGCTGCGGTTTTTTCGTCAGCCAAACCATCTGGTCGGTGAGTGTGACCAAGCGACTGCTGCTCGATCTGCGCGTCCGCGCTGAGCAAGAAGGAGGATGCGTACCCCATTTACTGCTGACGTTCAGCGCCTGCGGTTCAGCGCAAACATTGCAATTCATCGAGTGGCTCGGCGTCGCCCTGCCGGCTTCGGTGAAGCAGGAGCTGCTGTCGGCAAAGGACATGTTCACGCGTTCCATCGAGCTCGCCAGCGAAGCTTTCGGCGAAATCCGCGCGTTCGCCACGGAACAGGGGCTATCGGTGGGTTGCAACGTGGAGAGCGTTTCATCGCGCGCGGCGGAGATCGAAGCGTCCGTCGAGTTGGTTCGCCGCGTCGATGCGCTCGAACCCCGGCCTTTCATGGCTTCGTTTTCACGGCGGGCGACTCCGCCGTCTGCCATCCAGTCGCAGTGAGTGCGCTGGCAGCCGCTAAAATTCAGCTAGCGAAGGGCGAGCCAGGTTCAGCTCAAGAACCAGCGCGCGAGTGCGTCGTCGAGCGACCTCGACGACGCGTCGGACCAGGCGATGCAGCCGTCGGGACGGACGAGCAGCGACGGGCCGTCCCGGCGGAGCGTGTGAGCATGTTGCACGCCTTGCGGGAGTGACCGTTCCGAAGGCGAGATGAACAGTCCGCCGCCTTTCGCCATCAGCGCGTAGAGGCGCGCTTCACTGCCGTCTTCGAGCGTGAGCTGCTCGTCCCTGACCAGCGTACCGACCAGCGGATCGTCGTCGCCCAGGTCGTAGCGAATGCCGACGCCTGTGAGCATCTCGCCGAAGTAGCGATTGCCCTCGGGCAGTTTCATCAAATCGTTCACGATCGTGCGCAGCGCGCTGGTCAGCGCGTCCGGGCGCATGAGCGCGATTTGCGCGCGGGTATTTTCGAGCACGCGCGCAGCGACGGGATGGCGCTCGGCGGTGTACGAGTCGAGCAGCTGATCGCACCCCTTCACCGCTGCGGCCAGCTTGAAACCCAGGTTCGCGGCGTCGACCAGCCCCAGGTTCAAACCCTGGCCGCCGAGCGGCGAGTGGACGTGCGCAGCGTCTCCGGCGAGCAGGACGCGGCCCAGGCGATAGCTCGTCGCTTGTCGCGCGTTGTCGGTCCAGCGCGTGGCCATCGTCATCGACAGGACCTTGACGTCGCTACCGCTCACCCGTCGAATCGCCGCTTCCACCTCCGCCTGCGTAATCGGCGCGTGCCGATCGGGCGGCGGACCGTTGAATTCTGCCGTGAACACGCGCCCCAGCCCGGATGAGATGAGACCACGTGGCGTTCGGTTCCAACCCGCCGGGATCTTCTCGGGCGCATCGAACGTGACGACAGCCTGATAGCCGGTGATCGTCGGATCCGTGCCGGGGAACTCGAAGCCGGCAAGCTTGCGCACGCGGCTGCGGCCGCCGTCGCAGCCAACGAGGTACTTCGCGCGCAGGGCACCTGCGCTGGTTTGCACGGTCACACCGTCACCGTCCTGCTCGAAGCCCTCCAGCGTCACGCCGCGACGAACCTCGATGCCGAGCGCGCGCGCGCGCGCGGCCAAGATCTTTTCTAGCGCTTCTTGCGGCACGGTGCGCATGTGGCGCTCCGGGTGGCGCTGGAGGCTCTGGTCGATCGAGAACAAAGCCGAAAAGTGACCTCCCGGCTTCTTGATCGGTCCGGAGCCGAAGCGCGCCTTCAACATCGGCATCACGAGGGCCATCACGGCGCGCTCCTCCTCGTCGAGCGCAGGCGCGAGCCCGCGCCGTTGCAGAGCCTCCGTCCCCACCGCGCCGACCCCCGCGGCCTTGATCGTGCGGTCGGGCTCCGCGAGCCGTTCCAGCACCAGCGCCTTCACGCCCGCGGTGGCGAGCTCGATTGCCAGGAAAAGCCCGACCGGGCCAGCGCCCACGATGATGACCTCATGTGCCATGACCTGAATATTGTACTCGATAAAATTTTATGCCAGACAAATATTTAACTTAGTCTATTATCTAGAGATGGCTGAGCTCCGCGAGCGCAAAAAGCGCGAAACCAGGCAGCGCCTGTCAGACGTTGCCACCGGGCTGTTCCACGCCCGCGGCTTCGAAGCGGTCACGGTCGAAGAGATCGCCGCCGCCGCGAATGTTTCCAAGGTGACGGTGTTCAACTACTTCGCGCGCAAGGAGGACCTGTTCTTGGATCGCGAGCCCGAGCTGCAGTTGCTCTTGCGCGAGGCACTCGGCGAGAGGCGCGAGAAAGCGCAGCAGCAGTCGCCGATCGACGCGCTTCGCAGCCTGGTCGCCAGGCTGTGCGAGCAGAAGCATCCGTTCGCTCGCATCGACAGCCAGACAGCCGAGTGGTGGCGCGTCATCGCGGGGAGCCCGTCACTCAAGGCACGCCTGCGCGAAATTGGGGACGAGACGATCGAGAGGCTCGCAGACCTGCTCGGCGGTCCGAAGCCCGATGGCCTCGCGCGGCTCGTCGCTGGCATGATCGTACTGACCTGGCGCACGGCCTACGGCGAAGCGCTGCGCGTGCTCGAGCACGGAGGCTCGGCGAAAAAAGCGAACGCAGTGTTCATCACCTTGATCGATCGCGGCTTTGCGGCCGCGCACGCGCTGGCGCCGAGCTCGAGCTAGCGAGCTTTCGCGCCGGCTGAAGCTCGCTGCGCGCGTAGCTGAAATGATGGCAATCGTCCGCCGCGATCAGGCTCTGCTCGGGTCAGTTGCAGAAGCTGGCGTAGGCGAGGCCGCATGCCGCTTCGGACTTCAGAGCGGCGATCTGGGTACAGGATGTCTTTTCGGTCGCGTCCGTCAGCGTGGCGCAGCAGGCGTCCATATCCGCGCAAGTCTTGCCGCCGCTACTCGCCCCGCCACCAGCGCCGCCGGTGCCCGCGTTGGCGCACGACAACAATTCGCTGAGGCAACTCGTTTGCGCACAAGTGAGATAGGCCTGAAGACCTGCTTGGCAGGCGCCCGCTTGCAGGCAGTTTTGCACGCAAGCCTGCTCGCAATTGCAGGCGTTCGCGCAGGTGTTGCAGGCGCCAGTGGGCGCCGCCAAGGCGTCGAGAGCGCTTTGGCATTTGGTCTGGATACAGCTGACCGCTCCGGGGCACATCTGCGAGCTCGGATCCAGCATCGTGGTCACGGTGCCGCAGCTACCAGCCGAGCCCAGCTGTGTGCTTCCGCCAGCTCCGCTGCCGCCGGTGGACGAACTACCAGCAGAACTGTGGCTACCCGCGCTGCTACTCGGACCACCGGCCCCGCCGCCACCGTCGCTGCTACCACCGCATGCCAGGAGCGACGCGCTAGCTACGAACACACTTGCGATTCCAAAGCTCACGAAGTTCATGACTCGCCTCTGAGGTAAGGGGCGGCACCAAGTGCCGGCGTACGCCGATCAATACCACTCGTTGCAGCCCAAGGCTAAGCCGACTCCGCATTGCGGGCCACGCCAACCTCGACGCTCACACCGGACCACACCAGCGTGCGGGTGTGCACTGCATCGTCAAGCGGGGCGTCTATTGTAATTTAGCCGTCGACCCGAGCAAAAATCGTCCCTGAATTTCGGGCTCGCCCGCCGAGCGATCGGACCTGGGCTCGTTCTCGTCTTCAGACAGTCCGGTCTCTGCCTGTCGACTCCACAATTGGTAGTACGCGCCGCGGCGGCTCAGCAGCTCGGTGTGGCGTCCCTCTTCCAAGATACGTCCGCCATCGAAAACCAGGATTCGGTCGAGGTGCGCGATCGTCGATAGGCGGTGCGCGATCACGACCACCGTCTTGCCGGCCATCGCCTCGTCGAGCGCCGCTTGGATCGCCTGCTCGGTCAACGAGTCGAGGCTGGACGTGGCTTCATCCAGGATCAATACGGGGGCGTTCTTCAGAATGACCCGGGCAATGGCGATTCGCTGGCGCTGGCCGCCCGACAATTTGACGCCTCGTTCGCCCACTTCGGCGTCATAGCCACCGGGGATCGCGGCGATGAACTCTTCGGCGTGGGCACGCTTCGCCGCCGCCTCGATCTCCGCGTCGCTCGCGTCACTCCTGCCGTAGCGAATGTTTTCGCGAAGAGTGCGATGAAAGAGCGTGGGATCTTGGGGGATCAAGCCCAGCTGCGCGTGCAATGAGTCTTGCGTGAAGGAGCGAACGTCGTGGCCATCGATGCGAATGCTGCCAGCTTGTGGGTCGTAGAAGCGGAGCAACAGGCTGACGAAGGTCGACTTGCCGGACCCGGAGAATCCAACCAGACCCACGCGCTGGCCGGCGGGGATGGTCAGCGAGAAGCCTCGAAAAACTTGCGCGCCGTCGGCATATCTGAAGTCGACCGAGTCGAACTCGATGCTACCGCGAGCGACTGGACGAGGCAGTGCATCGTCGCTGTCCGGCAGCTCGTGAGGCTGCAGGATGGTGCGGACACCGCTACCCACGTTGCCGAGCGCCTCGAACAATTCCAAGAGCCGCCGGCTCAGGTTGCGAACTTCCGCGATGATCAGCAAGGATAGGCTGACTGCCATCACGAATTGTCCCACGCTCAACGCACCTCGGCTCCAGACGATCACGGCAACCGTGACCGTGCCTGCTTTGAGCAGCGCCGAGGCCGCGAATTGAAATAGTCTCACGCGCTCCATCGCCAAGTTCGCGCGCAGTACGGTAACGAGCTCCGCGTCGTACGCGCGGTCGAGCCGCGTGCGTTCATGCCCGAGCTGAGCGAAGAGCCGCACGGTCGCGTGGTTGGCCACGGAATCGACGACCATGCCCACGGTGTGGCTACGCGCGTTCGATGCCGCTGCTGCAAGCGGCTGAGTCCGGCGAGCGAGCAGCAGGGAAACCGTGAGAAAGACGAGCGTCCAGCCGCACGTGAACGCACCCAGCCACGCGTTGGCAGACACCAACAAGGCGTTGGCGACGGTGATCACGATGGCCGTCGGCAGAAATTCCTGGATCAGCGAAAACAGGACCTGATTCGTGCCGTGCGAAGTCTCGGAAATGCGACTGGCCAGCGCGCCTGCGAAGCTTTCGGTCAGGTAGCGGTGCGAGTGTCGATGCAGATGGGCGAACAGGGCTCGAGCCACATACTGCCGTTGGCGCGGCGCTACCCGCAGCTGCAGCGCCGAATTCACACGCCCGAGCACGAGCTCGCCCAAGCTCAGCGCAGCGAACAAAGCGAGGGGCGCAGTCAGCGCGCCAAGGACCAGCGAGCGTTCGGCGTGGGTGCTGGTAATCGCGGTGATGATGCGGTTCAGCGCATACGGCAAGAGGATGCCACAGGCGGCGTTGCTGCTCTCACCCACGACCAAGCCCAAGAGCCAGAAGCGATAGCGCCCCCGCAACACCAGCCGGATGAAGGCAAATGGGCTGTCTGGTAGCCCACGGCTCGGTAATTCCAAGGCATTGGCGTCGAGCGGTAAGGGAGCGTTCACTACCCGACCGTCTATTATAAGGGACCTAGGGCGTCAAATCAGGCGTTCGATGACGACCGCCACGCCATCTTCGTCGTTCGACAGCGTCACTTCGTGAACCGCAGCGAGGACGCTCGGGTGAGCGTTGCCCATGGCGACGCTGTGACCCGCCCATTCGAGCATGGCCAAGTCGTTGGGCATGTCGCCAAAGCTCAGCACCCGCTTCTGGTCAATGCCTCGCTCCGAGCAATAAACGGCTAGAGCAGAAGCTTTGCTGATCTTGGCTGCGCTGATTTCCAGGAAGGGCGCGCCGGAGAAGGTCGCGGAGGCACGCTCGACGAACAGGTCGTGCGACTGTCCCAGCAGATCCTCGCCCGAAAGCAGCGGATGGCGTGCGATCAGCTTATTGACCCCGCGCTCACAGAGAGTGAGCGCATCCGCGATCGGCAGTTTAGGGAGCTCGGTGCGCTTGCCTTGCAGCCCGTAGCTCGGCTCCCAGCCGTATTCCAAGCCGACCTCGACCGCAAAACAGATGCCGGGCAACCGCAAGCGAAGGCCTTGCACGAGCTCGCGGGCGATGGCCGCTGACAGACGCTCCTCGCGCACCACGACTTCGCGATCCAAGTCGTAGGTGAGCGCTCCGTTGACGCAAATCACGGAGCCACCGAGCTCAGCTACCCCTTCGATCTTGGCTACGTGGCGCGCCGGTCGCCCCGTCACCATCACCAATTCGATGCCGGCAGCTCGCGCCCGCTTCAACGCTCGCTGCGTCCGCGCTGAGATGGAACCATTGTGCCGCAGCAAAGTGCCGTCCAAATCGGTCGCGATCAGACGCGGCAGCTCGGCGGGCGATGGCATTGCCCCGGGGTTCTATCACGCAAGCCGTGCCCGGCCTGCCTACGCAATTTTGCGCTTGACCCATGTCTTCTACAGAAGAAACCTTGTCTCGATGCAAACTCGGTTCGTGGTTGACCGCGCGCCTGCTGCGCCGAGCAACCGCACGTCCGATTGGGACTTGGGCACGCCGCATGGCAAGTAGGGGCATGACCGAAGCCGCCGCTGAGATCTTGGTCGTCGTCCGCGGGATGGAGGTGCTGGTCGAGGAGGTCGACGGCAACATTCGGCTGTGCGCGCGAGAGATTGCACTTCGATTCGCGGGCACGCCGATCCTGGTCGGACGGAGCGGACCCGAGCTCTGGTACGCCGCCCCCGCCGTACGCGACGACCTCGAGCTACCGCAAGGCCTCTCCTTCCGTCCGGCGCGGGCGCTCTTCGCCGAGCTGCCCGAGGCAACCTTACACCAGGTGGGGCGCGCACTCGCCTGCGTCGAGTTCGAACAGAATCATCACTTTTGCGGGCGCTGCGCCGCGCCCACCAGCGCGGGCCCTTCGGCAAGCGCAGCACTCGCCGGTGAGCCCGCGGAGCGTGTTCGCGTTTGCAGCAACTGCGGCCTGACCTTTCATCCCCGCATTCCCCCGGCTGTGATCGTGCTGGTCGAGCGGGGGGACCGTCTGCTCTTGGCGCGCGGAGCGAATTTCCCCGTGGGCCGCTTCAGCGCCGTGGCTGGCTTCGTCGAGATCGGCGAATCGCTGGAGGACGCGGCGCGCCGGGAGGTGCAGGAAGAAGTGGGCGTTCAGATCGCCGATCTCCGCTACTTTTCCAGTCAACCTTGGCCGTTCGGACGCTCCTTGATGGTGGGCTTTCACGCGCGCTACCAAAGCGGCGAGTTGCGCCCCGATGGAGTCGAGATTGTCGAAGCCGACTGGTTTCGACGGGATGCGCTGCCGCAATTGCCTCCCCCAATCAGCATCGCGCGTCGCTTGATCGAACACTTTTTGGCAAGCGAACCGGCGTCGAACGGCTAGCTCTCGGACGCGCCTGCGTCCTCGCATGTCTCGCTGGTCAAGCGCTCGAATAGCTCCACATCCTCCACGAACACCGGTTGCAAGTCCCGCATCTCTCGGGCGCTGACCCAGCGCAGCTCGGAGTGCTCGTCGTTTAGCAACTGAGCGGGACGATCGTCCCGGAGCTCCACACGCCCTGCTGGGAACCCTTTGACAGCGGCCCGACCCTGTGTCTTCTTTGCGAGACACGGCGCCTGCGACCTGTGGTCCGGACAGCTGCGGATTAAGAAAGGGATTTCATCGTGATCAAGAACGCTTGCAGATTGTGCCTGGCCATCGCGCTCAGCAACTGCGCGGCGCAATCGCCCGCCGCAGCGCCCAGCGAAGCGACGCCCAGAGCGAACGAGTCGTCGGCCACCGCTCACGTGGCACGAGCGCAGCAATTGGCCGGTAGCGACCTGACTCAGCCGCTGGTCCTGTGCCAGCCGGTCAGCGAGGCCAAAGACGCCGTCCTCGCAAAAGCGAAAAGCGATGGCACGCTGGTGATTCCTCCGACGAAACTGTTCGATAATTTGTTCTTCGTGGGTAACGCGTTCGTTGGCGTCTTCATTCTCAAGACGAGCGCCGGCCTGATCCTGTTCGATTCCCTGACCAGCACCGCTGACGTCAGATCCGTGCTCGAACCGGGCCTGGCCCAGCTCGGCTTCGACCCACGGCAAATCCACGACGTCGTCGTCACCCACGGACACTTCGACCATTTTGGCGGAGCTGCCTATCTGCAGCAGGCATTCGGTGCACACGTCTGGCTGAGCGCCGCCGACTGGCGCTTCATCGAGCAACAGAAGCGGGCGCCCGGCGTCGAGGGCGGCGAAGTGCCCAAGCACGACATCGAAGTGAGCGATGGCCAGGTCCTGACCCTGGGAGACACGAGCGTTGCCTTGTACCTCACGCCCGGACACACTCCGGGCACCGTCTCGGCGATCTTGCCTGCCATTGATCAGGGCAAATCCTACAAGCTGGCACTCTTCGGCAGCGTGTTGTTCCCTGCCAACCGAGAACCGACAGAGGCCAGCGGTGGCCTCGCACTCTACGAACGCTCGATTCAGCACTTCGATACAGTGAGCGTCGAAGCAAAGGTGGATGGCGTCCTCAATACCCACACCTTCATCGATGGTACGGCCTCACGACTCGAGCAGGCACGAAAGCGGAAGCCCGGCGAGGCCAACCCATTTTTGATCGGCAGCGCAAACGCGCATCGCTATCACACCATCCTGCACGAATGCGTGGCGGCGGCCCTGGCACGGCTCGACCAGCCCAATTCGCCATCCCAGGCGCCGAACTGAGTCCCCCGCCGATGAGCAGCGCTAGGTCGCGTCGCGGGCGAGGCTGCGGGCGACGTTCGCCACGACCTCGTCCACGCGCTTGCGCACTTCCGCGTGCTTGCCGCTGATGCCGGAGACGATCAGTGAGAACGCGACGGGTGATGATCCGTCGGGACGGAATGCGTAGCCGCTGAGCGCGATCACGCTGTCGAGGGTGCCGGTCTTGGCGCGGATCGAGCGCTGCTTCTTGAATGGTAGGAAGCGGTGTTTGAGCGTGCCATCGACGCCGCCCACCGCCAATTGAGCGACGAACACCCGGCTCAAGGCTGGGTCCTTGTACGCGTGCAGCAAAGTCTTCACCAGCGTGCGCGCGCTGACGCGATTGGCGTCGAACAACCCGGAGCCGTTGCTGATCCGCGTGCCCGAATCGAGCGCTTCGATTTCGCGCAGGTAGTCGAGCACCACGGCTGCGCCGTTGGCGCTGGACCCAGGGGTGCCTTTGACTTTCGCGCCCAAGTCTTTGAGCAGTGTCTCGGCATAGAAGTTGTCACTGTCTTTGCCGAGCTCGGGCAAAATGTCGCTCAGGGGTCGTGATTCGTGCGAGGCGAGCTCCGCCCGCTCGGACTCGCCTCCGACCGCGATCCTGCCGCTCACTTGGATGCCCTCCGCGGTCAGCGCAGCCTTTAGGCCGTAGCCCGCGAGCAGGTTCGGGTCTTCCACGCGACGCGACCAGCGGAAGGGCGCGCTGCCCGGTTGAATCGCGCCGGCAACCAACGCACTGAGCCGTGCTCCCGACTCTTTCAGAGTCAACTTGACGTTCTGCGTGTGCTCGATCTTTTCCGTGCGCACCGTCCCGCTGACGTCGACGAAGCCTTCGGGCTCGAACCAAACGCGCGCGGGTTGCCCGGCCTCGGTGGGCGCAACATTCAGGGTGGTGACGTTGCGATTGAGTGAAACGGCGCTCACTGGCGCGCGAAATGCGGCCCATTCCTGCGGCTGCTGTTCGAACGCAGGCGGCACGAAGTGCGCGTCGAAATAGCTTTGATCGACCAAGAGCTCCGCGACGTGTCGCACGCCCGACTGCGCCAGGCTCTTGGCCAGCTCGTGCAGATCCTCGCTGCCGAGCGAGGGATCGCCGCTGCCACGAAGCACCAGCTTTGCGATGCCGTCGCCCACGCGCGCGCCGCACAGCTCCGTCCGAAAGCGAAATTCCGCGCCGAAGTGGCGAAGCACTGCGGCCGTGGTCAGGATTTTCTGGTTCGAGGCAGGGTTTTCGGGCGCGTTGGCCGCCACGCTGCCGAGCACCGTACCGCTTGCGACGTCATCGAGCTCAGCCGCGAGCACGCCGCCGTTCTTCTTGACCCACTGCGCCAGTTGCGACAGCGCGCGCTGCAGCTCGCCGCCCTTCCATACGTGAGGCGGAGCCGAAGGCTGCGAAAGCGGTTCGCTCGGGGCGGAGGGGACTTGCGCGACCGCCGGTAGCGCGCTGGCAGGAGCGGCCGCAAGTGCGGGTGGCGCTTTCGGGGGCAGCACCGCACTCGTCGGCTCCGCCGAGGCGAGCGCCGTCGACGCAGCGGGACGAGCCGCGCCGGTTTCCGCGACGGGTGAGCGAGGGGGCGGAGCCGCGCAGCCGGTCAGCCCGGGAGACGCAGGCGGCGCACCGCCCACGATCAGGATCGTAGCGACGACTGCGTACGGATAACTCAGCCGAATGGAGCGACTCTTCACGGGAACGACGGGAGTATCCATGCCGGCTCGAGCTGGGCCAAATCCTGAGTGGGCAACGCGCAACAGGTCGCTCAGCTTCCGCTTGCATCGAGCGCCGGCCTGAGTGCAGAGTCCGCCCCGCATGGCCCGCCGCCCCGCCATTCGTTCCGTTCCACGCGCAATTATGCTGATTGCCGCGATTTTAGGCCTCATGGCCGGCATTTCGCCGCGCCGAGCGGCGGCTCAGGCGCTGCCGCCCGCCGAGACCGGCGCGGATCCCTCGGAGGCGCTGCCCCCCACCCCGAGCGTCGCGCTCGATGAATACCCGCCACCCTCGGCTGGCCGAAACTTGTTTCTCGCCGGTGTCGCCAGCACCGCGGTTTGGTACGGCGGGGCGCTCGCAACCTCGTACGCCGTGGATAACCCAGCCATGGCAAAAGACCTGCGAATTCCATTCGCTGGCCCGTGGATGGCGCTCAGCCACACCGGCTGCGGTGGCGGTCCCGATTGCAACACGCTGCTGGTCGTGTTGGGCGCCATCGCGACCTCGCTCGACGGCATCGGGCAAGCCGCGGGGCTCGCGCTCGCGGCTGAGGGCCTGTTTATGCCGACACGAGAACCGAAGCGCGCTCACGCTGCGCTTCGTGCCAAACGAGCCAAACGTTTCACCGATTTCGATTTGCGCCCCACCTTCGACGCTGGACAGAACAGCGTCGGCTTTGGCGTGCTAGGCATATTCTAACAACGCTGTGCAGCGCTGCTCGCTGCAAGTGACTACAATGGTTCAGATGCACGCGAGACGAATGCATGAAACGTGGAGCACGTGATGGAGGTCCCGCGGTGAGTCGACGCACCAAGTTCGTCCTAGTCACTGGTGGAGTCGTCTCCTCGATCGGCAAAGGTCTGACCGCTGCCTCGATCGGAGCCTTGATGGAAGCCCGTGGGCTGACCGTCACCCACATGAAGCTGGATCCGTACATCAACGTCGATCCCGGCACGATGTCGCCGTACCAGCACGGAGAAGTGTTCGTCACCGAAGACGGCGCCGAGACCGATCTGGACTTGGGCCACTACGAGCGCTTCACGTCGGCTAAGCTGACGCGTCGCGCCAACGTGACCACCGGCCGCATCTACGAGGCGGTGATCACCAAAGAGCGGCGCGGCGAGTATTTGGGCGCCACGGTGCAGGTGATTCCGCACATCACCGACGAGATCAAGGCGCGCATTTACGATGCCACGAGCGACGTCGACATCGCCATCATCGAGGTCGGCGGTACCGTCGGCGACATCGAATCCCTGCCGTTTTTGGAGGCGATTCGCCAGCTGAAGCTCGAAGCCGGCAACGGCAATGCGCTCAGCGTGCACGTCACGCTCGTGCCGCACATCGTCACCGCGGGCGAGCTCAAGACCAAGCCGACCCAACACTCGGTGCGCGAGATGCGCGAGATCGGCATCCAACCCGACATCTTGATCTGTCGCAGTGATCGCCCGCTCGCCCAGGGCCTGAAGGAGAAGATCGCGTTGTTCTCCAACGTCGCGGTCGACAGCGTGATCTCCGCCGTGGACGTGTCGTGCATCTACGAGCTACCGCTCGTGCTGCACGCGGAAGGCCTCGACAATCAGATCGCCGAACGCCTCAACATCTGGTCCCGTCAACCGGATCTGAGCAACTGGATCCGCGTCGTCGAGCGCTTCAAGAAGCCCGCCAAGGGCTCCGTACGGATCGGCGTGGTCGGTAAATACGTTCACCTCAAGGACAGCTACAAATCCTTGAACGAGGCGCTCGTCGCCGGCGGCCTGGCCAATGACGTAGCGGTTCAGCTCGAGCACATCGATTCGGAGCAAATCGAACGCGGCAGCGCGCCTGCGCTGCTCAGTGGCCTGGACGCCATCTTGGTTCCCGGAGGCTTCGGCGATCGCGGCGTGGAAGGGAAGATTTCCGCCATCCGCTATGCGCGCGAACAGGGCGTGCCGTTCTTCGGCATTTGCCTGGGAATGCAGCTCGCCGTGATCGAGTTCGCGCGCAACGTGTGCGGCCTGAAAGGCGTGAGCTCGACCGAGTTCGACAAAGAATGCCAGAACCCGGTGATCGATCTGATGCCCGACCAGCGCGGCGTGAAGGACAAGGGCGGCACCATGCGGCTCGGCGCCTATCCGTGCACGCTCAAGGCCGGCACTCACGCGCTCGAGCTGTACAAGAACGAGCAGATCTCCGAGCGTCATCGGCACCGCTTCGAGTTCAACAACGAATACCGAGAGCAGCTGACGCGCATGGGCCTGGTGCTGAGCGGCACCAGCCCGGATGATCGCTTGGTCGAAATCGTCGAGCTACCCGAACATCGCTACTTCGTCGGCTGCCAATTCCATCCGGAATTCAAGAGCCGACCGATGGTCGCTCACCCGTTGTTCGAGGGCTTCGTGGCAGCCGCTGCGCAGCGGCGAGACGAGATCGCCGCGTCAGCCCGCACCGAGGCCGCGCTCACCGAGTCCTCCTCCACCGTCAATTGAAGCTCTGCGTGCGAAAGGTTCGACTGACGTTCGTCGGGCGTTGCTCGCTGTGCCTCGTGCTGCTCTCGGCGTGCGGACCGAAGCCCCCGGCACGCACCGCGCTGCAGGGCAACCTCGCCGAGCTGAAGCGCGATATCCAGAGCGCGCAGCAGGCCGGCAAGCTGGATCACGACGCGGTGGTGGACCTAGCTCGAGCGGTCGGCGAACGCGAGCTGACCTCGGCCGAGGGTACCAATGGCGCAGTCCGTGTGCGCTCGCTGCGCAGCTGCGCGCGGCCCCTGCGCTCGGCGATCGAGCGCAGGGCCCGTGCGGAGGACGACGTCGCCGCTGAATTGACGCTGATTTTGCTGGAGATGCGCGTCGCGGACCGCACGGAGCTGCTGCATCGCCATGCGCGCGGGGCGAGCGGGGCTTGGCGAGCGGTCGCGGCGCGCGCAGCGCAGCGCACGATCGATAGCGACATGCGCAAGGCCTTCTTCGTCGATCCCGACGAGCGCGTACGTCGCGCTGCCTTCCGCACGGCGATGGAGGTTCGCGACTCGGGCGAGCTCGAAGCCTTGCTCGAGTCGGCCCGGGTCGACCCTGACCCGCAAAGCCAGACGCTCGCGATTCGCGCCGTCGGCGCGCTGGGTGGCGAGCGCGCGGTGCTTGCGCTGAAGGATCTATGGGCTCAGGCCGACGACCTGACCCGAATCGCGATCGTCGATGCTTGGACCGAGCCGGCCTCGTTCGCCGCTGGAGGCGCGCGCGAGCTCACGCTGGCTGCCGAGAGCGGAGTGGGGCTTGCAGCCGTGAGCGCGTCCTACGCCTTGGCACGCGCCGAAGGAGCGGACTCTGCGGTCGCGAACGCGCGACTGCGTCGCGACATCTTGGACGGAAGCGACGACGAAAAACGGCTGGCGCTGAGCGTCGCCCCCATGAGCTCCGAGACCGAGGCCGCCATCGCCAAGGCAGCCAAAGACGCCAGCCCCGAGCTGCGCGTCGTCGCGCTGACGCGCCTAACCAGCGTCGAAGCCCGACGCAGCGACGCTCTCAAAGCGCTGCGCGAGATCGCGAACGCGAAAGCGAGCTCGAACTCGGAGCTGCGCGCCCAAGGCGACGCGCGGAGCGCGCTCGCGCGTCTGGGCGACGCGAGTGTCAAGACCGTGCTGGTCAAGGACCTGCACGATCGAGACCTCGACAAGCGCGCACGCGCTGCGCGTGCGCTGACCAGCCTGGGAGACTACAGCAACGCCGCCACTGCGCTCGGCGACGACGATGCCAACCTGCGCAGCGAAATCGCTTGCTCGGTACTGGCACGCGAAACCGCGCAACGCTGAAGCGAGCGCAGCCCGAGCTTTTGCAGCAACGCAAAAGCTCGAGTCGAAATGCGAATAGCCGTCAGTGTGCGCCGGCGTGCTCGCGTTCGCCTTCGTCCTCTTGCTCCGGATGGCCGCCGCCGTACTCACCCGTGTGGTAGCCGCGCTCGCCGTGGTCCGTGAGATCCAAACCGATTTCCTCGTCTTCTTCGCTCGGACGAAGACCGATGGTCGCCTTGAGCGCGTAGGCCAGGGCCGCGGTGACGGCCACTGCGAGCACGATCGTGAGGCCCATCGCCTTCAGCTGCTCGATCCAAAGCGACTGGCCGACGATATCTTTCAGGTTCGTGCTCAAGTTGGGGTTTGCATCGGCCGTGGCCAAGAACCCGGTGAGCAACGCGCCCATCGTGCCGCCTACCGCGTGCACGCCAAAGGTGTCGAGCGCGTCGTCGTAACCCATGGCATTTTTCAGCTTGGTGCAAGCCAAGAACGGCACGACCCCCGCGAGTACGCCGATGATCAGCGCGCCGATCGGCGTGACGAAACCCGCGGCGGGCGTGATCACCACCAAGCCGCCGACCGCACCCGAGCAAAAGCCCAGGACCGTGGGCTTGCCGCGCGTGATCCACTCGGCCGCTGGCCAGGCCACGCAGGCGACTGCCGCGGCGATCGTGGTGGTGACGAACGCGTTCGCGGCGATCGTATCGGCGGCGACGGCGCTACCCGCGTTGAAGCCGTACCAACCGACCCACAACATCCCGGTGCCGATCATGGTCAAGACCAGGCTGTGCGGAGCGAAGCTTTCTTTACCGAAGCCGCGGCGCTTACCGACTATCAACGCCAGCACGATTGCCGACCAACCGGAAGACATGTGAACCACGGTTCCGCCCGCGAAATCGATGGCCTTGATCGACGCCTTGGCATTCCAGACACCGTTCATCATGCCGTCGACCCCCCACACCATGTGCGCGAGCGGGAAGTACACGATGAACATCCAGGCCACCGTAAACAGCAGCACCGCGCTGAATTTCATGCGCTCCGCGATCGCGCCCACGATCAGCGCGGGCGTGATGATCGCGAACATGAGCTGGTAGATCGCGAACACGTTCTGCGAAACCCACTGCGCGTAGTCTCCATTCGGTACCGCGTCGACGCCGGCGAACATCGCGTACTTCGTGCCACCCAGCACTGGACCGCCGGGAGCAAAAACCAAGCTGTAGCCGATCACTAGCCACAGGATCGTAACCAGACCGGCCATGGCCAAACATTGCGCCATGACCGACAACACATTCTTGGTGCGCACCATCCCGCCATAGAAGAGAGCGAGCCCGGGCAACGTCATGAACAGCACGAGCGCTGCGCACACCATCATCCAACCGTTGTGACCGGGGCCCGGCCCAGCCACCTTGGATTCCTTGGCCACGCGCGCGCCGTTGTTCATGTAGGCCTCGAGATCAGCGATACGTTCGTCCATGCTCTTCGCATCGGCCGCCGCTGCGGCCGGCACCGCTGCGGCAGTCGCCGCGTCCGGCGCCTTCGCGGGCTCGGCGCTCTGAGCGCAAGCGACGCCCGGCAACGCAATGCCGAGCATCACGAACAGCAGCGACAAAAGCGCCCTGATCTTTCTCCCTGCACGTAATGGAGATACTCCACTGATTATACTCGGCATTTATGCTCTTCCTCCCGACGGGCCCCTTGCTACCAGATTTCAGCCGGATACCTGTTTCTCACGTCGGGCCACAAGACTGCAAATCCATAAATAATTTTTATATTTTCATCGGAGATGCGATCTCCCGCAACCCACCCTGGGCTAAACCCCCGCACATGGCGGACCGTCAAATACGAACGGGCGACGAACGGTGAACCGTCCGCTCCTGCTGTTGGTGGAGGACGACAGCGATCTCCGGGGAGTGCTCGCCCTCGCGCTTCGAAGCTACGGCTACGAGGTCAAAGAGGCCGGCACGGGCAGCGAGGCGCTGCGACTGATTCGAGCTCGTACGCCGGACGCCGTGATCTTGGATCTCGGGCTGCCGGACATTGACGGCTTCGAGGTCACGGCCAGCATTCGCGCAGAACACGAGTTGCCGATCATCGTGCTTTCGGGTTTCGCCGAGGAGCAACACCAAATCCGCGCCCTGGACGGTGGTGCGAACGACTACGTTACCAAACCGTTTCGCGAACGTGAGTTGATGGCCCGAGTGCGAGTCGCGCTGCGTCGACCGACCCGGCTCGAGCAGGACAGCGACGCGCTCACGCTCGGAGATCTGCGACTCGAGGCCGGCAAGCGCCGCGTATTCCTGGCAGGCGTCGAGGTGAAGCTGACGCGAACGGAGTTCGAGCTCTTGGATACGCTCGCGCGCAAAGCCAATCGCGTGGTCAGCCATCGGCAATTGCTCGCGGCCGTCTGGGGCTCGGCGCACCTGAACGAGGTTCACTACCTGCGTGTCTACGTGAAGCTACTGCGGCAGAAGATCGAACAGGACCCAACCCATCCAAAGCGACTGCTCACCGCGCTGGGCATTGGTTATCGGCTGGTGACGGCGGAGGCGGTGCCCTGACGTGGCCGCAAGCTCGAAGTGTGGCGAGGTGCGCTGCGCCCGCGGAGGAGGCATGATGAGCTCATGGGCAAACTGATCGATGGGCAATGGAGCACTGATTGGTACAAGTCGGACGAAAAGGGTCACTTCGTGCGCGAAGAGACCAAATTTCGCGGCGCGGTCAGCGCCGACGGTGCAAGTGGCTTCCCCGCCGAGGCCGGCCGCTACCACTTGTACGTGAGCTTGGCCTGCCCCTGGGCCCATCGCACCTTGGTTGCGCGCGCCTTGAAGCAGCTCGAGGCGGCGATCAGCATCAGTATCGTGCACCCACACATGGGCGACAACGGCTGGGAGTTCGGCGAGTTCCCGGGAGCGAGCGCCGACTCCCTCCACGGCGCGCGCTACTTGTACGAAGTCTACACCCGAGCCAAGCCCGACTACAGCGGGCGGGTCACGGTGCCCGTGCTCTGGGACAAGCAAACGGAGGCGATCGTGTGCAACGAGTCGCGCCTGATTTTGCGCATGCTTTCGCGCGGCTTCGAGCAATTCGCCGGCGCGCACATCGACCTGTGCCCGGCCGCGCAAGAGCAGGCGATCGACGCCCAAATCGACGCGCTGTACGGCCCCGTGAACAACGGCGTGTACCGGGCTGGCTTCGCCGTCAAACAGAGCGCCTACGAGGACGGCGTGCGAGAGCTGTTCGCGGCGCTCGACGGCTACGAAGCCCGGCTCGCAAAGCAGCGCTTCCTACTCGGCGCGCAACTGACCGAGGCCGACATCTGCTTCTTCACCACGCTGCTGCGCTTCGACCCGGTGTATCACTACCACTTCAAGTGCAACCTGCGCCGGCTCAGCGACTACCCTGCCCTGTTCGGCTACTTGCGAGATGTGTATCAAACGCCCGGCGTGGCCGAGACGTGCAACCTCGAGCACATCAAGCATCACTATTTCACCAGCCACCCGAACGTCAATCCAACCCGCATCGTGCCTGTCGGCCCATTGCTCGACCTGTCCGCCAGGCACGATCGCGAGCGGCTCGCCTAGAGCGCCGCGGGAGCTCGCGGCGCCCGCACGGCTCACGCCACCGGTGCGTTCTGCAGCGTGAGCTTGCGTTCCACCGGTGGAAAGCCCGCTTCGCCGGCCACTGCTGCGATGGCTTTGTTGGTGTCGAAATACACTTGCCAGTAGTGGTTCGTGTGCGTGGACGGGCGCACCACCAGCACCGGACCGAACTCCGAGAAGTTGAGGATCTCGATCACCGGCGGAGACTCACGGGAGACATTCGGTATGGCGGTGATCTTGGCGGTTAGGCGAGCGATCGCGTCTGCCACATTGACCGAGTAGTGGAGCTGTGCGGTCAGATCGACGCGCCGCAAGGGGTTGGAAGAAAAGTTTTGGATCGTGCCACTCAAGATCTTGTTGTTACCGACGTGGGTTTGCACACCGTCGGCGGTATCCAACGTCGTCACGAACAGACCGATCGCAGTCACCGTGCCAGTGACGTCACCGGCCACCACGGCATCGCCGACTTTGTATGGCCGCAAGACGATCAAGAACGCCCCTGCCGCAAAGTTCGATAGCAAGCCGCCCCAGGCCGTACCGATCGCCAAGCCGGCGCCCGCGAGCAGCGCGGCGAAGGAGGTGGTCTCGACCCCGAAGTAACCGAGGATGGCGATCACCAGTGCGACGTTCGCCAGCACCGAGATCACGGTGCCGAGGTAGCGCAGTAAGGTGGGATCGACCTTTTGCCGTTCCAACGTGCGCTGGACCAAGACGATCACGCGCCTGATCAGCCAGCGACCGATCAAATACAGAATGATTGCGCCAATCACCTTCAAGCCGACATTGGCCAGCGTGGTGACGACGCCTTCGAGGACTCGGTGCATCTCTGTAGGATCCATGGGTTATTCGCTCTCACTGATCGGCGCAGCCAGCAAGCGCATGGCTCGCGGGAACGGCACAATCTGGCACGATCCGCGCCGTCGCTCGCTGGCGCATATTCCAGCCAAGTCTCGGATATTTCAGGATCTCGTTGATTCGGCACACTTGGCACTTGCTCAAAAATCCTGCCCCTTGCCGGCCCGAGGGCACAATGTACCGAAATGTCCCATTTCGCCGTGCGTCATCCGGCCATGCGCTGCTCGTTCCCGGCGCCCATCAGCGCTCGCCGCGACAATGACCTGTTGCTCCCGCTGGCTACTCCTCCGGTAGCACGCCGCGGTCGACGAACCGCAGCGCGGCGCGGACCGTGTTGCGTGCGCTTTCGGGTAATGGTGGGTGCAATTCGTTCGCGGGGTCCGAGCACAGTAGTGAGAGCAGCTGACCGCGCGCACCCATGGCGGCGAGCGTCCAGATCGCGGCTTGCCGCGGTTCGTCAGCTGCGGTCGTCGCTATGCTCAGGAGTCGAGCGCTCAGTTCGATGCGAGTGGCTAACGCGGGTGTCCGGACGAATTCATTGTTCAGCATCAGCGGCAGAGCAGAAACTGGCCACGCCTGGCCTCGGGAGCGAACGAGCGTGCGCGCAACGGCGAACGCATTGCGCACGATGCGAAACACCAGGCCATTGTCGAGATCAGCGAGACTGACGGGGCCGAGCGCCGAGGCCCAGAGTCGCGCGAGGTCGGAGTCGCGCGAGGTCGCTTCGGGAGCAACGAGCACGACTTGCTCTGCCGATTCCGCGTCGGCGCCGAGCAGGGCAATCAGCGCTGCGAGCTCCCTACCGCGCTTGTCTTGCGGGACTCGCGTAAATAACGACATGCTCTCTTGGGCAGACAGCCCCGCTCTGCCCAAGATGACGGCCGCCGAGACTCGGAAGTAATCGTTTTGGTCTCGCAGAACCGACCAAAGCCGGAAGCTCTTGGTCGGCCGCGACTCGAATCCCTGAAGCAAGCAGTAAGCGTGAAATCCCTGATCAGAACTGGCTCGGGGCAGACTCAGCACCTGGTCGAGCAGCTCGGCTGGGTTCGGGCTGAGCTGCACGAGTGCCGAACACGCCACGAACAGCGCGTCGTCGCTGTTCAACGAATCGTTTGTGTACGCGAGCAGCGGCGCGTATCCGCGCGGATCACCCCACTCGGCGAGCGCGCCGGCGGCCCCCGCCTCCAGCAGTGAGACTGCTTTGTAGAGCGAGTGATTTCGTAGTGAGCTCGGACCGCCTGCGGGGTCTGGCGCCGTGCGAGCCGCCCGCGACAGATCGAGCTTCGCAGGACGGCGCGTCAGCTGCATGATTAGCTGGGAAAAAGAGCGCTCGTCGCGCAAGCGCGCGACGGCCCGCAGCGCTGGCCCAGCGGCAACGAAGTCTCGCAGATTCGCGGCTTCGTCTGTCTCCGTTGGCAAGGCGGTGTCGGGAAACGCCCAGCGCCGCAGGTCCTGGAGCGCCTTTGCGCTGCCCACCGCCGCTAGCGCATCGACCCCGATCGGCGAGGGCCAGCGCTCCTCATTGACCCAGACAAGGAGCGCATCCTCCAGCTGCCCCCGCAGTACCTCTCGCTGATCCGGATGAATCTTGGCGAGGCCGATAATTGCCCTCGCTACCTGACGGCAGCAGTGCATTTGCACGCCCCGGCATCGGCTCGCGCCGGAACGACTCCCAGCGATTTCTGGTGAGCTCGAACTCCGTCAGGTTTTCCGGTTTCGCATTCCACCCACTGTCGAACGAGCCGCTCAACGTCAGCGCGTCACGCGCCGCCATCGCCACGTCGGGGTCGCGCTCGCGCGCTAGGTGCTCGAGCACCGGCTTTTGGCTCGAGCTGTAGGGACACGTCAGAGCCACCGACCATTCTCCGGTCACGGAGGCGTAGGAGCGCGCAACCGCGTCGGCAGCCAGCGGTCGCAACGCGCGCGCGCGCCGCCCGAAGTCCGCGGCGAAGCTCGAATGCTCGTGAACCCGCGCCAGCACGGCCGCATCCGAGCCGGACACCTTCGACAGATGGTCGAGCGCGAGCTGCTCGATCTCAGCGAGTGGCATGGCGCGCGAAGCGTCTGCGGGACGAGCGGAGCTCGACGTCGCAGCGCTCTCGCATGCACAAACTGTCAGCGCGAGCAGTGAACAAGTGAGCATGAAGCGCGACGCGCTCGTGGTTGCCAGTGAATTCGGGTTTCGCGCCAGATGGTTCATGCCTCAGGCGGCTTATACTCCAACGCATCACCTGCCTGCGCGTTGGCGACTAGGCCTCACGCCCGCAAGACAGCGCCTGCCGAGCACACATGAAAAAGGCCGAAAGCACCTGCTCCCGGCCTCTCCTCAGCGTTACCCGAATTTGGCTTTATAGCTTGCCGGGCAACTCAGCAGTGCTCCAGCTGTAGTACATGCTCTCGCTGGGCTTGCTGCCCAGGTCAGTGGCGAAGGTCCCTGTCTTGGTCGTATCTTTGCCTAACAGGAATTTATCGACCATGGCCTTCAGCGAGGCGTCATATGCGGCACGCCACTGGCAGTGCATGCCCCCAGCGCCCTGATAGGCGAAGTTGTCAGGCACGCCGAGAGCGGTGAAGATCGCTTTGCCCGCCATGGCCGTGACATAGGCCGACTTGGGGTCCAAATTGCCGATGCTGGGGTTGTCCACGATGTACAGACCGCGCGGTGCGATGAGTGCCATCGCTTCGTGCATGTCGACCGGCAATTTGTCCGTGTTGTCGCCGGCAGCGTTGTTCGCCGTGGCAAACGGGCCGAGGGCCACTTCTGACAACCAGCGCACATAGCTGATGGCGTGATACGGCCACTCAGCGGTGTCGTTGGCTCCGGGGTCCAGCTGCTCCTTCAGGCGAAGCGCCGGGGTGCCGCCAATGCCGGACTCGCAGGGAATGGTCAGCGCGATGCGATTGTCGAATACGCCGCCGGCGAAGGCGCCTTTGCCGTTGCGGGAACAACCGGTGAGGCCAACGTGGTAGGGATCGATGATCGTCGGATTCTGTTCCAGAAGGTCGATGATGCGGCTGACCTGCCAGGCCTGAGCCACCATGTAGCCGGCGGGATGGTCCTTACCGTAGAAATCGTAAAACGGACCCGTCTTGGTGCCACTTCCGCCTGACGCCTCGAGGGCGCTGAACGTGATCTTGGCCACGCCAGTGGGAGCGGACGCTCCCGCACCGTAACTGATGATCGCGGGAGCCGGCATCGTTGCGCCGTTCATGGCGACGGTGACATTGAAAGAAGCAGTCTTGCTGCCTTCGGTCACCTTCACGGAAATACTGGTGGTGCTCACCGTGCCAGTAACCGATCCCTTGGCGGGAATCGGCTTCTCGCCATAGATGTATTTCGCGAGTTGCTTGACGATCTCTGCGCGCCGGCAGGCCCACTCACTCTTGTCCTTGATGCGGGTGCCATCGAGCTTCAGGAACGGATCAGGCAGCTTGCCGTCAGCCTTGAGGTCAGCGTAGGCCGGCAGCGTGGCGGTGACTGGGCACTTGGCGCTGGGATCTTCCTCCTTGCCCCAGTTGATGGTTCCGGGGTTCGTGACCGGGCCAGCACCGGCAGCGCTGGGACTCCCGGCGCTGCTGCTGGGTCCGCCAGCGCTCGCGCCAGCGCTGGCAGCGCCGCCTGCGCTCGACCCGCTCGTGTTCGAGCTGCCCGCGGTACTGGGCGCTCCGCTTGCGCCCGTGCTGGTCATGCCAGCCGTCGAGCTAGTAGCGCCGGCGCTGCTCGGGCTCCCCGCCGAGGCAGTCTTACCGGCGGTGCCCGAGCCATTCCCGCTAGAGCCACCGCTGCCTGCCCCCTCTTCACCGCTAGGGTTGGCGCAGCTGATCTGGATCGCGATCATGACGACCGCACAATGCCCGAGTGACTTAAGCGAAAATGACCTCATCGAATATTCCTCTACGGCAGCGCGTTGCTTTCAGCGTGGAGCGGTTTCGGACGGCAGTCCAGGGAGCACGCGAGCACTCACGAAATCGGTTCACACGTGCGGCGAGGAGATACCTAATGCAGTGCACCCACTCCGTAGAAAAGTCACTCGGGCGGAATTCTGGTCCACGCTTGAGACAAGGCAGCTCAGACGTGAAGGGCCCGCGGGCCTGCGAACAGCGGAGCCGCACTCTAGATGCTGATCGTCTTCCAGTCGCCGCGACGGAACTTCCAGGTCATCACGCCCGTGAGCAGCAGCACGTAAATCGCGGCAGAAGCCCAGATCCCGGGCAGGCCGAGGCCGAGGGTGATGCCGAACAGCCAAGCCAAGGGGACGAGGCAGAAGAAGTGCAGCACGAGCTCGACCAACATCACGAAGCGGGTGTTGCCAGCGCCGAATAATGCCTGAGTGAGGATCATGCCCACGGCAATCAAGGGCGTGCACAGCCCCATCATGCGCATCGGCACGAGCGCCGTCTCGAACACCGCGGGGCTCTGGGTGACCAAGTGCAGCAGGGGCTTGGTCAGAAAGACACCCTCGAGCAAGCCCACCGCGCCGAAGATCAACAAGCCGAGGCGGACCGATACCCAGCCGAAGCGCGCGGCCTTGTCGGGCTGGCCTGCGCCGAGTGATTGGCTGACGAGCGTGGCGGTCGAGGTGCCAAAGGCCAAGCAGGCGGTGAACGTGAGCTTGAGGACCCCGACGATCAGCGCGGTTGCTGCACCGTTGACCGCCTCGGCGCGGCCGCCGGGACAGTCGGGGTTCGTCAGCGTCGCGGCATGTGAAACGCTGTCGAGGTGACTGACGATGCCGGAGAACAGCGCGAAGCCGCTCATCACGGCGACGGTCGCGACGGCGCTGGGTACGGACAGCCGCAAGATATCCGTCATCAGCGTGCGGACGACGCGAGCAAGGTCGAACGGCCGGAAATTGATGCGGTAGTGCGAGAGCGTCGCCCAGGCGACCATGATCAAAAGGCCCACCCAGGACGACGCTGCGCCGGCCAAGCCCGCGCCGGCCATGCCCATGCGCGGCGCACCCCAGTAGCCGAAAATCAGGGCGATGCACAAAAGCACGTTGATCACGTTCATGACCACCGAAGCGACCATGTGCACGTGCGTCTTACCGATGCCGTCGAAGAACGCCTTGAACGAAAAGGTGACGGCCATGGACGTAATGCCGAGCAGCCGCCAGTTGAGGTAGCCCTGCGCGGCTTCGCGCACCTCGGGTACGCGGATCAGCGCGTGCAGAGCGTGCGGCATCACCAGGTAGCCGATACCCGTGAAGACGATGCTGGCGAGCAGGGAGCACACCCAGGAATTCACCAACACGGCGCCCGCGTCGATGGATTTACCTTCAGCGAAGCGGCGCGCCGAAATCGCCTGCGTGCCCACGGAAATGGCGCTCAGCGATCCGCCGAACATCCAGAGCAAAATCAGTGAGGGCAAGAGCGCGGCCTGCGCGGTCGACGACTCCGGGCACGGCAGGTGCGAGAAGAAGATGATGTCGACTTCGTTGACCGCGCTCTGAGTGAGCATGGCGAACACCGTCGGCATTGCCAACTTCAAGATCACTCTGACAGGTGACCCGCTCGCGAGCGTGACGAGCGCCTTGGTGCTAACGCTGGGGGGGAGAGCCATCCGTATCCGAATCCAAGTCCGGCGCCGTTCTAGCACTAGAAGCCCGCCGGAGAGCGAGCTTCTAGATTTGCGGCGCCGAACGGCTCTGGCGCAGCGGATCGGCCTACTTTTGTAGGGCTACGCGCTCCACCGCGCCCAATTGGCCGAGCATCGCCTGCGCTTCGGGCGAATCCGGGCTTTGGTTCAGCACGCTGCGAACGAGCTCCAAGGCCCGCGCTCGGTGGCCGGTCTTGCGCTCGAGGCGCGCGAGCGAGAGCTTCGATTCCGCGCTCGCGTCGACCTCGACCAGCAGTCGCGCGGTGCGCACGGCTTCGCCCCAGGAACGATCCTGCTCGGCGGCGCGGGCCAGCTCTGCCAGCAACGTGGCGTCGCCGGGCGAGCTTTTCGCCGCGCGTCGCAGCACGTTCAGCGCTTTGAGCTTGTTCCCCTTGGCGACCAGCTCGTGCGCCTCGAGGATTGCCGCCTCGGCGGCTGCACTGCTCTCGCCCTTGGCGATCGCCGCCGGCTCCGCCGGTTCGGCGGCTGCACCGCTCGTGCCGACAGCGTCGGCGTCGATTTCACCATCGTCGCTGCTGGCCGGTGAGCTGCCTTCGGGCGCTGCTGCGAGCAAGGCGGCTGCGGGCGCTGGCTCGGCCACGATTTCTTCTGCTGCTGCGAGCGCGACCTCGGCGGCCGGCTTCATCGCTAGCGGGGCGACTGGCGCATTGACCGGGGCCGCGGGGTGCGCACCGTGCACGCGCTCGGTCACGCGCGCTTGCAGCGCGTGTGCTTTTTCCATCATCGGTGCCAGCGCGGCCGCGGCCTGTTGCCGAATTTCCGGACGAGCAAGCCCGATCCCGATCACACCGACCACCGCGACGGCCACTGCCGAGGCCAGGCCGCGCGCGACCAACTTCCGGCGCGAAGGCGCGGCGGGCTCGTGCAGCGCAGCCTCCAAGGCTTCACGCAGCTCGGCGGCCGAGCTGTAGCGGTGTTCGGGTTCCGTGCTGAGCGCGCGCGAGACTGCTGCATCGACCATTTTTGGAATTCCTCTTTCAGGGACGAGCTTTCGGAGCGATTCGGGTTCTTTGCGAAATTTGGCGTCGAGTAGCAGCACGGGGCTCTCGGCCTCGTGCGGCAATCGGCCCGACAAGAGCTCGAACAAGACCACGCCCAGCGCGTACAGATCGCTGCGCTGGTCCGCCTCGCCACGCGCTTGTTCGGGGGCCATGTACTCGGGTGTACCGACGATGCTGAGGCCTTCGCCGTCGGACTCGACGTTGAAGGCGGCCTTGGCCACGCCGAAATCGAGCAGCTTGAGCTTGCCGTCGGCCGACAAGAACAGATTCGCGGGCTTGATGTCGCGGTGGATTACGCTCGCGAGGTGCGCGGTCTCGAGCGCGCGGCAAGCTTGCACGCCGATGGCAATCGCCTCGCGGTAGTCCATGCCCTTTTCGCGCTCGATCTTCTGGTCCAGCGACTCGCCGCTCAAAAGTTCCATGGCGTAGAACGGGCGACCGTCTTGGGCGACACCGAACTCGAACAGCTTGACCAGATTCTCGTGCTCGAGCTGAGCAATGGCGCGCGCCTCCACCTTGAAGCGACGCTCCGCGTCCACGCCCATGCGCTCCGGATCCAAAACCTTGAGCGCCACGCTGCGCATCAGGTCGAGATGGAGCGCCTCGTGTACGACGCCCATCGCCCCGCGCCCGATCACGCGCAGCAAACGATAGCGTGTGCCCGGCAAGAGCGTCGGATCGACCACGACCTCGGGTGCGACGGGCGACGGCGGAACGACCTCGGCAGGCACGTCCGTGGCGCGAGCCTGAGCGACCAGGCGAGCAAACTCGGAGCGCGTGCGCGCGGGCTCTGCAGGATACAATTTCTGCATCAACTGGGCGATGCGACCGCGCACGCTGCGGTCACCGTCAGCCATGCTGGGCGCGCGTTGCAGCAAGCGAACCAAATCGTTCATGGCTTGGCGGGCCGAGCTGTAGCGTTCTTCCAGACGCACTGCGGTCAGCTTGGCCACCAGCGCATCGAGCTCTTTGGGAGCGCCGACCAGCGCAGCGAGCTCGGTCGGATTGCGCTTGCCTGCGGCCACCAAAGCCATGTGCTGCGAGGCATCGCCAGCCAGGAAGCGGCGCCCAGCGAGCATCTCCCAGAGCATGATGCCGAGCGCGTACAGATCGGCGGGGACGCCACCAGGGGTGTTGTTTGCGACCTCGGGGGCGACGTAGCCGGGCTTGGCGAACACGATTCCGGCAATCGTCTGGCAGCGACGGTTGTGTCCACGTGCAGTGCCGAAGTCGATCAACTTCACGTCACCCGCGTAGCTGACCATCACGTTCTGCGGGCTGAGGTCACGATGCACGATATCGAGCGGCTTGCCGCTGGCGTCGGTGCGCTCGTGCACGTGGGAGAGCGCGTCCGCCATCACGATGCTGACCGCGAGCGATTCCGCCCAGCCCATGCGCATGCCGAGTTGGCCGGCGCGTGCTCGAACATCGCCTAGGTTCCGTCCCTCGATGAACTCGACCACGACGTATGGCTTGCCGGAGCAATCGTTGGTCGCTTCCACGATCTGCGCGATGCCCGGGTGCTGGAGCTGAGCCTGGATGCGCGCCTCGTCCAGGAAGCGCGCCAAGAAGGAGCGGTCCTCTTCGTGCTCGCGGCGAATCGTCTTCACCACGCACGCGCGTTCGGCGCCTTCGATGCCGCTCGCAGTGGCGAGGTAGACCTCGCCCATTCCGCCCCGTGCCACCCGCTTGAGCAGCGTGTAGCGTTCGAAGCGACGCGGCAGGGCATCACTATCACAGACCGTATTCTCTTGTGATTTCATGTCGTTACCGGCGGCTTCCGAGGCGTCCATGGGTCCACTGTGCCTAGGTAGTCAGATGTAGGCAAGAAACTGACAGCAGAAAGTCAAGGGGCTTTTCGGACGGCCCCCTCGGGGGGAATGCCGGGACGAGCCCAGCGGTTGTGTCGGGAGGGCGTCGGACTAGACTGCCCCCGGCTCGACCCATGCTCTCGGCAATTCATCTGCGGCGCGATTGGTTGGTGCGGCTGTGCGCCCTGACCGCGTTCGTGCTGTCGCTGGCTTGGGCCGAAAGCGCGTCAGCAGCCGTGCCGATGTGCGGCGCACGTGCGCAAACCGTGGCAGCTCCGCCAATCGGTACGCCCGCCAGTTCCGATTCCGTGAGCGCGGGTAGTCCGTGCGACGGGCGTTCGCCGCTCCGCATCGCAGGCACACCGCAACGGGACGCTCCGGAGAAGCTGAGCTTACCCGAGCTTCCGATCCGCGCGTTGCCCATCTTGCCGCGCCTCGCCGCGTGCCCGGTCGCCTCACGAGTGAGTACGGCTGCCGCGGAGCACGAGCTGCTCGCCACCGGTTTCGCGCGCTCGATCGACCGCCCGCCGCGAGTCTGAGCGCGCTCACGGCCAATTTCACGACGAGTCGTGACGCCACTCGCGTGTCACACGACTCGTCGACATCGGACCCGCGCCCCGCGCGGGCCGCTCGAGATCTTTTTCTCCGTTAGCACAATTGGTACAGGAAACGCTCGCCCTCGCCCGATACGGCGCGTGCGGGCTTTGGGAGACAATCATGAACAAGGGAACCGCAATCGTCGGCTTCTTTATGTGTTTTTTAACCGGCATGTTCCTGATGTGGGGCCTCGATAGAGGCAGGGGCCCCGACATTCAGGCCGAATCAGGGAGCGCCGGCAGCGTCCCCGATCAAAGCAGCGCCAGCGTGCCGGTGAGCGCCAAGGACCCGCAATGGGGTGACGCCACCGCACCGGTGACGATCGTCACCGTCAGCGACTTTCAGTGTCCGTTCTGCAGCCGCGTCGAGCCGACGTTGAAGCAGATCCGCGACACCTACGGCCCCAAGAAGGTGCGTATGGTTTGGAAGAACAATCCGCTCCCCTTCCACAGCAACGCCCGCCCGGCGGCTGAAGCGTCCCAGGCCGTGTTCGGTTTGAAGGGCAGCGAGGCATTCTGGAAGTTCCACGATACGGCGTTCGCCAATCAGCAGGCGCTGACCGCGGAGAACTTCGAGAAGTGGGCCGGCGAAGCCGGCGTCGACAAGGCCAAGTTCAAGGAAGCGCTGGCCTCCAAGAAATACTCGGCGAAGATCGACGAAGACATGGCGCTCTCGTCCAAGATCGGCGCCAACGGCACGCCCGCGTTCCGCATCAACGGCGTCACGGTCAGCGGCGCCCAGCCGTTCGACAAGTTCAAGGAAGTGATCGACGCCCAGCTCGCCGAAGCGCAAAAGCTGGTCGCGAGCGGCACGAAGGCCTCGGACGTGTACGTGACCCTGACCAACAAGAACCAGGCCGCGGGCCCGGACAAGCCGGCCGCAGCCGCCAAGCCGGATGCGGAAGAAGAAGACAAGGCCGTGTGGAAGGTCACCGTCCTGGACGACGATCCAGTACGCGGCCCGAAGGACGCGCTGGTCACGCTGGTCGTGTTCTCGGACTTCCAGTGCCCCTTCTGCAAGCGCGTCGAGGACACCCTGAAGCAGGTCTCCGATACCTACGCCCAAGACGTGCGCATGGTCTGGAAAGACAATCCGCTGCCGTTCCATCCCCGCGCCAAGCCGGCAGCGGCGCTCGCGCGTTACGCCTACAAGCAAAAGGGCGACAAGGGCTTCTGGGACGCCCATGACGCGATTTTCGCCAGCAACCCGAAGCTCGAGGACGAGGATCTCAAGGGCATCGCCGAAAAGCTGGGCGTGAACTGGGACGACGTGAAGAAGGCCATCGACAGCAACAAGTTCGGTGAACGCTTCGACTCCAGCGTCGACCTGGCCGCCGATCTGCAAGCACGCGGCACGCCGCACTTCTTCATCAATGGCGTGCGCCTGAGCGGCGCGCAACCGTTCGATGCGTTCAAGAAGGCGATCGACGAGCAACTCGCCAAGGCCAAAGGCATCGTGGCCAAGGGCGTCTCGCGCGCCAAGGTGTACGAAGAGATCATGAAGGAAGGCAAAGGGGCACCGCCGCCAGAGAAGAAAGACGTTGCGGCTCCCGACGCTAGCAGCGCAGCCAAGGGCGGAGCCAACGCCAAGGTCGTGATCCAGGAGTTCTCGGACTTCCAGTGCCCGTTCTGCAAGCGCGTGGAGCCCACCGTCCAGGCGATCGAGAAGGAGTACGGCAACAAGATCAAGATCGTGTGGCGTCACATGCCGCTGCCGTTCCACAAGAACGCGCCGCAAGCTTCGCAAGCAACTCAAGAAGCGTTTGCGCAGAAGGGCTCCGCTGCCTTCTGGACGTTCCACGACAAGCTGTTTGCTGCCGAGGGCACCGACGAAGCCCGCACCGATCGCGCGAACCTCGAGAAGATCGCGCAGGAGATGGGCTTGAACATGGACAAGTTCAAGGCCGCTCTGGACAACAACGTGCACAAGGCCAAGATCGACGCAGACGCAGAGGCCGGCAACAAGGCTGGCATCAACGGCACGCCCGCGTTCGTGATCAACGGCTACTACATCAGCGGCGCGCAACCGGAGTCAGCGTTCAAGAAGCTGATCAACCGCGCTCTGAAAGAGGCTGAAGGCAAGTGAGCTTCCGTGTAGCAATCAGGGCGGCGCTATCTGCCGTCCTGTTGCTCACGGAAAGTTGTGGGGGAGGCTCGAACAAGCCTCCCCGCGCAACGCTGGGTCCGGAGCTCGACTCCGGCAACGCGATTCGGTTCGAAGATCTACCGGTGACGCGCCTCGAGCGCGGCCGTGTACCGACACCGAACGCGGCCAATCCGAGCTTGGGCGCTGAAGGAGCGCGGGTCGTGGTCCAGATGTGGAGCGACTTCGAGTGCCCGTTTTGCGCCGATGTCCACCCGGTCATGCACGAGGTGCTGCGTGTGTACGCGGGCAAAGTGCGTCTGGTGTGGCACGACTATCCACTGCCCTTTCATGCACATTCTCGGCTCGCCGCCAATGCGGGTCGCGAAGCATACGCGCAGGGCGGAGCCCGCGCCTTTTGGAACTTTCACGACGCCGTGTACGAAACGAGCAGCCCGCGGCTCGACGCCATCGGCCTGGCGGGGTTTGCGGCCAAAGCAGGCCTGGATCAGGCACGCTTTCGCGAAGCGCTCAATGCGCAACGCCACGACGCGGAGGTCGAACGGGACTTCGCTGCCGGCAATGCTCTGGGCGTCGAAGGCACACCCGCGTTCTTGGTCAACGACTACTTCTTCATCGGCGCGGTCCCGTTCGAGATCATGCGCGTGATCGTGGACCGCGCGCTGTCCGACACGGGGGCGTAAGGACGTGCCGGCGGCATAGTGTGTCATAGGTGACCGCAGCCGGGGACAGGTCCTCCGAGAGACCTTTCCGAAAGAAAACAAAGTTCGTACACACACCAATGCCGATCGGTTAGCGGCCCAAGGGATCGAAATCATTTACGAAAAGCAGGCCCGCTCTATTTGTCGGAGCTGAGAGTCATTCACGCTCACATCGGCGCGGCAGGGGTCGACACGCGAAAACTCGAGTTCGAATTCGAACTCGAGTTTCGAGTTGTGAACGCGCACTTCGAGAGAAATTCCGCACGAAAGTCTTTAAGTGAACGGCATTGGTACACACACTTTGTTTTTCGCCGTGAGACCGGTTCCTTCCCTGCACCGTCGGTCAGGAGCATGGGACTGGGGAGGCCCTAGTGGTGTGTGCGCAGCTTGATCGCGTCGATCGCTTCGTTCAGGCGTGAATCGACTCGCAAGCAGGCGTTGCAATCGTCCTGCTTGCGGCGGCCGCAACCGCTCGTGGAGCGGTACAAATTGAGGTAGCCGAGCGCGCGCTCGTCGCCAATTTCCTTGGCGCGCGGCAAGAGCGCGTAGCGTTGCGGACAAGTGGTGGCAAAGCGCAGCGCCACGGCGATGCTGAGCTCGGGCGTGGTGAGCCGAGTGAAATCGGGCGATCTCAGGCCCTGATCGGCGCGCGTGCGCACCCACAATTTCACGACCTCGGTCGCAGCCAAGTCATAGGCGACGTCTGGCCCACGCTTGCCCATCGGACCGAACAAGAGCGCGAAGGTCGCGTCGGAGGCGGCCTTCACCTGTGCGGTTTGGAACAGAATGCTCGACACTTGTTTGCTCTCGGCGAGCGTCGGGTCGAGGCCGAGCGCGCGACCCACGGCACCGACGGCCTTCGTGTAGTCCTTGCCGGCGAGCGCGGCTCGCCCGAGCTCGAGCGAGAGCCGCGCGTCGCTCGGGTATTTCTCGACCAGCGCTTCGAGCGCGGACACTCCCGCCTTCTGTGCGCCTTGCAGTTCGTTCTCCGACGCCGTTGCCAATGGCGGAGCCTGCGACGCTTCGGCTGCGGCCGAAGCGCTGGCGGCAGCGCTCGCCGCAACTCGAGGGTCACCGTGCAGCGCGCGCACGCCCTTCACCAGCCCCGCGAGCAGCAAGGCAACGAACAGCAAGCAAAGCAGCGCGCCCGCGAGCAGTAAGGTTGGCGTCGGGATGGGGCGCAGCGCGTCACGCACGCGCGGAGGCAAGCGGCGACGTGTGCGCTCGAACCCCCGCACGAAACCGATGAAGCTCGTCTTTAGCCCCGCTAACCCGGCCGGCGTCGGCGTCGCTGCCATCGGCAGTGCCTGGCTCGAAATCGGAGCGCGCGCGGGGATGGGATTGGTGACCGCGGTCTGCGCTGCGTCACTCGCTTCGGCGCCGCTGAGCGAAGGGCGCGAGCCGTCTGCCAACGTGTAGCGATACACGCCATGGCCCGGGATGGGCGCGAGCAGCACGTCGATCGCGCGGGACAGCTCGGAGGCCGATTCGTAGCGCCCGGAGGCGTCGCGAGCCAAGAGCTTGCGCGCGATTTGCTCGACCGCTGGCGGCACGAGCAGAGTCGGGGAGCGTTCGGCGAACGTGGGTGTCGGCTTCGAAAGCTGCTGCCCCAAAATCCCGACCGAGCTCTGACTGCTGAAGGGCCGCAGTCCCGACAGCATCTCGAACAAGATCACGCCCAGCGCGTACAAGTCTGCGCGGCCATCTACGGTTTGCCCGAGCGCTTGTTCAGGCGCCATGTATTCGGGCGTGCCGAACACCATGCCGGCCTTGGTGATCGGATTGCCCTTGGCTGCTCCGGGCACCGCCGCATCTCCGAGAGGCACCTTGGCAATGCCGAAATCCAAGACCTTCACGAAATCTGGATCGCCGCCCTTTTCGACCAACATCACGTTCTCTGGCTTGAGATCGCGATGCACGATGCCCTGTGCGTGAGCGGCCGAGAGCGCGCTGGAGATTTGCCGGGCGATGTGCAGCGCGCGGTCGACGGCGAATGGGCCGTGCGCGATTTCGTCGCGCAAGCTGCGACCGGAGACGAACTCCAGCACCAAAAATACCGCCCCGTCCGCGAGCTTGCCGAAGTCGGTCGCGGCCGCCACGTTGGGGTGCTCGATGTTGCCCGCGGCCATGGCTTCGCGTTCGAAGCGCGCCACGACCTCGGGCACGCTGGTCAGCTCTCGGCGCAAGACCTTCACGGCCAAGCGCTTGCGCATGAGCACGTGCTCGGCGGAGTACACCTTGCCCATGCCGCCTTCGCCCACGAGCGCATCGATGCGATAGCGCTCGGCGAGTAGGGTGCCGATGCGCGGATCTACCTCGCCTCCTTTGGGATGGGAGGAGCCGCTCATGAATCGAGCGTTGGCTC
>Ga0247773_1000008_pt1 | contig 86448 bp, 80 predicted proteins | sample UWRJL092311B6_FD_179934 | JGI IMG/M metagenome (GOLD analysis project Ga0247773, IMG submission 179934) | Plant litter microbial communities from Arlington Agricultural Research Station in Wisconsin, United States - UWRJ-L092-311B-6 | ecosystem: Environmental > Terrestrial > Plant litter >... | reverse complement strand
CCGCTTCACCGCGAGACAGACGTTGTGCCCGCCGAAGCCGAACGAGTTGCTGAGCGCCAGGCGCACCGGCCGCTCCACCATCCCCGCGGTCGCGTAGTCCAGGTCGCAGTCGGGGTCCTTCTCGTGGAAGTTGATGGTCGGCGGGATCTTCCCCGTCTGGCACACCAGGGCGCTGATGACCGCCTCGATCCCGCCGGCGGCGCCCAGCGTGTGGCCGGTCATCGACTTGGTGGAGCCCACGATGATCTCGTACGCGCGATCGCCCAGCGCGGTGCGGATCGCCGCCGTCTCGTTCTTGTCGTTCGCGGGGGTGCTGGTGCCGTGCGCGTTCACGTAGTCCACGTCGGCGGGGGTGGCGCCGGCCTCGCGCAGCGCCGCCTGCATCGCCCGCACGGCGCCCTCGCCGCCCTCGGCCGGCGCGGTGATGTGGTAGGCGTCGGCCGTCTGCCCGTAGCCCACCACCTCGCCCAGGATGGTGGCGCCACGCGCGCGGGCGTGCTCCAGCTCCTCCAGCACCATCATCCCGCTCCCCTCGCCCAGCACGAAGCCGTCGCGCGTGGCGTCGAACGGGCGGCTGGCGGTCTCGGGGCTGTCGTTGCGCTCGCTCAGCGCCGTCATCGCGGCGAAGCCGGCGATGGTCTGCGGGCTCACGGTGGCCTCGGTGCCGCCCGCCACCATCAGGTCGGCCTCGCCGTGCTTGATGCTGCGGAAGGCGTTGCCCACGGCGTGGGCGCTCGAAGCGCAGGCCGAGACGGTGCAGTAGTTCGGCCCCTTCAGCCCCCAGCGGATCGACACCAGCCCGGCGGCGATGTCGCTGATGAACATCGGCACGAAGAAGGGGCTCACGCGGCGCGGGCCGCCCTCGATCAGCTTGCGGTGCTGCTCCTCGAAGGTCCAGATCCCGCCGATGCCGCTGCCGACGATCACCCCGAAGCGCGTGGGGTCGATCTCGCCCAGGCTCTCGTCCAGCCCGGCCTGCCGCATGGCCTGCACGGCGGTGGCCAGGGCGAACTGCGCGAAGCGGTCGGTCCGCTTCGTCTCCTTGCGGTCGATGTACTCCTCGGGGGCGAACCCCTTCACCTCGGCGGCGAAGCGGACCTTGAAGTCCGTCGCGTCGAACTGGGTGATGGGGGCAACGCCGCTGGTACCGGCCAGCAGGGCGCTCCACGAGGTGGGCACGTCCAGGCCCACCGCCGTCAGCAGCCCGGTGCCCGTGATCACGACTCGGCGACTCATCAACCGCTCCGCGGTGTCGGTCAGCCCCGGCCGGGGCGCGCGCGCCGCCGTCCGGGCGAAATCATCCCGCCGTGCCTCGCGAGGCCCGGCGGAGGAGAAGGGAAAAAAGCGCGTGCCGCGGCCCGGCGCTCCAGGAGCGCGGAACCGCGGCACGCGAAAGGCGCGGGCGCCTCAGCTGCTCTGCGCGTGCTCCTGGATGTACTTGATGGCGTCGCCGACGGTCTGCAGCTTCTCGGCCTCCTCGTCGGGGATCTCCATCCCGAACTCCTCCTCGAACGCCATCACCAGCTCCACGGTGTCCAGCGAGTCGGCGCCAAGGTCCTCAACGAAGCTCGCCTCGGGGGTGACCTTCTCGGCCTCCACGCCCAGCTCGTTGATGATGATGTCCTTGACCTTCTGCTCGACGTCTGCCATTTCGATCTGCTCCTGAAAGGGTTTCTCAGGTCCGTCCCGCGTGGGTGTGCCGGAGCGGCCTGATGTTGCAAAGCCTCGGGGGCGCCGCCCCGCCCTACATCACCATCCCGCCGTCCACCACCAGCACCTGCCCGGTGATGTACTGCGCCCCCGGCCCCGCCAGGAAGCGGACGGCCGGTGCGATGTCCTGCGGCCGGCCCAGCCGGCCCAGCGCGATCTGCCCCATCAGCGCGTCGCGCGCGGCATCGGGGAGGTCGGCGGTCATGTCGGTCTCAATGTATCCCGGGGCCACGGCGTTGACCAGAACCCCGCGGCTGGCGAGCTCCTTCGCCACCGCCTTGGTCAAACCGATCACCCCCGCCTTGCTGGCCGCGTAGTTGGACTGCCCCTTGTTCCCCGTGATCCCCACCACGCTGGTGATGTTGATCACGCGGCCCTGGCGGCGCTTCATCATCCCGCGGCTGGCCGCGCGGATGGTGTTGAAGGCGCCGCGGAGGTTGGTGTCCACCACCGCGTTCCAGTCGTCGTCCTTCAGGCGCATCAGCACGTTGTCGCGCGTGACGCCGGCGTTGTTCACCAGCACGTCCAGCGACCCCAGCTCGTCTTCCACGCGCTTGACCAGGGCGTTCACCGCCTCGGAGTCGGCCACGTCGCAGCCGTAGCCGCGGTGGCCCTCGCCCGGCAGCCCCTCGGCCGCGGCCTGGGCGCGGGCCTCGTCGCGCGCCACCACCGCGATCTTCGCGCCCGCGTTCGCCAGCTCCTCGGCGATCGCCAGCCCGATCCCGCGCGAGCCGCCGGTCACCAGCGCCACCTGTCCCTGTAGCTCCACCCTGTGCGTCTCCGTTGGGCGCTCTCTGCGGTCCGTATCCGAGAACATCGACTGCAACTGCCGGAACTGCGAACTGCGTCTTCGGGCGTGTCCCTTCGCTGCGCTCCGGGCCGGGCTGCGCGCTGCGTAGGGCACGATACAACTGTGCCCAACGCAGCCGGGCCACCGCCGCACCCGTTCTCGCGGCTTGTCCTCCGCCTTCGCTCGCGTGCGGCGCCGTCCCGGCCCTCCGGGCGCGCATCCCTCACGCGACCGCGCGGCGATCCGGCGTCCGCCTGGCGCTCGCAGCGCGCGGCGACGGCACAAAGTCCACTCTCGCGCGCGTCCGCGCAACCATCCGCGCGAGATACGCCCTTCCGGATGAGCCCGGCTCATCCGCGCGGACGCGCCGAAGGCCGCGTCCCGCGGGCGGATCAGCTCGCGCCGGCGGCGCTCTCCATGTAGGCGCGGAGCTGGTCGGCGGTGCCGAGCGCGGAGCCCATCCCGCCGGCGGCGGGGTCGATGCGCTTGAGCATCCCGGTGAGCACCTTCCCCGTGCCGATCTCCAGGAAGCGGGTGACGCCCAGCTCCAGCATGGTGCGCACCACGTAGCTCCAGCGCACGGCGCTGGTCAGCTGCTGCACCAGCAGGCCGCGCGCGGTCTCGGCGTCGCTCACCGCCTGCGCGGTCACGTTGCTCACGATCGGGAAGACCGGGTCGGCGAAGGCCACGCTCTCCAGCTGCTCGCGCAGCCCGGCCTCGGCCACCGCCATCAGCGGCGAGTGGAAGGCGCCCGAGACGTTCAGCGGCTGCACCTTCTTGGCGCCGGCATCCATCAGCATGCTCCCGCAGCGCGCCACCGCGTCCACGTCGCCGCTGATCACCACCTGCCCCGGCGTGTTGAAGTTCGCGGGGACCACCACCGATCCCTCGTGCGACGCCTGCCCGCACACGCCCTCGACGATGTCGTCGTCCAGCCCGAGCACGGCGCTCATCGCGCCGGGGCGCTGCTGGCCGCCCTCGAACATCAGCTCGCCGCGGCGGCGCACGGTGCGCAGCGCGTCGGCCAGCTCCAGCGAGCCGGCGGCGTGGTAGGCGCTGAACTCGCCCAGCGAGTGCCCGGCGGCCGCCACCACCTCCAGCCCGGCCGCACGCAGCACGGCCCACACCGCGGCGCTGTGCGCCAGCAGCGCGGGCTGCGCGTTGCGGGTGAGCGTGAGCTCATCCTCGGGCCCTTCCCAGCACAGGGTGGAGAGCGAGAAGCCCAGCGCGTCGTCCGCGGCCTCCCACACCTGGCGCGCCTCGGGGAACGCGTCGGCCAGGTCCTTCCCCATCCCCACCGCCTGCGACCCCTGTCCGGGGAACAGCAGGCCGATCCTCTCTCCCGTCATCACCCCCGCCCGTGAAGATCGTTTCCCCTCCGGCGGATCATCCCCCGCCGTCGCTCCCCCGGAATGCCCCGCGCCGCCCAACAGGGTGTCGCGCCAGCCCTCCGCGGTTCCTCTCCCGGCCCTCCGCGTGACCCCGCCCCCGCAAGCCGGCGATCGGCGGAGAGACGAGGACGCGGAACCGAAGTCCTACATCCGGACGACGTTCGCGCCCCAGGTGAACCCGGCCCCGAACCCCACCATAAGCACCAGCGAGCCGTCCTTCACGCGGCCCAGTTCGCGCGCCTCGTCCAGCGCCACGGGGATCGACGCGGAGCTCATGTTGCCGTAGCGGTCCACGTTGATGTAGACCTTCTCCGGCGGGATCCTGGCGTACTTGGCCGTCGCGTCGATGATTCGGATGTTCGCCTGGTGCGGCACCAGCAGGTCGATGTCGTCGCCGGTGCACCCGGCGCGCTTCAGGGCGTTCTCGGCCGCGTCGCACATCGAGCGCACGGCCGACTTGAACACCTCGGGCCCCGCCATCTTCACGAAGTGCGAGCGCTCGTCCAGCACCGCGATGTCCAGCGGGAACCGGGCGCCGCCGCCCGGGCGATAGAGAAGCTCGGCCAGCGTCCCGTCGCTCTTCATGTAGCCGGAAAGGATGCCGCGCCCGTCGCCCTCGGCCGGCTGGATCACCGCCGCCCCGGCGCCGTCGCCGAAGAGCACGCAGGTGGCCCGGTCGGTCCAGTCGATGATGCTCGACATCTTCTCGGTGCAGATCAGCAGCACCGTCCGGGCCTGCCCCGCGGCGATGTGCGCCTCGGCCAGCGACAGCCCGTACAGGAAGCCGCTGCACGCCGACGAGAAGTCGTACGCGGCGGCGTTCCTGGCGCCGATCAGCGCCTGCACGTCGCAGGCGGTGGAGGGGAGGAGGCGGTCGGGCGTGGCGGTGGAGACCAGGAGCATGTCCACGTCGGCCGCGGTGATCCCCGCGCGCTCCATGGCCACGCGCGCCGCGGCGGCGCCCATGTCGGCGGCGCCGGTGTCCTTGTCGGCCAGGCGGCGCTCGGTGATCCCGGTGCGGCTGCGGATCCACTCGTCGCTGGTCTCGACCATGCTCTCGAGATCCTTGTTCGTTACCACGCGCGGGGGCGAAAAGCGCCCGGTGGACACGATCCGCGCCCGGGGCTGGCGTGCTGCCTGGATCATTTCTCCTCGCTCGTTTCGGCCAGCTCGCCGAGGCGGGCCGCGATGTGCTCCACCATCCTGCTCTCCACGCTGCGCGCCGCCACGCCGATCCCGTTGCGGATGGCCTGCGGCGGGCTGCCACCGTGGGCGATCACCACCACGCCGTTCACCCCCAGCAGCGGCGCGCCGCCGTAGGTGGAATAGTCCAGCCGCTGGTACAGCTTGCGGATGTCGAGCTTCACCTGCTGCTTCTCCATCTCGGCCTTCAGCTCGCTGGCCATGAACCCCGCGATGCTCTCGTAGAACTTGAGCATCACGTTCCCCACGAAGCCGTCGCACACCAGCACGTCGCAGGCGCCGCCGATCACGTCGCGCCCCTCCACGTTGCCGATGAAGTTGAGCGTGGGCGAGGCGTCGAGCAGCCCGTAGGTCTCCACGGTCTGCTCGTTCCCCTTCCCCGGCTCGGTGCCGATGTTCAGCAGCCCCACGCGCGGCTCGGGCACGCCCATCAGGTCCTGGGCGTAGATGGTGCCCAGGTGCGCGAACTGGAGCAGGTGCTGCGGGCGCGTGTCCACGTTCGCGCCCATGTCGATCAGGAAGAAGGTGCCCGTGGCGCTCGGCACCGGGCTCCCCACCGCCGGCCGGTCGACGCCCGTGATCGGGCGCAGCAGGATGGCGGCCGCCGCCATCACGGCGCCGGTGCTCCCGGCGCTCAGGAAGGCGTCGGCCTTGCCGTCCTTCACCAGCCGGATCCCCTGCACGATCGAGGAGTTGGGCTTGCGCCGCACGGCGGTGATCGGGCTCTCGCCCGGCTCGATCACGTCGGGGGCGTGCACCACCTCGATCCGGGCACGGTCGATCGCGGGGTGCCGGTCGAGCTCGGCGGCCACGGCCGCCTCGTTGCCCACCAGCACCACCGTGATGTCCGTCCGGTCAAGCAAAGCTCCGACCGCCCCCTCGACCTCAACGGTCGGGGCACGGTCGGAGCCCATCGCGTCCAGCGCGATCCGCATCTCTGTCTGTATGGGAGGTTCGCTTAGAACTCTTCCACTTCGATCCGCTGCACCTTCTTGTAGTACCCGCAGTTGGGGCACACGCGGTGCGGCTGGTGCGGATCGCCGCACTGCGGGCACGCGTTCACGGTCGGCATCGCGGCCTTCACGTGCGTGCGGCGCTTGCGCTGGCGCTGCTTGCTCTGGCGTCTCTTCGGTACGGCCATCGTTCCCCTCTATCCCGGCTGGGCTCTGAATGGTTCTCGGTCAGGTCAGTCGAACTCGACGTTCTTCAGCGCGTCCCACGGGCTGGAGGCCTGTTCGGGAACACACTCGCACGCTCCGGCGTTGAGATCGGTGCCGCACGTGGGGCAAAGCCCCCGGCACTCCTCGCGGCAGAGCGTGAACTCGGGCACCTGCAGCAGCACCTGCTCGCGCACGGCGGTGGTCAGGTCCAGGTCGTCGCCGCGGGTGGGGAGGAAGTAGATCTCGCCGTCGTCGGCGTCGTCCTCTCCCTCCACGGGCTCGGCGAAGAGCAGGTCCACGTGCTCGCGCAGCTCCTGCTCCACCGGCTCCAGGCAGCGCCTGCACGCCTGGCGCACCGAGGTGGCCAGCGTCCCCCGCACCAGGATCCCCTCGCCCACGTTGGTGGCGGTGAGATCCACGTCCAGCGGGCGCGTAAGCTCCACGCCCGTGTCCTTCCACATCGGGTGATCCGGCGGAACCTGCTCGCGCAGGTGTCCATCCCCGCGGTCCACCGCCATGAGGCTCAGATGCAGCATAAACCGTAAAAGTATCCCAAGCAGCCCCGCCTGTCAAGCAACGGCGGGCACTTTTCGGGGAGATGGCAGTTCATCCCGCTCCTCGCTCCGCGGCGGTTCCGCGGGCGTGGGGCGGGGCTCGGAAGCTCGCGCGCCGGGCGAAGGCTCGCAAGTGCCTCCGGTTCGGCGCGCGAGGTGATACCCCGGATCGCCGGATCGGATCGCTGGCTCGCGCGCGCGCCGGCGAGCGTCGCGGCGGGCGCGACTTCTACGGCAGGGGTCACACGGAGGAGCGGAGAAACGGAGGGCCGGAGAACCGCCGGGAGGCGCGCGGTACGGGCGGTCACGCCCGGCGCACCGCCTGCTCGATGCAGCCGATCGTGTCTCCGAGGCTGGTAAGCCGGCGATTTCCCGCCCAGCGAGCGTTATTCGGATCTGGGGGGCTTGGCAGCCACGCCAGGTAGGCCAGTTGCAACACGAGACAGGTCCGCTGGCGCCTCTGCCCTACGCCGCGGAGACTTCTCGACCATCCGTCGCACCTCCAACGGTTCGGTCGTCTCGCCAGATGCGAGGCGCTCGCTGAACTCGCGATCCTGCGCAAGCATGCGTGCGAGTTCGGTGCGGGCTTCTTCCGTTCCCGCCAGCAGCGCGGCACCCGAGAGCAGATCGAATCGTGCAGCAGCGCGCCCGCAACGCCGCGATTCGTCTGCGCTCAAGCGAGACGCGCGGTATAGCATACGCGTGACAGAAGCCCAGCACGCCGTGCACGTAACGGTTACGGAGGTCGCCAGATAGATCGGCAGAAACTGCGACGCGATGAATGCTACGGCCAGCACCACGATCGGCGTCGCAGACGCGGTGATGACCGCGGCCTGCAAGGCGGATCGGGCCTGCGCCTCGTGCTGCCGCTCGCGGTGCCGCTGGTAGCCGCCGCCAGCCAGGTCGCGCTGGCGAGGACGCGACGACCCCGCCAGGTGTGAACCGTCGGATCCCGCGTGCTCCGTGTCGGGGAAGAGATCGACTTGCTCTTCACTACCGTGCCGGACCTCTGGTACCTTTCGCATGGGAGGTCTCTCCGACCGGAGTCATTGAGACCTGAGTCGCGTTCCCAGATTGGGCAACGACCAGGTCCGGCATTGGGACGGGTGCCGGTCCGTTCTGGGGTGACGGATCCACCGAAGGAGCGCGTCGTGTGGCTGAGGCAGGCGGTCTACCGCATTACCAGAGAGCGTTTTAGAGAAGCGCTCTCCTGTTACCAGGGCGGGCCCCCAGAGAGCTCACCACCGGAGACAGCTCCAGGCATAAAGCGAGCCAATTTGTAATTCCGGACGGAGCATTGGTTTACGCCACGTCCAGTTGCTAAAAGTCAGCATGAAACCAGTTATAAATGTGTTTGGCGTAACAGGCGAGAGGCCCAACGAGGAGCGATCCGGGTGGGAGCCGTACGCGGGGATGGAGATCGCTTCGTAGCGCCGTACTTTTGGTCACACCCGGCGCAGGGCGCGGTGCGCCCAATCCTCGAAGGCGTGGCGGGCGGCGTCGAGGTTGGCGAGCGCGATGCAGGCGAGCACCAGCAGGATGAGCATCCGCGTGGCGGCGTTCAGTTCCACGAAGGCGACGGCGCAGGCGATGGCGGCGATCACCAGCAGCCGCTGCCAGCCGATGCGCAGCGTCACGCGCATCTCCGTTCCCGTCGGGCTCACCCACACGGCGCCGCCGGTGACCATCGCCGCGGCCCCGTGCTCCTCGCCCTGCGCGGCCCAGTTCGGACCGTCGAACTCCACCACGCCGCCGGTCACGTGGCGGATGGTGCACCCGTGCGAGCGCAGCTCTTCGGCGATGGCATTGGCGACCATGTCCGTGGCGGCGGGGAGCGGCGCGGCCAGCGGGAGACGGCTCTTGAGGATCATCGGGGCGAACGAGGGAGCGAAGACACGTCGCCGGCGGCGGCCGGAACGTGGAGGGGGTTCGAGAATCAGGTGCGGGCATGCGTCGGCGCCGGCGCATCCGGCGTCGCTCGACGGTCGTGATCAAGCGCTGGGGCCAGCGCTCCGGGCGCGATCACGGCGCCTGGGCGGCGCGGCGGACCCACTCCGCGACCCGCATCACCACCAGCCGGCCCTGCACCACGTTCCACAGCGGCTTCACGAGCCCGAGCACGCGAAAGACCCACGGGATCGGAAGGATCGCCAGCACCAGCGCCACGCCGACCCACCACGCCACCTTCCACCCGGAGAAGCGAAGCTCGATGTCCGCGTGGGCGCCGCGGGGGTCCAGGCGAACGATGCCGCCGCGCACCACCCGGATGCGCTCGTCGTGCCGCGCCTGGGTGGATGCGGGGTCGCGGAAGGTCACCTCGTTCGCGACCCGGCCGACGCGCCGGAAGCCATGCCAGTTCAGCTCGGCGGCGATGCGGCTGGCGCGATCGTCCAGCGCCCCGGCGAGCGGCGGCGAAAAGGTGATGCGGCGATGGATGCGCATCCGTCTACGGCGCTCCCTGGGCCGCGGCGCGGACCAGGTCGTCGATCACGCGCACGCTGTGGCGCCACTGCAGCACCGACCCGGCGATCACGGCCAGCGCCACCGCGTGCGCCCACCACGGCTCGGAGATCACCACGAACGGTGTCATCGCGGCCGCCCGCCAGATCAGCCCGGCGTTGGGATACTCCAGCTCCACGTCGGCATGCCGGCCGGCGGGGTCCAGCCGCACGGCGCCGCCGCCGACCATCGCCACCGCCCGGCCGGCGCTGCTGCGGCTGAACCCGCTGTGCTCGCCGAAGAAGACGTGCTCGCCGGCGCGCACCGGCTGCGTGAAGCCGTGCCAGGCCAGGCTCGTTTCCACCCCGCGGGCCCGCGCGTCGAGCGGGCCCGCCAGCGGGGGCGAAAAGGTCACGCGGTGGCGGATGCGCATGCGCTCAGCGCTTGTCGTCGTCGTCCACCAGGATCATGGAGAGCACCCAGCTGACCAGGGTGATCACCACCGACCCGACCAGCGCGGGAACGAAGCCGTCCACGCGAAAGTCGTAGCCGAACTGGCGGGTGATGTAGCCGGTGAGCAGCAGCATCAGCGCGTTGATCACGAACAGGATCAGCCCCAGCGTGAGCACCACCAGCCCGCACGCCAGGCTCTTCACGATCGGGCGGACCAGGGCGTTCACCAGCCCCATCACCAGCGCCACCACCAGCAGCGTCTTGATGCCGCCCGTGTAGTGGATGCCGGGAACGAAGTGCGCCGCGGCCCACACGGCGGCGGCGGTGATCAGCCAGCGGAGAATCAGCTTCACGATTGGATCCGGCGGTCGGGTGGATAGGCGCGTGTCGGGCTCTCGGTACGCCCTACGAAACGAAGCCGTCGCGAGTTGCACAAGGCCGCGCGCCGGATGATGCCGGTCCGCCGCGCGAAGAAGGCTACGGCTTGCCGTGGAACTGCACCCCCAGGTACGCGATCGTCTCGCCCGGCGCGCCGCCGCTGAAGACGTTGTGACCCAGGCTGAAGAGGAGGACGCGGTGCGCGTCCAGGTCGCGGCGGAAGCCGGCGTTCAGGAAGCGCGTGGTCGCCTCGTCCGCCACGCGCTCGGCGTGCAGCTCGGCCAGCCACTGCATCCGCTCGGCGCGGGCGTACTGGAGCGCGGCGCCGTAGAACCAGAGGCCGGGGGCATGGCGCCGCACCACGCGCCCCGCGTCCACGTTCACCGCGAACGCGCCGAACGCCCGCGCGGCCTCCAGCGGGAGGATCACCTCCGTCCCCTCCCCCGCCCCGGCGACCGGCGGGTGGAACACCACCTTGGGGAACATCGACACGTCCGCCGGCCACGCGCCGCCCTGGTCGACGAAGCGCCACTTGGCGCCCGCCTCCACCTCGCCCAGGTCGCCGTGCCGGCCGGCGTGCGAGGCGTGGCTCACCGCCAGCGGGAGCGACAGGGTGAGCTGCACGTGGCCGCCCGCGCCGTAGTTCAGGTCGAGCACCGGCAGCTCGTACGACCGGCCGCCCGGCACCGCGTCGGCCGTCGCGGCGACGTTGATCTCCCACTCGCCGGATTCGGGGGTGCCGGGATCGTCGGTCAGCAGCGGCGGCCCGCCCTGCGCCCGCGCGGCCGGTGCCATCCCGCCGAGCGCGGCCAGCACCGCCGCGGTGATCCAGCAACGCATCGTCATCCGCATCTTCCCTCTTCCGTCATCCCGCGCCCCGAATGCCGTGACTGGATGGACACAGATAACCCCGATCATCACGCGCAGCAACGGGATGAGAGACCCGGCGATCCGGCGGAGAGAAAGATGACGATTGACTTCCCCCGACATTCAACCCATTAGTTGAATATGCAGACGCGAACGGATTCCGGGCTGGACGAGACGCTGCTGGCGCTGGCCGATCCCACGCGGCGGGCGATCCTGCAGCGGCTGTCGCGCGGCGACGCGCGGGTGACGGAGCTGGCGCGGCCGTTCGAGATGTCGCTGAACGCCGTCTCCAAGCACATCCGCGTGCTGGAGCGCGCGCGGCTGGTGCGCCGCCGCAAGGCCGGCCGCGAGCACATCCTGTCGCTCGACCCACGGCCGGTGCGCGCGGCGGCGGCGTGGATGGCGGCGCAGACCGCCGCGTGGAGCGCCCGCCTGCAGGCGCTGGACGACCTGCTGGAGGCGGGCGCCGACCTTTCCCCTTCGACCGACGACGAGGGCCGATGACGAGCCGTTCCCTGGCACCCGTGGTGGCGCGCGTGAGCCACCGCTTCCGCGCCGCGCCCGAGCGCGTGTTCGACGCCTGGATCGATCCGCGGATGGCGAGCCGCTTCCTCTTCGCCACGGGCGAGGGCACCATCGGCCGCTGCGAGATCGACGCGCGGGTGGGCGGCGAGTGGAGCATCACCGACCGCCGCGCGGACGGCGACGTGGAGCACCGCGGGCAGTACGTGGAGATCGACCGTCCGCGCCGCCTGGTCTTCACCTTCCAGGTGCCGAAGTACGCGCAATCCATCGACCGCGTGGAGATCGACATCGTGCCCGATGGTGACGGCGGATGCGAGCTGACGCTGACGCACACCCTGGCGCCGGAAGCCGCCGACTGGGCCGACGCCGCGGCCAGGGGGTGGAGCGGCATCCTGCGCAAGCAGGAGGAGGCGCTGGAATCCAGCGCATCGTAGCCGCCATCCGCGCGTCCGTCGGGCACGGACGACGGGTGAGCCAGAAAGACGATCGGCCCCGCGCCTCATCCGAGGTACGGGGCCGATCTTCATCCACCGAAACGCGAACGCTGGATCAGCCGACCAGCTCGAGGCCGCTGAAGAAGAAGGCGATCTCGATGGCGGCGTTCTCGTCGCTGTCGGAGCCGTGCACGGCGTTGCGGCCCTTGTTCTCCGCGTAGAGCTTGCGGATGGTGCCGTCGGCGGCCTCGGCGGGGTCGGTGCTGCCGATGGTGTCGCGCCAGAGCTGAACGGCGTTCTCGGCCTCGAGCGCGAGGACGATCGACGGGCCGCTGCTCATGAACTCGGTGAGCTCGCCGTAGAACGGGCGCTGGGCGTGCACGTCGTAGAACTTCTGCGCCTGCGGCATGCTGATCTGCGTCAGCTTCATCCCCAGGATCTTGAAGCCGGCGCCCTGGATGTGGGCGATGATCTTGCCGGCGTGGCCGTTCTGCACGGCGTCGGGCTTGATGATGGCGAAGGTACGCGACATCTCGGACTATCCTTCAGTTCGGGTTAGAAAAAGTGCTAGGTGCTGAGTGCTTGGGTGCGAAACAGCGCTGGCGGTTCCCCAGCACTCACGCACCCAGCACCCACGCACCGCAGTTCAAGGGAATGCGAACAGCTTGCGGAGGATGTCGCCGCGGGTGAGGAAGCCGGTGAGCTTGCCCTCGTTCACCACGGGGAGACGCTCCACGTCTTTCACCACCATGATCGACATCACCTCGGTGAGCGCCTGGTCTTCGCTCACGCAGATCACCGAGCGGCTCATCACCTCGCGCACCGGGGTGTCTTTCAGCGAGCCCGGGCTCTCGCCCGTGGTCTTCTGCACCACGGGAAGGAAGAAGCGCATCAGGTCGCGGTCGGTCACCATCCCCAGCACCACGCGGTCTTCGTCCACCACGGGCACCGCGCGGAAGCCGTGGTCGGCGATCAGCTCCAGCACCTCGCGCACGGTGGCGTCCGGGCCCACGCGGTACACGCGCGGCGCCATCACGTCGCGCACGGTCAGCCGCGGCTGGATGCTGATCTCCGCGACCTGGGGGATCGCCAGGATCTCCTCGGCCGTGGTGGCCGCCACCATCGCGCTCACCACGTCGTCGTCGCGCAGCACGCGGGCGAGCGCGGCCAGCGTCTGCAGGTACAGGCCGGTGGCCGAGGGCGGAGCCAGGACGAGCACCACCACCTGCGCGCCCCCCTCTTCCCCGCCCGATCCGTCGTTCAGCGGCACCGGGGTGACGCCGAGCGCCACCACCAGCCGCTCCACCGCCTCCGTCCGCAGGTGCGGGAGGAGGACGCGGCCGCCCACGTGCACCGTGTCGCGGATCCGCCCCTCGGCGAAGAGCCGCGCCAGGCGCTCGGGGTCGGCCACCTCGCCGCCGTCCATCAGCCGCTGCGCCAGCACCGACACCGCGGCCTGCACGGTGTCGGCCGGGAGCGGGGCCACCACGTGCGCCGGGCGGAGGATCTCCGCCAGGCGCACCTCGCGTTGCCGCGGGGGACTGCCGCCTTCGCTCAAAGCGCGTCCTGGATCAGCCCCACCACGTCCAGCGGGCGGCGCGCCACGCCGATGCCGTTGTCGCGGAACGCCTGCATCTTCTCGTCGGCGGTGCCGGCCGAGCCGGAGATGATGGCGCCGGCGTGGCCCATCCGCCGCCCCGGGGGCGCCGTCTGCCCGGCGATGAAGCCGACCACCGGCTTCTTCATGTTCTCCTTGACGTACTTCGCGGCCTCCTGCTCGTCGGTCCCGCCGATCTCGCCCAGCATCACGATGGCCTGGGTGTCGGGGTCGGCCTCGAAGGCGGCCAGGCAGTCGATGAAGCTGGTGCCGTTGATCGGGTCGCCGCCGATGCCCACGCAGGTCGTCGTCCCGATCCCGGCCACCTTGAGCTTGTAGACCACCTCGTAGGTCAGCGTGCCGCTCTTGGAGACGAGCCCCACGTTCCCCGGCATGGTGATGTGGCCGGGGATGATGCCGACCTTGCTCTTCCCCGGGCTCAGCAGCCCCGGGCAGTTGGGCCCCAGGAGGCGGGCGCCCTTCTCCATCACGTAGGGGCGAACGCGCGTCATGTCGAGCACGGGCACGCCCTCGGTGATGCAGACGATGAAGCCGACACCGGCGTCGGCCGCCTCGAACATCGCGTCGGCGGCGCCCGCGGGGGGCACGTAGATCACGCTGGCGTTGGCCCCGGTCTCCTTCACCGCCTCCTCGACGGTGTTGAAGATCGGCACCGAGCCCTCGAACGTCTGGCCGCCCTTCCCCGGCGTCACGCCGGCGACCACGTTCGTCCCGTACTCCATCATCTGCTTCGCGTGGAAGCTGCCGTCGCGCCCGGTGATCCCCTGCACGATCAGACGGGTGGAGTTGTCGATGAAGATGCTCACGAGGCCACCGTTCCCTTCGCCAGCTCGACGGCCTTCTGCACGGCCTCGTCCATGTCGGTGAGCGCCGTGAAACCGGCGTCGGCCAGGATCTTCACCGCGATCTCCTCGTTGGTCCCCGTCAGGCGGATCACGATCGGCACCTGGATCGGGCTCTGCTTCATCGCCGTCACGATCCCGTTCGCCACGTCGTCGGTGCGGGTGATCCCGCCGAAGATGTTGAACAGGATCACCTTCACGTTCTGGTCCTGGGTGATGATGCGCAGCGCGTTCACCACCTTCTCGGGGTTGGAGCTGCCGCCGATGTCCAGGAAGTTGGCGGGCTCGCCGCCGTAGTACTTCACCAGGTCCATGGTGGCCATCGCCAGCCCGGCGCCGTTCACCACGCACCCCACGTCACCATCGAGCTTGATGAAGGTGAGGTTCGCCTCGCGCGCGTCGACTTCCGAGGACTCCTCGGACGATTCGTCGCGGAGCGCCTCGATGGCCGGCTTCCGGAAGAGCTCGTTGTCGTCGATGTTGAACTTGGCGTCGATCGCCTTGACGTCGCCCGCGGGGGTGGTGATCAGCGGGTTGATCTCGGCGAGCGAGGCGCCCGCCTCGACGAAGGCCTTGTACAGCTTGAGCAGGATCTGCGCGGCGGCGCGCTGCTGCTTCACGTCGCTGTACAGCGTGGTGGCGAGCTTGTACGCCTGGTGCGGGAGGAACCCGTAGCGCGGGTCCACCGCCATCTTGGTGATCTTGTCGGGGTCGGTGACGGCCACCTCCTCGATGTCCACGCCGCCGGCGGCGCTCACCATCCACACCGGCGCCTTGCTGGCGCGGTCCAGGATGATGCCTACGTAGGCCTCGGTCTCGATGTCCTCGGCCGGGGCGACCAGCACCTTGTGGACGGTGAGCCCCTTGATCTGCATCCCCAGGATGGCGCCGGCCTTCTCCTTCGCCTCCTGCGGGTTCTTGGCCAGCTTCACCCCGCCCGCCTTGCCGCGGCCGCCGGCGTGCACCTGCGCCTTGATCACCACGGCGCCGCCCAGCCGCTGGGCGATGGCCTCGGCCTCTTCGGGCGTGGTGGCCACCTCGCCCATGGGGACCGGGATCCCCTGGGCGACGAGCAGCTCCTTCGCCTGGTATTCGTGAATGTTCACGCGTTTCTTTCGTCCGCGGTGAATGTGAGAACTGCGAGTGCCAGGTCCGAGTGCCCAGTTCCAAGTGCCCAGTCCTCAGTGCCCCGTCGTTCCACCGGTAGCTGTTACTGGGGACTGGGAACTAGGCGCTGGGGACGATCTCCGTGCCCGCCTCGCCCGCCACGGCCTCGCGCCCCTGGTCCAGCCGGGCGATGATGGCGCGTTTGCCCCCGCGGCGAACAAAATCGGCCGCGGCTTCCAGCTTGGGCGCCATGCTCCCCGCGCCCATCCCGCCGTCGGCCAGCAGCGCGGCGGCCTCGTCCACCGTCAGGCGGCGGAGCGCGCGCTGCGTCGCCGTGCCGTAGCCGGTGTAGACGGCGTCGACGTCGGTGAGGATCACCAGCACCTCGGCGCCGATGTCGCGGCCCAGGATGGCGGCGGCGCGGTCCTTGTCGATCACCGCGTCGAGCCCTTCCCATCCCCCGCCCCAGCGCTCGTCCGGGTACACGGGGCACCCGCCGCCGCCCGCGGCGATCACCAGGTGCCCCTCGGCCACCAGCGAGCGGATCATGGGGCTCTCCACGATCTCCAGCGGGCGCGGGCTGGGGACCACGCGCCGCCACCCGCCCTTGGTCTCCGCCACGTCGCCGCCGAGCTCGGCCGCGAGCGAGCGCGCCGTCGCCTCGTCCATCGTGCGGCCGATGGGCTTGGTGGGGCGCTTCAGCTCGGGGTCGGCCGGGTCCACGCGGACCTGGGTGACCAGCGTCACCACCTGCCGCTGCACGCCGGCGCGGTAGAGCGCGTTCTGCAGCGACTGCTGGATCATGTAGCCGATCCACCCCTCGGTCGCGGCGACCAGCACGCCCAGCGGGAGCGGGGGGACCAGGTGGCGCGACTGTTCGTTGCGGATCAGCTCGTTCCCCACCTGCGGCCCGTTGCCGTGCACGATGGCGATGCGCCACCCCTCGCGCGCCAGCTCCACCACGGCGCCCAGGCTCTCGCGGGTGTGCTTGAACTGCTGGGTGATGGTCCCTTCTTCACCCGGCTGCGCCAGCGCGTTGCCGCCGAGCGCGATCACGATGGTGCGGTCCTGAGCCACGGGCCCCCCGAAAAGGCGCAACATGATACGCCTGCCCCCTCGCGGCGGCAAGCGGCGCAACAGGTTGCGCGCCGGGTGCAAGAGGCGGGCGCGGCCGCCGGACCCCCGTTCGCCGCGCGGACTCACGCGGGGAAGCGATCGGCCCAGCGCCTCGGTTCGAGGTGCTGGGCCGACTGTCTTTCTGGCTCGCGCGGAGGATCGGAGACGCGGAGAACCGCGGGAGATCGCGGGAAGGACTCGATGCCGCGTGACCGGTCGGGCAGCACTCCTTTGCTCCGTTCCCCCGCTCCTCCGCGTGAGGCTCGGCGCGCGTCCGAATGGGCCGGGGACTACTTCCGCGCGAGCTGGAAGACGCCGTCCCAGTCCAGCGGCGGGGGCGCGATCACGTTGTTCTGGCAGCGCTCCAGGTAGGTGGCGGTGGGGCCGTCGTCCGGGAAGCGCGCGGCCAGCGCCTCGAAGGCCTCGTGCGCGGCGGCGAACTGGCGCGCGCGGCAGAGCGACAGCCCCTCGGCGAAGCCGGCCAGGAGCGCGGCCGTCTCGCCGTCGACCCCGTCTTCGCGCGTGGCGACCAGCTCGTATACGCCCACGGCCTCGCCGCGCCCCACCACGCGCACCCGGTCGATCTCGCGCGCCACGAAGTGCTCGCGCACCTCGCGCCAGGTGAACTCGGAGACGAGGATGTGCGTGTGGTACTCCTTGTTCACGCCCTCGAGGCGCGAGGCGAGGTTCACGTGGTCGCCCATGCAGGTGTAGTCCATCATCCGGAAGCTCCCCAGGTTCCCCACCAGCACGCGCCCCGTGTTGATGCCGATGCGGGCGTGCAGCTGCGGCATGCCGCGGCGCTTCCAGTCGTCGCGCAGGCGGCGGAGCTCGTCGCGCATGCGCAGGGCGGCGCGGCAGGCGCGCAGGGCGTGGTCCTCCAGCGGCACGGGCACGCCGAACTCGGCCATCAGCGCGTCGCCCAGGTACTTGTCGATCACGCCCCCGTGCTCCACCACGACGTCGGTCATCGCGGTGAGGTACTCGTTGAGGAGCGCCACCAGCTGCGTGGGCGCCAGCCCCTCGGCCACGCGGCTGAAGCCTTCCACGTCGCTGAACAGGATGGTGGCCACGCGCTCCTCGCCGCCCAGGGAGAGCAGCTCGGGGCGGTGGATCAGCTCGCGCACCACCATGGCCGGCACGTAGCGCTGGAACATCCGGCGGATGCGGGCCTTCTCGCGCGCCTCGTCGGTCACCAGCACGGCGGTGGACCCCGCCCACGCCAGCCCGGTGGAGAGGACGGGCGCCACCGACCAGAGCCAGACGCGCTGCTGGGTGAAGAGGAACCCGGCGAGCGAGACCGCCGCCACCGCCAGCACCGCGGCGGCGATGGTGCCGCGGAGCGCGCGGAAGCGGGCGGCCACCAGCACCACCGCCAGCGCCAGCACCACCGCCCAGGCGTACTGCGCCGTGCGCGGCACGGGGTTCAGCAGCCGCCCGGCCAGGAGCGCGGCGGCGGCCTGCGCGTGGATCTCCACCCCGGGCACCAGCATGGCCCCCTCGCCGTCGCCCGCGTCGCGGAAGGGGGTGGGGTGCAGGTCCTGGTGCTCGGGGATGGTGGTGCCGACGAAGACGATCTTGTCGCGGAAGACGCCGGCGCGCGCCAGGTCGCCGAACGAGTCCAGGTCCCACTCGCCCACGCTGGTGGCCGAATCGTCCACCACGGTCACGTAGCTGTGCGTGGTGACCGAGCCGGTGGGCCCCGCGTAGTCCACCAGCATCCCCCCGGCGGGGCCCTGGGCGATGAACCGCCCCGCCATCCGCCATCCCCCCTCCACCTCGCGGAGCGAATCCTCCGGAAGGCCCAGCGCGCGGAGCACCGCCGCCGCGCCGAGCTGCGCGCGGTTCCCCTGCGGATAGGCGTGCAGCACCGGGTACTCGCGGATCACGCCGTCCACCGGGTCCGGCCGCTCGTCCACGATCCCCAGCGGGGCGCCGCGGAGCGCGGGCACCGGCTCTTCGAGGCGGTAGCCACGCGCGCCGCGGCGGACGACCACGTCGGTCTTGGCGCCGAGGACGGCGATCCCCGTCTCGTCGATCGCCGCGCGGAAGGCGCTGTCGTCGGGGGTGGGGTCGGCGAAGGTGAGGTCGAACGCCACCACCTTCGCCCCCGCGCGCTTCAGGTTGCGCAGCAGCCGCGCGTGCCAGGCGCGCGACCAGGGGTAGCGCCCCAGCGAGCCCTCGGAGTCGACGTCGATGGCGACCACAGCCACGCCGGTGGGGCGTGGCAGCGCGCCGCGCAGGGTGAACCAGCCGTCGTACACGCGCCGCTCCAGGGCGCGCCCCACCCGCATCTCGGCGAAGGTGAGCGCCACCAGCGGCGCGAGCACCGCCACCGCGGCGAGCAGCCCGGTCCGCCGCGTGAGGGCCGGGCTCCACGACGGACGCTTCATCAGAAGGCGCGGCTCAGGCGGAGGCGCGCCACCAGCTCGCGGGTGTCGAGCGTATCGGTGCGCCGGTCGTCGTACGAGACCACGCCGGCGGTGAGGGTGATGCCGGTGTCCCGGCGCCAGGTCCACTCCGCCCCGCCCAGCGCCTCGGTGCGGCGGTAGCGCGGGCCGGGGGCGGTGGCGCTCTCGGGGCTGCGCGCGGTGGTGAGCGTGCCGTCGAAGCGCGCCGACCAGCGCGGGTCGATCTGCCGGCGCGCGGCCAGCACCAGCCGGTCGAAGACCGTGCGGCCGCCCTCCAGCCCGGGGAAGTCGGTGCGGTTCTGCCCGGCGAGGAGGGAGACGTCCATCTCCCGGTCCTGCGTCTCGGCCTGGATCCCGCCCAGGTAGTACAGGTCGCGCGTGTCGCCCAGCGGGTTGGCGTCGTCGCTCCGGCGCACCCACGAGCCGTTCAGGCTCAGCCGCGTCTTCCACGCGGCGAAGAGCGCCACCGGCACCACCGCGCCGGCCGAGAAGGCGCTGGTGCGCTGGTCCAGCGCGCCGGCCGTGCCCGTGTCCAGCTCGTTGCCGCGCGTCCCCAGCCGCAGCGAGCCGGTGAACACCATCTCGCGCGGCGCCTGCCAGGTGAGCGTGGCGAAGGCGTCGCGGTTGGTGGTGGTGGCCAGCGCCGAGCCGTCGAGGTTGTCGTGGTTCTGCTCGAGCCCGGCGGTGACGAAGAGCGCGTCGCCGGGAAGGGTGAACGAGTCGCGCACCCGCCAGCCGCGCCAGTCGCGCTGCAGCCCGGGGTGGCCGAAGGAGTAGTAGTCGGTGCCGATGGAGCGCCACTCGGCGGCGAGGTTGTGGGCGCCCAGCCGCAGCGTGGTGCGCACCTGGTGCGCCAGGTTGGTCCGCTTCTCGAAGCCGAGCGGGACCAGCGAGCCGTTGAGGATGATGAACCGGTCCCAGGTGCCCGGGTCCACCCCCGGCGCGTCGGCGCCCAGCTGGCGGAAGATGGAGTCGAGCTCGGCGGTGGTGCGCGGCCGGTCGGTGATGTCGCGCGCCAGGAGCGAGGCCGCGTTCTCGTAGTGCGCGGTGAAGCGCCCCCTGGCCGCGCGCAGCGTCACGTCGAAGCCGGCGACCAGGTTGTCGCGCGGGGCCGGGTTGGCGGCCACGGTGGCCGAGTCGAGCGCGGTGGGGGTGGAGCGCAGGAAGGGGATGGAGCCCGCGTCGTCGCGCACGTGCATCATGGTGAAGCCCACGCGGAAGCGGTCGCCCGCGCCCACCGAGGGGCGCACGGCGAACAGGTTCTGCGCGTACGTCCCCGCCCGCCGCACCAGCGTGGGATCGAGCGGGTCGAGCTCGCCGGTGATCGCGCGGTTGGTGCGCCCGGCCACCAGGTCCAGCCGGAAGGCACCGCCGCGCAGCTGCGCCTGCCCGCCGCGGACGCGGCGCCCGGCCAGGATCACGTCGTGCAGCTCGGGGTTCACGTCACCCCCGGCCAGGGTGAGCCAGGGCCCGCGCAGCTCCGCGCGGAAGCGGTTCACCGGCTGCCGGGTGGAGCTCTCGTAACCGGTGACGTGGGCCGTCGCCGAGTATCGCCACCCGGCCCCGACCTCGCCCCCCGCGTTCAGCCACATCCGCGGCAGGAACTCTTCCTCGCGGCTGAAGTCGGCCCCCGCGCCGCTGACGCGGTTGCCGCCGCCCTCGAAGACGACGGAGCCGTGCGGCGTGGCCGCCGAGCGGCGCCGCGCGGGCACGGCGTCGCCGGTCGTCGTCGACGCGGCGCGCGCCGCGGGCGTCACGTTGAAGGTCCACGCCAGCGGGCTCCCCCCGCGCGGCGAGACCACCACGCGGTGCGGACCGGGCGCCAGCGGCTCGCGCGGGCTCCAGGTGAGCACGCCGTTCTCCAGCGACGCCTCGGCGGTGACGTCGCGGGTGCCGACGCGCACGGCGACGGAATCGGCGCCCGCCGCGTTCTGGGGGAGGGTGACGGCGACCAGCACCTGGTCGGCCGGCACGCGCTCGCCGGGCTCGGGGGAGAGGATGACCGCGGCGGCGGGGGAGGCCTGTGCCGCGAGCCCGCCGGACGGAGCCGCCGCGGCCAGGGCGGCGGCGAAGAGAACCACGCCGAAGGTCCGCTGGATCACGGCCGCCCCTCCAGCTGCCGCCGCAGCGCGTCGGCGGGAACGCGCAGCATCAGCGTCTTGGTCTGCCCCGTGGCGTCGCGCAGCTGCACCTCGACCCATGTTCCCGCGACCGGGCCCGGCTCGTCGCCGCGCACGGCCTCGGCCTGGCGCAGCTCCGGCGCGGCGGCGGGAACGGCGCGCGGCGCCTCGCCCTCGGCGCGGACCTCGGTCTTGCGCCCGGCGGGAAGGTCGACCCGCCCGCCCTGGTTGAAGAACTCCACCACGCCCTCGAGGGTGATCACCGTGGTGACGCCCTGGCTGTCCACGCGCACCACGAACTCGGTGCCCTTCACGGCGGCCACGCCGGCGCTCGTCTGCACGCGCAGGTGCGTGCGCTCGCGCCGGTTCACGCGCACCCACAGCTCGCCGAACTCCAGGTGGAGGGTGCGCACCAGCACCCCGCGCTCGTCGCCCGAGGTCAGCCGCACGCGGGCGTTGGGGTTCAGGCGCAGGATCGATCCATCGTCGGTGAAGCGGACGGCGGCGCGGGTGTTGGCGGAGACCGCCAGCAGGTCCTGGTCGCGCAGGCGGTCGCCCACGCGCGCCGGGCGCTCGGCGCCGCTGGCGGGGATCACCACCATCTGCCCGTCCTGCAGCAGCCGGTACACCAGCGCCACGTCGCGCTGCTGCGCACCGGCCTTCCCCACCCCGAGCAGGGCGGCGCACACCGCCAGCGCGACGGCGGCGATCCGCGCGCGCGTCGTCATCATCTTCGGCATCGTCGTCATCCTCATCAGCGAACGCGCACGTCGAGCACGGAGACCTCGCCGGCGCCGATCGCCCGCAGCAGCGCTTCCAGCTTGTCCAGGGAGAGGGGGCGGCCGTCTTCCAGCGTGGCGCCCACGGGGGTGAAGCCGTCCAGCTCGGTGAGCCCCAGCGCCCGCAGCAGCGCGTTGAAGCTCAGCTGCAGCGTCCCCGAGGCCGCGCCCGGCGCGCCGGGGCCGCCCACGCGGAACCAGTAGATGGGGCTCTCCACCACGTCCTGCCCGCCACTGGTGGAGAGCTCGCGGGTGACCTGCCAGGCGTAGGTGCCGCCCGGCTCCAGCCGCAGCGCCTGCGCCGAGGCGGGGTAGAAGGCCGAGGTGCCGGTGACGATCGATTCCCACGCCGGGAAGCCGGACTGCAGCGCCTCCACGGCGGTGCCGGCGGTGGCGTCGACCTGCACCACGCGCAGCCGGAAGCGCGCGCCCGGCGCCGCCCCGTCGGCGCTCCAGATGAAGCGCGGCGTGGGCCCCTGCACCTCGGGCGGCGACGCGTCGGCCGGGCCGCCGGGGGAAAGGAGCTCCACGCGCGTGGGCGAGGTGACGCTCACCCGCACCTCGTCGGTGTCGATCGGCTCGCCGCGCGAGTCGCGGACGGTGACCCTGAACACGTACGTCCCCGCGGGGAGCCGGCCGCCCCGCCCGCCGGGGCCGTCGATCACGTCGTCGTTCACCGTGAAGTCGGTGAGCGAGACGTCGCGCCCCCGCGAGACCAGGTCGCGCATGGTGATCTGGCGGACGGACTGGTTGAGGACGAAGGGGTTGGTGGTGCCGCGGAAGATCTCGGTGGCGGACTGTGTCTCGCGGCTCACCACCAGCTCCAGCGACACGGTCTGCCCCACCCGGTCGGCCACCAGGGTGATGCCGAGCAGGTCCGGCCGCGCGCCCGAGCCGCCGGGAACGAGGTCGGCCACGTAGAAGGTCTCGGGCGGCGCCAGGGGGCGCACGGTGAGCTGCACCTGGGCCGCGGCGGGCATCGCGGCCACGGCCGCGCAAACGGCCAGGAGCCCCGCCCGGAGAGCGGCGTTGCGAATGGATGGCATGGGAACGGTCGGAGAGAGACGGACGAAACTCGGCGGGCACTGCGCTGTCGGTGCACAGAATAGGGCCCGGCAACGAATCGAGCCAGCTTTTTGTTTCCCGCGGCCGGCGCGCGGCAAAGCTGCAACCGTGAGACGTGTCAGTCGGATGCGCGCTGTCACCGACGATCGTGGCGAACGATCACGCGAAGATCACGCGCCGGTCACGACGATCGGACGCCGCGGAGATGCCGTTCGGTTCCCGCGGATCACGGACCGCCGTCGACGCGTGGTGTGCGGATCGTGGAGAGGCGGCCCCCGGCGAGGCGAAGGCGATCTCGTTCGTCCCGATGCGTTCGTCCGGACGCGAGCTCAGCCGGCCGGAGGAGCGGGATCGCCGTCCGGGATGGCGCCGCGGAGCCGCTCGGCGATGCGCGCGGCGTCGGCTTCGCGGCCGCGGGGGACGGGGATGCGGATCACCTCGCCCGTGACGCGGCGCGTGCGGGAGCGCGGGTCGGCCGCGCCGCGCCTGATCTCGATCTCCAGCGCGTGGAGCGGCAGATCCTCGCGCAGGCGCACGGCCGAGAGCCAGCCGCCGTCGCCGCCGAGCTCCGTGGTGGCGCCGTCGATCTCCACCGCGCCGCCGCGGATGACGACCGTGGCGCCGTTCTTCGCCGCGCGCTTCCGGCCCGACGAGATCGCGGCGAGAGTCCCCAGGAGCATCGCCGCGGCGCCACCGAGCGCGCCGAGCGGCGCGTACGTCCATCCGCCGGCGAAGATCCAGGTGGCGAACAGCCCCGCCATCCCCCCGGCCACGGTGTTGTTCAGCAGGTCGCGCCGCTGCTCGCGCGCCTCCCCCTCGCGGTAGGCGCGCCACTCGTCCGGCGCGAGCGTCCACTGGCCGAGCACCTCGTCGCGACGCACGGGCGAACGCTTCGGGCGCGGCTTGGGAGGCGGCGCGGCGGCGGCAGGTGCGATCGCGGGGCGCTTCGCCTCGTCGCGCCGCAGCGCGCGCTCGGCGCCGACGGCCAGGCCGATGCCGAGCGCCATCACCACGCCGCCCATCGCCAGCGCGCCGATCGCCCGGCCGGTTTCCATCCCCCCGCCCGCCAGGCCGTTGAACCCCGCCAGCACCACCGCCACGCCCACGCCGAAGAGCGCGAGCGAGAGGAAGACGACGCCACCGGAGATGCGGCCCGGACGCACGCGTGGCCGCTCGCTCACGCGCCCGCCGGGAGCGCGCGTGCGCGAACGAACGAGACACGCGGCGCGGCGCGATCGGCCGTGCGACGCGGCTTCGGGATCGTCATCGGTGAATCGTCCGGTGGGGGGCGATCGGTGTTCGTCCGCGGCTGAGCCCGCGAATGGGTCGCGACGCGTCGATCGATGCCGGTTCGAGCCGGATCGACGGAGCAAGCGGGGTCAATCTAACCCGCGCGGCCGGATCCACCCAAACGCGAGCCGCCGCCCGTGCGGAACGGGCGGCGGCTCGCGAGCGGTGCGGCCGCGTTGGACGATGCGGATCAGTGGCCGTCGGAGGCGCCGCGGATCCCCTCGCCCTCGAGCCACCCTTCCATCGTGGAGCGGATCTCCCGCAGCCGCTCGGGGGTGCGCGCCTCGTAGCGGGCCACCAGCACGGGCTCGGTGTTCGACGCGCGGATCAGCCCCCACCCGTCGCCGAAGAGGACGCGGGCGCCGTCCACGTCCACCACCTCGTTGTCCTTGCGGAAGTGCTCCACCGCGCGGCCCACGATCTCGAACTTGGTCTCCTCGGTGGCCGGGTACCGCAGCTCGCTGGTGGAGACGAACCGGGGGAAGGTCGCCGTCCACTCGCTCAGCGGCCCCTGCCGGCGGGCGACGATGTCGATCAGCAGGCAGGCGCCGTAGAGCGCGTCGTCGTAGCCGTAGTAGTTGTCGCCGAACATGATGTGGCCCGAGAGCTCGCCGGCCAGGAGCGCGTGCTCCTCCTTCATCCGCTTCTTGATCAGCGAGTGGCCGGTGGCGTTCAGCACCGGCACGCCCCCGTGCGCCTCCAGGACCTCGGGGAGCGCCTGCGTGCACTTCACGTCGAACACCACCTTCTGCCCCGGGCCGCGCTTCTCCAGCAGGTCCAGCCCGTACAGGAGGAGGAGCGTGTCGCCGCGCACGATCTCGCCCTTGTCGTCGATCGCGCCGATGCGGTCGGCGTCGCCGTCGAAGGCCACGCCCAGGTCGGCCCCGGTCTCCTTCACCTTGGCGATGATGTCGACCAGGTTCTTGTCCACCACCGGGTCCGGATGGTGGTTGGGGAAGGTGCCGTCGCTCTCGCAGAAGATGGGGATCACCTCCACCTTCTCACCCAGCGCGCGGAGCAGGTCGACCGCCACGATGGAGCCGGTGCCGTTGCCGCAGTCGACCACCACCTTGATCGGGCGGGCGATCTGGAACTTGGCCGCCAGCTCGCGGACATACGTCTCCAGCACCGCGCGGTCCTCGGCGCGGCCACTGCCGGCCAGGTAGTCCTGCTGCTGGATGATTTGCAGCACCTGCTGGATCATGTCGCCGTAGATGGAGCCGCCGCGGATGGCCATCTTGAAGCCGTTGTACTGCGGCGGGTTGTGCGACCCGGTCACCTGCAGCCCGGCGTCGGTCCCCCAGTACGCCATGGCGAACGAGTGGGCGGGGGTCGGCACCGTTCCCACGTCGATCACCTGCGCGCCGGCGGCCAGCATCCCGCGCTTGACGGCGTCGGCCAGCTCGTTGCTGCTCAGACGGTTGTCGCGCCCCAGCGCCAGCACGGGGCTGTCCAGCTCCAGCGTGCGCCGCACCAGCGTGGTGAAGGCGCGGCCGATCTGCTCGGCCACGTCGGCGGTCACGTCGGTGCCCACCACGCCGCGGATGTCGTACTGCCGGAAGATGTGCGGATTTACCATCCCGATACTCTCGCTCGCTTCGCCTGGGAAAACGCGGGCGCCCGGCCGGTCAGGGAGCCGGGCGCCGCTCGAATCAGATCGACTGTCGCCCGATCAGCTGTTGGAGACCACGGCGATCGCCTCGATCTCCACCGCCACGTCACGCGGGAGCCGTGCCGCCTGCACGGTGGAGCGCGCGGGGGCGTGGTCGCCGAACCAGCGGCCGTACACCTCGTTCATCGCCGCGAAGTCGCCCATGTCGCGCAGGAACACGGTGGTCTTCACCACGGTGGAGAGGTCCGCGCCGGCGGCCTGCAGCACCGCCTGCACGTTCCGCATCACGCGCTCGGTCTGCGCGGCGATGTCGCCCTCCACCAGGTTTCCCGTGGCGGGATCGAGCGGGATCTGCCCCGCGGTGTAGACGAAGCCGTGCGCCACGATCCCCTGGCTGTAGGGGCCGATGGCGGCGGGCGCCTGGTCGGTCTGGACCTTCCGCAGATCTGCCATGAGAGACAACCTCGCAGTGGGTTGATGATGAACTCGGTTTCGTTCCTTCGTCCCGACGATCGACGGGTTCGACCGAACAGCCGGAGCGCCGGACACTGTCGCATGCCGCGGCGGGCCCCTTCCCCGGCCCTCCCGCCGTAAACGGCACGGGGGGAGGGTGACGCGACCGCGATTCTGTCGCGCTTCGACCCGCACCTCGTCGAGCCGGCGCTTCTCTCCCGCGAGAAGGGCTCCCCCTACGCCAGCATCGCGCGCAGCTCGCCGGGGGTGACCACGGCGACGCCGGGCTTGGCGACCTCGATGCCGGCGGCGAGGTTGGCCAGCACGGCGGCCTCGCGCATGGTGGCGCCGGCGGCGAGCGCGACCGCCACGAAGGCGGTGACGGTGTCGCCCGCGCCGCTCACGTCGTACACCTCGCGGGCGCGCGTGGGGATGCGGAAGGTCGGCCCATCGTCGGAGCGCAGCGCCATCCCGTCCTCGCCCAGCGTCAGCAGCAGGTGGCGGGCGCCCACGGTGGTGCGCGCATCTTCCAGCCACGCGTCGTCTTGCGGCCGCACGGCGGTGCCCAGCGCGGCGCCCAGCTCCAGCGCGTTCGGCTTGAACACCGTGGCGCCGCGGTACTCCAGGAAGTGCCGGAACTTGGGGTCCACCACGCTGGGGATCCCCGCGTGGGCCGCGGCGTCGAGCGCGGCGCGGATCACGGCGGGGACCAGCACGCCCTTGTTGTAGTCCTCCAGCACCAGCGCGTCGGCACCGGCGATCGCCGCGCGCACCGTGTCGCACAGCTCGCCGGCGCAGTCGTCCGGCAGGTCGCTCCCGTCCTCGCGGTCGTAGCGGACGACCTGCTGGTGGCGCGCCATCACCCGCGTCTTGGTGGTCGTCGGGCGGCCGGCGCGCTCCACCAGCCGCGCGTCCACGCCGCCGCCGGTGAGCCCGGCGTGGATGCGGGCGCCCGCGTCGTCACGCCCCACGATGCCGACCAGGCGGCACCCGGCGCCGATGGCGACCACGTTGGCGGCCACGTTCGCCGCGCCGCCCAGCGCGTGGCGCTCCTCGGTCACGTGCACCACGGGGACGGGCGCCTCGGGCGAGATGCGGGTCACGTTCCCCACCAGGTACACGTCGAGCATCACGTCGCCCACCACCGCCACGCGCAGGCCGCGGCTCCGCTCCAGGATCTCGTCCAGCCGCGCGCGTGAAAGCCCGTCCATCAACCCGTGTTTCGTGCCGGTTGCGCATGCCCCCGGCCCGGCCGGGAAAGTGGGCGCGGAATCTACCCGGCGCGCCCGGACGTGTAAAGAACGGCGCGGGCCCGTCCGTCTCGACATTCTGGTGCCCGTGCTCGCGCGCATCGTGAACAGGTGGACACGATCCAGGGAGAGCACGGGGGTCACGGTGGCCGCGACCGCACGCGATGCGACCGGCGAGGCGTGTGGTTTGCGGCAGCGTCCGGGTCCGGCGAACGGGCCGGGTCTTCACACGGACAGGGGGATGGGATGTCGGGAGAGGGATCGGGGGCGCCGCCACGCAAGCCGCTGGGGCGCACGGGGATGGAGATCACGCGCGTCGGCTTCGGCGCGTGGGCGATCGGGGGCGGTGGATGGGCGTTCGCCTGGGGGAACCAGGACGATGACGATTCGGTCCGCGCGATCCGCCACGCCGTGGAGCGCGGGGTGAACTGGATCGACACCGCGGCGGTGTACGGGCTGGGCCACTCGGAAGAGGTGGTGGCGCGCGCGGTGCGCGACATCCCCGCCGACGAGCGGCCGTACGTCTTCACCAAGTGCGGGCTGGTGTGGGACGAGGGTGACCCCTCCGCCGCGCCCCGGCGCGTGGGCGCGCCCGAGAGCATCCGCCGCGAGTGCGAGGCGTCGCTGCGGCGGCTGGGCGTGGAGGCGATCGACCTCTACCAGATGCACTGGCCCGCGGACGACGGGACGCCGCTGGAGGAGTACTGGGGCGCGCTGGCGCGGCTCAAGGAAGAGGGGAAGGCGCGGGCCATCGGCCTCTCCAACCACACGGTCGAGCAGCTCGAGGCGGCCGAGCGCGTGGCGCACGTCGACACGCTGCAGCCGCACTTCTCGGCGATCAGCCGCGAGAGCGCGCGCGAGCTGGCCTGGTGCGCGGAGCACGGGACGGGCACCATCGTCTACAGCCCGATGCAATCCGGCCTGCTCACCGGCGCCTTCACCGCCGAGCGCGCCGCCAGGCTGAGCGACGACGACTGGCGCTCGCGCTCGCCCGACTTCACCGGCGAGGGGCTGGAGCGCAATCTGGCCCTCGCCGCGGCGCTGCGCCCGGTCGCCGCGCGGCACGGCACCACGGTCGCCTCGGTGGCGGTGGCGTGGACGCTGGCGTGGCCCGGCTGCACCGCGGCGATCGTGGGGGCGCGCAGCCCCGGGCAGGTCGACGGCTGGATCCCCGCCGCCTCGCTCCGGCTGACGGACGCCGATCTCGACGAGATCGCGGAGGCCATCCGCCGCACCGGCGCGGGGAGCGGCCCCGAGCGGCCGTAGGCCGATCGATCGACGGGTCGATTCGCAGTCAGCAGGACGGCCCCGGCGGACGCATCCGCCGGGGCCGTGTCGTGCCCGCGACAACCGCGCGGCTGGCGACAGGGAGCGGCACGTCGTACGCACGGCGTCATCACGGGAGCGCGTCGCGGCCCGGCCCGCGTTTGCACCGGCGGGGGCGGACCGCTACCATCCGGCGCTTCCGCACCCACTGACTCCGGCCGGCGCCGCCCCGATGGCTGAACGACACGATCCGTACATCTCGCTCCGCAACCGCAACTTCCAGTGGTTCGTGGCGAGCCTGGTGGTGATGACGCTGGCCACCATGATCCAGGGCACCGTGGTCGGCTGGCAGATCTACGCGCTGACCAACGACCCGCTCTCGCTCGGCCTGGTGGGGCTGGCCGAGGCGCTGCCGTTCATCGGCGCGGCGCTGTACGCGGGGCACGTGGCGGACCTGTACGACCGCAAGAAGCTGGGGCTGGTCTCCATCGTGGTGCAGACGGTGTCGGCCGGGCTCCTGCTGGCGTTCACCATGCGCGCGGGGTACCTGAACTCCCACCGCATCTGGCCGATCTACGCGGTGGTGTTCCTGAGCGGGCTGGCGCGCAGCTTCATGCAGCCCGCCCGCACCGCGCTCGGCGCCGAGATCGTGCCGCGCGAGATCCTGGCGAACGCCATCGCCTGGCGCTCGAGCCTGTGGCAGTTCGGCGCGGTGGTGGGGCCCGCGCTGGGCGGGCTCCTCTACGGCTTCGGCTCGGCGCGCGCCGGCGCGGCGCCCAGCCACGGCGCCATCCTGGCCTACCAGGTGGAGGCGGCGCTCTGCATCGTCGGGCTGGTCCTCTTCGCGATGATCGCCTACACGCACACGCCGGTGAAGCGCGATTCCGTGCCGCTCAAGGAAAACCTGACGGTGGGGATCCGCTTCCTCTTCACCCAGCCGGAGCTGCTGGGCGCGCAGGTGCTGGACCTGTTCTCGGTGCTCTTCGGCGGCGCGCCGGCGCTCCTCCCCATCTTCGCCGACCGGCTGGGCGTGGGCGCCGAGGGGCTGGGCGTGCTCCGCGCCGCCCCGGCCGTGGGCGCGGTGCTGATGAGCGTGGTCCTCGCGCACCAGACGCTGCGGCGCGCGGGGCGGACGCTGTTCGCGTGCGTGGCGGTGTTCGGGCTCTGCTGGATCGTGTTCGCCGTCTCGCGCTCGTTCTGGCTGTCCCTGGCGATCCTGGCGCTGAGCGGGATGGTCGACAACGTGAGCGTGGTGATCCGCTCCACCCTGCTCACGGTGCGCACGCCCCCCGAGATGCTGGGGCGCGTGTCGGCCGTCAACCAGATCTTCATCGGCTCGTCCAACGAGATCGGCTCGTTCGAGAGCGGCGTGGCCGCCCGGCTGCTGGGCACCGTGAACTCCGTGATCTTCGGCGGGCTCGTCACCCTGGGCGTGGTCGGCGTCACCGCGGCGAAGACGCCCGCGCTGCGCAACCTGGACGAGCTCAGCTAGGCCTCTTCCGAACGCGTTGTCCCATATGTCCGGAGCGGAGCCGGGGAGTCTTGATAAAAACCCAAGCGACAGGTATAGTACATGCCGACCGTGCATCGAGAGGGGGGATTCAGGTTCTACATGTGGCCGAACGATCACCGCCCGCCCCACGTCCATGTCGAGTACGCGGGCGGTGACGCGGTGATCGAGCTCGCGAGCCTGGACTTTCGCGCGGTTCACGACCTGCGCCTCCCGGACCTCACCCGCGCCGTGTGCATCGTCCGGGACAACCGCGAAACGCTGCTGCAACACTGGAGAAAGATCCATGCGTGAACGCCTCCCCACCGAAGAAGAGATCCTGGCGCAGCTCCCCGCCGCGCATGCCGCGGCCGAGTTCGAGCCCAGGGCGCGGTCGGCGCGCTACGATCCCGCTACCGGGCGAATCGTGATCGAGCTCACCAACGGGTGCGAGTTCGCCTTCCCCGTCCATATGGGCCAGGGGCTGGGCAACGCCACCCCCCAGCAGCTCGCCGCTGTCGAGGTGGTGGCCAACGGGTCGGGGCTGGAGTGGGAAGAGATCGGCGCCGGGCTGTGGGTTCCCGGCCTGCTCTCGGGGCTGTTCGGGACCCGGGCGTGGATGCGCGAGCTCGGCCGGGCCGGCGGTCAGGTCCGCAGCGCGGCGAAGGCCCAGGCTTCGCGCGAGAACGGCAAGAAGGGCGGGCGGCCACGAAAGGTGCGCCCGGAGCCGGACCCGCCCGTACCCGAGAAGCGAGCGTCGGGGAGCAAGCGGCGCGTGGCCTGACCGGCGCCGACGGGCGTGGATCGCGTCCGGCGTGGCGCTTGCGGCGTCGCGCCGGTTCGCGCTGGGAGGGTGGAGACCGAACCGGGGGAGATGATGGAGACGAGGCGGATCGGGACGCTCGAGGTGTCGGTGGTCGGGCTGGGGTGCAACAACTTCGGCGGGCGGCTGGATGCGGGGGAGACGGCGCGCGTGGTCGACGCGGCGCTGGACGCGGGGATCAACTTTCTCGACACGGCCGACATCTACGGGAAGACGCTGAGCGAGACGTACCTGGCGGGCGCGCTGAAGGGGCGGCGCGACCGCGTGGTGCTGGCCACCAAGTTCGGGATGAAGGTGGACGAGGAGCGCCACGGCGCCCGCCCCGAGTACGTCCGCCAGGCGTGCGACGACAGCCTGCGGCGGCTGGGGACGGACTACATCGACCTGTACCAGCTGCACACGCCCGATGCGTCGGTGCCGGTCGCGGAGACGCTCGGCGCGCTGGACGAGCTGGTGAAGGCGGGGAAGGTGCGCGAGATCGGCTGCTCCAACTTCACCCCCACGCAGCTGCGCGAGGCGGAAGAGGCGGTGCGGCCGGGGGGCGCGCGTTTCGTGAGCGTGCAGAACGAGTACAGCATGATCCACCGCGAGCCCGAGACCGGCGTGCTCGGCGCGTGCGAGCGGCTGGGGATCGCCTTCATCCCGTACTTCCCGCTCGCCAGCGGGCTGCTCACCGGCAAGTACCGCCGCGGCCAGCCGGTGCCGGAGGGAACGCGCCTGGCGGAGGATCGCTTCGCCGGGAACCGGTCGGCCGAGAACCTGGAGCTGGTGGAGCGGCTGATCGCCTTCAGCGAGGCGCGCGGGCACACGCTGCTGGAGCTGGCGTTCAGCTGGCTTCTCACCCGCCCCACCGTGGCGTCGGTGATCGCCGGCGCCACCCGGCCCGAGCAGGTGCGTGGCAACGCCGCCGCCGCCGGCTGGGCGCTCACGGCCGGCGATCTCGCCGAGCTGGACGGCATCCTGCCGAAGCCGTGATCCCGGCAGACGCAGATCCACAGGTGGAGCCGGGGGCGCATCGCCGCGTCTGCGGCTCTTCACCGCCGTCCCACGGGGCCGCCGGGGCGCGCCCATGCTCATCGCCGCACGATCACGGCGGCGGGGCGGCGCTTGGTCCCACGCGCGTTGCCGCCGCACGCGGGCGCGCGTAGGTTGCGCGGCCTCACGCGCGCCGGCAGCACCCACCGGACGGCGGCACGCCCGCGGGACACATCCATCCTCTCGAACACACCGATGAACCGTCTCCTGAGATCACGGCCGGGCCTGCTGCTGGCGGCGTCGCTGGCGGTGCTGCCGCAGCTGGCCGGCGCGCAGCAGAAGCAGCGCTTCGCCAGCCTGGACGAGGCGCTGCAGTCGCAGGGCATCCTCTCCGGCCGCTCCGGGCCGCGCAGCGTGAACTGGATCGAGAACGGCGCGCGCTTCTCGTTCATCGACACCGACGCGCAGCAGAAGCCGGTGATCAAGGCGTACGACCCGGCCACCGGCGCCGAGTCCGTCCTCTTCACCACCGCGGGGGTCACCTTCCCGGGCTCGGCCACGCCCTTCGAGTACGAGAGCTTCCAGTGGACGCGCGACTCGCGGCGGCTGGTCTTCCAGTCCAACTACCGCCCCATCTACCGCCGCTCGGGGATCGCCGACTACTACATCTACACCCTCGCCGACCGCTCGATGGTGCTGGCCACGCGTGACGCGCGCACCGCCGAGCTCGCCCCCGACGGGCGGCTGCTGGGCTTCGAGCGCGGCGGCAACATGTTCGTGAAGGACCTGGCGACCAACACCGAGAAGCAGCTGACGAACGACGCCACCGAGCACGTCTACAACGGCCACTTCGACTGGGTGTACGAGGAGGAGTTCGGCTTCGCGCAGGCGTGGAAGTGGTCGCCCGACGCGCGCCACATCGCCTTCTGGCAGCTGGACGAGACCAGGGAGCCGCTCACCCAGCTCAGCGACCTCTCCGGCTGGCACGCGCAGTACGACAGCATCCGCTATCCGCTGGTGGGCGACACCAACCCCACCGCCCGCATCGGCGTGGTGGACGTGGCGAGCGGGCGGAAGATCTGGCTCGATCCCGGGCTGGCCGGCGAGGTGTACATCCCCCGGATCTACTGGACCAGCCGTGCCGACACGCTGGCGGTGATGACGCTGAACCGCGCGCAGACGGAGATGAACCTCATCTTCTTCGACGTGAACACGGGCGGGAAGCGGCTGGTGATGACGGAGAAGCGCGACGCGTGGATCGACGTGTACGACTTCTACGCCGGCATCGAAGACATGATGACCTTCCCCGAGGGGCGGAACGAGTTCTTCTGGATCTCGGACCGCGACGGGTACCAGCACGTGTACCGGTACGACTACTCGGGGCGGCTGATCAACCAGGTCACGCGCGGGCCGTGGACGGTGACGCGCGTGGAAGGGTTCGACGTGCCGCGGCAGACGATCTACTACTCGTCGACCGAGGTCTCGCCGCTGGAGCGCCACCTGTACGCGGTGAAGTTCGACGGCACCGGCAAGCGCCGCATCAGCACCACGCCGGGGAACCACCGCTTCGACATGGCGCCGAACGGGCAGTACTTCATCGACCGCTACTCGTCGGTCCGGCAGCCGCGGCAGGTGGAGCTGTGGAGCCCGGAGCGCGGCAAGCTGCGCACGATGGAGGCGAACGCGGCCACCACCCAGTGGCTGGCCACGCACGAGCACTCGCCCGCCGAGCCCTTCTCGTTCACCACCAGCGACGGCACGCGCATCGACGCGTCGATGATCAAGCCGGTGCCGTTCGACCCGTCGAAGAAGTACCCCGTGGTCTTCGACATCTACGGCGGGCCGGGGAGCCAGCAGGTGTACAACGAGTTCACCACCGGCGGGTGGGACCAGTGGCTGGCGCAGCAGGGGTACATCGTGATCGGCGTGAACAACCGCGCCACGGCCAACTACGGCAGCGCCTTCCAGAAGGTAGTCTACAAGCGCCTGGGCCAGTACGAGGCGCGCGACATGGCCGAGACGGCGCGGCACCTGGCCACGCTCCCGTACGTGGACACCCGGCGTGTGGCGATCATGGGCACCAGCTACGGCGGCTACGCCACGCTGATGACCATGGAGCTCTACCCCGAGCTCTTCCCCGTGGGGATCGCCAACAGCGCGGTGGCCGACTGGCGCTTCTACGACACCATCTACACCGAGCGCTACATGGGGCTGCTGGGCGACAACCTGGCGGGCTACCAGGCCAGCAGCCCGCTGGAGAACGCGCAGAAGCTGCGCGGCCAGCTGCTGCTGATCCACTCGCTGATGGACGACAACGTCCACCCGCAGAACACCATGCAGCTGCTCACCAGGCTCACCTCGCTGGGCAAGGACGTGGACTTCCGGCTGTACCCGCCGGGCCGCCACGGCGCCGCGTACGACTGGCAGAGCTACCGCCTGATCTCGCAGGTGAGCGACCGCTTCCTGGCCGAGCACCTCAAGGCCGCGCAGCCCCCCGTGGTCGCCGCGCGCTGAGCCCCGCACCGGCGGATCGACACGCGGCGGGCACCCGGCATCGGCCGGGTGCCCGCTTCGTTCTCGTTTCGGGAGATGCACATCCTCCCGATTCCACCCCAACCCGTGCGCGGACGAGCATCGCCGTCGCGGGAGAGGATGATACACATCCGCAGCCCGGTAGCACGCGACGTGCGGTGCGTCGCGGCTCGGTTTTCGGCACGATGAATCTTCCAGACGGGGGCGTTTCGGGATGATGAAGATCAACGGGGCGGCGCTTCCGGCGCTGGTGCTGGCGAGCCTGCTGGCCACGGCCGCGTGCGGCGGCGGCGAGGACAAGGACGGCGATGCCACGCGCGGCGCCGGGACCAGCAACAACTCGCCCAATGGCAACCCGGGTGATGCGGTGATCGGCAACAGCGGCACCGTGCTGACCTCGGACGACAGCATGACCAGGGCCGACGTGGGGCCGACCAGCACGGCGAACCCGAACGGCCCCTCGGCCGTGGCGCCCACGGTGCCGCCGGCGACCGGGGGCACCACCACCGGCCCCGCGAACCCCAACACCACGCCGGCCGCCACCACCAACGGCGCGGTCGGCGGCCCCGGCAGCGTGGGCGGCGCGGGATCGTCGTCGCCCACGCCCCCGGCGCCGGGTACCAACAGCGGCCGCGCGGGCGCCACGACCACCAACCCGAGCGGCACGCCCTGAGCGGACGGCCCCACGAAGAGCCGCGGCGGCGCATCCCCCCGCGGGTGCGCCGCTTTCGCGTTGATGACACCTGGCTCCGTGCTCCTCCGCGCTTCCGTGTCGACCTGTTGCCGTTCATCCACGAAAAGACCGTGGCTGGTTTGGCATCGCAGAAGAAGCAAACACGGCGCAATTCAACCGTTGCTCCGTTCCCTCCGTTGCTCGCGCGAAGCGCCACCTGTTGAGACGACCTGGGACACACAGAAGCGGAGGAAACGCATCGATACGCGGTGGCACCGGTCACGGGTGCAAACGTGGATCGGTTCGCGTCATCGCCCCCCCGGCTACCCGAAAACGAAGCGGCGCATCGGAGAAGAAGTCCGATGCGCCGCTTCGTTCGTCGGTACCTGCCCGATGTCAGCGATCCACGTCCGGCGGCTCCACCTCGCGCACCTGCTCGGCGGCGCGGCGTGTCTGCTCGCGCAGGTCGGCGGCGTCGCCGGCCAGCCCGCGCACCTCGCCGGTGCGCGCGCTCGCCTCCTGCCGGATCCGTTCGATGCGCTCGCGGTTCTCCTCCAGCTGCGCGGCGGTGGCGCTCAGCACCTCGGCGGCGTCGGCGCTGCGGGCGGCCAGGTCCTGCTGCCGGTTGAACGTCCGCACGTCGTCCCGCGCGCGGATGTGGTCGGCGGCGGCGATGTCGGGGTGCGGATGGTCGGCCGCGCCCGCGGCGGCGGGCCGCTCCACCTCGGCATCGTGCGCCGCGTCGGCGGCGATGCGGCGGTCGTCCTCCGCCATCTCCCTCAGCTCCCGCTGGTCCGGTCGGTTCTGCTCGGCCATGCTGCGCTCCCGCGGTTGGGTCGTGTCTCTCCGGCGCGATTCCGCCCCTCACCGGGTGCAAGACGTTCGCCACCTCGCCGCATCATCCGCGGCGCCGAGCCGATGCGTCACGCACGGAGCGGCCGGAGCGCGCCGGCCCACCGCGCCAGCTCGTCGAGCATCCCGCGCGCGGCGGTCACCTGCACCTCGCCGGGATCGAACGTCCCCGTCTCGCCATCCATATGCTGCGGAAAGAAGGGGATCGCCACCGTTTCGGGGATCGCCATCATCCGCAACGCGGTGACGATCTGCTTGGTCATCTGCACCCCGCGCAACCCGCCCGACGCGCCGCCGTAGCTGACGAACGCCACCGCCTTGTACGCCCACTCGCGCACCAGGAAATCGAACGCGTTGATCAGCGAGGGCGGCGTGCTGAAGTTGTACTCCGGCGTCACGATCACGAACGCGTCGGCGCGCGAGACGATCTCGCTCCAGCGCTTCGTATGCTCGTGCTCGTAGTCCCCCAGCCGGGGATGCCGCGGCTCGTCGAAGAGCGGGAGGCCGACGTCCGCGAGGTCCACCACTTCCACGTCGAAGGTGCCGTGCGCGCGCGCCTGCCCCACGAACCACTCCGCGATCGCCGGTCCCTGCCGCCCCGGCCGCGTGCTGGCGATGATCACCTGGAGATGCACCGTTCCATCCTCCCGTTGTGGTGTTGGGCCCCCGCCCCCCAGCGGACGGTGATGCGGCGTGACACCGTGACGCCGCGTGCCTATGTTACTATCCGTAACCGGAAGGAAAGCTACACGCGTCCGGCTTTTCGGGAAGACGGAATGCGAATGTGCCTCGGGAACATGGAGGGAACCGTGGCGGGAACGACGGCGGCGGTGGATGCGGAGCGGGCGGGCGACACCTGCGTGGAGTGCGAGCGGATCCAGGAGATGTGCCGCGGATCCGAGATCCTGCGCCGCGTGGGCGACAAGTGGTCGATCTACGTGATCCACGTGCTCGGCGCATGGGGCACGCTCCGCTTCGTGGAGCTGATGCGCCGCATCGACGGCATCAGCCAGCGGATGCTGACGGTGACGCTGCGCGGGCTGGAGCGCGACGGGCTGGTGCGGCGCACCATCTACCCCGTGGTTCCGCCGCGCGTGGAGTACACGCTGACACCGCTGGGGAACACGCTCCGCGGCGTGGTGCGCGAGCTGGTGAGCTGGTCGGTGGCGCACCTCCCTGAGATCGAGGCATCCCGCGCCCGCTACGACGAGCAGGCGGCCGGAACGCTGGAGTCCGCGGCCGCCGGCTGAGCTCCGCCGGGGCGGCCGGAGCTACCAGTCGCGCACGGCGTTGCGCTCGCCGCGGTTGTGGCTGAGCGCCTCGCGCTGGGCGTTCTTCTCGGCATCGCTGGCACCGGTCAGGATGCGCTCGGCCTGCTGCTGCGTCAGCTCCGGCGCGGGGGCGGGGTTCGGCGCCGGCGCCGGGTTGGGCGCGGGATTCCGGGGCGCGTCACCGCCACCCCCGCCACCTCCCCCCTGGTCCTGCTCGTTCCCCCCGCCCCCGCCACCCGCCGGCGGGCGCAGCAGCCGCAGCGCAAGCTCCAGGTTCCACTTGGCGTCGGCATCGCCCGGGCGCAGCAGGAGCGCGTCCTTGTAGCGGGCGATGGCGCGCGTCAGCCGCTCCCGCCGCGCCTCGTCCTCCGTGACCTTGCGCAGGAACACGGGCTCCAGCTCCGCGTTGCCCGCGTTGTAGAGCGCGCGCTGGCGCAGCGCGGGCGGTGTCTCGGCGGCGGCGGCGGCTTCCAGGTGCGGGCGCGCCTCGTCCCACTCCCGCAGCCGAAGGAGCGCGGTGCCCAGGTTGTAGCGCAGCGCCACGGTGGTGTCGCCCCTGGCCTGGCGCCCCGCGTAGCTCTCGGCCGCGCGGCGGAACCGGCCGGCGCGGTAGAGGGCGTTCCCCTCGGCCATCCCGCCGCCCAGCAGCGGGAGCGCGGCGAGCACCAGCAGCATCCGCCTCACGCGGCCACCTTCGTCTTGCGCCGGGGCCGCCGCTCGCGCGGTGGCTGGCCACGCCGCGAGCGCACCAGGTGCTCGGGGAGGAGCCCGTCGGCCGCGAGGAGAAAGAGCGCCATCGCGGCGAACCAGGCGTAACGGTTGCCGGGGATGGTGCGCCCGCCGCTCGCCGTCCGCGCCGGGGCGGAGCGCGCGGCGGCGGCCACGGTCGCGGCGGCGTTGGGCGTGGCGGCGTTCACGTACACGCCGCCGGTGCGCTCCGCCACGGCGCGCAGCAGCGGCTCGCCGAGCTTCGACTGCGCGATCACGCCGGTGGGCTCGCGCTTCCACCCCACCTGCCGCCCGGTGGCGGGATCGACGTCCGGGATCTGCCCGCCCCCCGCCGTGCCGACGCCGATGGTGCTCACCGGCACGCCGTAGCGCCGGGCGACGCCGGCCGCGCGGAGCACGTCCTCGCGCTCCTCCAGCGCGTCGCCGTCGCTGATCACCACCAGCGAGCCGGCGGGCGGCTTGTCGCGGTCCACCATCAGCAGCCCGATCGACTGCTCCACCGCGTCGGAGAGCATGGTGCCGCCCTGCGTGACCATGTCGGGCGAAAGGTTGTCGATGTACAGCTCCAGCGCGCCGAAGTCGGCCGTGAGCGGCGCCACCGCGTAGCCGCGCCCGGCGAAGATCGCCATCCCCACGCGGCTCCCGTCCAGCTGCTTCAGCAGCTCGCGCGCGGCGCGCTTCTCCCACGCCAGCCGGTCCGGCGCCACGTCCTTCACGCGCATGGAGCCGGATGCGTCCAGCACCAGGATCACGTCGGCGGCGCCGTGTTCGACCGTGGCCTGCTTCTCCACCCCCCACAGCGGCCCGGTGAGGGCGATCCCCAGCATCAGCGCCGCGGTGGTGACCAGGAAGATGCGGCGGTTGGGCGCGGCGGTGAGGTCCGCCGGTGTGAGGCGGCGAACGAGGCCGGCCTCGCCCAGCGCCTCGGCGGCCTGCCGCCGGCGGCGCGCGTACAGCAGCATCGCCAGGCCCACGATGAGCGGCAGCAGCGGGACCAGGTGCAGCAGCTCGGGATGCGCCAGGTTGTTCATCGGCAGCTCCGAGCGGGTGTTGGGTCGCGTCCGTATACGACGCGACGAATGCGAGTGAGCTCGCGGTTACAACGGCACGAACTCCGCCTGCGCGGAGTGCATGCCGCCCGCACGGTGCATCGCACGCGGAGTCGCGGCCGCACGGCGCCCGTGGACAGCGCGCCGGCCCCGTCGCGTGTCATCCTGAGCGCGACCATGCCCAACCCGCGGCGGCGGCGATGTCCGCAGCGCGAAGGATCCATCGCCGACGGAGCGCTCCGGCCGGTGTAGCGCGTCGACCGGCGGCAGATCCTTCGGCCTGCGTCCATCGTGCGAGCCGCAACGATGTCGTGGCCGGCCTCAGGATGACACGTAAGCGCTTGTGCGTCGGTACGATCGCCGAGAGAGGACCTCCCCCACGCCCGGCTCATCGTCATCGTCCTCATGGAACGCGGCCCCAGCGGGTGGCGCGGAAGCACCATTCGGCGATCAGCAGCACGGCGGCGGCGAGGAGGAAGGGGAGGTAGCGCTCGGTGAACTGCACGTAGCGGCGCACCTTCACCTTGGTCTTCACCAGCCGGTCGATCTCGGCGTAGACGCGTTCGAGCGCGCGCTGGTCGGTGGCGCGGTAGTAGCGGCCGCCGGTGGTGCGGGCGATCTCGGTGAGCAGCGGCTCGTCGATGCTCACGGGCATCAGGGCGTAGCGCAGCGTGCCGTTCGCGGTGATCGCCACGGGGATGCGCGCCCGCGTCCGCGAGCCCACGCCCACGGTGAACACGCGGATGCCGAACGCCGCCGCCGCCTTGGCCGCCGCGCGCGGATCCACGCTCCCGCGGTTGTTCTCGCCGTCGCTCATCAGGATGATCACGCGGCTCTGCGCCCCGGACTGCTTCAGCCGGTTCGCCGCCGTGGCCAGCCCCAGGCCGATCGCCGTTCCATCCTCCAGCATCCCCACCTGCACGTTCCCCAGCGCCTGCGCCAGGATCGCATGGTCACCCGTGGCCGGCACCTGCGTGAGCGCCTGCGCCGCGAACGCCACCAGGCCGATGCGGTCGTGCTCGCGCGCGTCGATGAACCGCGCCACGGTCGATTTCGCGGCGCCCAGCCGGTTGGGCGCGAAATCCTCGGCCAGCATCGAGCTCGACACGTCCATCGCGATCATGATGTCGATCCCCTCCGACGTCTCTTCCACCACGCGCGCGCCGGTGCGCGGGCCGGCGATCGCCAGGATCAGCGAGACCAGCGTGGCCGTGCGCAGCACCTCGGGGAGCACGCCCAGCATCGCCGCGCCGCGCGTCCCCAGCCGCGCCACGGTGGATGCGCGGGAGAAGACGATCCCCGCGTCGCGCGCGCGCCGAACGCGCCACCACCACACCGGCACCAGCGCAAGCAGAAGCAGCGCCCACGGATGCGCGAACTGCAGGCTCATGGCGCCACCCCCGCGGCCATCGGCGCGTCCGCCGGCCGGGCAGCCGCGTCACGCTCGGCCGCGTACGCCTCCACCCACTCGCGGGCGAGATCGAGATCGCGGCGCGCGTCGTCGGGCGCGCGGCCGTGGCGGGCGAACTTGGCCAGGTCGCTCACCCGCAGCAGGTGCTCCAGGCCATCCACGCGCGCCTCCGGCCGCCCTGCCGCCCGCATCCCCGCGATCACCTCGCTGGTCGTGAGATCTTCCCCCAACGCGGGTTCGATCACGGCGATGTAGCCGCGCAACGCATCGGCGATCAGTGAGTAGTACGCCTTCCAGCTCCCCGCCTCGATGAAGCCGCTCGTCCGCGCGCGCTCCAGCAGCGCCAGCGCCCGCTCGCGCGCCGTCGCGGGATCGCGCCGCGCGCGCCGCCGGCGGATGGCGCGCACGATCCACCACGCGATCAGCGCCAGGAGAAGGAGCGCGAGCACGATCAGCGCGACCAGCAGCGCCATCCGCGCTGGATCGACCGACGAGCCCCAGACGTCGTGCGGGGGACGGACGCGCCACTGCGCCGAATCCGCCGGCAGCACCGCGCGGACGGTGGGGAACGCCAGCATCACCGGGAGCGCGACCACCCGGCGGTCCGGCCCCGTCAGCCGCAGCGTGGCCGCGAGCGAATCGGGCAGCCCCGGCTGCCACGCCACCATGTTGGCCGCGAGCACCCAGCGCGAACGCGCGCTGTCCCGCGGCGTGGCGCTGATGGCGCCCAGCACGCGCCAGCGGTCCGCCGAGTCCTTCGCGATCTCCAGCGCGACCCGCGTTCCCTCCGGCACCGTCACGGCCACGCCCGTGGCGAAGCGATCGCCCACGGTGACGGTGTCCGGCTCCACGCGCTTCTGCACGCTGAACCCCGGCGGCGGCGTGGGCACCGCCGCGCGCGCCGAGTCTCGCGTGGGGGAAGACGCCTGCGTGGCCGGACGGGCGGCCGGGCGCCGCCGCGTCGCGCGTGGCCGGACGGGCGCGGTGGCGCGCGGCTCCGCGGCGCGCGGGCGTACCACGCCGGTCCGCGGCGCGGGCGTGCTGTCCTGCGCGCGCGCCGGCGCGGCCGCGAGCGTGGCGAGTAGCGCGAGGAGGAGAGCCGCGGCGCGCGTCATCGGCGAAGGCGGCGCTCGCGGCGGCGGAAGAAGGAGAGGATCGCGGTGGAGGACGGCTCGTCGGTGCGCAGCTCGATGGCGTCGAGCCCCAGGCGGCGGAAGGCGCGGCGGAGCGCGGTCCGCTCCTGCTCCACGGCCGCCGCGAAGGCGCGCCGCTGCCGCTCGTTGCCGGTGTTGAAGACCACCAGCGCGCCGGTCTCCGGGTCCACCAGCTGGATCAGCCCCGCCTCGGGCACCTCCATCTCCGCCGCGTCGGTCAGCACCACGGGCACCACGTCGTGGCCGAAGGCGAGCAGCGTCATCGCGCGCTCCAGCTCCGGCGTGAGCGGCGCCTGGAAGTCGCTCACGAGAAAGACGATGCTGCGCGAGCGCAGCAGGCGCGTGGCGTACTCCACGGCGCCGCGCAGGTCCGTTCCCGTTCCCGCCGGCTCGAAGCTCAGCAGGTCGCGCACGATGCGCAGCGCGTGGCGCCGCCCTTTCCGCGGCGGCACGAACAGCTCGATCGTGTCGGTGAAGACGAGGAGGGCCACGCGGTCGTTGTTGCGTACCGCGCTCATCGCGAGCGACGCCGCCACCTCCGCCACCATCTCGCTCTTGAAGCGCCCGCGCGTGCCGAACCGCTCCGAGCCGGAGAGGTCCACCATCAGCAGCACGCTCAGCTCGCGTTCTTCCACGTACTTCTTCACGAACACGCCGCCGGTGCGCGCGCTCACGTTCCAGTCGATGGTGCGTACGTCGTCGCCCGGCAGGTACTCGCGAACCTCCACGAACTCGATTCCCTGCCCCTTGAACACGCTGTGGTACTCGCCGCTGAAGCGGGATGATACGAGCCCCCGCGTGCGCAGCTCGATCCGCCGCACCTGCCGCAGCACCTCCGGCAGCGCGGGCGCCGTGCTGGCGTGCGCCGGCAGCGCGGCCATGCGCGAGCGCCCCCCGCGCGCGAAGATCCGCCGGAGCCACCCGAACCGGCGGCGCGGCCGCGCTCCCGTGGTAGACGGATCGCTCATCGGCCCGCGACTCGGCGGGCCCTGGCGCTCGCGGGCCGGCGTTCCGCCGCACCCGTCTGGCCTCTCCCCGGCAAAACCAAGCGCGCCAACGACGCCGATGCCGGTGCCGCGCCACGAAACCGCGGACACGACCGCGCCCGTAGTCCGCGCAGGGGGACTTCGTGTGGTCGTTGCCGCCAATTCATTCGCCCCACTCCGGCGCTGGCGATGCCGAGATCCCTCACGGCACGCGCACCGTCTCGAAGATCCGCCGCACGATGGTGTCGCTGGTGATCTCCTCGGCCTCGGCCTCGTAGGTGATCAGGATGCGGTGGCGCAGCACGTCGGGGCCGATCGCCTTCACGTCCTCGGGCGTAACGTAGGCGCGGCCGCGCAGGAAGGCGTGGGCGCGCGCGCACGCCGCCAGCGCGATGGTGGCGCGCGGCGACGCACCGATCTCCACCAGCGGCACCAGGTCGGCCGCGCCGAACGCCTTGGGATCGCGCGTGGCGCCAACCAGGTCCAGGATGTACTCCTCGATCTTGTCGTCCAGGTACAGGTTGGCGATCTGCTCGCGCGCGGCCAGGATCTCGTCCGGGTGCGCCATGCGGTGGATGGGGATGGTCGCGCCCCCGCTCATCCGCTTCAGGATCTCCTTCTCCTCGGCCCGCGTGGGGTAGCCGACGCGCACCTTCAGCATGAAGCGGTCGACCTGCGCCTCGGGGAGCGGATACGTGCCTACCTGCTCGATCGGGTTCTGCGTGGCCAGCACCAGGAAGGGCTGCGGGAGCGGATACGTCTCGCCGCCGATGGTCACCTGGCGCTCCTGCATGGCCTCCAGCAGCGCGGCCTGCACCTTGGCCGGCGCGCGGTTCACCTCGTCGGCCAGCACGATGTGCGCGAAGATCGGCCCGCGGTGCGGCACGAACTCGCCCGTGCGGTTGTTGTAGATGGTGGTGCCCACCACGTCCGCCGGCAGCAGGTCGGGCGTGAACTGGATGCGCTGGAACGAGGCGTCGATCGTTTCGGCCAGCGTGCGCACGGCCAGCGTCTTGGCTAGCCCGGGAAGGCCCTCCATCAGCACGTGCCCGCCGGTGAGCATCCCGATCAGCAGGCGCTCGATCATGTATTCCTGCCCCACCACCCGCCGGTGCACCTCGGCGCTGATGCGGGCCAGGAAATCCGCCCGCGGCAGCTCCGCCGGCGCGTAGGGTGAACCAGCCGTCATCGTGATCCCGTCGCTGCGATCGAATCAACCCGCACGAACCAACCCGCCCGGCACGAGGAAAGATCGTGCCGGGCGCGCGTTGTAGGCAAACCGCGGGTGGATGTTCCCGCGTCCCGCGTCACCCACCGGGGCTGGTGATGCGGGTGAGAGGACGCCAGGGATGCGATTCTTCGTGCGGTTTCGTGATGAGCATCCGATGCACGCACCCAGCGCCTGGATGACCGGGCATCACAGGCCGAAGCTGGCGATCAGCGCCGCGTCGATGCGGTCCAGCGTGCCGTCATCGACCGAGACGTCGGTGAACCCGGCGATCTGGCCGGGACGGAACGGGCGGCGATCCTCGGACCCGGTGAACGACCCGGGAACCGCCACGATCGCGGCGGTCATCGGCCCCGGAAGCCGCGCCACCCACCCCGCGTCGGTTTCCACCTCCCCGTCATTGCGGCTCCACCTCGCCGGAATCGTACAGCGGGATCAGCTGCTGGTAGCGGCGGACTCGCGCGTACGCATCGTCCGTGACCAGCACCGCGAACCGGGCACCATCCAGACTCCGCTCCGTCGCCGCCGTCAGCCGGACGACGCGCCCCCGCCCGGGCTCGTGCGGCGACGTTCGGCGCCCCGCGCCGGTGCCGATCCCCAACGCCGCGGAACGCCGACCGGATGCGCTCGTCCGCGCCGGCCGTCCTCCCGATCATCCCGCCGGTCTCGCCATCCACCAGCGTCCGCAAGCGCGCGGGATAGAAGCGCGTGCGCTCGAGGCGGCCGGTGCTCGCGCGTGTCCATGCGAGCGGGAGCACCGTCGCATGGAGTGCGCTCTCTGTCGTTTGAGTGCTGCCATAAGCAAACGCCCAGCTCGGGGTGTCCGTGCTGGGCGTGTGCAAGAGCAGCCAGGGCCGCTCCATCTTCAGGTCCGCGTCCGGCCGCGCTTCGAGCGGCAGGCGGTGGACGTCTCCGATCTGGCTCATGCGTGCGGGGGCGCACTCCTCCGGCGCCGCGGCGCCCGGGCGGCGAGGTCACGGTTCACGGCGAGCATGTACTCGTCGTGGTCGGCGGGAAAGTGGTCGTCCGGGAGCGCCGGGAGCGGGATGATGCCACCCTCCAGCAGCTCCGGCCGCATCTGTCTCAGGTCCACCTTCATCCCCGGGTTCTCACGGTTTTCATACTGCCGAAGGTAGAACTCACGAATCAGCGGAAGCGGGATCTCCCGGCGGCTCCTGCTGTTCGCGGGCCGGTCGCCCCAGGTTGCCTGCCACGGCTGCTCGCCATGCGTCAGCGCCTCGAGGAAGGTGGCCGAGTGCTCGCCATAGACGGCGAGAACATCCTCCAGCACCGTCCGCTCCTCGGGAGTGAACCGCGGCTTCTGGCGAACCGCGGGCAAGCCGTCGAACCCGAACCCTTTGAACTCCTGGTAGACCTGGTTCACGACCGGCCCATGCGCCCACGCCTCGACCGGCTCGGCGAAGAGCGGCCGGCCGAGCAGAGCCACCGCCCACGCCTGCGCGTAGTAGACCAGCTTCTGGAGCTTCAGGTTCGTGATCGAGTCGCCAGCCTTGCGGTCGACTTCGTTCAGGAACCACGCTGCAACGTCGAGGGCGCTGTGCATGCTCACCACGAGGCCAGGGAATACCGAAACATAGCCGAAACCGCTCCCCCTGTCGAGTGGGTATGAGTGGGCCCGTCCGCAGACCCAGCCCTCTTCGCGGTGGTGAGATGAACGAAGCCCCGCATCATTCACCGATGCAGGGCTGTTCCCACGCCCGCGGAGGCGGGAGCCTACGCCGACTGCTGCGCGGGCTCGGGCTGCTTGCCCTCGCTCGCCTTGAGGGCGGCGTCGCGGATGGCGGGGTTGCGGTCGCGCATCAGGCGGTGGAGCACGGGGCGCGCTGCGTCGCCCCCGATGTCGCCGAGGGCGCGGATGGCCTCCAGGCGGATGGGGAGCGGCGTGCGCGAGAAGAGGCTGCCGCCGTTGGCGCGCTCGGCCAGCGCCGCCACCGCGCGCGGATCGCCGATCCGCCCCAGCGCGCGGATCGTCTCCACCGCCGTCTCCTGGTCGGTCTCCTCGCCCAGGCGCTTCAGCAGCGGCGCAACGGCGGTGCCGGCCTTGGTCAGCCCCAGCCCCAGCGCCGCCGCCGCGCGCAGCGACGGCTCCGTGTCGCCCAGCCCCACCAGCAGCTGCTGCACCGCCTCTTCGCCGCCGAACTTGCTGAGCGCGATGATGGTCTCGCGCCGCACGCGCACGTCGCCGTGCTTGATGGTGCGCGCGAAGTGATCCACCGCGTCGGCGCTGCGGATCTCGCCCAGGATGCCGACCATGTTGCGCACCACGAACCAGCGCTCGTCGCCGATCATGTCCTCGAGCAGCGGCACGCCCACGCGGTCCAGCTCGACCAGCGCGTCGCGGTAGGCGCGCCGCGCCGAGAGGTCGCTGGCACCCACCAGGTTGCGCACCAGCGGCGTCACCACCTCGGCGCCCAGCGCCAGGAGCGTTCCGCGCAGGCTGGTACGGTCCTCCTCGGTCTTGCTGCGCCCCAGCCGCTCCACCAGCTCCTCCACGATGTAGCGGTTGGCGATGCGCGTCATCGCCATCATGATGCTGCCGCGCGTGGCCGGGTTGCGGCGCGCCATGGCGTCGGCGTCGCGCCGCAGGTCGTTCAGCACGCCGATGGCGCGGTCCACCATCGACCGCTCGATGCACCACTGCGCCACGAACTCCAGCCGCTGCAGCGCCTCCAGCCGCTGCGAATCGCTCCCCTCGCGCAGCATCTGGCGCAGCTCGTCCAGGTTCTCCGTCTCCACCCGCCGCGCGGAGAGCTGCACCTGCTGATACATGTCGTGGGTGCTCCAGAGCGCCACGTCTTCCAGCTCGCTCTTCTTCTGCCTGGCCGCGGGAATGCCGCCCACCTGAACCGGATCGGTGGTGATCGCCACCCGCGCCGGCTCGATGCGCTGGCCGTTGATGGCCACGCGCGACACGCCGGCCGCCCCGAGCGCCGTCGCGAAGCCGCCCCCCGCCGCCACGATCCGCGGCGGCAGCGCCACGGCGGAGAGAAGGCGGCCGAGCCCCTCGGCCGTCACCTGGTTGCGCAGCACCAGCTCGCGCACACCGTGCTCCCCCAGCCGCGCCGCGAAGCGCTGCACGTGCGGCGAGCGCCGCGCCACCGTCTCGCCGTTCACCGCCAGCCCGCCGGGGGCGACGCCGATCGCCAGGTCTTCGCCGTACGCCAGCAGCCCGTCTTCCAGCTTGTGCAGCGCGGCGCTGAGGGTGGGATGCACGAGCGGGTAGTACTCGCTGAGGGAATGCCCCTTGGCGAGGTCCACGATCAGCGCGGAAACGCTTTTCGGTCCGCTCATACGGAGGTGTGTCTGGTCAGTGCTCGATCCGCTCGCCTTCGTCTTCGCTGCGGAAGATCCGGCGATCGGCTGTCCGGCCGGCCCGGGGTCCCGCTGCCGCGCATCCCTTGAACGCCAGCGGGGGTGAACAGGTTCCCGCTCCGCCGCCGGCGAATGTCCAAAGGTTTAACGTGCGATTCGGCAGATGGAAAGAGATTCGGCCGATCGGGATGATGCTGCGGAGCCGCGGCGCCCGCTGGAGCACGCGGGCGCCGCGGCCGGTGGATCTACCGCCCGCCGCCGCTCCGCGGCCCCGGCTTGCCGCCGCCGCGCCCGGACCCGCCGCCGCGCGGACCACCCGAGCCGCCCCCGCGCGGGCCGCCCGATCCACCGCGCGGCCCGCCCGAGCCGCCCCCACGCGGCCCGCCCGACCCGCCGCGCGCACCGCCGCCGGACCCGCCGCGCGGACCACCCGGACTGCCGCCGCGCGCGCCACCGCCCGACGGACGCCGGTCGTCGCCGCCCTTGGCGCCACCGCGGCCGCCCGTGCGGCCACCGCCGCGCGGCGCGTCCGCCTCGTCACGCGGCTGCTCGCGCGGCGGGCGTCCGGTGCGCGGCCACTCCGCCGTCATCTCGCGTCCGCCGCCCTGACCGGTCCGGCGTCCGCTCTCCGCCCCGCCACGCGGCTCGTCCGCATCCCGCCGCGACGCGCCACCCCGCCCGCCCGGCGCGCCACGCGGCGCATCACCATCATCGCGGCGCGGCGGCCTTCCCTGCCCGCCCCCAGCCGGACGACGGCTCGGCGCGTCCTCATCCCCCGACGAGCGACGGACCGGCTTGCCGCCGCGATCGCCAGCGGACGGGCGGCGGCTCGGCGCGTCATCATCCCTCGACGAGCGGCGCACCGGCTTGCCGCCGCGATCGCCGGCGGACGGGCGGCGGCTCGGCGCGTCCTCATCCCCCGATGAGCGACGGACCGGCTTGCCGCCGCGATCGCCAGCGGACGGACGACGGCTCGGCGCATCCTCATCCCCCGACGAGCGACGGACCGGCTTGCCGCCGCGATCGCCAGCGGACGGGCGGCGGCTCGGCGCGTCCTCATCCCCCGGCGAGCGACGGACCGGCTTGCCGCCGCGATCGCCAGCGGACGGACGGCGGCTCGGCGCGTCATCATCCCCCGATGAGCGACGGACCGGCTTGCCGCCGCGATCGCCAGCGGACGGGCGGCGGCTCGGCGCGTCCTCATCCCCCGACGAGCGGCGCACCGGCTTGCCGCCGCGATCGCCAGCGAACGGACGCCGGCTCGGCGCGTCCTCATCCCCCGGCGAGCGACGGACCGGCTTGCCGCCACGATCGCCAGCGGACGGGCGGCGGCTCGGCGCGTCCTCATCCCCCGATGAGCGACGCACCGGCCTGCCACCGCGATCGCCCGCGGACGGACGGCGGGTCGGCGCATCCTCATCTCCCGACGAGCGGCGCACCGGCCTGCCACCGCGGTCGCCCGCGGACGGACGGCGGGTCGGCGCATCCTCATCTCCCGGCGAGCGGCGCACGGGGGCGCCGGGGCGGGCGCCGCGCTGCGTGGCGCGGGGCGCTTCGCCGTCTTCGCGGCGGGCGGGGGCGCGACGCGGCGCGTCCTCATCTCCCGCGGACCGGCGGACGGGCGCGCGGCGCGGCTCGTCGCCGTCGCGGCGGACCGACTTGCCGGCGCCATGCGGGGTGAACTTGATGAACTTGCCGCGCGGGGCCGATTCCTGCTCCTCGTCGCGGCGCGTGGGGCGGCCGGGCTTGGCGTCGCCCGCGGGCTTGCCGCGCGACGCGGTCCTGGCGTACGGACGCGCACCCTTGGCGTCCGCGTTGCGGCGCGTCTTCTCGCCCGATGCGCCGCGGGCGGGCTTCTTCGCGCCGGAGCGCGATTCCCCGGAGGCGGCGGTCCGGCGCGGCGGACGCTCGCCGCCAGACGCGGTCTCGGGCTTCGCCGGCATCTTCCGCAGCCCGGCCAGCTCGGCTTCGGTCACCACGCGCCACTTCCCTTCTTTCAGCTCGCCCACGGACACGGGTCCGAAGCGACGGCGGATCAGGCGGTGGACGGGGTGGCCCACGGCCTCCAGCATCCGCCGCACCTCGCGGTTCTTCCCCTCCACCAGCACCACCGACAGCCGGTGCTCGTGCTCGCCCGTCTGGTGCAGCCGGCGGACGCTCTCGGCGCGCAGGAGCTCGCCCTCGTCCTCCACGCCCTCGGTCAGCCGGTGCAGCTCCTCGGCGGTGGGCTTCCCCTCCACGTCGGCCCAGTACTCCTTGGTGATGCCGAACGACGGGTGCAGCATGCGGTTGGCCAGCGTGCCGTCGTTGGTCAGCAGGATGATCCCCTCGCTGTCGCGGTCCAGCCGGCCCACGTGGAAGAGGCCGTGGTAGCGCTCGGGGAGGAGGTCGTAGACCGTCTTGCGGCCGTACTGGTCGTCGCGCGTGGTGACGTAGCCCGTGGGCTTGTGCAGGGCGATCCAGGTGATGGGCTGCACCTCCACCTTCTGCCCCTCCACCTGCACCTCGTCCACGCCGGGACGCACCTTGATCCCGGGCGCCGTCACGCTCTCGCCGTTCACGAACACGCGCCCGCTGGCGATCAGCTCCTCGGCCGCGCGGCGGCTTGCGATCCCGGCGTGCGCCAGGAACGCCTGCAGGCGGACTTCCTCACCGTGCGAATGCTTCTGTTTCTTGTCAGACCGGGGCATCACCAAACGAAAGCTGTGGGTCCTGGCTGGGCTCGCGGCGCGCCAGCACCACGGGCAGGTCCTCGGGCCGCGGCAGGTCGTCCAGCCCGCGGAACCCGAAGTGCTGCAAAAAGAACGACGTCGTACCGTACAGCAGCGGCCGGCCGAGGCCCTCGCCCCGGCCCACCACCTCGATCAGCCCCCGCTCCTGGAGCGTCTTGAGCACGGCGCCCGCGCCCACGCCGCGGATGTCTTCCAGCTCCGCGCGCCCCACCGGCTGGCGGTAGGCGATGATGGCGAGCGCCTCCAGCGCCGGGCCGGACAGCCGGTGCGAGGTGGGCACCGTGTCGAAGCGCTCCAGCACCGGCGCGAACTCGGGGCGCGTGAGGATCTGGTACCCCCCGCCCACCTCGAAGATGCCGAACGCGCGCTCGTCGCGGTCGTAGTCGGCGCGCAGCTCGGCGATCGCCTGCTCCACGCTCTCCTCGTCGAACGCGTCGTCGGCGCGCGCCAGCTCGGCCGCGCTCAGCGGCGCCTCGCTGGCGAAGAGCAGCGCCTCGATCATCCGGCTCGGCTTCACGCGGCAGCCTCCGCGGCTCGCGCGGACGGCGTGCAGCCAGGTGCGGCGGTCGACCGGAGGCGCGGAGCTCGATCGGCCGGCACCAGCCGGGCGAATGAAGTCGCGGCAACGACCACGCGAAGTCCGCCTGCGCGGACGACCGGCACCGGCGCGCCCGCGATGGCGGTGCGCGGAACGGGCGTCGTGGCGCGCGCGCGGCGGCGAGGATCGAGGGTCACGCGTCGGCCTCGCCCTGCGGCGAGCGTTCGCGGGCCCGGTAGATCCAGAGCGCGGCGAACGGCTCGGCCTGGCGCAGGCGGACCACGGAGCGCTTCCCCAGCTCCAGGCAGGCCAGCAGCGTGGCCACGGCGTGGAGGCGGGTCCCCCACCTCTCCACCAGCACGGTGAACTCGATGCGCGGACGCTCCACCAGGGCATCCACCACCTCGTTCATCTTCTCCTCCAGCTTCACCGGGCGGCCGTGCACCGTGTGCACGGCCTGCACCTCGTCCAGGCGCTCGGCCATGCGCACGGCGGCGTCCCACACCTCGGCCCAGGCGGTCTCCAGCGGCAGATCGGCCAGGCGCGGCGCGGGGCGCACCTCCACGTAGCCGCGGCGGAAGAGGCGGCTGCGCTCGCGCTCGGCCCTCTCCAGCAGCCGCGCGGCCTCGCGGAAGTGCTCGTACTCCAGCAGGCGGCGCACCAGGTCGGCGCGGGGATCGTCGCCCTCCTCCTCGTCGGCGCGACGGGGAAAGAGCATCTGCGCCTTGATCCGCACCAGCGTGGCCGCCATCTCCAGGAACTCCCCCGCGCGCTCCAGCTCCAGCCTCTCCACGTTGCGGATCGCCGCCAGGAACTGCTGCGTGATCCGCGAGATGGGGATGTCGAAGATGTCGATGTCCTGGTTGCGGATCAGGTGCAGGAGCAGGTCCAGCGGCCCGTGGAAGCGGTCCAGGTCGATCTCGAACGGGTCGCGCGCCGCGGGCGCGTCGAGCTCCAGCGTGCCGGTCACACCAGCTTCGCCGGCCACAGGAAGAGCCGGGTCAGCGCATCCGCCGGGATGTAGATGGCGTTCAGCACGCGCAGGAACAGCAGCATGTACAGGATGACGAACCCGTACGGGAAGAGCTGCCGGTACGCGTGCGCCAGGTTGGCCGGGAGGAGGTGGTACATCACCCGCGACCCGTCCAGCGGCGGCACCGGGAGAAGGTTGAAGAAGATCAGCACGATGTTCAGGCGCACGCCGATGACGAACACCTCGTCGGTGGTGCGCAGGAAGTCGGTGACGCCCACCGAGTGCGCCACCACCACCGTGACCAGGTGCAGCAGCGCGAAGGCCACGGCCAGCCCCAGGTTCCCCACCACCCCGGCCAGCGAGACCAGGATGTCGCCGCGCTTGTAGTTGCGGTACTTGCGCGGATCGGTGGGCGTGGGGCGCGCCCACCCGATGATCGGCGCGCCGCTCAGCGCCCCGATGATGGGGAAGAGCACGCTGCCGATCGGGTCGATGTGCGAGCGCGGGTCGAGCGTGACGCGGCCCAGCATGTACGCGGTGTCGTCACCCTGCCTCAGCGCCACCCACGCGTGCATGAACTCGTGGACGGAGAACGCCAGCAGGAGTACGGGAAGGGAGAGAACGAGATTACGGATGACGTTCTGGTCGATGTCCATACCGCAAGTTAGGCACGGCGCCGTTTCCTGTCAAAACCACGCGCGGGCGGGGGTTGACAGGTGACCCCAGTTCGGGTATAGTTCGGCTTCCCGTTTTGCGGGCTGAAAGCACCGATCACGTACAACATCAGCCGGCGCGGACTCCCCGCGCCGGGTTCTTTCCGGAGGCCAACCCTTGCCGAACGTCAAGTCCGCCGAAAAGCGGATGCGGACCAACGAGATCCGCGCCGCGCGCAACCGCGCCTTCCGCTCCAAGCTGCGCTCCGCCCTCAAGCGCGTGCGCACCGCGGGCGATCAGGGCACGGCCACCACTGCGCTGCGCGAGGCCACCTCGCTGCTCGACCGCGCCGCCCGCAAGCGGATCATCCATCCGAACAAGGCCGCGCGCGCCAAGTCGCGCCTGAGCGCCTTCATCGGCAAGATGGCCGCGTAAGAAGCGCCCTCGGCGCCGAACGCCACTGGCCCGCCGACCTCTCGAGGTCGGCGGGCCTTTGTCGCGCCGACCCGGTCCGTCCGACGCACACCGATCTCGCGACGCGGATCAATCCGCGGCTACGACGGCCCGAAGTCCGCTTCGCGGACTGCAAGACAAGCATTCGCGCGACATGCCGAAGCCTGCCAAGAGCCCCTCTCCCGCTGACGCGAGAGAGGGGCTCCGACGTTTTGCAGCGTGCGAGCGACCTCAGGCGTGCGCCATCTCGGGCGTGCCGCTCTTCTTCGCCGCGGACTCGTTCGTCACGTGGCGGAAGAGACCGGAGACGCGGCCGAGGACGTGGAAGTCCTCGTGCTCGTTCACCAGGATCGGGTCGTACTCGGGGTTGGCGGGCTCCAGGATCACCTTGCCGTCGCGCGCGAAGTAGCGCTTGATGGCGGCCTCGCCGCCGATGCGCGCGGCCACCACGTCGCCGTTGTGCACGTCGTCGCGGTCGACCGGCTCCACTACCACCAGGTCGCCGTTCTCGATCCCGGCGCCGGTCATGCTGTCGCCCTTCACCTCGAGCAGGAACGAGTCGGCGCTGGGCGCCAGCTTGCGGTCCAGCTCGTACACCTCGCGCACGTGCTCGCGCATCAGCGCGGGCTCGCCGGCGGCGATCTTCCCGTACAGCGGCGCCGACAGCACCGACGGGTACAGGTTCATCCCCACGATGCGCACGCCGCGCGAACGGCTGGCGTCGCGCTCGATGTGGCCCTTGTCCGCCAGCGCCTGCAGGTGCTCGGAGACGGTCTTGGTCGACTTGATGCCGAACCGCTTCCCGATCTCGCGAATGCTGGGCTGGTAGGTGTTTTCCTTCAGGTAGTCGACCAGGTAGTTGAGGATCCTGCGCTCGATCTTGGTCAACGGCTCGGGCATGACTGCCTCCTGTGGACCGCTGTGTGAACTTAGCACGAGCTGCGGGACCGGCGGAGCCTGCCCGGCCGCAAAGAGTTCCGATTGGGAAATCGGGAATGAGCGAAGGGAGACCGCGGGATGTCCCGCGCACCTCCCTTCCCCTGAACCGCCACCGCTGATTCCGGCGCGAGCACGCCGCCGAGTGGAGGACGCGGGACCCGCGGAAACGCGTTCTGTTTCCGCGCTACCCGGCGTAGGAGCGCAACTTAGGAGCCCGAACAAACGTTGTCAACGATTCTCTTCCGTCGCAACGATTTGCATCGGTTCCCTCACATCTTCACGCCGGCGCGCCGATGCGCTCCAGCGCCGCGTCGAGCCGCGCGGTCACCCGGTCGCGGCCCATCACCCACACCACCTGGTCGATCCCGGGGCTCGCCGCGCTCCCGGTGAGCGCCACCCGCAGCGGCTGCGCGATCTTCCCCAGCCCCACCCCCATCCGCTCGGCCTCCTGCCGCAACGCCGCCTCCACCGCCTCGGGGGTCCACGGCTCCAGCGCCTGGAAGACGGGGCGGAGCGCGGCCAGCCGCTCGGCGGTCTGCGGGTCCTTCCAGTGCTTGGCCGTGGCGGCCTCGTCGTAGTCGATCGTCGCGGCCAGGATCGGCACGGCCCTGGGCGCGATCTCGAGCACCGTGCGCGACCGTGCCTTCAGCAGGTCGACCAGCGTCAGCAGCCACCCGGGCGCCGTGTCCACCTCCGCCTGGGCGACCAGGCCATCCGCGACGAGTTGCGGACCCACGCGGGGAAGGAGCTCGCGGGCGGGCACGTGCTGGAGGTACTGCCCGTTCATCCACTCCAGCTTCTCGGTGTCGAAGATCGCGGCCTTCTTGTTGATCCGCTCCAGGGTGAAGGCCTCGACCAGCTCGTCCTTCGCCATCACCTCGCGCTCGTCGCCCGGGTTCCACCCCAGGAAGGCGAGGAAGTTGAAGAGCGCCTCGGGGAGGATCCCCAGCTCCGCGTAGTCGCCCACGGCGGTGGCGCCGTGCCGCTTGCTCAGCTTCTTCCCGTCGGCGCCCAGGATCATCGGCACGTGCGCGAAGGTGGGAACGGCCGCGCCCAGCGCCTGGTAGAGCAGGATCTGCTTGGGCGTGTTGGGAACGTGGTCGTCGCCGCGGATCACGTGGGTGATGCGCATCTCGATGTCGTCCGAGACCACGGCCATGTTGTAGATCGGCGTGCCGTCGGTGCGCAGGATGATGAAGTCCTCGATGCTCCCGTTGTCGAAGGTGGTGACGCCGTGCACCACGTCGTCCCACTCGGTGGTCCCCTCGGGAACGCGGAAGCGCACGGTGAACGGCTCGGTGGCCGCGCGGCGCGCGCTCTCGTCGGGGGCGATGTGGTAGCAGGCGCGGTCGTAGCGGTACTCCACGCCCGCGGCCTCGCGCCTGGCGGCCAGCTCCTCGGGGGTGCAGAAGCAGCGATAGGCGCGGTTCTCGGCCAGCAGCCGCTCGGCGTCGGCCCGGTGCCGGCCGAGGCCGTCGGCCTGGTGGAAGGGGCCTTCGTCCCAGGTCAGCCCCAGCCAGGTCATCCCGTCGAGGATGGTGCGGGTGCTGGCGTCGTTGCTGCGCTCGCGGTCGGTGTCCTCGATGCGGAGCACGAACACGCCGCCGGTCTTGCGGGCGTAGAGCCAGTTGAACAGCGCCGAGCGGGCGCCGCCCACGTGCAGGGACCCCGTGGGGCTGGGCGCGAAGCGTACGCGGACCTGGTCTGCCATGTCGATCAACCGTCCTTGATGTCGTCGGCCGGAGAAGCCGGGAGGTAACGCATGATGCCTTACCAAACTAAGCCGGACCCGGGGGTGATTTCCACCCCGGGCCCGGTTTCTCATCCATTTACAGGTTGATGCTCCCGATCACCGGACATCCGCGATCTCTCGCGATGGCAATCGTTCCAAACAGGTGAACACGGAGCAACGGAGGAACACGGAGCAACGGTTTGGGAACACACGTAGTTCACCGTTGCTCCGTTGCCCTCCGTTGCTCCGTGTTCACTTCTTGGCGGTGCTCGCCCAACGCCGGGGCGCTCTTACCGCCGCCGCAGCTGGTCGATCTCCGCCCGGAGCGTGGCGATGAGCTCGGCGATGAAGCCGAAGCCGAAGAGGAGGAAGCCGATCGTCTCCAGCAGCCCCACCAGCGTCAGCAGCGGGCGATAGCCGAAGGGCGGCATCCAGTCGCCCACGCGCAGCACCACGGTGACCAGGCCGATCAGCAGGCCGAGGAGGATCAGGATCAGCCCCGTGCCGCCGAAGAACTGCATCGGCTTCTCGCTGAACTTGAGGTAGAACCAGACGACGATCAGGTCGCCCACGCCCACCAGCACGCGGCTCTTGCCGCTGTACTTGGCCACCCCCGCGCGCCGCGGGAAGAGCGTGATGTCCATCTCGGCCACGCTGTAGCCGCGCGCGTGCGCCAGCACCACGAAGAAGCGGTGCCAGTCGTGCCGGAGCGGGATCTCGCGCAGGATCTCGGTGCGGAACGCCTTCATGGCGTTCAGGTCGCGCACGGGGATGTCGAACAGGCGCTGCGACATGCGGTTGTAGATGCCGCTCACCGCCGCCTTCTCGTAGTTCCCCACCTTGCGCCCGCACACGATGTCCACGCCCGTCTCGCCGAGCTTCGCCAGGAAGCGCGGGATCTCCTCGGTGCCGTGCTGCAGGTCGGCGTCGAACAGCACCAGGTACTCGGTCTCGGCGGCGAAGGCGCCGGTGACCATCGCCTCGGTCTTCCCCAGGTTGCGGCGGTGGCGGACGACTTTCGCGCGCGGGAAGCGCTCCGCCTCGCGCAGCGCGGCGGCGTACGTGTTGTCGCGCGAGCCATCGTCCACGATGATCAGCTCGCCCGCCAGGTCGTGCCGCTCGAAGGTCTCGCGCAGCTCACGGAAGAGCGCGGGGATGTTCTCCTCCTCGTCGAACGCGGGGACCAGCACGGCGAAGTTGCGCCGGATGCTCTCCGGCACCACCACGTCGGCGGTCACGCGCCCCGGCGCGGGCGCCACGGCGGCGGCGTCGCCCGCGGCCGACGCGGCGAGGGGGCCCTCCATGCGGAGGCCCCCCTGCCCTGGTGCCTGGCTCCGGCCGGTGGTGCTCACACGCGCTTCCGCATCCGGGCCGAGAGCACGCCCAGCTGGTCGCGGTACTTGGCCACCGTGCGCCGGGCGATCTGGATCCCCTCGTCCTTGAGGATGTTGACGATCGCCTGGTCGGTCAGCGGGTGCGCGGGGTCTTCGTCGCTCACCAGCTTCTCGATCTGCGCCTTGATCCCGCGCGCGGAGACGTCTTCGCCCGACGTCGTCGAGAGACCCGACGAGAAGAAGAACTTGAGCGGGAACACGCCGCGCGGCGTCTGCACGAACTTCTCGTTGGTCACGCGGCTGACCGTGCTCTCGTGCATGTCGATCACCTCGGCCACCTCGCGCAGCGTCAGCGGCTTGAGGTACTGCACGCCCTTGTCGAAGAAGTCGCGCTGCCGGTCGACGATGAAGTTCATCACCTTCAGCATGGTCTGCCGGCGCTGCTCGATCGCCTGGATCATCCAGTTGGCGCTGTTCAGCTTGTTGCTGATGAACTCCTTGTTCTCGCCCTGGAACTTCTTCTTGTCCTTGGCGATGTCGCGGTACGTCTTCGACAGCTTCAGGCGAGGGAGCGAGGTGTCGTTGAGGAACACCAGGTACTCGCCCTCGATCTTCTCCACGATCAGGTCGGGGATGATGTAGTTGTCGCCGTGCGACGCGTACTTGAGCCCCGGCTTGGGATCGAGCTTGGCCACCTCGTCGGCCGCGTCCTGCACGTCGCGCGGGGTGATCGAGAGCTCCTTGCTGATCTCGCTCCAGCGGTGGTTGATCAGCTGGTCGAAGTACTGGTCGACGATGCGGTAGGCCAGCGAGTTGCGCAGCCGCTCCTCGACCTCGCTGTGCGGCGGCTCGCCCTCGCCCGTTTCCTTCACCAGCTCCTGCACCACGTTGTCGCGCAGCTGCAGCAGGATGCACTCGCGCAGGTCGCGCGCCCCGATCCCGGCGGGGTCGAAGGCCTGGATCACCCGCAGCATCTGCTCGGCGTCGCCCACCGAGTAGGCGCGCTCGCGGTCCCACCCTTCGGTGCCGCGCATGAAATCGTTCAGCGACTGGACGATCTCGTCGAGGCCGCACTCCAGGTAGCCCTCGTCGTTCACGTTGCCGATGATCTCCTCGCCCAGCAGCATCTCGCGGTCGGAGAGGCGCAGCAGCGTGAGCTGGTCGTGCAGGTGATCACCGAGCTCCTTGGTGTCGACCGACACGGGCTCGTAGTACTCGCGCTCCTCGTACTCCTCGCGCCGGCCGCCGGTCTCGAAGCCGTTGAGGAGGATCTCCTCCCAGTCGATCTCGTCGTCCTGCTTCTCGGCGTCCTTTTCCTCCTTCCGCTCCTCGGCCTGCTCTTCCACGTCGCTCTCCACCATCTCGAGAAACGGGTTGTTGAGCAGCTCCTGCTTCAGGTGCTGCTGCAGGTCGAGCAGGGGCATGTAGAGAAGATCCATCGCCTGGTACAGGCGAGGGTTGATCTTCATCTCCTGCTTGAGGGTCGTTCCCTGGTAGAGGCCCGTCTTCATACCGCGTCTTCCGATTCTGGGTGTTGATACCGCTCACGCATGCGTGCAGTCAGCGTGGGGCCCAGGTAGATCTCCGCCACTTCGTCGTTCCACACCAATTCGCTCACCGTGCCGCTCACCCGCACGCGCCCCTCGTACATGATGTACGCCCGGTCCACGATGTCGAGCGTCTGCTCCACGTTGTGGTCCGAGATCAGCACGCCGATCCCGCGGCGCCGCAGGTCGCTCACGATCTGCTGGATGTCGTGCACGGCGATCGGGTCCACGCCGGCGAACGGCTCGTCGAGGAGCATGAAGCTGGGCTCGGTCACCAGCGCGCGGGTGATCTCCAGCCGCCGCCGCTCGCCGCCGGAGAGCGCGTACGCCTTGCTCTTGCGCAGGTGCTTGATCCCGAGCTCGTCGAGCAGCTCCTCGAGCCGGCGCTTCTGGTCGGCGCGGGAGAGCTTCATCATCTGCAGGATGGCCAGGACGTTCTCTTCCACCGTGAGGCGGCGGAAGATGGAGGGCTCCTGCGCCAGGTACCCGATCCCCGCCCGGGCCCGCTTGTACATGGGCACGCCGGTGAGGTCGCGCTTGCCGATCGACACCTTGCCGCGGCCGCGGTCGGGCTGGATCAGCCCCGTGATCATGTAGAACGAGGTGGTCTTCCCCGCCCCGTTGGGCCCCAGCAGCCCCACGATCTCGCCCTGGCTCACGTGCACGTCCACGTCGTTGACCACGCGCCGGCCGCGGTAGGTCTTCACCAGCCCGCGGGCGGCCAGGGTGAGCCCGCCCTCCACCAGCATCGAGCGGCGGCGCGTGGGGTGCAGCGCGTCGTCGGCCTCGTTCAAGGCAAGGTCGGGACCGTGATCGGCGTAGGGCGTGCCGGTGCCCGCGCCCGCCTCGTCCGCGCTCTCCGCCGGGGGCGGGGCGGAGGCGCCGTGCGTTCCCTCCAGGATGGCGCGGATGCGCTCGTCCATCTCGCCCAGCAGCGGCTCGCGGCGCGCCGTGACCTCGCCCAGCGCCCAGGGGGAGAGGCGCACCGCCGCCCACCCCGCCTCGCCGTCGGGCGCCACCGGGTCGCCCTCGGGATCGGCCAGGAACTCCACCACCCCCGCGGCGGCGAGCTGGTGGACCACCTGCTCGTCGAGGTACCGCAGGGTCTCGGTGTCGGCGAAGTTCCCCGGCGCCTGGCCGCTGCTTTCGCCGTACCAGCGATTGTACTCCTCCCGCACCTCGGTCATCCAGCGCGCGCGGTCCACCGCGTGCGCGCCGTCGTCCGCGGCGGCGAGCGCGCGCAGGGCGATCAGCGCGCTCAGGCCGCCGGGGCCCGTGGCGCGGACGACGCGGTCGAGCCGGGGCTCGCTCATGCGGCACCTCCTCGCATGGGTGCGAGAGTGCGAGAGTGCGAGAGTGCGAGAGTGGCCCTGGGCCAAGGCGCGAGTGCCTGCGGACGCGATGGCGTGGTGGCCGACGGTGGCGCCGGGGCCGGCGCGGGCGGCGCCGGCGTGGTTCCCGGCGTCGTACGCTTCGTACCCGACGTGGCGGGAGACGAGCGGGTGCCGGTACGCGCGCCGGTGGCGGTCGTTCCGTTGCGTGTCGTGGTGCCCGGGCGCGCGCCGGGGGTGGTGCGTCCGCCTGGCCGCGCGCCGGCGGAATCGGCGGCGGCGGAGTCGCGCGGGGACGTGGGGTCCAGGTACAGGCCGCGCTTCAGGCCGCGCACGTGCGCCACGTCCACCTCGCCCGCCTTGAAGCGCAGGTCGATGCGGTCGCCCACCAGGTAGTTGATCCCCGGCCGCTGCTCGTTGGCCGGCTTGGTGGAGTCCGGCCGCGTGCGGTACAGGGAGTGCGCGTCGCCGATGGCCAGGAGCCGGTCGATCTCGGTGCGCGCGGTGTCGCCCCGCGCCTGCGTGCCACGCCCGCGGGCGGTGTCGCGCGGCGCGATGGCGGGGCGGCCGGCCAGGCGCGGCCCCGCGCTGTCGGTCCTGGCGGAATCGGGGTTCACGAAGTAGGCGATGATGGTGTCGGCCGTGAGCACGTCTTTCTGGTCGACCGCCTCGGGCGGGCGCGTGACCACGCGCGTGGCGGTGTCGGGGCGCGTGGCGGCGGCGCCGGTGTCCACCAGCACGCGCACGGCGCCGAGCGTGTCCCAGCTTTCGCCGCGCGCCCGGCCCACGGCGTTCACCTGCCGCAGCTGCTGCGCGGGCGTGAGCGCCTCCAGGCTGTCGGCCTCGAGCCGGAAGCCCTTGGAGAGCGCGACGCTGCGCTCGCCCGGCGGCAGCGGCGGTGCCGGCGTGGCCGTGGCCGCCGCGGTCGTGGCCGGCGCCGCGGCTCCACCGGCGGCGGGCTTCACCGTGGGCCCCCCAGCCGCCGTCGTCCCCGCGCCGGAGGCCGGAGGCGTCGCCGTGGCGGCCGACGCTGGGGGCGCCGGAGGCGTGGCGGCCGGGGGCGCGGCAGGCGCCGTCACCGAGCCGGGCATGCGGCCGGAGACCATGCGCTGCAGCAGGTCGCGCTCGAAGAAGAGCTGCAGCTGCGGGCCGGTGACCGTGAGCCGGTCGCTCACCAGCCTGGCGTTGGTCTGCGCCAGCACCTTGCTGAGCGAGCCGTTGGACAGGTCGCTGCTGATGAACTCGCCGAAGAGCTGGTACTTCTCGTTGTGCACCTCGGCGCGGCGGCGCAGCTCCACGTGGTCGGTGGACTGGTCGTAGTACGCTTCCTCGGCCACGGAGCGGGTGCCGTTGTCGTTGATCACCACGCTGCCGGTGGCGGTCATGAACCGGTCGCCGACGGAGGTGACGCGGTCGGCGTCGATCTCCAGCGGGTTGCGGCGGCGGCCGTTGTTGCTGCTCCCCTTGGGCGTCACCGTCACGTGCGGCCGCTGCGTGGCCGTGGCCTGGCTCTGCGGACGGCCGGGGATGGCGCGGTAGTACTCCAGCTCGGGCCCGCGCAGCGTGCTCCCCTGCTGCTTGTCGGTGAACACCACGTCGCCGGTGGCGTAGAGGCGGCCGGTGACGCTGTTGTAGATCGCCGTGTTGCTGGTGAGCGAGCGGCCCGGGTCCTGGTAGTCCACCTGGCGGAAGAGGTGCACCTCGTTCTGCGACTGGTAGAGCACCGCGCTGTCGGCGCGCAGCTCCTCGCCGTTGGTGCAGCGCACCAGCAGCGGCCCCTGCGCGTTGATCAGGCGGTTCCCCTCGGCGCCCACCACGCTGTAGTTGCCGCGCTGCGACACCAGGTCGCAGCTGTTGGCCTGCGCGGCGGCGGCGGTGGCGGCGGCCAGCATCGGCGCGAGCAGCGCCAGCGCGCGGAGTGCGGTGCGCGTCATCAGAAGCGGAACCCTCCCTCGCCCACCTTCACGCCGCGGACGACCGCGTTCTTCCCCTGCACGTTGGTGAATGCCGAGTTGGAGGTGAACCCGTCGCTGATCATGGTCTGCCCCGCCTCCACGATGGTGGTGGAGACGGTGCTCCACACCCGGTCGCCGCGCTGGTCCCAGCGCAGCTCCTGCGTGGTGATGGTGCGCTTTCCCTTGTCGCCCTGGGTGACGAGCACCACGTTTCCGCGCGCCGTCATCATCCCCGCCTCCTGGTCGTACTCGCCGGCCTTGGAGACCAGGTCGCTGGGCTGCCGGCCGGGCTCGTACATCACCAGGTGCACCTTCTGGAGATAGGTGGTGCTCTGCCCCTGGCGCGTGGTGGCCGTGTCGGAGGTGAGGTCGGCCTTCAGGCGCCCGGCCTCGGTGATCTTGAGCCGCATCCCGAGCGTAACCTGGTCGCTGTTGGCGTCGGCCACGGCCGGCGCCGCCGGCGCGCTCTCGCACGCGGCGGTGATCAGGCCCATGGCCAGCAGGTACGGCACGCCCCGGAACCGCTTCATCTCTCCCGTTCGTTCGTCTCGTTCGATCCACGGTCCCGCACCGCTTCGGCGACGCTCGTCCCGAGCGCCAGCGGCAGATCCCTTCGGCCTTCCATCATCCACCGAAACACGGCTTCACCCTGGCCGGCCTCGGGACGACGGCGATGCGCGTCCGCGGCGAAGTCATCACCCGACATACCCCAGCACCCAGCACCCACGCACCGCCGTTCAAACCGCTCCCGCGCGCATCAGATCGTGCAGGTGCACCATCCCGGTCACGCGCCCGGCATCGTCGATCACCGGCAGCGCCATCACCCCGTGCCGCTCCATCACGCCCACGGCGGCGGCGGCAAGCTGATCGGCCTCGGCCGTAAGCGGTTGGCGCGTCATCACCTCCGATACGGAAACGGAGAAGAAACGTTCCTCGCGCTCCATCAGCCGCGTCAGGTCGCCGCTGGTGAGCACGCCCACCAGGCGCTGGCCGCCATCCACGATGGCGACGGTGCCGCGGCGCTCGGCGAGCTGCACCACGGCCTCGCGCATGGTCGCGTCTTCCGGCAGCAGCGGCAGCTCGCGCGTCACCATCACGTCGGCCACGCGCAGCAGCAGGCGCCGGCCCAGCGCGCCCCCCGGGTGCAGCCGGGCGAAGTCGTCGCGCCCGAAGCCGCGGCGCAGCAGCAGCGCCACCGCCAGCGCGTCGCCCATCGCCATCGCGGCGGTGGTGGACGAGGTGGGCGCCAGGTCGTGCGGACACGCCTCCTCGGCCACCGAGCAGTCGAGCACGAACTCGCACTGCCGCGCGAGCGCCGAATCCATCCGCCCGGTGATCGCCACCAGCCGCACCCCCATCCGCCCCAGGAACTCCATCAGCCCGCGCAGCTCCTCGCTCTCGCCGCTCTTGCTGAGGAGCACCGCCACGTCGCCCGTCCCCACGATCCCCAGGTCGCCGTGCAGCGCCTCCACGGGGTGGAGGAAGGTGGCCGGCGTGCCGGTGGAGGTCATGGTCGCCGCGATCTTCCGCGCGATGATCCCGCTCTTCCCCACGCCGCTCACGATCACCCGGCCGGTGGCGTCCATGATCGCCTCCACCGCGCCGGCGAAGTCGTCGCCGATGCGCTCCTCGAGCGCGGCCACCGCCTCGGCCTCCTGGCGGATCACGCGGCGCGCCCGCTCCAGCGTCTCGCCCAGCGAGAGCGCGACGCCCTCGGGCGCGGCGAGCGTCTCCGCCGTCATTGCCCGGCGCTCCGGCCGGCGCTGGCCTCGCGCTCGGCCACGTATGCCTCCACCCGCCCGGCCCACTCCCCGCGCGCGGTCAGCAGCGCCTCGGCGAACTCGCGCACCGCCCCGTGGCCGCCCTCGCGCGCGGCCGCCCACACGGCGGTGGCGCGCGCGTCGGGGGTGGCGTTGCCGACCACGGCGGGGAGGCCCACGCGGCGCAGGAGCGGCAGGTCCGGCAGGTCGTCGCCCACGAAGGCGGTCTCCTCCCAGCTCACGCCGAGGCGTTCGAGCATCGCCTCCACGATCTTGAGCTTGGCGGCGGTGCGGTCCTGGTGCACCTCGTCGATCTCCAGCTCCCGGGCGCGGATGCGCACCGCGTGGCTTTCGCGCCCGGTGACGATGGAGACGTGGATCCCGGCCTCCTTCATCAGCCGGATCCCCAGCCCGTCCTGGATGTCGAAGCGCTTCATCTCCACCGGCTCGCCGCTCTCGGTGGCCCCCAGGTAGACGCCGCCGTCGGTCATCACGCCGTCGACGTCGAGAACGACGAGCTTGATGCGGCGCGCCAGCCCGGCCGCGATCGTCTCAGCCACGGGCACCCGCCTCCCACGCGAAGGGCCGCACCGCCGCGCGGATCTCCAGCACCTGCTCCAGCAGCGGTCGGAGCCGCGCCAGCGGGAGCATGTTGGTGGTGTCGGACAGCCCCTTGGCCGGCTCCGGGTGCGTCTCCAGGAAGAGCGCGTCGGCCCCGGCCGCCACCGCCGCGCGCACCAGCGCCGGGATGTGCCCCGGCTCGCCGCCGCTCACCCCCGCGCCCTCGCCGGGGCGCTGGACGCTGTGGGTGCCGTCGAACACCGCCGGCGCGTCGCCCGCCTGGCGGAGGAGCGCGAAGGAGCGCATGTCGACCACCAGGTTGCCGTAGCCGAAGAAGGTGCCGCGCTCGGTGAGCGCCACGCCCGCCGCGCCGGCGCCGCGCACCTTGGCGGCGGCGCCCTTCATCTCGGCGGGGCCCATCCACTGCCCCTTCTTCACGTTCACCGGCCGCCCCGTCTCTCCCGCGGCCACCAGCAGGTCCGTCTGCCGGCAGAGGAAGGCGGGGATCTGCAGCACGTCGACCACCTCGGCCACGGCGGCGCACTGCTCGGGCGCGTGCACGTCGGTCAGCAGCGGGAGGCCGGTGGCGGCCCGGACGCGCTCCAGCTTGCGCAGCCCCTCGTCCACCCCCGGCCCGCGGGGCGAGCCGGGCGACGAGCGGTTGGCCTTGTCGAAGCTGGCCTTGAAGATGACCGGCAGCCCCAGGTCGTCGCTGATGCGGGCCAGCGCCTCGCCCACGGTCAGGTTCAGGGCGTCGCTCTCCAGCACGCACGGCCCGGCGATCAGCCAGAAGGGCGCGCCGACGCGGAAGAGCTTCGCCACCTCGGGGCCCGAGTGGACCACGGGTCCGCGCCGCGGGAGCCCGGCGACCCCGGCCTCCGGCAGCAGCGCGTCGAGATCGACCCCCTTGAGCGCGTCGGCCGCGTGCACCCGCCCGTCGCGGCGCTCACCCATGGCGCACCGCCCCGGAAGGTTCGTCCGCCTCGGCCGATGCGCTCTCGCGCATCCCGGCGGCGACGTCGTGCAGCGCGTGGGCGATCCCCAGCCAGCCGCGGGCGCGGGCCCGCTGCTCGTCGCTCAGCGCCTCGCCGTGCGAGAGGCTGATCTCGCACTCCTGGTGGAGGCGGTCGCCCGCGCCGGCCAGCGTCGCCGCCTCGATGGCGGTGAAGCGCACGGGGATCCCGGCCACGTGGCGCGCCACCCGGTCGGCGATCGCCCAGAGCGTGGCGGACCCCGGGTCGGCCTTGCCGCCGAAGTCGCTCCGTTCCGCGTGCTCCACGGCCGAGGCGTAGCGCTTCAGCGCGGTCACGTGCGTCGCGTCGAGCATCGTCAGTCCCCCGCCAGCGCCGCCAGCCCCGCGCCCTCGCCGGCCGTCTCCCCGGCCGACGCGGGAGCGGCGGAGGGGCCGCGGCGCCGCACGGCGGCCTCCACGAAGCGCGCGAAGAGCGGGTGCGGCTGGTCGGGGCGGCTCTTGAGCTCGGGGTGCGCCTGCGTGGCCACGAACCAGGGGTGGCTGGGGATCTCGATCATCTCCACCAGGTTCCCGTCCGGGCTCAGCCCGCTGATGCGCAGCCCCGCCTCTTCCAGCGCCTCGCGGTAGGCGTTGTTCACCTCGTAGCGGTGGCGGTGGCGCTCGCTGATCTCCAGGGCGTCGTAGATGTCGGCGGCGCGGCTCCCCGGCGTCAGGCGCGCGGTGAAGGCGCCCAGGCGCTGCGTGCCGCCCAGGTCGGTCACCTCGCGCTGGCTGTTCATCAGGCAGATCACCGGGTCCGGCGTCTCGGCGTCCCACTCGGCGCTGTGCGCCCCCTCGATCCCGCAGACGGAGCGGCTGAACTCGATCACCGCCGTCTGCAGCCCCAGGCAGATGCCGAAGAACGGCAGCCCGTTCTCGCGCGCCCAGCGGATGGCCGAGAGCATCCCCTCCACCCCGCGCACGCCGAAGCCGCCGGGGATCAGCAGCCCGTGGTAGGCGGCCAGCTTCTCGGCGCTCTGGCCGTTCTCGAAGTCCTCCGACGAGAGCCAGTCGATCCGCACCTTCACGTCGTTGGCGATCCCGCCGTGGATCAGCGCCTCCTGCACGCTCTTGTAGCTGTCCACCAGCGCCACGTACTTGCCCACCACGGCGATGCGGACCTCGCCGTCCTTCGGGCTCTTGACCCGCTCCACCAGCCGCTTCCACTCGGTGAGCGCGGGCTTCTCGGTGTGCAGCCCCAGCTTGCTGGCCACCAGCTCGTCCAGCCGCTGGCGCGCGTAGTCCAGCGGCACCTCGTAGATGGTGCTGGCGTCGCGCGCCTCGATCACGGCGTTCACGGCCACGTTGCAGAAGAGCGCGATCTTGCGCTTCATCTCGGCGCTGATCGGGTGCTCGCTGCGGCAGACGAGGACGTCGGGCTGGATCCCGATCTCCATCAGCTCGCGCACCGAGTGCTGCGTGGGCTTGGTCTTCAGCTCGCCCGCGGCCGAGATGTACGGGATCAGCGTGAGGTGGATGAAGAGCGTGTGCTCGCGCCCCACCTCCTGCCGGTACTGGCGGATCGCCTCCAGGAACGGGAGCGACTCGATGTCGCCCACCGTGCCGCCGATCTCGGTGATCACCACGTCGTGGTTGGGGGCCAGCCGGCGGATGGCGCCCTTGATGGCGTCGGTGATGTGCGGGATCACCTGCACGGTGGCGCCCAGGTACTCGCCCCGGCGCTCGCGGGTGATCACGTCCTGGTAGATGCGCCCGGTGGTGATCGAGTTCGCCTGCGACAGCGACTCGCCCACGAAGCGCTCGTAGTGGCCCAGGTCCAGGTCGGTCTCGGCGCCGTCGTCGGTCACGAACACCTCGCCGTGCTGGAAGGGCGAGAGCGTGCCGGGGTCCACGTTGATGTAGGGGTCGAACTTCTGGATGGTCACGCGGAGGCCGCGCTCCACCAGCAGCCGCCCGATCGACGCCGCGGCGATCCCCTTGCCGAGCGACGAAACCACGCCGCCGGTGACGAAGATGTACTTGGTGGGGGTCGTGTTCAGGGCGCTCATGTCCGTGCTCGTTCCAGGGGGAGAGATGCCTGGCTCTCCAGGATGATCCGTTCGGCGCGCGCCGCGTCGGCCGGGGTGTCGACCCCGCCCTCGGCGCGCTCGCCCACCGCCACGCCGACGCCCATGCCGGCGGCGAGGGCGCGCAGCTGCTCCAGCTTCTCGATGCGCTCCAGCCCGCCCTCGGGGAGGGCGACCCAGCGCAGCAGGGCGTCGCGCGTGTATGCGTAGATGCCCACGTGGCGCAGGTAGGCGCCCGAGGCGAAGTCCGGCTCCGCGTCGCGCGGGTGCGGGACCGCGGCACGGGTGAAGTACAGCGCACGGCCGTCATCCCCCCGCACCACCTTCACCACCGCCGCCTCGCGCCACTCGCCGGCCGACTCGATCGGCGTGGCGACCGTGCCCACGTCCCACCCGCCGCCGCGCACCAGCGCGACCGCCGCCTCCAGGTGGTCGCGCCGCACGAAGGGCTCGTCGCCCTGCACGTTCACGATCACCCCGTGGCCGCGGTGCTCCGGCCGGCGTGCCACCTCGGCCACCCGGTCGGTCCCCGAGGGGTGATCGCCGCGCGTGATGGCCACCGCCGCCCCGAACCCCCGCGCCGCCTCCGCCACCTCGTCCGCGTCGGTCGCCACCACCACGTCGTCGAAAACACCGGACGCGACGGCGCGGCGCCAGACCCATTCGATCAGGGGTCTGCCGGCGATGGCGTGCAGCGGTTTGCGGGGAAGACGGGTGGAGCCGAGGCGGGCCGGGATCACGCCGAGGACCGTGGGGGTCATCGAGTTTCCTGCCCCGTGCGGGGGAATTGGACGCGGTGGGCGGCTGCAATAATCACGCCATGCAACCTAATGCGCCGCCGCGAGAATGTCAAAGCGGCGGGTGGAGGGATCATGCCACGTTGATCCGCCCCGCGAAAGGGCGAGCGCGCGAACGCGGCACCCCGGCGCGTGCCGGGGTGCCGCGTTTCATCCCTCCGCCGGCGGACCGGCGGCCCCGCGTCAGGCGCTGAAGACGCTGGCGCCGCGCAGCCAGAAGTACGAGCGGGCGTCGGCCGCCACCTGGATGCCGAAGGTGTTCTGCCCCGCCTGGGTCAGCTCGCGCGCGGCATGGAAGGGGTTGTCCTGGTAGCCGTAGCCGCCGCCGGGAACGGTGTAGCTCGACGCGATCACGTGCCCGTTCAGGGTCACCGTCACCGGCGAGTAGCCGTCCTGGTCGCCCAGGCGCGACACCAGCCCCACGAAGTCGACGATCAGCGGGGTGGGCGCGTCGAGCGCGAAGCTCACGGTGAAGCGGCCGTTGTTGCCGATGATCTCGTGGTCGCCCGCGAACTGCCCGTCGTTCTGGGTGATGGTGAGCCCCGCCGTCTTCGGGGGCCACACCGACACGTCGGCGATCCCCACCTGGCGCAGGAACGCCATCTCGGTCACGTCCACGCGGTACAGCCAGAAATAGCTGCGCGCGTCGTTCGCCACCTGCAGCTGCGCCTGGTTCTGCCCCGCGCGCACCATCGCGGCCGGGACCAGGAAGTCCGCGCGCTGCGGGTTGTAGCCGCCGCCCGAGATGGTGACGTTGGAGGCCAGCGTCTGCCCGTTCACCGACAGGGTGATGGGCGAGTAGCCGTCCTGGTCGCCCAGGCGCGACACCAGCCCGGTCACGGAGAGGAGGACGAAGTCACGCGGGGTGCCCGCGTAGTCCAGGCCGAACGAGATCGCCATCACGTTGCCGTTGCCGTAGCGCCAGTGGTCGTTCTGGAAGGCGCCCTGGTTGGCGGTGATGGCCACCCCCGGCGAGGTGCGCGGCGGGTCGGCGGTCATGTCGGCCGACTGCACGCGGGTGTACGGCGCCAGGTTCACCCCCATCTCGTAGAGCCAGAAGAAGCTCTGCGCGTCGGCCGCCACCTGCAGGGTGTACTGGTTCTGCCCCGGCCGCAGCGCGGCCGCCGGCACGGTGAAGCTGGCCTCGGTGGGGCCGTAGCCGCCGCCCGGCACCGTGTAGTGCGACACGACGGTGGTGCCATTCACGGTCAGGGTGATCGGCGAGTAGCCGTCGCTGGAGCCCAGGCGCGACACCAGCCCCACCAGCCGCACCTGCAGCGTGGGCGGCGGCGGGCCGGCGCCCAGGTCGAAGCCCACGGTCACCACCTGGCCGTTCCCCAGGCGCTGGTGGTCGCTCTGGAACTGCCCGTCGTTGCGCAGCACCGTCAGGTTCGCCGCCTGCGGCGGGTTCACGCGGAAGTTGACGGTGCCCAGCACGGTGCTGGCCGAGGCCGGGTCGGTGAACAGCTTGAGGGCGGGTACCGCGTCGGTGGTGGTGCTCATGATGATGACTCCAACAATGAGGATGAATTGCCCGGCGGGCGCCGGGACGACCTCCTTCGAGGCACGCTCCGTTCCGCGTGGCCCGATCACCGATCTCGTTGTGGATCAACGACTTGATGCGATCCACGAACCATCGCCAGCACCCACGGTGTAACGGGACGCTGTATCGGCTGCAAAGGGATGAGGCGCCCTCCGCCCGCCACGATCTTCCGTGTGAGCGGGGGCGATCTCTTCACCCCGCGAACCGGACGATGCGCCGGCGGAGAGATCCACCCGCTGCATCTCGATCCTCACCGTCCGCGCGAACCGCCAGGCATCCGCTCTCCGCCCCCGCAAGCAACCGCGTCGGGTGAGGGCGAATCGGGCGATCGCGAGGACCAGGAGATGGAACGCTCCGGAATGGAATCGATCCGCGCGTGCGGTTGTCCGATGCGGATGAACGGACGCTCTCGCTGCCGTGAGCGGCACGGCGAACCGACACGAAATGGCCGGATTGCCGCCCGCCGTCCGGCCGGCCCACGGTCCCGCCAAACCGTTGCTACCGGCAGGGTAGCAGCGCCCCGTCAAAACGGTTGTGTGTCACGGGTTATGTAGATATTTTTCATGCCGAGCTCCACGGCCCATCCTGCTTTCGGCCCTCTCCGGAGCGTCGCGCGAGCGGTTCCCGGCGCGCACTGCCACGCAAGCCTTGAACGGATCCATGAAGAACCCGGTACGCACCGCCCTCGGCGGCGCCGCGCTCGTGCTGGCGGCCGCCACCTCCGCCCATGCCCAGGCCGACTCGGTGTTCGCCGTGAGCGCGGGCGGCACCAACCTCCTGCGCCTGAACAACGACGCATCGTTCGTGGTGCGCGGCACCGCCGACAGCGGTACCCTCCCGGCCACCGGGGCCGGCGTGCGCATGATGTGGTACCCGGCCCGGTGGGCGTTCCGCGCCGGCAAGGTCGACAGCTTCGGCTCGGCCTACTGGGACCTGGCCACCGTGGGCTACGGCTCGATCGGCCTGGGCGAGAACGTGCGCGCCAGCGGCAACAACTCGTTCGCCGCCAATCTGACCACCACGGCGAGCGGCAACGAGAGCGTGGCGCTGGGGAACAGCGGCACCGCCAGCGGGGAGCGGTCGTTCGCCTTCAACGGCACCGCCAACGCGGTGGGCGCCGTGGCGATCGGCAGCGGCGCGCAGGCCACGAACGACGACGCCCTCGCCATGGGGCCCAGCTCCATCGCCGGCGGGCTCGCGGCGATCACCATCGGCCCCAGCATCGCCAACGGCAACTTCGGCGTGGCGATCGGGCTGCAGAACAGCGCCAGCGGCCAGTTCTCGGTGGCCATCGGCAAGAACGCCCGCACCGCCAACCGGCAGGGCTCGGTGGTGCTCGGCGACGGGTGCGCCAGCTTCTCGTCGGACTCGGTCTTCCCGACCGCCAACAACCAGTTCGTGGCCCGCGGCTGCGGCGGGATCGTGTTCTACACTTCGCAGAACCTGTCGTCGGGCGTGCAGGTGGCGGCGGGCGGCGGAAGCTGGACGTCCGTCTCGGACCGCAACCGCAAGGAGAACTTCCTGGCGGTGGATGGCGAGGAGCTGCTGGCCCGCCTCCGGAACGTGCCCGTGAGCACCTGGAACTACAAGACGCAGGACCGCTCGATCCGCCACATGGGCCCGATGGCGCAGGACCTGTGGGCCGCGTTCGCCATGGGCGAAGACAGCCTGAGGATCAACACGGTCGACATCGACGGCGTGAACATGGCCGCCGCGCAGGCCGTGGCCGCCCGCACCGACGTGCTGCGCGAGCAGGTGCGCGCGCTGACGGGCGAGAACGAGGCGCTCCACGCCCGCGTGGAGGCGCTGGAGGAGCGTCTGGCCCGCATCGAGGCCGCGCTGGCCGCGCCGGCCGCCGCCGGGAAGCCCTGACGCGCCGCGGCCGGAGCGGGCTCCCCCGCCCCGCTCCGGCCCCCGCCGTCGTTCCGGACGTGTTCTGATCTTTCATCACCCGCACCCCTCGTGCGGCTCGTGATCCCCCTGGTCCCACAGCGTACAATGGCACCGAACCAATCGCCTTCATCCATGCGGCGCGCGCTGCTGGTGGCGCTGCTCCCGCTGGCGGCCGCGTGCACCGACCGCTCGGTCATGCTCCCCAACGGCGGCACGGCCAACCCGGCGCCGCAGTCGCTCCCGAAGATGACCTGCACGGTGGACGTGCCCACGCAGCGCATGTCGTGCACCGACGGCCGTCTTCCCTCCGCCGGCCGCGCCACCATCCTGGGGAGCCAGGACAAGTACGTGCGCCTGGCCAGCTCCGGCACCAGCTACGACAACGGCACCGAGATCCTGAGCAGCAACGTGACCGTGCAGAACCTGCTGCGCATGACCATGGGCGTGGACAGCACCACCAGCGCGGTGACCGGCTTCGTGGTGTTCTTCCAGCAGGAGCCCACCACCACCGTGGGCACGGGCACGGTGACCATCGCCAACGCCGACGGGCTGGGGACCTTTACCGGCACCAACCAGCCGTATTTCTCGTACAACCAGTCGCTGGACCCGTACCAGATCTCGGCCGCCCGGAACTGGCAGTTCAACGTGCCCGTGGCGGTGACGCAGTTCACCTTCAGCGTGTACGTGGACGCGCCGCTCGCCGCCTCGGGCGCGCTGCGTGACCACGTGTGGACGGGTGACAGCAGCACCGTGTGGAGCTACGGGCCCAACTGGAACGTGGGCGCGGCGCCCGATTCGGGGAGCACGGTGGAGATCCCCGCCTCATCGCTGCTCCCGAGCGGAAACATGCCGGTGCTGGACGGGAACGGGGCCCTCACCAACCTGGACGTGGGCACCGGCAGCACCCTGGGGCTGGGCGGGTACACGCTGGTGGTGTGGGGCAACCTCGACGCCCTTGGCACCATCAGCAACGGCACCCTCTGGAGCCGCGGCACCAACGCGCTCCTGGGCGGATCGCTGAGCTCCGTGGTCGTGAGCGGCTCGGCCGCGCTGCAGCGGCCGACGGTCGCCTCGGGCGCCGTGTCGGTCAGCGACGGCAGCCTGAACGTGAAGGACCAGACGCTGTCGATCCAGATCCCGTGACGAACGCCCAGGCCATCGGCACCCCGATGAGCCGCGCGATCCCGGGCATGGTGGCCGCCGCCCTGGCGGTGGCCGCCCCGGCGCGGCGACACGAGGTTGGCCGGCCCGCGCGCACGGATGGAACGCATCGAACCGTCGCGGGCGCCGCCGCCGAAGTGACCTCGGATACATGAACGCCGGACGGGCGCCACGCCTTCCGGCTCCTTCCAACCCAGAGCCCCTCACATGAATCTGCACACCAGGATCCGCAACGCGCTGCTGGCGGTGGCCCTCCTCTTCGCGGGAGCCGGCACCGCCGCGGCGCAGACGCCGGACTCGGCCTTCGCCGTGAGCAGCGGCGGGCAGGGCCTCTTCCGCGTGAACGTGGACGCGGGCGCCCTTCACGGTGGCACCTACGATGGCGATGCCTCCGGCACCGGCGTGCCGGCGGAGGGCTCCGGCACGCGCATGATGTGGTACCCGCGGAAGGCCGCCTTCCGCGCGGGCTACATCAACGGCACGCAGTGGGACGCGGCCAACATCGGCGCGTACTCGGTGGCGATGGGCATCAACGTGCGGGCGAGCGGCGACAGCTCCATCGCGCTCGGCGCCTCGGCCACGGCGGCGCAGGCGGGCTCCTTCGCCGCCGGCGTGCACGTGACCGCGTCGGGCGCCGCCTCGGTGGCGATGGGCTACGCGGCGCACACCAACGCCCGCCAGGGATCGTTCGTGTTCGGCGACCGCTCCACCGTCGACACGCTGCGCGCGGGGGTGAACCACAGCGCCAACTGGCGGGTGAGCGGCGGCTTCCGGATCTTCACCAGCAGCAACCTGAGCACCGGCGTCACCATCCAGAGCGGCGCGGTGACCAGCAACTGGGGGCAGAGCAACGCGGTGATCAGCACCAGCACCGGCGCGTACCTCAGCACCAGCGGCGTGTGGACCAACACGTCGGACGTGAACCGCAAGCACGGGTTCGCGCACGTGGACGGCGAGGGCGTGCTGGGCCGGCTGCGCGACCTGCCGATCACCAGCTGGAGCTACAAGGTGGATCCCGACGACGTGCGCCACCTGGGCCCCACTGCGCAGGACTTCAGCGCCGCCTTCGGACTGGGCAACGACAACCGCGTGATCGGCACCGTGGATGCCGACGGCGTGGCGCTGGCGGCCGCCAAGGCGCTCGAGGCGCGCACCACCGCGCAGGCCGCGCGCATCGACGCGCTGGAGCGTGAGAACGCCGAGCTTCGCGCCCGGCTCGACCGCATCGAGGCGATGCTGAGCGCGCCGGCGAACAAGCCGTAGGTATCCTCCATCTGCCTCGGTCACACGAGGTGGCGCGGACACGACGACGACGGCGCGCCCGGGAGCTCTCCCGGGCGCGCCGCTTTACGTTGCCGCCGATGGATCTCGACGGCGGACGGCGTCGGGTGTTGGCGGAGAGCAACGACGAACGGCAACAGGAGGGCGCTTCGCGCGAGCCACGGAGGACACGGAAACGGCCACGGTTGGCACCGGGTGGGCCATGGCTCCGTTCGTGGCCGCATACGCCGCGAGATCGAACGGATCGACGAACCGGGCGATCGGGACGGCGACGGGGGTGGCTGCGATTCGTGCCGCCGCCCTGCTGGGGAGACTCAACCCGACGCGGCGCGGAGCGCGTCGATCAGCGCCGCGACATCGTCCGGCGTGTTGTAGACGTTCGGCGCGACGCGTACGGCGTCGCCGCGACGGGAGACGGCGACGCGCCGCTCGGCCAGCGCGCGCTGCAGCCGCGCGGCGTCCATCCGCTGCGGCGTGCGGATGCCGAACAGGTGCGCGCCCCGCCACGGCTCCTCCTCGATCGCGCAGCCGAGCGCGCGGGCCTCGGCGACCAGCCCGGCGGTGAGGTCGCGGCAGTAGTCCTGCACGTTCCACGGGGCCCAGGCCAGGATCTGCTCCAGCGCGGCGATCAGCATCGGCATCAGCGTGAGGTTGCCGCGCTCGCCCATGTCGAAGCGCGCGGCGCCGGGCTGGTACTCGTCGGCGTAATCCACCAGCCGCGTGAAGTCCTGGCTGCCGCGGCGGCCCAGCCACGTCTCCTCCAGCGCCGACCAGCGCTCCGCGCGCGGGCCGAAGTACGCGAGGCCGAGCGAGTACGGACCCAGCAGCCACTTGTAGCTGGCGCACACCAGCACGTCGGGCTGCACCGCGGCCACGTCGAACGGCATCGCGCCGACCGACTGCGTGCCGTCGATCACGAGCAGCGCCCCCACCTCCCGCGCGCGCCGGCCGATGCGCACCAGGTCGAAGCGCGTTCCATCGGCCCAGTGCACGTTGCCGAGCGCCACCAGCGCGGTGGAGCCGTCGATCGCCTCCAGCAGGCGGCGGTTCCACCCCTCGCCACGCCCCTCGGCTTCGTCCGGCGGAGCGACGGTGCGCAGCTCGGCGCCGGCCCCGGCGGCCACGTTGCGCCAGGTGTAGACGTTGCTGGGGAACTGGGCGCGCGCGACCACGATGTTGGCGCCGCGCTCCAGCGACAGGTTGCGAGCCACCGTGGCCGTGGCGTACGACACGCTGGGGACGATGGCCACGCGGTCGGCCGCGCAGTTCACCAGCTGGCCGAAGAGCGCCCGCGCCCGCTCGGCGCCGGTGAAGAAGTCCTCGGGCGTGATCCGCGTGGGATCGCGGCGGCGCTTCACCGCCTCGAGCCCCGCCTCCTCCACGCTCTTGAGGAGCGGGCCCATGTACGCGCAGTTCAGGTAGTGCAGCCCTTCGGGAAGATGCACCAGGTCACGCTGGCAGGTGAGCATCGGTCGGGTCCGGTCCAGGAGTGGATTCGCTCGGCGCGTTGAATCTCCCGACTCCCCCGCCCCGCTGCAATGCCGGCGGATGCGTGCTGGCGATGCGATGGGGGAGCACGGCAGATTCAGGCGCGCGGCAGAATCATCCCCGGGCGGGTGACGCCACGGCAACAGCTGCGGAAAGCCTCGCGAACGGCGCGGGGCTGCGGCGGTGGCATCGCGGCGCCCTGGACGATCCGCGGATCACCCGCATCGTAACACATTGGGGATGGACGATGATCGAGATCACGATCGATCCGCGCGTCGCCGAGGCGGCGCCGGGAATGATGCTGGGGTGCGTGCGCGCGGCGGTGCGCACCGAGCCGGGGAGCGAGGCGCTGTGGCGGGAGATGCAGTCCGCCACGTCATCCGCGGTGGCGGAGGCGGCGGAGCCCGCGGCGCGCCCGCCGATCGCCGCCACGCGCGAGCTGTACCGGCGGCTGGGCAAGGATCCGTCGCGCTACCGCGGCTCCCCCGAGGCGCTCCTCCGCCGGGTCCGCGCGGGGAAGGAGCTGTACCGCATCCACAACGTGGTCGATGTCATCAACCTCGTCTCGCTGCGCACGCTCCTCCCGATCGGCCTGTACGACACCGCGAAGCTTCAGCCGCCGATCGCCCTGCGGCGCGGCGCCACGGGCGAGGCGTACGACGGGATCGGCAAGGAGCAGCTGAACCTGGAGGCGCTCCCGATCCTCGCCGACCTCACGGGCCCGTTCGGCAGCCCCACCAGCGACTCGCGCCGCACCAGCGTCACCGACGGCACCCGCGAGGTGGTCGCCATCGTCTTCGGCGTCACCGGGCGCGGCGACCTGGCCGCGGCGCTAGAGCTGCTTGCCTCGCTCCTCCGCGCCCACTGCGGCGCGGACGCGGTGGAGACGTGGTTCGTGGAACCGGCCACATGACCGGCGCCTCCACGCCTGACGGAGCCTTGACCTCCTCCATCGTGGTCCTTGCCTCAAGCAGGTGATCCACGGTGCAAGATGAAGCTGGACAACCATCCTCCGACGAATTAGGTTAACTCAGTGATAAGCAATTGTTCCTGCGAACATATTTCCGCGCGGGAATCGAGGACGGGCCCACATGGAAGGATGAAGATGCTGCGACGGCTGATCGAAACGAGAAACGAGTGGGCGCCGGCGATCGCGCGCCTGGTGCTGGGCCTGGTGATCCTGCCGCACGGGCTGCAGAAGGTGTTCGGGATGTTCGGCGGCCCGGGCTGGAGCGGTGCGATGGGCTTCCTCACGGGGATGCTGCACGTGCCGGCGCCGTTCGCCGTGCTGGCGATCCTGGCCGAGTCGCTGGGCGCGCTGGCGCTGATCCTGGGCTTCCTGGGCCGCGTGGGCGCGTTCGGCGTGGCGGTGAACATGCTGGTCGCGACCGTGATGGTGCACGCGTCCAACGGCTTCTTCATGAACTGGGGCGGCAACCAGAAGGGCGAGGGCTTCGAGTATCACCTCCTCGCCATCGGCCTCGCCCTGATCGTGATGATCGCCGGCAGCGGCGCCGCCTCGGTGGACCTGGCGCTCACCCGCCGCGGCCCGGTCCGCAACTCGTAAGCGCGAGCGAGAGGCCGGTACGGCAAGGAGCCCGTGGCGGGAGCACGCTCCCACCACGGGCTCTCGTATTCCGGCCCCGGCACGGGCTAAGCCGGAGACGCTCCGACCGCTTCCGAATCGTCCGCGGCTCCGGCCAAAAACGCCTCGCGCAGCACCCGCAGCCGCGCGGACACGGCGGCCAGCGCGGCGGGGACGGTGAACTCGCCCTCGCGCATTCCGAACCGGTCCTTGTCGCACCGCCCGCAGTACGTGTCTCCGTCGTTCACCGTTCCGCCGCAGGGGCAGATCCACACCTGCTTCTCCTTCCCGGTCAGCAGGCCACGCCGCGTGACCGGTTCCCATAGATCCGGGAATGCGCCCAGGATGCGCGACCCGAGCGCGGCGAGCACCGGGATGTCGTCGGCGCGGTAGGTGGACGGATGCGCGGCCAGCAGGGCCAGCGCGTCGTGCCGCACGGGCGCCGAAGGATGCTCCAGCGCCTGGGCGATCCGCCCGAAGTCGACCAGCGAAAGCGAGCGGATCAGCTGGACCGCCGCCCGCCGCAGCGACACCGAGTTCGGGTGCGAGTCGTGCCCGAGGAGGCGGTACATTCTCGTTTTCGCCTCCTCGGGGTCGAGCGCGCTCAGGTACCGGCGCGCCCGATCGAGCGCATGCTTCCGTTCGGTGGATTCCGAGGCCTGTAGATCCCGCAGGAACACGCCGAGCGCGTACGGCGCCAGCTCGCCCACGGCATACTCCGTCATGTAGCTCCAGACGTCATCCGTGATCACCAGCGAGCCTTCCTTCGCGCTGCGAAGCAGCTCGTTCCGGCGTACCAGCGCCGCCATCTGCTCGGCGTCCATGGCCATCCCCGACAGCGGCGCCTGCTCCCGCGATTCGCGCCGGGCGCGAACGGCGGTGCCGAGCGCGTTCAGCATGAACATCGATTTCCCCTGTGCCGACAGCTCGTCGAAATCGATGCTCAGCCCCACCACCGCGTTTGCGCCCATCTGCTCCGCCCGCCGCCGCAGCAACTCCACGGCGTCGGCATAGAGGCGGCTGAGCTGGTTCCCGTAGGTGCCCGAGCGCCCGCCGAACACGTCGGTCCAGGATGCCAGGATGTCGCTGAACACGTTCGTCCCCGCGACCAGGTGCACCGATACCGGGCCGATGTACTGCTCGATGCTCCATCCCTCCATGCTGGAGGTGCTTACGACGAGGATTTCGCGATTCTGGCGGATCATGGTCCACTCGAGCAGGCGGAGGAAACGGATGAGGTGCTCGAAGATGCGCGCCTGCCCTCCATCCGTGCAAACGCGTACGCCGGAGCCTTGCTTTCCGTGTGCGCCTGCCCGTCGGCCAGCGACCCGCCGCGGCCCGGTGCGCATCTCGTAAGCAGACGCGTAACGCTCCATCCGAACGATGCGAAACGCTGCGGGTAGCGGGGGGACGATCCCGCGCCGCGTCTGCGGCACTCCATCACCCCACACCTCTTCCGTAGATCCGTATCTGTCCATTCCACCGATACTTGCCGCTGCGAGCGCGACCGAGATGCCAGCGCTGGAACACGCTGTTCCAGCGCTGGCGGCTTTTTACCGATGTCCAAAAAAGACATTGCTCGCCGGGGTGGATGCCGCTACCGTATGGCCCTCGCGTGCGCGCCGCACGCCGCCATCCGTCCGCCCGGAGCCACCCACTTGCTCGCACGTGTCACCGCCGGAGCCGTGCTCGGCATCGACGCCTACCTGGTCACGCTCGAAGTCGACGTGTCGAGCGGCCTTCCCGCCTTCTACCTGGTCGGCCTGCCGCAGGGCGCGGTGAAAGAGGCCAAGGAGCGCGTCCAGGCGGCCATCATGAACAGCGCCTACGCGCTCCCGCCACGGAGGTTCACGATGAACCTGGCCCCCGCGGACATTCCCAAGTCGGGGACCGCCTTCGACCTGCCGCTCGCGATCGGGATGCTGGCGGGCGCGGCGCAGATGCGCTCGATGGAGCTGCTGCAGCACTACATGATGGTGGGCGAGCTGGGGCTGGACGGTGCGCTGCGCTCCATCCGCGGGGCGCTGCCGCTGGCGATCGCCGCGCGCGACGCGGGCTTCCGCGGCATCATCCTCCCCGAGCAGAATGCCCGCGAGGCCGCCGTGGTCGCCGAGCTGGACGTGCGCGCGGCGCGCACGCTGGTGGAAGTCGTGCACTTCCTGGAGGGCGCGGGCGAGATGGAGCGCGCCACCATCGACCGCTCCGCCCTCTTCCGCGACGCCAGCGTCTCGGCACACGACTTCGACGACGTGAAGGGGCAGGAGCACGTGAAGCGCTCGCTGGAGGTCGCCGCGGCGGGCGCTCACAACATCCTGATGGTCGGGCCGCCGGGATCCGGGAAGACGATGCTGGCGCAGCGCCTCCCCAGCATCCTTCCGCCGCTGACGTTCGAAGAGGCACTGGAGACCACCAAGATCCACTCGGTGGCGGGGCTCCTGGACCGGCAGCATGCGCTGGTCGCCGCGCGGCCGTTCCGGAACCCGCACACCACCATCTCCGACGCGGGGCTGATCGGCGGCGGCTCGCACCCGCGCCCCGGCGAGGTGTCGCTGGCGCACCACGGCGTCCTCTTCCTCGACGAGCTCGCGGAGTTCCGCCGCAACGTGCTCGAAGTCCTCCGCCAGCCCATCGAGGACGCACGCGTGACCCTGAGCCGCGCGGCCATCTCGCTGACCTATCCCTCGCGCTTCATGCTGGTGGCGGCGATGAACCCGTGCCCGTGCGGCCACCATGGCGACTCGCAGCGCCGCTGTACCTGCGCGCCGCAGGCGGTGCACCGCTACCTGGGCCGCGTCTCCGGGCCGCTGCTCGACCGCATCGACCTGCACGTGGAGGTGCCCGCGGTGCGCTACAACGACCTGGCCGACAAGCGGAAAGGCGAGCCGAGCGAGGCGATCCGCGAGCGCGTGGCCCGCGCCCGCGAGGTGCAGCGCGCGCGCTTCGCCGGGCGCGCGGACGTGCACGCCAACGCGCACATGACCTCGCGCGACCTGCGCGACCACTGCGGCATCGGCGACGGCGCCGAGGCGCTGCTGCGCACGGCCATCACGCGGCTGGGGCTGAGCGCGCGCGCCTACCACCGCGTGATCAAGATCGCCCGCACCATCGCCGACCTGGAGGGCGGGGCGGACATCACCACCGCGCACGTGAGCGAGGCGATCCAGTACCGCTCGCTGGACCGCCAGGGCGGCTCGTCGATGGCCGCGGCGTGACGATGCGCGCCTTCACCCCGATCGCCAGAGCTGGAATCCGCACCGGCGCAGCTCGGCGAGCAGATCGCCGGGATCGACCTGCCGATGAGGCGCCAGAACGCCGGCGTGCGGAAGCCGGCCGGCGGCGAGCGCACGGGCGGCGAGAACGGCGGGGATGATGGCGAGGCGATACGAGTCGCGCTCCGCGGTGAGGACGAGACGCGCGACGCGGCCGTCGGCACCCTCGACCTCGCAGCCGTAGCCGCCGCGCGTGCCGCCCAGCAGCCGCACGAGCGGAAGCCCGGCAGGCGCGCCGCGCCGCATCGCCGCGCGCACGAGCGGAACGCGCGCCGCCAGCGCGAGCGCCGGCGCCACGCCGGGCGTGTTCGGGTCCACGTACGCGGCGGCGGCCGCGAGCGTGGGATGGGAGCGCGGGAGGAGGAGCGCGTCCGGCGTGTCGAACAGCCAGCCGCGGCGCCGCCCCAGGGGAGTGCCGCCCGCCCACCGCCACGACGAGCCGAACCCGCGCTCCGTCCGCGGCACGCCGTCGCGCAGCACGCTCACCGGCTCGCCGAGGGTGGAGAGGAGCGCGGCGGAGGTCCCCGCGACCGCGGTGTGACGCGGCGTCGGCACCAGGAACGCCGTCAGGCGGACGGGGCGGTCGATCCCGCTCCACGCGATCATCGCGGACGACACGGTGGATGCGGTGCTGCACGCCGGGCAGAGCCGCACGCCCGCCGCCGCGGCGCGCCCGTCCAAGGCCAGCACGCGCTGGACGTACGTGGACGAGTCCGCCAGGTCCACCACGTCGAAGCCGGCCTCCACGGCGGCCTCGACCAGCGACGCGTCGCGCGACTGGAACGGGCCGGCGGCGTCGATCACCACGTCGCCCGCGCGGAGCGCGCGCCGCAGCGCCGCCGGATCGCGCGCATCCACCGCCAGCTCGGCCGAGCGGCGCGCGGCGATCGTCACGGGCACACCCGCCTCGCGGAGCGCCGCCACCGCCGCGGCGCCGAAGAAGCCCGTGCCGCCCAGCGCGACCACGCGCCTCATCGCGGCTCGCGCGCAAGGAGCACGGCCAGGAGCACGAGTCCGGGGAAGAGGATGCCGGAGGCCGCGACCAATCCCGCGGCCCACCCCATCGCGCCGCATACGCTCAGCGCGATCCCGGCGCTCCACACCACCCACGCCAGCGCGCCGACGCGGCGCGGAAGGCCGGGCGTGCCGAGCGTCAGGACGATCCCGGCCAGCGTGTAGAAGCCGTTCGCGTATACGGAGGTGAGCGCCGTCCCCACGCGCTGCACGTGGCCGAACCCAGCCGCGTCGCTCGCGAGCAGCGGCAGCCAGCCGGCGTACAGCGCCTCGCCGGTGAGATCGCACGCGAGCCCCGCGAAGGCGACCACCAGCGCCGCCAGCGCGATCCCTGGACGCCGCAACCACGACGCCCACCACGCATAGAACGCGAGGACGCTCATGCCGGCCGCCATCCATACCGCGAACCCCGCGCGCCACGCAGCGGCGTGCGCGCCGACGTACGCCATCCGCGCCGCCTGCGACGGCTCGGCCTCGGTGCCGCCGCGCAGCACGAAGAGCATGGCAAGCCCGGCCGCGCCGTGCAGGCCGGCGCACACCCATGGCGTCGCCCGCCGGACCAGATCGGCGCCACGCGTCCCATCCAGCAGCAGCGCCGCGAGCGGAATCCACCAGACCAGCGCGCTCGTGGCTGCGAGCGGAAGGAGCCGCCACCACGCCTCTCCCGCGCCCAGCGCGAGGCCCGCGAGAAGCGCCGCCGGCGCCAGCACCTTCGCGGCGAGCCCCAGGAGCGCGATCGTCCGCGCCCGCTCCTTCCTCCGCGCGGCGTGCAGATACAGCACGCCGAAGAGCGCGATCGCCGCGCCGGCGCATCGCCAGACGAGGCGGCCGGGGATCTCCATCCCCAGCCACCCGAACGGCGTCTCCGCCGCGAGCGCCAGCATCGCCCCGAGCGCCAGGTCGTACACGCCCGCCGCCACCAGCAGCAGCCGGTACGCACCACGGCGAAGCTCCGCGCCGGAACCGCGTTGCGGCGACACGGCGGCGGCGGGGACGGGCCGGGGGATGACGGGCGCTGGATGCATCGCGGGAGATCGGAAGGACGTGCGGGGCGAACACGCGGATGAAGCTACGCCGCACGCCGCCGCTCCTCAACCGCGAACGCGGCGCGCCGGCGTCCGGCGCACCGCGCCCACGAAGGGGCGGTGGCTCGCACTCGTCCGCGGCGGGCCACCCTGGGAGCTCCGCCGGAGGCTACGCCATCGCGGCCGGCGCGGGCGAGGCGATCATCGGCAGCTGCTGCATGATGCCGGATTTCAGGTAGGCGTTGGGATCGTGCTTCAGCGCGTCGGCCGGGAGCCACTTCCAGAGCGGCCCCAGGTGGTGGCGGATCTGGTCGGTGAGCACGGCGGGCACCTCGCGCGTCTCGCCCTCGAAGAAGCCGCGGAAGCCGGGATCGTCCATCCACCGCCGCATCTTCTGGTGGTACGCCATCCGGTTGCGCCGCTCGGACGAGATGCCGCGGAAGAGCTGCTCCCAGCAGATGTACGAGCGGCGGTTCCGGGCCAGCCGCCGCGCCATCGCCCGCGGCGAGAACGCATAGTCGAAGGTCTCGATCACGCGGTCGTAGAACTGGGGCCAGGTGTAGTTCTTCGGCTTCACGTTCATGCACTGCACCAGGTCCAGGAAGTGGAAGGGCACCGGGAGCACCCGCTCCGCCTTCTGGTAGTCCAGGTTCAGCACCGCGTTGCGCCCGAAGGCGGAGAGGAGCGCGAAGTGGGGGTAGATCCCCGGCGCCAGGTCCACGAAGCGCCGGGTGAGCTCGAACGGCTCGTCTCCCTCGTCGGCGTCGAGCCCGAAGATGAGGTTGCACTGCGTGTAGGGGACGTACTCGTTGACGAGGTTCGCCTGCTCGGCGACCGCGCGCACCTTCTCCATCCCGCGCGTGCCGCGCATCCGGCTCTTGTCGCCGATGTCGTACCACGACTCGATCCCCGGCGCGATCGCCTTGAAGCCGTTCTTCTTCAGCCGCTTGAGGTTGTCTTCCTTGAGCAGCGAGAGCGAGGTCTCGGCCACGAAGGTGATCTTCCCCGGCGGCACCACCTCTTCGATCACGTCGAGGTAATCGTCGAAGCGGATACCGAAGTTGGGGTCGTGCCACACGGCGACCGAGCGCGCCAGCTTCATCTCCTGGAAGAAGCGCAGGTCGTCCTTCAGCCCCTCGAACTCCAGCGGCTGGTAGGGAATCGTCGAGTCGATGCAGAACGAGCACTTGTAGGGGCACCCCAGGCTCCCCAGCAGCGGAACCAGCTTGAGCACGCGGGCGCGGTCCATCGCCGGCCGCAGGAACTTCCAGCGCTGCCGCAGCCCCGGGAGGCTGGCCGGCTGCCGAGTGGCGGAGAGGTAGGCGCCCAGCGGCTTCTGCGGCGCGGCGCCACGGAGGAGGTCGTCCACCAGGGCGCGGTCGCAGAAGCCGACCACGTAATCGAAGTACTTGCGCGCGTCCTCGGGATAGGAGCGCGCGTGCGGCCCGCCGAGCACCGTGACCGTGCCGGACGCGCGGTACATGGCGCTGAACGCGTAGGCCAGGAGCGCCGCCTGCGAGAAGGCGTTGATGAAGACGAGGTCGAGCTGGTCCGGAAGGCCGCCGGCCAGCAGCTCGGGCCCGGAGTAGTAGGCCACGTGCACCTGGTGCCCCGCCTCTTCGCACCACACGCCGATCACCTGGGGCATGATGCTGGTGTTGTTGGCCCGCATCAGCCGCGAATAGCCGTTGGTGGGCGGCTCCTTCCCCAGCAGGTCGATGATCCCGATGCGCACGCGCCCCTCCCGGTCTGGTGGGTGACAGACGGAAACAGCCGAAGGCCAGGATAGTCGCGGCCCGCGTTGCAGCGCAACGAAAATCTTTGGACTGCCACGGCCGGGCTTGATTGTGCCGCCGCAGTGTATTAGCTAAAATAGCTAATAAACCTCGCAACGGAGACGATGATGGCCAGACCCCCGGATTCGAAGAAGGCTCGTGGAACGGCGAAGTCCCGATCCAGCTCGCAGGGCACGGATGCCCGAGAGGCGGAGGCATCGGCCGGCGGCCGCACGCCCGCGACCCAGGCCGCCCGTGCCCGGCCGGGGCCGCTCGCAGAGGGACCGAACGTCCACATGACCTCCACCGAGGCACAGAACGCCTTCGGCCGGGTTCTCGACACCGTCGCCCGGAACGGCACGGTGCTGATCACCAGACACAACGCGACCCAGGCGGTGGTGATGTCGATGGAACGATACCAGGCGCTCACGCGGACCGACGATCCCGAGCTCGATGTGCTCGAGGCGGAATACGACGCGATGCTCGCGCAGATGCAGACGCCCGAGGTCCAACAGGGAGCGCTGAGCGCCCTGCGCGCGACGCCCGAGGAGCTGGGGCGCGCCGCCGCCGCCGCCGCGGCCCGGAGGCGGAAGGAGGGCCGGTGACCCCTCGCGAGCCACCTTCCATCATCGTTCTCGCGGGGACCAACGGAGCCGGGAAGAGCAGCGTCGCCGGAGAGACCTTCCGCGAGCGAGGCGCCGTCTACTTCAACCCCGACGAGGCGGCGCGCCGGATTCTCGAGCTGAAGCCGTGGCTCGGCGTCGAGGAGGCGAACGCCCGTGCGTGGCTCGCGGGAAAGCTCCGTCTCGAACGGGCAATCGCAAAACGGATGGGATACATCTTCGAGACGACGCTGGGTGGTGCGACGATCACGGCGCTGCTCGAAGGCGCGGTGGACGCGGGGATCCCGGTGCGGATGTGGTACGTCGGCCTGGCGACACCGGAGCATCACCTCGCTCGCGTCCGAGCGCGCGTGGCCGCCGGCGGTCACGACATTCCCGCCGCGAAGGTCCGCGAACGCTTCGACCAGAGCCGCAAGAACCTGATCCGCCTCCTCCCCGCGCTGGCCGAGCTCCACCTGTCCGACAACACGGCCGAGGCCGATCCGGAAACAGGCCAGGAGCCCAGGCCGCAGGTCATCCTGCGCATGGTGGATGGAACGATCACCGAAACCGCGGCGCTCGCCGTCGTGCCCACCTGGGCCAAGCCCATTCTCGTCGCCGCCTTCCGCGCCTACGGCATCTGACGGCTAGCGCGGCGACAGGCTGCCGAGGGCCTGCGCGGCGCGGCTCAGCTCCAGCGCGTAGTCGGCCCACCATGCGCCGGCGCGGGGGCCGCCATGGCAGGTGCCGTCGCTCTGGCCGGGAGTCTTGATCCAGAGAAACGCGTCGACCAGCGGGTGGCCGGTGCGCGCGGTGGGCGCGCGGCCCAGCGCCTGGTCGGGCGCGTTGCACCAGTCGCGTACCACCGACTGCCCGCGGCCGTTGCGGCTGGTGTCGATCACGAAGTGCTTGCCGCCCACCAGCCGGCTCAGCTGCGCGCCGTAGGCGATGTTCGGCTGCTCGCCATGGAAGTTGGAGACGTTCAGGCTGAACCCCGTGGCCCGCTCGATCCCCGCCTTGCGCAGGCGCTCGGCCATCACTGGCGGCTGCTTCCAGTTGGCGTTCCCCGCGTCCACGTACACGTACGCGCCGCCGGCGCTCAGCGTCTGCACGGCCTCGCGCAGCAGCACGTAGCGCTCGTCCTGGAAGCGCGCGGGGAGGCAGTCCAGCGAGGGGAGCCCGTCGGGCTCCAGGATCACCACCGCCGGCCGCCGCCGCAGCCCCTGCGCGAAGCCGATGATCCAGCGCCGGTACTCGTCGCCGCCACGCGCGCCGCCGGCGGAGTAGAGGCCGCAGTCGCGGTGGGGGATGTTGTAGACCACGAACACCGGGAGCGCGCCGGTGGCCGAGATCTGCGTGACGCGCGCGTCGACCTCGCGGCGGGCGTCGCGCACCCAGTCGCCGATCCAGATCGCCTGCGGCTGGTCGGCGATCATGCGCAGCAGCGCCGCGTCACGCGGCCGCGAGCGCGCCCACGCGTCCGCCTGCCGCCGCGCGGGATTGGCGGGATCGACCCAGAGCCGCTTTCCCGCGAACGGGTTTCCCTGCCCCACCCCATCGGGCCCGCCGAGGGAGAGCACCGCGGCGACACCCGCGGCCACGGCGGCACGCGCGAGCCGCGGCCGCCATGGCCGCGGCGCCGTATCCCCCTCCCGCACCCGCTCGCCACGCGCCATCGCCGCCCTCGCTACGAGCCGCCCGCCACGTCGTCGGAACGGCGCGCGGTGCCGGGGTCATCGTCGCGCAGGTGGCCGGTCGCCAGGCCGATCTGCCGCAGCATGTACGTCTGCCGGGCCAGGAGGATGCGCCCGGCGCGGATGTCGTAGTGGCTCTTTACCAGCAGCTCGATCAGCTGGCTGGCCGCCCAGAGCAGCGCCGAGAGCACGGTCAGCCGGATGGTGTCGCCCACCAGCAGACCCAGGCCGGCGCCACCGGGTGGCCGGTCCAGCCACCAGGCGACGAACTGCCCCATCGCCAGGATGAACACCACGATCGACGACACGCGCACCACCACCGCCGCCGCGTGCAGCCCCGTGGGCCGCTCCAGGTCTTCGTGCCGCACCTCCATCCCGGCGAGCAGCGGCCGCTGCCCCGGGCGGTGCCCCGTTTCGTCACTCACGCCATCCATC
>Ga0247773_1000007_pt1 | contig 86593 bp, 90 predicted proteins | sample UWRJL092311B6_FD_179934 | JGI IMG/M metagenome (GOLD analysis project Ga0247773, IMG submission 179934) | Plant litter microbial communities from Arlington Agricultural Research Station in Wisconsin, United States - UWRJ-L092-311B-6 | ecosystem: Environmental > Terrestrial > Plant litter >... | reverse complement strand
CGCGCTGGTGATCGCCATGGCCGGGTGCTCGGCGATCGACGTGGTGGATTACCTGGAGAAGCGCCGCACCCCGCCGTCGTCGCTCTCCGTCTCGGTGCGGTTCAGCCGCGCGGCCACGCCGCCCAGGCGGCTGACCGACGCGCACCTCACCTTCCACGTGGCGACCGACAGCCCGCGCGAGCACGTGGACCGCGCGGTGGCGCTCTCGTTCGAGAAGTACTGCTCGGTCAGCAACTCGCTGTCGGAGGACCTGCGCCTGGACTACAGCGTGGAGCTGGTGCCCGCCGCCGTGGCCGCGGGCTGATCCGCATCATCCCAACGAACGTGGAGCGATGGAGACGCAGGGGATGGGCGGGGCGACGGTGATGAAGTTCGGCGGCACCTCGGTGGAGGACGCGGCGGCGTTCGAGCGGGTGACGAACATCGTGGGCGCGCGGCTGGATGCGCGGCCGGTGGTGGTGGTGTCGGCGATGTCGCGCTTCACCGACGCGCTGGTGGGCGCGGTGCGGCTCGCGCACGACGGCGAGCACGCGGCCGCCGCGGCGGGGCTGGACGAGCACCTGAAGCGCCACTCGGAGGTGTGCCGCGCGCTGGCGCCGCCGGAGGGGCGCCACGAGCTGGCCGAGGTGCTCGACGACGCGCGCGAGACGCTGCCGGACCTGCTGCGCATCATCGCCGCGCACCCGGGCACGCGCGCGGCGCTGCGCGACGAAGTGCTGGCGTTCGGCGAGCGGCTGTCGTCGCGCGTGCTGGCGGCGGCGATGCGCGGGCGCGGCATCCCCGCGCGTTGGGTGGACGCGCGCGCCTGCATCCGCACCACCGGCGACCATGGCCGCGCGGAGCCGATCGCCGCGCTCACCCGCGAGGCCACGCGCGCCCAGGTGCTGGCCGCCGTCGGGGCGGGCGAGGTGCCGGTGCTGGGCGGCTTCATCGGCTCGGCGGTGGATGGGGCGACCACCACGCTGGGGCGCGGCGGCTCGGATTACAGCGCCTCGCTGGTCGGCGCCGCGATCGACGCGGGCGAGATCCAGATCTGGACCGACGTGACCGGCTTTCTGACCGCCGACCCGCGCGTGGTGCCGAACGCGCTGCAGATCCCGCGTCTGTCGTACGCCGAGGCGGCGGAGCTGGCGTTCTTCGGCGCCAAGGTGCTGCACCCGCGCACCATCGCGCCGGCGGTGGAGCTCGGCATCCCCGTGCGCGTGTGCAACTCGCGCGAGCCGGACGCGCCGGGAACGCGCATCGAGGCCGGGGCCACGCCCGCGCCGCGCGCCGTGAAGGCGATCGCCCACAAGGGCGGGATCACGCTGGTGCAGGTGACGGCCGCGCGAATGCTCGGCGAGTACGGCTTCCTCCGCGCGCTCTTCGAGGTGTTCGAGCGCCACCGCACCGCCGTGGACGTGGTGGCGACGAGCGAGGTCTCGGTCTCGGCCAGCATCGACGACGCATCGACGCTCCCCGCGCTGGTGGCGGAGCTGGAGCGGTTCGGCACGGTGGAGGTGGAGGAGGGGAACGCGATCGTCTGCGTGGTGGGCGAGGGGCTGCGCGACGCGGCGGGCGTGGCCGGCCAGGTGTTCGGCGCCGTCCGCGACGTGAACGTGCGCCTGATCTCGCAGGGCGCCTCGCGCATCAACCTGACCTTCGTGGTGGAGGAGCGCCGCGCCCGCGACGTGGTGAAGCGGCTCCACGCGACGTTCTTCGAGGAGACGAGCTGAGGACGGGCTCTCGCGCCCGGGCGGGCACCGGCCGAGCGCTCGGCCCCCGGCCCCCGGCCCCCTCCCCCCGGCCCCCTCGCCCCGCTCCGCGGGAGGGGAGCACGACTCGCGATGAGGGAAGTGTCGTAGCGAGAAGAACTTCAGGAATGCGTCACCCTCCACCCGTGCTGTTCACGGGGGGAGGGCCGCGGCCTCTTCCGGGTCCGTGCCCTACGGCGCCACCACCACCGCTCCCGCCGTCGCGCCCGCGCCGAACGACACCAGCAGCGTCGGGCGATTCACGTCGAGCGCGCCGGAGCGCACGGCTTCGTCGAGGGCGATGGGGATGGTGGCCGCGCCGGTGTTGCCGTAGCGGTGGACGTTGACGTAGACGCGCTCCATCGGCAGGCGCATCTCGCGGGCAGCCGCCTCGATGATGCGCAGGTTGGCCTGGTGCGGAATGGCGAGGCCGATGTCATCGGCCGAGAGGCCGGCGCGGGCGAGCGCGAGGCGCGCCTGGGCGGCCATGGTGCGCACGGCGGCGCGGAAGAGCCGGGTCCCCTCCATCCGCAGCAGGTGCGAGCGCTCGTCCAGCACGGTGCGGTCGAAGGGGCGCGCCGAGCCGCCGGAGGGGCGCTTGAGCGCGTCCGCCAGCGTTCCATCGGCCCACCACGACCGCGACCGCAGCGTGAGCGGCCCCGCGCCGCGCACCAGCACCGCCGCGCCCGCGCCATCGCCGAAGAGCGGGCCCGTCTGCGCGTCGGTGCGGTCGGTGACGGTGGAGAGCTTCTCCACGCCCACGACGAGCGCCGCGCCGGCCATCCCGGTGCGGAGGAGCGACTCGGCGGTGACCAGCGCGTAGATCCACCCCGCGAAGCCTGCCTCCACGTCGAACGCGGCGGCACAGCGCGCGCCGAGGGCGGCCTGCAGCTCGCAGGCGGTGGGCGGGGTGAGATGGTCGGGGGTGGAGGTGGCGACGACGATCAGGCCGATGTCGCCCGCGGCGAGGCCGGACGCGGCGAGCGCCTCGCGCGCGGCGCCGAGCGCCATCGCGGCGGTGCCGACGTCGTCGTCCGCCACGCGGCGCTCGCGGACGCCCGTGCGGCGGAGGATCCACTCCTCGTCCACGCCGGCGAGCGCGGCGGCCTCGGCGTTCGCCAGGATCCGCGGCGGGAGGAACCGTCCCGTGCCGGCGATGCGGACGGCGTCGCCCGATCCGCCGCCGGGATCGATGGGCGGACCGGCCGCACGTTCGCGCGGGCGATCGGTCAAGCCGGCATCACGCGGGGAGCGCGCCGGCGAACGGTCGGTCGAATCGGTGCCACGGCGGGTCAGGCGGCGCGCGTCGCCTGGTCGATCATCGCCTCGTAGCCGGCACGGGGAAGCGCGCCGATCTGCTGCGCGGCGACCTGGCCGTTGCGGAACACCATCACCGTGGGGATGGAGGCGATGCGGAAGCGCGCCGCCACCTGCTGGTTCCGGTCGGTATCGAGCTTGGCGACCAGCACGTTGCCCATCCGCGTGCGCGCCAGCTCGTCCATGATGGGCGCCACCATCTTGCAGGGGCCACACCAGTCGGCGTAGAAGTCGACCAGCACCGGCACCTGCGAATCGGCGATCACGCGGTCGAAGCTGTCGTCCGAGAGCGCGATCGGGCGATCGAGCAGGATCGGCTGGCTGCACGCGCCGCACTTGGGCCGGTCCGCCGCGCGCGAAAGGTCCACGCGGTTCAGGCGGCCGCAGGATTGGCAGGCCACCGTCGCCTTGCGCCGTGTCGTCGCATCCATCGTCACATCCTCCAGGCTTGCTTGCTGGTGCCGTACGGATCGGGGGATGAACGGCATCCGCCGGTCCTCGTATCCATCGAAGCCGCGAAAGCTCCGAATCGCGAATCCGGATCCACCGGATCGACCCGCTTCACGGCATCCACCGAATCCCCTGATACACCGCATCTCCCGCTTTCGGCGCGTCAGGCCGGGATCGCGAACGGGGCGGCTGAAGCCACGACCACGGGAAGCCTCCCAGAACGCGGGAGGCGCGCGGCCGCGGCGCGCGGCCATGATGCCCGGAGCGATGCCACGTGGCGAGCATCCGGGTGGACGCGCGTCGCGTGGCACCGCTGTGTCGGCGCGGACGATCTCGCCCGATCGATCCGGCTCAGGTGCCGGTGCGCTCCACGGGGTACTGGTCGCCGCGGCGGCTCCAGTCCAGGTAGCTGCCGTCATACATCTTCGTGTCGTAGCCAAGGTAGCGGGCCACGAAGTAGTCCCAGCTGGCCTGCACGCCGGTGCGGCAGTAGGTGACCACCGTGCTCCCCACGGGGCGCGGCGTGGGGCCGCGGTTCTGGCGCGGGGCGGGCTGGCGCTGGCGGCGCGCGCGGCGGGCGGCGGCGCTGGTGTCGGCGTAGTCGGGCCGCTCGCGGCGCGGCACGATCTGCACGTCGCTGGCGAAGCGCGCGCCGGCCAGGCGGAAGAGCGCGCGCAGCACCTCGGGGCTGCGCAGAATCGGGTCGGCCTCGCTCACCTGCGTGTTGCGCCAGAACACGTTGCGCGCGCCGGTGATGTGACCGGGGCGCGTTACGCCCTCGCCCGGCTGGGCGCCGCTGAACTGCTCGGGCGGTCGCGCGTCGATCAGCGCCACCGTGCTGTCGCGCATGTGCGTGCGCACCCACTCCGCGTCCACGATCAGCTCCGGGCGCGGGCGCGGGGTGAAGGTGCCGCGGCGGGCGCCGGGCTCGGTGGTCTCCAACCGCTTGCCGGCGGCGCGCCACGCCTCGATCCCGCCGTTCAGCACCGCCGGCGGGTGGCCCAGGTAGTCCAGCGTGAAGAAGGCGCGCCCCGCGCTCAGCCCGCCCTGGTCGCCGTAGACCACCACGCGGCTGTCGTCGCTCACGCCGGCGGCCTCGAACACCGCGTCCAGCGCATCGGCCGAGGGGAGCTCGTTGGGAACCCCGTCGCGCTCGGTGACGATGGACGACAGCGGCACCCAGCGCGCGCCGGGGATGTGGCCCGCGTCGTAGTCCGCGCGGTTGCGGCCCACGTGCAGGATCACGGTTCCCGCGTCGTTCAGCCGGCCGTCCAGCTGGTTCACGCTCACCAGGAACCCGCTGTTCACGGCGGGCGGCGGCACCTCGCGCAGCTCCCGCGGAATGGGGCACGCCGTGAGCATCAGCAGCGCGGCGGCACCCGCGACCTTGGTCGTCCTCGTCATCCCTCCCCCTGGGTCAGGTTTGCGTGCGTACACGCCAGAATGCAGTTGCGGTCAGCGCTCCGCAACGGGAGAACGTTCCACACCGCGCCGGGAGCACACCACCCATCCTCTCTCGCGCGGCGCACGGTCTCCGGTGCGGACATCACACTCTTAGACACGCATGGGCGCGTCTCCCCGCTCCATCGTATCTTGATGGCTGCGCATCGTGGTACGTGGCTGGGGCTTGCTTCGGTTTTGCTTCGGCCGCTATTGTACCGCCCGCCACCGTCCACGCCGTGCCCGTGCAAGGCCGCAACCCGTGACCGCCGCGCCGTCCGCATTCCCCGAAGCCGCCCTGCGCGCCGTACTGGCGGGCACGGTCGCGGCGTGGGCGGGCGCCCAACGGGCCTCCGCCGACCCGCCTTCCGCAGAAGACGAGCCGCGCCGGTTTTACCTGGACGCGTTCGCGGGCGCCGAGTTCCAGTTCGGCACCGGGGTGGCGCGTTCGGGGGACGAGGAGCCCCGCGCCGCCGCGGCCTTCCGGGCGCTGGAATCGGCCGGGCTCACGGCCGCCACCGCGGTGTTCGCGGAAGAGGATCCCGCGCACCTGGGCCGCATCTACGCCGAGCTGGAGGATGCGGCCGGCGGCGAGCGGCTGCGCGCCACGCGCGACCTGGCCTCGCTCGCGCCCGGCGAGATCTCGCTGGTGGAGATGCCCTTCGCCGCCGTGGCCGACGAGGTGGCGCGCCACGCCGCCGGCGCGCCGGCCTTCGCCTTCCTGGCGCCGCCCGCCGCGCGCTCGCTGCCATGGGCCGTGCTGAAGACGATCGCCGCGCCGCCGGACGCCACCGTGCTGATCCGCCTGCCGCATTCGGACTGGGAGAAGCAGGCGCGCCACAACAGCCCGCTGGCCGATCTCCCCGGCTTCGTGCGCCGGATCGTGGAGGGGTGCTCGGCGATGCTCGACGATGCGCGGCATGGCTGGCTCGCCCCCTGGCGCGCCGAGGCATCGGCCGGCGGCGTCGCGGCGGCGATGGCGGGCGTGGCCGGGCGCTTCCGCGCGTTGCTGGCGGGCGTGGCCGGCGAGCGCATCCTCAAGCCGATGGAGCTGGAGGCGAAGGACGGGTCGCGCGCCTGGCTCTTCCTGCTCACCCCCCACCCCGCCGTCGCGCTCGCCGCGAACGCCGCCGTCCGCGCCGCCAAGCTCACCGACCGCGCCGCCGCCGCGAACCCGATCGCCGTAGCGCCGGCCGTTGCGGCGCCGGCCGCCGCCAATCCAGGCACATCCACGCAGCTCGCCGCGCCCGCCGAGCCTTCGTCGCGCGCTCCCTCCGCCCGCGCGCCCAAGGCAGAGCCCGCAACGGCGTCTTCGGCAGATGAGGCCGGCGCGAATGACACGTCCCCGCCAGCCAAACCGCCCGTCCGCCGCAAAGGCCGCAAGGTCGCCGCGGCGCCGGAGGATCGACCAGCCGTGGCGGCGGAGCCCAACGCAGCCCCGGCCGAACCCGCCGCACCGGAGCCCGAGCCCGCCAACGTCCCGCCGGAGCCGAGGGCCGTGGAGCCGGGGGATCAGCCGGCCGGGGCGAAGACGCCCGCGGATACGGAGGATCAGTCAGCCGGGGCGAAGAAGCCCGCGGAGCCGGAGGATCCGCCGGCCGGCGCGAAGAAGCCCGCGGACCGGCGGCCGAAGCCGCGGCAACAACCACGGGAAGCCTCGCAAACCACGCGTAATTCCGAACCGGCTGCGGTGGCGGAGGTGCTCGACCTGTTCGGCGAGCAGCCAGGGCCGGTGCAGGCCGACGAGCCCGCGCGCGCCGATCCCTCCGTGCTCGCCGCCGCGCTCGAGGCGCGCTTCGCCGCCAGCACCGTTGCCTGGCGCGACATCCTCCGCGCCTTCGCCGCCGCCGGCACCGCGCCCGATGAGCTGAAGACCGCCCTCGCGCACCTTCGCCGCGCCGGCCGCGCGACGTACAAGTCGCTGAAGGCCGACGCCGACGCCGTCGCCTTCCCCGCCGAGCCGATCGTGCGCGAAAAGCGCGAGCGCAAACGCAAGTCGGCCGACGACGGCGGGTTCTTCGGCAACTCGGGCGATGAGGAAGCGGACGAGGGAGGCGGCGAGGCGGGGTAGCGCAGGCGTAGGGATGTCTGCGCGACGACGCGGCGCCGGCGCGGCCGCGGCGGGCCCCCTCCGGGGGGAGAACTTCATCCCCGCGCGTGCCCTCGTCTCGTGCGCGGATGCATGCGAGGGAGTCGCGCAGCGACTTTGGGCCGTTGTAGCCGCGGTTTCAACCGCCCTCCTGGAATGCCCGTCTGACGAGGAGAGACGCTTCGGCCCACGTGGGTCGTGGTTTCAACCGTCTTTCGACGCGTTCCGACCATTCGCGGTTCGTAAAACAGGGCGGGCGCCCCGGATCATCCGGAGCGCCCGCCTTGCCGTTGGCCAGCCAGCCGAGCCGGTCAGAAGGGCTCGTAGCCGCTGCCGCTGGTGGAGCCGTGGCCGTAGCCGCGGAAGTGGCGGCCGGGCTCCACGCCGCCGCTGTTCGAGCGGCGATACAGGTCGCCGCCCCAGCCGCCGCGGTTGTAGTCGCCCCATTCGTTGCCGGCGCTGTTGCCGCTGGCGCCGTAGTCGCCGCCCGGCCCGCCGCGGTTCATCCCGCCGCGATCCATGTTGCCGCCGCCCATGCCGCCGCGGTTCATCCCGCCGGCGTAGCCACGGTTCATTCCGCCCATCCCGCCGCCGGCGCGGTAGGTGCGGCCGCGCTGCCAGTCACCGCCGCTCATGTCGCGGTCGTAGCGGTTGCCGCCGCCCATCCGGCCCTGGTCGTAGTCGGCGCCGTAGTAGCCGCCCGCGCGGTAGACGTTGTCGTACCCCGCGCGCGTGTTGCTCCAGTTGTTGTTGTGGTAGCCGTCCAGCATGCGGCCGCCGCTCATCATCCCACCGCTGTGATCGCGGTGCGGCCACTCGCGGAGGTTCCCCGGGCCGTACTCGCGATCGTAGTCGTTCGCGGCGCCGAACCAGCCGCGCACCGTCTCCTCCGCGCGGTCCATCCAGTTGCCGCGGTTGTCGTAGTCGCGTCCGTAGCCTCGCATGCTCTTCCTCCTGGTTTCGGTTCGCTTCCGGCTCGCGCTCGCCGGGTGGGCTGGCGAGATTTGCAAATCACGGGCCTAGAACAACGGAACTCGTTGTGAGTCGCATAGTTAGGATTGCGGCTACCGGGTTGGGGCGGATGAATCCGCGGCCACGACGGCCCGAAGTCGCCGCGCGACTCCCGCGCATGCATCTTCGCGAGGCACCACATGCGGAGGATCGATGGCGAGGCGCGCCGACACGCGTGACAGCCGCGGCCGCACGGTCGCTCTTACGGCCCGCGAAATGGTTCGCATGCCACGGGTTAGGCGTGGTCAGCCTCAGGATTACGGCGTTCGGACCGTCATTCCGACGGCAGGGCGAATCAGCCTGCTCGGTCGCTTCGCCCCGGCTTGACGCCATTCGGGGGCACGCGCATGCTACGTGTCGTTCCACCGCGCTTCCCCGCCCCACCGCTCGCCCACCGCGATGAAGCTCACCCCGCCGCAGCTGGCCACGCTCGAAACGCTCTGCCGCCGCATGGTACCGCTGGCGGAGGGCGATCCGCGCGCGGCGGAGCTGGCGCGGGCGGTCCAGGCGCGGCTCGGCACCCTCGCGCCCGAGCCGGCGGCGCTGATCGCGCGGCTGCTCACGCTTCTCGATCATCCGGCCACGGCGGCGCTCACCTCGGCGCTGCCGGTGCGCTTCAGCCGGATGCCGGCCGCGCGGCAGGACGCGTGGCTGCGCGGCTGGGAGAGCAGCCGCATCCCCCTGCGGCGCACCATCTTCCAGGCGCTGCGGCGGCTGGTGCTCTCCACGTACTACGCGAACCCCGGTACCTACGGCGAGATCGGCTATCTCGGGCCGCTGCATCCGCGCGCGCCGGCGTTCCCGTGGGAGGGCCCCGCGCGCGGCGCACCGGCCGATGCCGAGCCGATCGCCCGCGACCCGGCCGCCGAGCCGCGCATCCTCCGCATCATCCCCCCACCGGCGGACGACGACGCGTGGATGCGGCGGATGACCGAGGGTGCCGCGCTCGCCGCCGACACGCGGGTGCGGGCGGACGTCTGTGTGATCGGCACGGGCGCGGGCGGCGCGGTGGCGGCGGCGCGGCTGGCCGATGCGGGGCTCGAAGTCGTGCTGCTGGAGGAGGGCGGCTACTGGCGCGGCGAGGACTTCACCGAGCGCGAGCCGGAGATGACCACGCGCCTCTACGCCGACGCCGGCGCGCGCGCCACCGACGACGTGTCGGTGCCGATGCTGCAGGGGCGCGCGGTGGGCGGGAGCACGCTGGTCAACTGGATGATCATGCTGCGCACCCGCGACTGGGTGCTGGACGAATGGGCCGCCGAGCACGGCACCACCGGGATGTCGCCCGCGGCCCTGGCGCCCGTCTTCGCCCGTATCGAGGCCGAGACGCATACGCGGACGATGCCGGACGACGCGCACAACCCCGCCAACCGCGCGCTCCTGGACGGCGCCGCCGCGCTGGGGTGGAGCGCGTCGGCCGCCCGGATCAACGCGAAAGGGTGCGTGCGCTCCGGCTTCTGCGGGCTGGGGTGCCGGTACGATGCCAAGCAGGGCACCGCCTCCGTCTACGTGCCGATGGCGCTGCGGTCCGGCGCGCGCCTGTTCACCGACGTCCGCGCCGACCGCATCGAGCTCGCCGAGCGCGGGGGCCGCGCGCCGCTGAAGCGCGTGCACGGCACCGTGCTGGACCGCGCCACCGGCCAGCCGCGCGGCCGCATCAACGTGGAGGCGCCCGTCGTGGTTGTCGCCGGGGGCGCGGTGGGAACGCCGGTGCTGCTGCAGCGTTCGGGAATGGGCGGCGGGGGCGTCGGCCGGTACCTGCGGCTGCACCCCACCACGCTGGTCCCCGGCATCTACGACCGGGAGATGTACAGCGGCGCGGGGATTCCGCTCTCGTCCGTGTGCGACGAGTTCGTGCGGGGCGGCGATGGATACGGCTTCTGGGTGGAGTGCCCGCCCACCTACCCGGCGCTGGCGGCCGCGGCGCTCCCCGGCTTCGGCGAGCGGCACCGGCGGGTGATGCGCGCGGCGGGGGCGATGGCGCCGTTCATCGTCCTGGTCCGCGACGGGGCGGACCGGCGCCTCTCCAACGGCGGCGTGACGGTGGACCGCCGCGGGCGCGTGCACATCCGCTACCGCCTGGGCCCGGCGGAGACACGCACCATCCGCGAGGGGATCAAGGCCGCCGCGCGCATCCACTTCGCCGCCGGCGCGCGCGAGGTCCACACGCTGCACGCCGTGGAGACGGTGCTCCGCTCCGCGGCGGATGTCGATCGGGTCGGCCGGCGGCCGAGCGGGCCCAACCAGCTCGGCGTCCTCTCCGCGCACGTGAACGGCACCTGCCGCATCGGCACCGACCCGCGCACCAGCGGCTGCACGCCCGACGGCGAGCGCCACGGCGTCCCCGGCCTCTACGTCGCCGACGGCTCCATCCTCCCCACCGCCCCCGGTGTGAACCCGCAGGAGACGATCATGGCGCTCGCCACCGTGATCGCCGAGCGCATCGTCGCGCGCCACCCGTTACGCGCGGGAAGCGCGGGCACTTTCGCCGGAGCTGGGCGCTGATGATGCAGAGGTGATGAGGCACCTCGGTCGTTAAGCCGACGGGCTTGCGCGCCCACCATAGCGTTGTGAGACTTTGGGTACGCTGAACATGCAACGATAAGGAGTCCGCATGAGCCTTACGCCTGTCCGCGACCAAGCGCGGAAGATCGTCGATGCTCTTCCCGATAACGCGACGTGGGATGATCTGATGTACGAGATCTACGTTCGCCAGTCAGTGGAAGACGGGCTTGCCGACGCCGATGCAGGCCGTGTTACGTCGGTGGAAGATCTGCGCGAGAGTTTTGGGTTGCCGCGGTGAAGGTCGTCTGGTCGGATAAAGCCAAGTACCAGCTTCGTGGGATCCATGCCTATATCGCGCAGAGCTCCGAGCAGTATGCGACGCGCATCGTGGATCGCATCACGAGCCGGACCAAGCAGTTCGCCCAGTTTCCGCATTCAGGAAGGGTAGTGCCAGAATTCGAAGATGATTCGATCCGGGAGATCATCGAGGCACCTTACCGCATCATCTATCAGATCCGCTCGGATCGGATCGTAGTGGCCGCCGTGGTCCACTCGTCTCTGAACAGTTACTGGCGATAACCCGAAACTTGTCACACTGATGGAAATCACCCGGATCGAGCCGTTCCTGAGCTATTTCGAGGGGTTCCACGCGCGGACGCGGAAGGTGGTGATGTGCATCCCGCCGGAGCGGCTGGAGTGGAGCCCGCGCGAGGGGGCCTTCTCGCTTGGCGACACCGTGCGCCACCTGGCCGCCATCAACCGGTGGATGTTCGCCGAGAACGCCGCCGGGCGCCCCAGCCGCTACCCCGGCCACGGCCGCGAGCTGGCCGACGGGTGGGACGCCGTGATCGCGTTCTACGACCGGATGCACGCCGAGTCGGTGGAGATCCTGCGCGCGCTCTCGCCCGGCGACCTGCTGCGGCCGGCCGTCACCCCCGCGGGCGCGGCCATGCCGACGTGGAAGTGGCTGCGCGCCATGACCGAGCACGAGGCGCATCATCGCGGGCAGATCTACCTGATGCTCAACCTGCTGCAGGTGCCCACCCCACCCATCTTCGGCCTCACCAGCGAAGAGGTGCGCGCCCGCAGCGTCGCCGCCTGATCCTCATCCGCCGACGCCCTTCGCCCGTGAAGCCTCCCTCGGTTCGGGAGGCTTTCCGTTGTCGTGGATGTGGCTTCAGCCGCCGGGAACGTGATCGCGGCGACCCGAGCTCGCATACCCCCGATCAACCGTCTGGCACCCGTCGTGCACCCGCTGTTCCGCCCCACACAAGGTTGAACAAGGAGTGGACATGAAGGTTCTGGTCACGGGCGGAACGGGAGTGGTCGGCAAGGCTGCGGTGGACCGGCTGCTCGAGGCCGGGCACACGGTGCGCCTGCTCTCGCGGCACGCAGAGAACGACGTGCGGCAGTGGAAGAGCGGCGTGGAGCCCGTCACGGGCGACGTCGGCAGCGACGAGGCGGTGCGGGGCGCGGCAGACGGATGCGAGGCCGTGCTGCACATCGTCGGCGTCGTGGCCGAGGACCCGCCGAAGGTCACCTTCCAGAACATCAACGTGGAAGGCACGCGCCGCATCTGCCGCGAGGCGAAGCGGGCGGGCGTCACGCGCTTCGTCTACGTATCGTCGCTCGGCGCGGAGCGGGGCGAGTCCGACTATCACAAGTCCAAGCACGCGGCCGAGGAGGTGGTGCGCGCCGAGGCGCCGGCCGGGTGGCTGATCCTTCGCCCCGGCAACGTGTACGGCCCCGGCGACGAGGTGATCTCGCTGCTGCTGAAGATGGTGCGCGCGCTCCCCGTGGTCCCCGTGATCGGCCGCGGCGACCAGCCGTTCCAGCCGGTGTGGCACGAAGACCTGGCGCTCGCGCTGGCCCGCGCCGTGGAGCGCGACAACCCGCGCGAGACCGCGCTGGACCTGGCCGGGCCGGACATCACCACCACCGGGGAGGTGATCAGCCTGCTGGAGAAGCTGACCGGCAAGAACGCCATCCGCCTGCCGATCCCCGAGGCGCTGGCCCGCCTCGGCGCCGGCGCGGCCGAGGCGGTGGGCGTGGACATCCGCATCACCGACGGCCAGATCACCATGCTCACCGAGCAGAACGTGATCCCGTCCGGCGGCGTGAACGCGCTCACCGAGACCTTCGGGGTCACGCCGCTCACGCTGGCCGAGGGGCTGGGCCGGCTGGTGGACAGCATGCCCGAGCGCCTGCCCAGCGAGGGCGTCGGCGCGCTCGAGCGGCAGCGCTACTGGGCCGACATCCAGGGCGCCACCCGCACCGCCGACGAGCTCTTCGAGATCTTCCGCCACCAGTTCGGCGAGGTCGCGCCCGACGCGCTGATGCAGGTGGGGGTGGAGCCCGGCGCGCCCAGCGAGCTGAAGGAGGGAAATACGCTCACGCTGGCGCTTCCGCTGCGCGGCAACATCCAGGTGCGCGTGGTGGAGGTGGCGAACAACACGGCCACCTGCATCACCCTGCAGGGCCACCCGCTCTCCGGCGCCATCCGCTTCGACGTGGAAGAGCAGCCGGGGGGCCTGCTGCGCTTCGAGGTGCGCTCGTTCACCCGCCCGTCGGACCTGGTGGACCTGATCGGGATGCGCACCTTCGGCAAGCTAGCGCAGAAGACCGCGTGGAACAGCGTGGTGGACGGGATGGTGGACCGCAGCGGTGGCCACGCCCCGAACGGCGTGGAGGAAGAGCACGTGACCCTCAAGGGCGCCGACGCCGACGAGGTGGAGCAGTGGGTGGAGGAGATGGTCATGCGCCACCGCCGCGACAAGGCCCCCGAGCCCGGCGGCTCTCCCCCTCGCGACAAGGCCGCCTGACCCGCGTCTCGGGAGATGCCGATCCCATATAGCCCGCCGGAGCCCTGCTTCCGGCGGGCTTCGCCTTGGGGGTGATCGATCTCTCGATCGACGTTCTTCCTACGCTTCAAAGCACTCGTTGTCTTCCTGAGGCCGACCCCGTCCAACCGAGGAATGCGAACGACTTCGCAGGCCGTCGGCTATAGATCCTTCGCGCTGCAACCTGGGTCCCATCGTCTGGTTTCGTGTGGTCGCGCTCAGGATGACGAGCCGGGGTCCGTGGCCGCGTCCAGGACGACGAGCCCAAGCCCTTGGGCGCGCTCAGGCATGATAAGGCGTGGCGCGTTTCAGGATGACACGCCGGGCACCCGCGCTGATCGCGACAGCCGACGTGATTCGTTCATCCCGTCGCGAAGCGTAAGGCCAGGCGCCGATTTCGCTGGCTTCGAGCCCCTGTCGTACACGGCGTATCCATTGAGATTTACCGAAGAAAAGGCGAACACACGGGGATCTCCGGGGTATACAGAACACGTGTTGAAGGTGGCCCTGAACGAGCGAGGAACCATGCCCGAGAAGATGATCGACATCGAAGCCGCCGGTGGTCTGGACCCGGCGCGGGTGGAGCGCGGCGTCACGCTGAACGCCGTGCAGGTGGGGCGCGGCCGCTACCGCGTGGATGGCGGCGCCGAGCCGCACTACGTGGACCTGTCCACGCCCAACACGCCGCGCTGCGACTGCGGCGATCACCTGTGGCGCGACCGCGTGTGCAAGCACATCACCGCCGCGCTCCTGCGCGAGGGCGACCCCGAGGTGATCGCCGCCGTCGGCAGCGTGGTGCGCGACCTCCGCGCCGCCGCCACGCCGCCGCGCCCGCCCCGGCGCCGCCACGCCACCGCCGATGAGCCCGCCACGCCCTGAACCTCGCGGCCGGGCTCCTCTTGATCCAGCAATCGCGGTGATTGCCAGACCGGCTCCTCCGCGCAATAATATCCGGGTGATATTGACAGCAGAATATCACCCGGATATTATTAGATGCATGTACCGGCTACTGGGCGAGATGACGATGGACGAGCTCTCGGAACGATACACGGCCTTCGTGGGGCCGCGGCTGCTGCTCTCCGGCGCGCTGGCGGACGTGGGGCGAGCCGTGCGCGCGGCGATCCGCGGCGGCGAGGATGCGCCGGCGCTGGTGTTCGACGATGCGACCGGGCGCGTGGTCGACCTCGACCTGCGCGACGGCGCGGACGATCACGCGCCATCCGCCGCCGCCGCGCCGGCATCCACCGATGAAGCGCCGCGGCGTGGGCGCGGGCGGCCCAAGCTGGGCGTGGTGGCGGGCGAGGTGACGCTGCTGCCGCGGCACTGGCAATGGCTCAAGAGCCAGCCGGGCGGCGCGTCCGTGGCCATCCGCAAGCTGGTGGACGAGGCCCGCCGCGCGAGCGAGACGGTCGACACGGCGCGGCAGGCGCGCGACGCGGCGTACCGCTTCATGTCCGCCATCGCCGGCGACCAGCCGTGGTACGAAGAGGCGCTGCGCGCGCTCTACACCAACCGCCGCGCGGACTTCGAGGAGCGCACGGAAGCCTGGCCGGCGGACGTCCGCGACCACGCGCGCCGGCTGGCCGCGCCGGCATTCCAATCCACCGAAAACGAGACGGGGTGATGAGCCGCAAGAAGGAGCTGGTCCGCGAGTACAAGCAGCGGGCGCGGCAGATGGGGATCTACCAGGTCCGCAACACGGTGAACGGGAAGATCCTGGTGGGCTCGAGCACCGACCTTCCCGCCATCCTCAACCGCCACCGCGCGGGGATGCGCCTGGGCGCGCACCCCAACCGCGGCATCCGCGAAGACCTCGCCACCTTCGGCCCCGACGCGTTCGCCTTCGAGGTGGTGGACACCCTCCCCCTCCCCGAAGACCCCGCGTACGACCCCACCGGCGACCTCCGCACGCTGGAGGCGATGTGGCTGGACACGCTGCGGCCCTTCGGCGAGCGCGGCTACAACGGCCGTGCGCCGCGGGAGGCGTAGAGCGGCTGCTACGGGGCGTCGCGGCCCTGAGCGATCGAGCCGGCTCCGTGAACCTCCGGTGGACGCTTCGGAGTCGAACGCTGATCGGACTGCTGCTGGTCGTAGCGCACCACGCGGATGCTCCCATCGTCAGCGTACGTCTCCGCGTAAAACACTCCCGGGCGGCCGAAGGCGCGGGGGAACGCGGGGACGGTGTCACGCTCACTTCGCCCATTCGCCACCGCCACGCGCACCACTTCCACCCCGCCCTGGATTCCTTCCCCTGGCTGCACGGGAAGCAGCCACACGTAACCGTCGGGATCGAGGATCAGGTCGCGGATGCGGACGCGAACCGTCGGCTGCTCGATGCGTGCGCCGGGCGGGAGCGCGCCCCGGAGGGCGGCGGCATCGCTCTCGGGGTCGCCCCACCGTTCGGGTAGCTCGACCTTCGCGGTGTCGGGGCGGCTGCCGTCCACCGATGCAGAGAGCAGCAGCGGCTCGGCTCCGTCGGAAGCGACGACGCATGCCCCGCGAGCATCCCAGAGCGGGCGCGCCTGCGTCGGTCCGATTCCTCTTCCCCGTGGGATGGGCACCAGCCCCAGCGTCAGCACTGCGCGATCGTGCGATCGGTCTCGCACCCGCACCCTCCAGAGGCTCTTTCCGCCGACGGGTTCGGCGCGGCGGTGAGTCGGCCCCGAGGCGTCGTACCCTCCGTCGCTGTACAAGAGGTTGCCGCCGGTGAAGCGAAGGCGCGACTGCCCGAAAGAGATCCCCGTCGCGGTCCTCTCCGTCAGGGCCAGGCGCCGGAAGCGTCCCTCGGGCCCGAACTCCTGCACGCGCGTCCCGTCGAAGAGCAGGACCCGGGTGGAGTCGGCGTTCACCCATCCCATGCTTCCGCCCTGGTTGGAGGGCGGAAAGAACTTCCACTCGCCCGGGCCGCGCCCCTCGCGCCCCACGGTGCGGACCGGCGTCAGGTCCGGGCGCAGCAGCCAGAGACGGGGCCGGCCCAGTTCCAGCACGTACACCACGCTGTCGGTCGCCGCGATCCCGGCGAGGAAGATCCCCGAAAGCGCCTCCTCGTCCGTGTCGCCGAAGACGCCGCCAACACGGTAGGTGCCCGCCCACCGCGAGCCCTCCGCCCGCGATACGCAGGCCGGTCCACTCCGCGTGGACGACACCGCCTCGCGGCGCTCCTCGCGCCCACACGCCGCGGCGAGGGCCAGGAGCAGGATGGGGGCGACGCGCCGCACGCCAGACTGATGGATCATCATGCGGGACGATCTGCAGGACACGGAATCGGCGGAGGAGCGGACTACGACGCGCCGAGACGAGATCGGTAGCTCACCGCGAGGCTGAAGCAATGGTATCCGCATCAGCCAGATCCGCAACGCCTCCCCGCCCGCACGAAGCGCTTCGCCGTTCAGCACCCAGCACCCAGCACCCAGCACCCAGCACCCAGCACCCAGCACCGTTCCTCACCGATGCTCCGTCACGCCCACCTGCCGGCAGAACTCCAGCACCGGGCAGATGGAGCACCGGGGCGCGCGGCCGGTGCAGACGTGCTTGCCGAAGGGGACGAGGAGCTCGTTGATCTCCACGTGATACTTCGGCGGGAGGACGGATTCCAGCGCGCGCATGGTGGCGTCCGGGTTGGGCGCGGCGACGTAGCCCCAGCGGTTGGTGACGCGGTGCACGTGGATGTCCACGCCGATGCGGGGCGCGCCGCAGGCGATGCCGAGGACCAGGTTGGCGCACTTGGGCCCCACGCCGCCGAAGCCGAGCATCACCGCCTCGTCGCACGGCAGCTCGCCGCCGTGCTCGGCCACGCAGCGCCGCGCGATCTCGTGGATCTGCCGTGCCTTGGCGCCGTGGAAGGCGCAGGCGTGGATCAGCGCGTCGACCTCGTCCACCGAAAGCGCCGCCACCTGCGCCGGCGTCCGCGCGCGGGCGAAAAGGTTCCGTGCCGTGGGCAGCGTCACCTCGTCGCGCGTGCGGATGGAGATCATGCACGCCGCCAGCTGTTCGAACGCGCTGCCGAACCCCTCGTCGCGCAGCTCGAAGAGCGCGGCGCGCGGGTACGGCGCCACCGCCACGCGGATGCGCCGCATCACGGCGTGGATGTCGAACGGGCGCTTGGGCATCGGGCCGGACGGGGCGCGAAGGTTAACAAAGGAAACGAGCGACAAGGTAGAACGACCGGTGCCCGGCGCAATCCTTCGCGCCGGGCACCGGTCACAACCCCGTGAAAGCCGCGGGTCCTTCAGTCCGGGCGGGTGCCGCCCACGGCGGGATCGCCCTTCCCCTCGCCGCCGCGCTCCTTCACCACGGCCCAGCCGCTGTCCGGGCGCTGCTCGCTGGGCGTGTTCACCTGCTTCTGCAGGTGCTCGGGGACGCCGGCCACCTTCTGCCCGCGCCCGCCCGGCCGCTTGTCGCCGGTGTCGTCCAGCCCCGGCGCGGAGAAGTCGGGCCCACCATCCGGCCCGTCCTCGAACCCGCTCTCGGCGAACGCCTGCTCGCCGAGCGGGTCGGCCTCGTCGATCTCCTCCGGGTCGAACCCCGGGTCCTGGTTGCGGTCGCTCATCATCCCTCCAGTTCGGTTCACTGGTCGCGCGGCTCGCTCCGCGTGCGGTCCTGCTCCCCCTCGCCACCCCCGCGCATCCGCTCGGCCTGGGCGGCGGCCCATCCCGCCATCGCTCCCGAGCCCCACCCGGACCACCCCAGCGACGGGTCGGGCCCGAGCGGCGTGAGCGTGAACGGCGCCGGCGCGAGCGCCTCCCCCGCGTCGGCGCCCTCGGAGCGCAAGTCGTTCGGGTGATGCGTGTTGCGGGCCATCCTCGTCTCCAGCGTCAGGGTTCGGGAGGGGCGACACCGTCCGCAAGGACCGTGCGTGCGGAGGGGAATGGGTGTTGCACTCCATCATCCCAAAGCAGAAGACCCGCGGGAGAGGTGGAGCATGGTGGTGATCTGGATGCTGGTGCTGGCGATGGGATTGGCGCTCACGATGCCGCGCGCGGTCTCGCACTACCAGGCGCGCCTTCCGTACGCGCCCGAGTGCCCGCACTGCCACGCGGTCACCAGCCAGCGCTCGGCCGACAGCGCCTTCGACCGCCTGTGCGCGACGATCGCGGCCACCCCCGTGCGCAGCTGCGCCCGCTGCGGCTGGGCCGGCCGCATGCGCTGGCGCCCCGCCTTCGAACGCGCGAGGCAACACTGAAAACAGCGGTGCTGGGTGCTAGGTGCTAGGTGCGAGGGTGCTCCGATGCGGGCAGCGAACTACCGCTCGAGACGCGGATGACCTGACACCCCACCCCCAGCACTTCCGCACTCACGCACCTAGCACTCACGCACCCAGCACTCACGCACTCGCTTTTCCGCGCTCGCTGTTACCCCGATCCGCAGCAGCATCCGGCACTTCCGTGCACCTGTCCCCGGGCGGTTGCGGGCGGTAGGGCCGCGGTCTATGTTCCGGCATCACCCGGCACACAACTCTCGCGACACCCATCCCCACGCAGCATCGGTTGATGACCAGGAACACTGCCGAAAACGGCGCCGCTCAGGCCTACGTGGCCCAGCGCCGGGCGCGCATCTTCCACATCCTGGAGCGCACGCCCCAGTCGGTGGCGAGCGATGCGAACCCGCTGGCGCCCGATCGGCTCGTCTTCCTGCGCCGCGAGGCCGAGGAGCTGTACTGGAACGAGCTGGTTTGGGAAGAGCTGACCGATGAAGAGGCGATCACCGGCGGCCACCTGACGGAGATGGTGTTTCCGGCGTTCCTCGCCTTCGTCGACGGCCTGCTGGTGGACCGCGTCCCGGATGATGCCCTCGCCCCCGCCGCGCCGCACCCGGATGCCGTCGAGGAGATCCTCAACTTCCTGGGCGAGCGCTACGCCGAGGCCAGCGCCGACCTGGAGAACGGCTGCGACAGCCAGAAGGTGGTCTGGGCCCGGCTGATGGCCCGCCAGCTGATCGACCTGGTGCTCTGCCGGCTCTACCGGCTCGGCCCCGCCGAGCAGGAGCTGCTGGAGCACGCCTGATCGACCATCGGCGCCGGGGTGATCCTCCGGCGCCGATCTGTTTCCATTCGCGCGAACTGCGTCGGCACCCACACCGATGCTCGCGTGGGAGTCCGCCCCGACGGCGGGTTTCAACCCGCCGTTTCGTGGGAGCCACGTCGGGGTCTGCACGCGGCGACCCACGCCGCGTCCGCATCCCACCCCGTCGCCGATTTCGGAACCGCACGTTCGCCACTCCGCCGATCGCTTTCCGATCCGCACCATCCGCCGGAACCCCGACCACCCGCTCGTGCCGATCGCCAACCCGCTCCGCAAACCCGTGTCGCGCCCGGGGCACCGCTACCTCGCGGGTGCCCCGCTGCTGATCGCGCATCGCGGCGGGTCGGGGCTGGCGCCGGAGAACACGCTGGCGGCGTTCCGGCGCGCGGTGGAGTGGTGGCGCGCCGACCTGCTGGAGATCGACGTGCAGCCCAGCCGCGAGGGCGAGGCGATCGTCATCCACGACCCCACGGTCGACCGCACGACCGACGGAACCGGGCACGTCTCCACCCACACCGTCGCCGAGCTGAAGCAGCTGGACGCGGGGTACCGCTTCACGCCCGATGGCGGCGCCACCTTCCCCTACCGCGGCACCGGCGTGCGCCTCGGCACGCTGCGCGAGGTGATCGAGGCGTTCCCGCAGATGCGGATCAACGTGGAGATCAAGGACACCCGCGCCCAGCGGTCCGTGTGGGATGCCGTGCACGACCTCCACGCCGTGCACCGCGTGCTGATCGCCGCGGGCGACCGCAACAACCGCTCGCGCTTCCGCGACTACGGCGGGCCGCGGAGCGCGGGCTCGCAGGACATGTACGCCTTCTACGGCCTGCACCTGGCGCGCGCCACGCGGCTGTGGACGCCCACCGTCGACGCGTTCCAGATGCCCGAGCGCCACGGCGGCCGGCAGATCCTGACACCGGCGATGCTGGCGCAGCTGCACGCGCGCAACGTGGCCGTGCACGTGTGGACCGTCGACGACGCGCGCGACATGCGGCGCCTGCTGGAATGGGGCGTGGACGGCGTCATCACCGACCGGCCGGACCGCCTGGCGCGCATCCTCCACCAGGTGCATGGCCGCCCCCTTCCCCCCGGCCCGCCCCCCGGCGAGGCCGAGCCGTGGCTGGAACGCTTGTTGCGCGCCGGATGACCCTCCGGCGCGCTTCCTTTTTCCGCGCGCGCCCGGAGCGTCCGTCCATCGCCACCCGTCCGCGGGACCCGGGAGATGCACGGCCGTTCATCCAACGAAAACGCAACGAGTTCCGCAAACGCTCACGGGGGGACGGCAGATGGCGCGCTACGACGATGGGTACCGGCGCAACGGCGGCGGCTACGATGGTGACGTGCTTCCCGGCGGCGCCAACTACGATCGCGCGGCCGCCGCGCGCGAGGCGTACACCCCCGGGGGCTTCGGCCCCGAGTGGCAGCGCCACGTGAAAACCGGCGGCAACGGCGGCGACTTCCGCCCGCGGCAGGGCTTCGGCGGGGGCGGCGCCGACGGCGGCCATGGCGGCGAGGGCGCTCCCTGGGGCGAGGAGCCGCTGAACGGCCCCGCGCGCTACGGCCTGGGCCCCTATTACCGCCGCCTGGAGCAGCGGCGCCGGCCGGACGACCAGGTCCGCAAAGACGTGGAGGAAGCGCTCTTCTACGACACCTGGGTCGATGCCGAGTCGATCACGGTGGAGGTGCGCGAGGGGATCGTCACCCTCCGCGGCGCCCTCCCCGACCACGAGGAGATCCGCTACGCCACCGACGACGCGTGGGACGTGGAAGGCGTCCGCGGCGTCCGCACCGAGCTCCGCGTCGACACCGCCCGCCGCAAGCCGATGGACGGCGTCGGCGACCGCAATCGCGAGAGCGGCGGACGCGAAGGCGGCGACCACAGCGGCGGCCGCGCGAGCCAGGGCCGCGAAGAAAGCCGCGCAGCCGGCAACGGCTGAGGGCTCGGGAGACACGATCGACATCGCCGCGCGTCGGATGACGATGCGCGGCGATGCCGTGGAAGCGTCGGCCGGAGAGGATGATGCGGTGCGCGCGTCGGGCGGCCCCCTCCCCCGGCCCCTCCCCGCGCTCCGCGGGGGAGGGGAGCTTCATCGCACGTGGACGCATGCGCGCCACGCGGATGCTCGCGAGGGAGTCGCGGAGCGACTTTGGGCCGTTGTAGCCGCGCTTTCAATCGCCCGGGTCATGATGCCGCGCGGCACGGTCGCGGCCCAGGCGCAGCCACCCCGCACGGATGAAGGCGTACATCAGATTCGCACGTATCTCGATCCTGCACAAACGCTTGTCTTGGCGCAAGATACGCCGCCAGGGAACGGGGTGACTGGCTCGCTTCTTGCCCCGGTCGGCGAACGTGCCGCGCTTGCGCGCGGGGTGTTCCGCGAGCAATCTGACGTACCACCTCCAATCCCCGCCGGGAGGGAGACGCGCCTTGGCCGCCGCTGATTCGAAGGGGACCATCCTGGTCGTGGACGACAACCCCGACAACGTGGAGATCCTCCGCGCATTCCTGGAAAGCCGCGGGTACGCGGTGGCCCAGGCGCCCGACGGCCGCACCGCGCTGGCGCGGATGGACCAGGTGCGCCCCGAGCTGGTGCTGCTCGACGTGATGATGCCGGGGATGGACGGGTGGCAGGTGTGCCGCGCCATCAAGGGGCACCCCGAGCTCGGCGGCACCCGCGTGGTGATGGTCACCGCCAAGGGCGCGTTCGAGGACAAGTTCGAAGGCCTGCGCTCCGGCGCCGACGACTACGTGGTGAAGCCCGTGGACTTCAAGGACCTGCTCGAAAAGGTGGAGCGCAACCTGGCGGCCAGGGGCAGCGCCGCGTGAGGATCGTCGGATACGTGGCCGAGACGGGCCTGCAGGACGCGCTGGCGAACGCCGCCGGCCGCCTGGGCGCGGAGCTGGTGAGCATCAGCGCGGGACCGGGGGGGCAGGCGGCCAACACCGACCAGCTCCTCCCCGTGCTGCGCACCCACCCCGACGTCCTGATCTTCGAGGTCAAGCCAGAGCTCCTTCCCACCGTGCGCAACGAAACCCGGGCGCGCAGCATCGCCCTGATCGCGGCATGCAACGGGATGGAAGACGTGCGGCGCGCCGTCCGCTGCAACGTGGACGACTGGATCCTCCTTCCCACCACCGTCGACGAGGTGCACGCGCGCCTCCTGGCGCTGGGCTACCGCAGCCGCGGGCCCGACGCGCCCGTGGGCGAGCTGGCCGACCATCTCCGCTACGAAGAGCTGCTGTACGACCGCTACACCGGCTTCCCCACCCTGCCGGTGATGCTGGAGCGCGGCCGCGAGCTGCTGGAGCGGCGCGGGCGGATGACCGTGCTCTACATCGAGTTCGTGCGCTACAGCAAGCTCGAGGAGATCTACGGCTGGGAGAAGCTCGACGCGGTGCTGCAGAGCACCGCCGCCGCCGTGCGCGACTTCTACGACACGCGCACCGGCGGCGAAGAGAACATGCTGATGGTGAGCCACACCGGCGACGACGACTTCATCTTCTTCACCGACCTGCCCGACGTGAGCGAGCAGGCCGAGCGGCGCATCAACGAGATCGCGCACGAGCTGGAGGAGCACGTGCGCGGGCGGATCGAGACCGAGCACGGCGAGGACATCGGCGGGCTCTTCGAGATCTACGTCGGCTCCTCCACCCTCTTCCGCAACCCCAAGATCCGCCCCGAGCGCATCATCTACCGGGGGATCCGCGAGGCGGCGGCGGCGGCGCGCGGCGTGGAGAGCCGCGAGCGCAGCCGCAAGGTGGCCGACCTGAAGGAAACCATCCGCGAGGAGGCGGTCTACATCGTCTACCACCCGATCGTGGTGACGGAGACCAAGCAGGTGTACGGCTACGAGGCGCTGGCCCGCGGCACCCACCGCGCGCTGCGCTCGCCCGAGGTGATGTTCGGCGTGGCCGAGGAGGCCAACCTGATCTGGGAGCTGTCGCGCCTCTGCCGGCGCAAGGCGATCCAGGGGATGGACGAGACCCTCGCCGACGGCCAGTACCTCTTCCTCAACATCGACCCGCACGACTTTCGCGACCCGTCGTTCCGCTACTTCGACGACGAGGACATGAACGTGCGGCACCCCGAGCGGATCGTGCTGGAGATCACCGAGCGCACCGCGATCACCGACTATCCCACCTTTCAGGGGTACCTGAAGGACTTCCGCGACCGGGGCTTCCGCTTCGCCGTGGACGACGCGGGGAGCGGCTACGCGGGGCTGGGGAGCATCGCCAACCTGGAGCCGGACTTCATCAAGCTCGACATCTCGCTGATCAGCGGGATCGACACCAACTTCATGAAGCAGAACCTGGTGGAGACGATGGTGCAGTTCGCCAACGACCACGGGATCAAGGTGATCGCCGAAGGGGTGGAGCGGCAGGAGGAGTACGAGACGGTGAAGCAGATCGGCGTGCACCTCACGCAGGGCTTCTACTTCCACAACGCCAACACCATGGCCATCGCCGCGGCGGCCAAGCACGCCGCCAGCGGCGGGCGGTAGGCGGCCGCGAGCGGCTCGCCACTGGCGCGGCGCGGCGGATGCGCGTACGGTTGAAACGGCGGGGCTTCGGCCTCGCCGTTTCGCGTTCCCCGCGCGCGCTGTCGCGCCGGGTGGCACGGCGCTCGCGCAACCTCCGCGGGCCGCACCGCGCCCACCGATCCACCGCCTCGACCCAGGACGATGAGCGAGCCCACTCGATCGCAAGCCTCCCTCGCCGAGCCCCCGCGGGACGACGCGGGTGGCGCGCCGCCCGCGCCGTCGCCGGTGGTGGAGCTGGCGCGGCTGCTGGAGGGGCGCCGCGGGGAGCGCCACGTGGTCGCCATCCAGGACTTCCCCGATCCCGACGCCATCTCCAGCGGGATGGCGTACCGAGAGATCGCCGCGGCCTTCGGCATCACCGCCGACATCATGTACGAGGGGGTGATCAGCCACCCCGAGAACCTGGCGCTGATCAACCTCCTCGAGATCCACGTGATCCGCTGGACGCGCGAGGTGGACCTGGAGCGCTACGCCGCCGCCATCTTCGTCGACAACCAGGGGACCACCACGCACCTCGCCGAGCGGCTGAAGGACGCGGGCGTCCCCACGCTGGCCGTGGTCGACCACCACGACCCGCAGGACTATCTCGATCCCATCTTCAGCGACGTGCGGCCGCTGGGCGCGGCGGCCACCCTCTTCGCCGAGTACCTGCAGAGCGGCGCGGTGCTGAAGATGGAGCCCGGCAATCCGTCGCACGTGCGCCTGGCCACGGCGCTGATGCACGGGCTGCACAGCGAGACCGACGGCTTCGTGCGCGCGCGGCCGCCCGAGTACCAGGCGGCCGGCTACCTCAGCCGCTTCATGGATTCGGACCTGCTGGAGCGCGTGCTCTGCGTGCAGAAGTCGCACGCCACGCTGCGGGTGATCGAGGAGTCGCTGCACGACCGCGCGGTACGCAACGGCTTCTCCATCGCCGGCGTGGGCTACCTGCGCTGGGCCGACCGCGACGCCATCCCCCAGGCCGCCGACTTCCTCCTGACGGAAGAGAACGTCCACACGGCGATCGTCTACGGCCTGCTGAGCGACGACAGCGGGCGCGAGGTGATCAGCGGGTCGCTGCGCACCAACAAGAGCACGCTCAAGGTCGACCGGTTCATCAAGGACGCGCTGGGCGAGGACCTGCGCGGCAAGCCGTACGGGGGCGGCCGCAGCCGGGCGGGCGGGTTCGAGATCGACTGCGGCTTCCTGACGGGGGACGACGACGACGAGCAGCAGCAGGAGCTCAAGTGGCAGCTCTACGACCGGCGCATCCGCCGCAAGCTCTTCCGCGCAGCCGGGGTGGAGGACCTGGACTACGTGCTGGAGCGCGCGGGCGACGCCGAGGACACCGAGCGGGAGCGGGAGCGGGAGCGGGAGCGGTCGTAGCCAAAAGCGGAACGGCAGACGGCGGATCGGCAAAAGGGGGGCGCTTCGCGCGAGCCACGGAGAACACGGGAACGGCCACGGTTGGCGCCGCGGCTTACCGGGCTCCACTCCGTTTCCACGTACGCTTAGGGGGATTCTTCCCTCGTTGAATCGATCAACGGAATCGCGCCGCGACTGGATGGCAGTCGCGGCGCGATGTCGTTTGGGGCGAGCGGGGTCGCGGACCGGATCTCAGGCGACGACCTGCGTGACCCACTCGCAGGCGCCGGCGCCGCGCGCCTCGCAACGCGGGTGCGTGGCGCTGGTCTTCCGGCCGGTGTACTCGGTCACCAGCTCGGCCAGGGCACCCTGGTAGAAGGCGCAGGCGGCGCCGCCGGGGTCGGCGTAGCTGGTGAGCGAACGCGTCAGGCCGAGCGACACGGGCTTCACGCTCACCTCCATCGCCGCCTCGCCCGCCAGCTGGCGGAAGAGCTTCCGCGCCGCCTTGCGCGCGCTGCGCTGGCGCGCCCCGGCGGGGAGGAAGCGCACCATGCGGCGGAAGGTGGCCGAGCGCTCGCCCCAGGCATGGCGCGCCACGCGGCGGCCCGCCTCCTCGAAGATCTCGTCGCAGTCGGGGCGGCGGATCACCAGGCGGATCAGGTCGGCCACGGTCTCGGGGCTCTGCATCCGCTTCCGCTTCACCTCTTCCTGGAAGCGGTGGATCTGCTTGAACACCACGTCGCTCAGCCCCAGCCGGCGCGGCATGCTGGCCGTCGGGTTCTCGCCTTCCAGGTACTCCTCCGGCCGGTCCATGTCGCGCATGGTCTCCAGCAGGATGAGCGGAAAGACGGGGGTGACGGTTGCGCCCGCCCCGGCGGCTGCGTTGGTCGACATCTTCTCGGATGGAGAGTTCCGTGGGGACCTCGGACTGGAGGGCGGAATTTCGTCCCGGACGGGGGATCTGGCAAGTACGTGGCAGTTGCGGCAAGATGGGCCGAACTGCGGCGGGGCCTGCCTCTTGCACCTTTTGGGCGTCGTCGTAGACTGACCGTTCAGACCAGCCGGAGAGGACCCGTGGCCCACGACCCGAACGAAAATCCCACCTGCGTCTTCTGCCGCATCATCGGCGGCGACGAGATGGTGAGCATCATCCACGAAGATGACGACGTGGTCGCCTTTCTCGACGTCCAGCCGCTCTTCCCGGGCCATGTGCTGGTGATGCCGAAGGCGCACTACAAGAACCTGTTCTACGTTCCCGAAGAGCTGGTGGCGCGCACCTTCGCCGTGGCGCGCCGCATCCTTCCCGGGCTGCGCGTGGCCACGCGGTGCCGCGCGGTGAACCTGTTCAGCCCCAACGGCTCCGACGGCGGGCAGGACGTGTTCCACTTCCACGTCCACCTGATCCCCGTGCCGCACGGCGCGCCCTTCCCGCTGCAGCTCCCCGATCCCGGCGCCGAGGTGCCCAGCCGCTCGCAGCTCGACGTGATGGCCACGCACGTGATGCGCTGCATCCACGACACGCCCGACGACGGCGAGCCCGTCCCCGCCGCCGAGGAGTCGCGCGCGGGCGCCGCGGCGTAGCCACCGTCGTTTCGGGGGGAACACGAAGAGAAGGCCGGGCGCGCTGCCCGGCCTTCCCTTTGTCGTGCGATCCTACCTGCCCGTCAGCAGACGGTGATGTGCGTGCAGTGGAACTCGCAGGTCACACAGCTGGCGCACGTGTCGTAACAGCTGGCCTGGCAGGTGTTGTAACACGTGTTCACGCAGCTGTTGCAGGTGTTCACGCACGATCCGTCGCAGCTTTGCGTGTACGGCGGCTCGTTCTGCCCGGCGACCGTCCCGCGCTCCTCTTCGGCGCGCGCGGTGGGGAACGACTCCACGCTCAGCTCGTCGAGCTCCAGCTTCAGCTTCTTCATCGGGTGCTCCAGTGGTTGGGATGATTTCGTCCTACCAGTCCCCTCCAACATACGACGCAAAACGATAGACTGGAAGACGCCGGGGGAGATCACCCTGCGTCCGGCATGTCATCCTCCGAAGGATCCACCGGCCGCCGACGGATCGCCCACGGCAGAGAGGGCTGCCGATCCGCTGGCAGCCCTTTCGAATCATCATCCCGTAGATCGATCGCCCGCCGTTACGGCGTGACCTCCGCCATCGGGCCCTCGGTGCCCAGGCGGTCGGCGGCGGAGACGGCGACGCGGTCGGCGTCGCGGGGGATCGGCCAGGCCGTGCGCGTGGCGGGGACCACGTCGATCGCCCAGCGGCCGGCGGCGCGCGACCGCACCACCCACCACATCGGCGCCGGGCCGCCGCCGGGCGAGATCTGCAGCACCCGCGCGCGGCCGCCGGCGGAGGACGTCGCGGCAGGCTGCGCGGGAGCCGCGCCGGGCGCGCCCTGAGGCACCGGCTGGTACAGGCTCGCCACCGAGATCCGCGGCGCGCCGGGGCGCGCGCGCGACAGCCAGGGCGACTCCGGCGGGAGCGCGCCGTCGCGGTACGCCTCGCGCGCCAGGCGCTCGCTCAGGCTGTCGCGGTTCAGCACGAACGCCTTCATGCTGAAGTGGATGTTGCCGGGGTCGCGCAGCCGCCCGCGGGTCACGTAGATCTGGCCGATCACCTCGTTCGCCGTCCACGGGGTGGGGTCGCCCTCGAAGGTGCGGCTGGTGAAGTTGCCGGGCCACAGGTGGCGCCCCATCACGTTCTCGTTGGCCCACCAGTCCAGCAGCACGGGGTAGCTCTGCCCGGTCCGCGCGATCGGCCAGTACAGCTGCGGCACGAAGTAGTCCGCCCACCCCTCGCGCAGCCAGCGGCGCGCGTCGGCGTACAGCATGGCGTACTGGTCGAAGCCGGTGGTGATCTGCGGCGGGTTCCCGGGCCGGTAGATGCCGAACGGGCTCACGCCCACCTGCACCCCCGGCTTCACCCGGTGCACCTCGCGGTACATCCGCTCCACGAAGCGGTCCACGTTGTTCCGCCGCCAGTCGTCACGCGAGAGGCGGCCGCCGCCCGCGCGGTAGCGCCGCCAACTCGGCTCGTCCGGAAAGTCGACGTTCGCGCCCGCCGAATCCCGCTCGGGATACGGGTAGAAGTAGTCGTCGATGTGCACGCCGTCCACGTCGTACCGCCGCACCACGTCCAGGATCACGGCGATGGAGTGATCCTGCACCAGCGGCTCGCCGGGATCCATCCACAGCGCCTGTCCGTATCGCTTCACCACCTCGGGGTGGGTGCGCGCGATGTGCGTGGGCGATTCCGGCGTCTTGGCCGATGGATGCCGAGCGCGATACGGGTTGAACCACGCGTGCAGCTGCATCCCCCGCGCATGCGCCTCGCGGATGGCGAACTCCAGCGGATCGTACCCATCCGACGGCGGCGTTCCCTGCGCGCCGGTCAGGTACTCGGACCACGGCTCCAGCGTCGACCGATAGAACGCGTCGCCCGCGGGGCGCACCTGGAAGACGATGGCGTTCATCCGCAGCGCCGCCGCGCGGTCCAGCAGCGCCACCAGCTCGGCGCGCTGGCTGTCCGCCGGAAGGCCGGGGCGCGACGGCCAGTCGATGTTCGCGACCGTGGCCACCCACACGCCGCGGAACTCGCGGCGCACGGGCGGTGGCGCGTCGGCGCCGGCGCGCGGGGCGCTCGCGGGGGGTGGCGTGCACGCGGCCGCGAGCAGCGCCGCGGCAATCGCGAGAGGATGGGCGGCGCGGAACGAGCATGGACGCATCGGGAACCGGGATCGGGTTGCGGGATCGGCCCAGGCGGGTGGGCGACGGTGAGTCCTGCACGCCGCGTGCGCGCGCCAACATCGCATCTCCCCCCACGGGCGACAACCAGCACCCGATCCCAGCATCCGCCGTGAGCGAGCTCCGTCTGGGAGGGGGATGAAGATCGCGCGGGCTTGCGGCGCGCGGCGCGGACGCCAACTTCTCCCCCGCTCACCCCTCGACTCCGGAAAGCAGGCGATCCGATGGCCGTACGCGCACCCGACTTCCGCCCCGACCTGGAGTGGATCAACACCGGCGGCAGGCAGCTGACCCTGGCGGACTTCCGCGGGCGCGTCCTGGTGCTCGACTTCTGGACCTACGGCTGCATCAACTGCATCCACATGATCCCCGAGCTGGCCGAGCTGGAGCGGCGCTTCGGCGGCCAGGTGGTAGTGGCGGGGGTGCACTCGGGGAAGTTCATCAACGAGCGCGAGACCGCGAACATCGCGCGGGCCTGCGAGCGGCTGGGGGTGCATCATCCCGTGCTGAACGACCGGCAGTTCCGCACCTGGCGCGAGTACGCGGTGAACGCCTGGCCCACGCTGGCCGTGGTCTCGCCCGAGGGGTACGTGCTGGGAATGCAGGCCGGCGAGGTGACGGCCGAGCAGCTGGCGCCGGTGATCGGCGAGTTCATCACCGCGCTCGAGGCATCGGGAAAGATGAGCGCCGCCGCGCCCATCCCCTTCCAGATGCGGACGCAGCCGCCCGAGCCCGGCGAGCTGCGCTTTCCGGCGAAGGTGATCGCGCAGGACGCGTCGCGCCTCTTCGTGGCCGACACCGGCCACCACCGCGTGCTGGAGATCGGGATCGACGAGGACGGGGTGACGGGGCGGATCGTGCGCGCGTTCGGCAGCGGCCGGCCGGGGTGGATGGACGGCCCCGCGCATGCCGCCGCCTTCCGCGCGCCCCACGGCCTGGCGCTGGCCGACGGGGTGCTGTACGTGGCCGACACCGAGAACCACCTGGTCCGCGCGATCGAGCTCGCCGGCGGGCGCGTGCACACGGTGGCGGGGGTGGGCGACCAGGCGCGCACCCGCCCGGGCGCCGGGCCCGCGCTGGAGACGCCGCTCAACTCGCCGTGGGACGTGCTCTGGAAGGACGGGCGGCTGTACGTGGCGATGGCGGGCCCGCACCAGCTCTGGCGGCTCGATCCATCGTCCGCCAGCGCCGAGCCCTTCGCCGGCTCCGGCGCCGAGGAGGTGTACGACGCCGACCTGGCGATGGCCGCGCTCGCGCAGCCCAGCGCGCTCGCCACCGACGGCGGCCGCGTCTATTTCGCCGACGCCGAGGCCTCCGCCATCCGCTACGCGGCGCCGGGGGCGGACGTGCGCACGCTGGTGGGCACCGGCCTGTTCGACTTCGGCGACCGCGACGGGAGCGGCGACGACGTGCGGCTGCAGCACGCGCAGGGGATCGCCTGGTGGGCGCGCGAGCGGAAGGTGCTGATCGCCGACACCTACAACCACCGCGTCAAGACGCTCGACCCGTACACACGCGAGGTGCGCTCGCTGGCCGGCGCCGGCGCGCCCGGCCACGACGACGGTGGTCCGTACGAGGCGCACTTCTGGGAGCCGGGCGGCATCGCCGTCACGCCAGACGGGGCGCGCGCCTACGTGGCCGACACCAACAACCACGCGCTGCGGATGATCGACCTCTCCACCGGCCAGGTCCGCACCGTGCGCGTGCTCCCGGGGTGAGGCGCGAAACCCGCGGCTCGCGGCGATCGTAAGCAACACCGTGCAGCAGTCTTCGAACCACCCGCGCGGAGTGCATGATGGGCCGCAGCTCGACGGTGACCGGGTCGTGTGCGTCTTGTGAAACGGCGATCTTCGACGACCATCCGTACGCATGGTGCGACCGGTGCGGCGCGCCGCTGCCGGAGACGCTGAGGGCCGCGCTCCCCAAGCTCCAGGAGCGCCCTCGTCCACGGCAGGAGCCGGGTGTTCCGCTGACCGTTCGCGGCCGCGCGATCTCCTGCCCCATCTGCCAGCACGAGCGCTTCTACACGAGCAAGAAGGTGGTGGCGGGGCGCATGGCTTCCTTGCTCAGCTGGCAATTCGCCAGCGCCTCGGCGGACACCTACATCTGCGTGGCATGCGGCCACATGCTCTGGTTCATGACGCCGCAGTGATGGTTTGCGTCCGGCCGCTCATCGGTCCGGGCGGTGGCGCCGGGGGGCCGCCTCGGCCGGCGGGCGGAGTGGACCAGCGGAGATGCGGCGGGTTGGCACTGGATGATGAGCCATGATCGGGCGATCCTGCCTGGACGGATTCGTCTCGCGAGACACCGCTGGCTGGGAGATGGATGGAAGAGCGTGAGCTGGGCCGCACGGGGCTGCGGGTATCGCGGATCGGGGTGGGGATGGCCGCGCTCGGGCGGCCGGGATACATGGTGCTGGGGCATGCGGACGACCTGGCCGGCCGCACCTCGGTGGACGGGATGCGCGCGAACGCCCACGCCGTGCTCGACGCGGCGCGGGCGCTCGGCATCCGCTACGTCGACTGCGCGCGCTCGTACGGCCGCGCCGAGGAGTTCACCGCCACCTGGCTCGCCGCGCGCGGCATCCCGCCGGGCGAGGTGATCGTCGGCTCCAAGTGGGGCTACGAGTACACCGCCGGCTGGCGCGTGAACGCCACCGTGCACGAGGTGAAGACGCACACGCCGGAGCAGCTCGCCCGCCAGTCCGCCGAGTCGCTCGCGATCCTGGGCGCGCACCTGCGCCTGTACCAGATCCACTCCGCCACGCTCGACACCGGCGTGCTCGGCAACCCCGGCGTGATCGCCGGGCTCGCGCGGCTCAAGGCAACCGGGATCGCGATCGGCCTTTCGCTCACCGGCGCGCGTCAGGCGGACACGCTCCGCCGCGCGATCGAGGTGCGGGTGGATGGAGAGCCGCTGTTCGGCGTGGCGCAGGCCACCTGGAACGTGCTGGAGCCCTCCGCCGGCCCCGCCCTGGCCGATGCGCACGCCGCCGGGCTCGGCGTGATCGTGAAGGAGGCGCTCGCCAACGGCCGCCTCACCCCGCGCAACCACGACCCGGCGTACGCGCGCGACACCGCCGTCCTGCGCACCCACGCCGCGCGCCTCGCCACCACCCCCGACGCGCTCGCCATCGCCGCCGCGCTCGCGCAGCCGTGGGCCGACGTGGTCCTCAGCGGCGCCGCCACCGCCGGCCACCTCCGCTCCAACGCCGCCGCGCTCGCCCTCACCCTCGACGACGAGGCGCGCACCGGCCTCGCCACGCTCGCCCGCGCCCCCGACGCCTACTGGGCCGAGCGCGGCCGCCTCCCCTGGACATGACGAAGCCCCTCGGCCGATGCATCGGCCGAGGGGCTTCCTCTCGTATCCCATGGATCCGGGCGGACGCTCAGTACCTCAGCACCGAGTACACGTCGTGTCCTCCCAGCCGCTCGCGGCCCGCCAGGAACTCCAGCTCGATCAGGAACGCCACCGACGCGACCTCGCCGCCGATCGTCTCCACCAGCTTCGCCGCGGCCTGGGCGGTCCCGCCGGTGGCGAGCAGGTCGTCGATCAGCAGCACGCGCTCGCCGGGGCTCACGGCATCCACGTGGATCTCCAGCGCGGCGGTGCCGTACTCCAGCGCGTACTCCAGGTCGATCTTCTCCGCCGGCAGCTTGCCCACCTTGCGGATCGGCACGAAGCCCACGCCCAGCTCCATCGCCAGCGGCGCGCCGAAGATGAACCCGCGCGACTCGATCCCCGCCACCGCGCCGATCCCCGCATCGCGATAGCGTTCCGCGAAGTGCGCCACCGCCTGCCGCAGCGCCGCCGGATCGCGCAGCAGCGGCGTCACGTCGCGGAACAGGATGCCGGGCCGCGGAAAGTCCGGCACGTCGCGGATCAGCGCCTTGAGATGCTCCATGGAGGGGGCGAGACTGGAGGTGGAGATGAGGTCAGCCATGAGCGTGCGGAGATGGGGATCGATCGAGATCGCGCGCCGAAGCAGCGATGCCGGGGTGATGCGGAGAAGCCCCGACCAACGTCGCGAGTGGGGCGAGCCGAAGTCCCTCTCCCACGGTTCGGGAGAGGGACAGGCGGGCGGGGTGCGATGCGGGGAGCGCCCGCCGCCAGGGTGAGGGTTACCGCGCCAGCACCCCGGCGTACTTCTCCCACTCGTCCAGCACCATCCCGGCGCCGCGCACCACGCACGACAGCGGCTCGCTGTCCACGTGGATGGGAAGGCCGGTCTCCTCGGCCAGCAGCACGTCGAGCCCCTTCAGCAGGGCGCCGCCACCGGTCATGGTGATGCCGTCGTCCACGATGTCGGACGAGAGCTCGGGCGGGGTGATCTCCAGCGCGCGGCGCACGGCGCTCACGATCGCCTGCACCGGCTCCTGCAGCGCCTCGCGGATCTCCTCGGAGTACAGCCGCACCGTCTTGGGGATGCCGCTCACCAGGTCGCGGCCGTTCACGTCCATCTCGCGCTCCTGCCCGGTGGCGCGCGCGGAGCCGATCTGGATCTTCACGCTCTCGGCCGTGGCCTCGCCGATCAGCAGGTTGTAGCTCTTCCGCACGAAGGCCATGATCGCCTCGTCGAACTCCCACCCGCCCGTCCGGATGCTGGCGTCGGCCACGATCCCCGAGAGCGCGATCACCCCGATCTCGGTGGTGCCGCCGCCGATGTTCACCACCATGCTGCCGTGCGGCGAGACCACGGGGAGCCCCACGCCGATCGCGGCCGCCATCGGCTCGGAGATCAGCCACACCTCGCGCGCGCCGGCCGCGGCCACCGCCGAGCGCACCGCGCGCCGCTCCATCTCGGTGATGCCGCTGGGCACGCCGATCACCACGCGCGGCTTGGTGCGGAACAGCCGCGGCGGATTGACGCGCGCCAGGAAGTGGCGAAGCATCAGCTCCGCCATGTCCACGTCGGCGATCACGCCGTCGCGCATCGGCTTCACGGCCAGGATCGCCTCGGGCGTGCGCCCCAGCATGCGCTTGGCCTCCAGGCCGATCGCGCGGACGCGTCCGCCGCGGCGCTCCACGGCCACCACCGAGGGCTCGTTCAGCACGATCCCCTGCCCCTTGACCTGGATCAGGGTGTTGGCCGTTCCAAGGTCTACCGCGATGTCGGACACAGAACTGCGAACCTTCGGTTGAGCAAACTCCGGCCGCGCGCGGCGGCGTCACGGGATCGGGGCGGAATCTAACCTGCCGCGGCGGCGCGGGACAGGCGCGGATTGACCCGGCCGCGCCACGCCCCCATGCTTCTTCATCCGTTCCTAACCACGCCCCGCATCCTGCCGGCGATGTACTACCGAATCACCGAGGGCATCCGCGTCACCGTGCAGCCCTTCCATCTCCCCCAGCAGTCGCTGCCGCACGCCGGGCGCTACGTGTTCGCGTACCAGATCCGCATCGAGAACGTGGGCGATCGCGCCGCGCAGCTCGTCTGGCGCCACTGGTACATCCATGACCCCGTCGCCGGCGACAGCGAGGTCGAGGGCGAGGGCGTGGTCGGCGAGCAGCCCCTCCTCGCCCCCGGCGCCGTGCACGAGTACCAGAGCTTCTGCGTGCTCGAGGGGCCGGAGGGGACGATGGAAGGCCACTACGAGTTCGTCCGCCCGGACGCGACCCGCTTCCGGGCCGCCATCCCCCTCTTCCACCTGCGCGTCACCCCGGACTGATCTCTCCGCCGCGCCAGTCCCGCCGCCGATGATGACCAGCACCTCGATCCCGCGGATGTGGCGCTCCACCGCGTGCGCCACGTTCACCCTGGCATTCCTCGCCGCCTGCGCTGATGCGCGGCCGGAGCGCTCCGCCGCGTCCACAGCCGCCGAGTCCACATCCGCGTCCTCCTCCGGATCCGTTGCCTCCGCTACCACCCCGGCCGCCGATTCCACCCCGCGTGCCGGCGATCCCGCGCGCACTGATCCCTCCCGCCTGACGCCGCGGCAGGGCGTGTTCGACTCCACCATCATGATCGCGCGCGCCGAAAACCCGGACGTTCCCGAGGGGATCCTGCGTGACCTCGCGGAAGAGTGGGGCGACGACCTGAACGGGCTCCACGTCACGCGCGTGGACCTGGATGGCACGGGCGAGCCCGAGTACACGCTCACCAGCTGGTGCGGCAGCTCCGGCGTATGCGAGAGCTACCTCTTCCGCCGCGAGCCCAGCGGCCGCTTCGTCCGCCTGCTCAGCGCCGACACCGACGAGAGCGGCCTGGAGGTGCTCGCCCGTCGCACCCACGGCTATCACGACGTGCGCAGCGCCTACGCACCCCAGGGCCGTGCCGAGCGCGACGTTCCCTTCACCTACCGCTACGACGGCCGCGCCTACGCTCCCGCCGGCTATCCCGTCGAGCGCCGCTACGCCGTCCCCTCTCCATGACCCCGTCCCTGCTCACATGCACCGCAGCCGGACTCCCCGCTCCACCTGGAGAGTGACCCCTTCCGCGCGAAATCGCCGGACATTCCAGAAAATATGGACAGTGCTTGACTCCTCCGCGTTCACTTTATACCTTCGTTGAAGGCACGAAAGCAGCACCGCTGCCCGGTCCACGTGGGAAGCGGGTTCGCCGAAGGGAGAGCACCCATGAGCATGCGCCGCACCCCGCCGCTGTCGATCGAAGGATCGCGCGAGGTCCTCGAGGAGATGAGCAAGCCCCCCGCCGACACCCCCGAGCGGCGGGCGACCTGGAAACGCATCCATGAGTTGGCAGACGTGGTGGAAGACATGGTCCGCTCGACGCGGACGATCCCCGGCAGCAAGTAGCGCGATCTGAACGAACCCCGCGTGTTCCCTTACGGACGCGCCATCGCCGCCTCTACCCGTCACAGTCCCCATGGGGCCGGTACATTCTTCGAAGCTCGACACCGAGCCGCTTTTCGCCTTCGACTGCGGCCGAGACGATCAGAACGAGTTCCTGCGTCGCTGGGCGTGGCCGGACCAGAATGCGCGGCTTTCGACGACGTACCTGCTGGACGTGAACGGTCTCGTGGCCGGATACATCACCGTGTGCATGGACTCGCTCCCCCTCAGCCGGCGCGAGCGTGGTGTCGAGATCCGGTACAGGAACGTGAGCGCCCTGAAGCTGGCACAGCTTGGCGTCGACCGCCGCTTCCAGGGGATGGGGATCGGCCGCGAGGCGGTCCTGATCGCGCTCGCCTTTGCCAACCGGGTGAGCGAGCAGGTTGGCTGCAGGTACGTGACGCTCGACGCACACCCCGCCCTCGAAGGATGGTACCAGTCGCTCGGCTTCACCACGAACAGGCTCCGGCAGCAGGAGCGACTCGCCGAAGCCGGGTTGCACGAACGCGACCCCGCGGAGGTGCCCGTGAGCATGCGCTTCGACCTGCGGCAGGCCGCCTGACGCACGTCGCCCCCGGCGCGGAGATCCGTGCCGGGGGCGATGGAGTGGTGCGAGAGGTGGTGCCTCAGCTGTTCGCGGCGGCGGCGCCCTCGAAGCGGCTGGCGCGGATGTCGATGCCGCGCTGGGCGAGCGCCTGGATGTACGCCTCGGCCGGGACGCCCTCGTCGGGGGTCCACACGCCGGGCTCCACGTCGCCGGCGGCCTGCAGCGCGCCGGTGATGGCCAGCGAGTAGCCGGTGGTGCGCATCATCGCGGTGATGCCGGTCTCGGGGTCGAAGCGGTCGAGCAGGTCCCAGCGCAGCAGCAGCGGGGCGCCGTCCTTCTCGCCCTCCACCTCCACCCGCAACGCCACCAGGTCCGGGCTGGTGCGCGGGTCCTTCTTCAGCCGCGGCCCGGCCACCGCCATGAACACGTCACGCGGCGCCACCTTCACCCCCTTCACCTCCACCGGCTCCAGGTCCAGCATCCCCAGCTCGCGGATCGCTTCCATGTGCTTGGCGTGGCCGGGGTAGCGCAGCGTCTTGTACTCCATGGTGGGGATCTGCCCCTCGTACCGCTGCGCCATGGTGCTCAGGCCGCCTGCGGTGTGGAACGCCTCCAGCGTGCCCACGTCGGGGAACTCCAGCTCCTCGATCTCGGAGAGCGCCTTCACCTGCAGCGGCTTGCCGTCGCGCACCACCCAGCTGAGGGTGGTGTAGTAGTCCAGCACGCCCTCCAGCGAGTACACGATCTGGTAGTTCAGCGGCGGCTGCGGGCTCTGCGGCAGCCCGCCGACCTTGATGCGCACGGCGCGCACCGTGTCCATCTGCCGGATGCCGTGCTGCGCCAGGATGTTCACCATCCCGGGCGCCAGGCCGGTATCGGGCACCGCGCTCACGCCCTTCTCCCGCGCGCGCTCGTGCAGCCCCTTCTGCTGCAGCACGATGTCGGTGTTGCCGCCCAGGTCGCAGTAGTGCGCCCCGCTGTCGATCGCCGCGACCGTCATCCCGAGGTTGAAGTAGTAGGGAAACGCGTTCATCACCGCGTCCACCCCCTCCATCACGTCGCGCACCGCGCTGCGGTCGTTCGCGTCGACCTTCACCGCGCTCAGGCGCCCGCCCACGTACGGCTGCAGAAAATCCGGCAGGTGATCGACGTTCACGTCGGCGATCACCACGTCGTGGTCGGTGTGCTTGAGCAGGTCGTAGGCACAAGCGCTCCCCTGCTGACCCGCGCCCAGCACCAGCATCCGCATAACGCAGCTCCTTGGGTTCTGCCAAAAGATTGAAGGTCCCGGACGCGGGAGCGCCGGGACTTGGTGCGCGCTGCGCGGCGATGGGGCCGCGCGCGAGAGGGGCGGAAGATAGCGGGCGAGGGCGGCGGGCGCAAAACTTTGTTAAGAGCAGGAACATCCCTTGCGCCCGGCGGCCATTCTCGTGGCCGGGGGGTACGGTGGGAACGGCGGGGTTGGGCGTGTCCCTCCGCTGCGCTCCGGGCCGGGCTGCGCGCGCGGTAGGCCACGATACGACTGTGGCCAACCGCGCCGGGCCACCGCCGCGCCACGCTTCTCCGCGCGCCCTCGCGCGGATGCGCGGGCGCGGCGGTTTCCCGGCCCTCCGGGCGCGCATCCCTCACGCGCTCCGCGTAAACGCAAGCACATCAACGACGAAGAGCCTGTCCGTCGAAGCGCCGCCGCCCATCGAAGCCGTCGATGGCAACGCTCCGCGGCTCCGTATCCCCCGCGGTTCGCGGCGGAGCCTCAGAGACGCGGGACCAGCCGCGATTCAGCCGAGCGCTACCACGCGCCGCCGCGGACCAGGTCCAGCACGTCTTCCTGCCGGTGCAGCAGCACGTCGGGCCGTTCGGCGAGCAGCACCTCGCGCGGGAACGGGCCCCAGAGCGCGGCGGCCGTGCGCGTCCCCGCCGCGCGGCCCGACGCCATGTCGTGCGGCGAATCGCCCACGAACACCGCCTCGGACGCGTCCACGCCCAGCCGCTCGAGCGCCACCAGCACGGGCTCGGGATCGGGCTTGGGGTTGCGCACGTCCTCCGGCGTCACGATCACGGGAAAGAGCTCGGTGATCCCGCAGCGGTCCATCCCCCGGAGCGTGCTGCGCCGGAGCTTGCTGGTCACCAGCGCCAGCGGAACGCCGCGCCGCGCCAGCTCCGCCACCGTCTCGGCCGCGCCGGGAAAGGGCGACAGGAGCTGGTCGTGCAGCTCGTCCTGGTGCGCGCGATAGGTGTTTAGCATCGCCTCGCGCTCGCCGTCGCTCCGCGCGAAGCGGGCGATCTGCGTCTCCAGCGGCGTGCCGAAGCCGCGAAGCCATTCCTCGTCGGGGGGCGCCTGGCCCAGGTGCGTGGCCATGGTGTGGCGGTAGCAGCGCATGATCAGCTCCGTGCTGTCCGCCAGCGTCCCGTCGAAGTCGTAGAGCACGGCGCGCACGGCGCCGTCGAATCGGTCAGTCACGGATGGCTCAGAAATTGGCGGCCTTCTCGATGTAGCGCCGGCGGTCCGTCCGCATGTAATGCTCGACGTCGCCGAGTGCGTCGTCTGCCCAGCGTGTCCGGATCGTCGAGCAGGGCGATGAGCGTGGACATCACCTCATCCAGATCGATGCTCCCATGCACGCGGGCGACATGCCCCAGCGCCGTGGCGGCATTCCGGCGGACCCACGGATCTGGGTGCGACGCGTGGTCCAGCGGCCAGCGTTCCGCAACCGCGAAGTCGGGGCCGTGCATCGAGAGCCAGAGCAATGCTCTCAGGATCTGTCGTGCGTCTCCGGAGCGGAGCATCGCCTCGCCCTCGGCCGGCGCGATGGGCACCATGGGCTCGTAGCCGCGTGCGGGCAATGTCATAGGACCTTTCCCCTCCGGTTCACCATGCGCGCCTCGATCAGCGCGTTCTTCAACTCCTGCCGCAGGAGCCCCCACTCGAACACGTATCCATGAAATATCTCCTGTCCCGGCCGATCGGGAAACTCCCCCGTTTCGTGCCGCTGGAACACGACGATCGCATCGTCGTCCTCGTCGTCGATCCCGATGCGCCTGCTGGACGTCGGCTTCACGCGGATCGAGTTGTCCAGCGCGTTCTGGCCGTTCCTTGGTTCCCGGCTCACCTCACCGCGCGGCTCCGGCCCGTGCTTTCCCCGGTTCTCATCGTGCGTGAGCCGCCGTGCCGCTCCAACTGCTGGGAATGGTGAAACGCGTCGTCGGCGGGATCATCTCCATCGGACGTCTGCATGGTCGATCTGAACCGGATCCAGGGCGAGCGGGTGCGAGTTCACCGAAGGATACGCAGACATCCATCGTTGTCCATAGTGTACTTAGTTGATGATTCAGAGCGCCAGCGACACGCCACCGCTGGAACACGGTTCGTGCGTCTGTGAACAGGATTGTGCGCCGTGGTGCGGGAACGTGACGGTGGGTGGAGAAAGGGCTTCTTCGCGGAACGGCCCGGCGGAGATCGCTCCGCCGGGCCGTTCCATATCCTCCCATCCACTTCCGTGGTGGGTCTTAGACACCTTCGCGCACCGCGAGCTCTTCCGCCTCCGCGACCTCGACCACGTCGGGGTCGGTGAGGAGGTCGACGGGGCGCGCGTCGTCATCGCGGAACTGGCGCGAGTAGAGGCGCGCGTACAGGCCGCCTCGGGCCAGGAGGTCGGCGTGCGTTCCCTCCTCCACCACCTCGCCGCGGTCCAGCACCAGCAGCCGGTCGGCGCGGCGCACGGTGGAGAGGCGGTGCGCGATGATGAGCGTGGTGCGGTGCTGCAGCAGGTGGTTGAGGGCGTCTTCGATCAGCGCCTCGCTCTCGGTGTCGAGGCTGCTGGTGGCCTCGTCCAGGATCAGCACCTGCGGGTCTTTGAGGATCGCGCGGGCGATGGCGATGCGCTGGCGCTGGCCGCCGCTGAGCTTGATCCCCCGCTCGCCGACCTTGGTGTCGTACCCCTCGCTCAGGCGCTGCACGAACTCGTGCGCGTGGGCGGCGCGCGCGGCGGCGATCACGTCGGCCTCGGTGGCATCGGGCCGGCCGTAGGCGATGTTCTCGCGCACGCTCCCGCTGAAGAGCAGCGTCTCCTGAGGCACCAGCCCCACCGCGGTGCGCAGCTGCGCCAGCCGCAGCTCGCGGATGTCGACGCCATCCATGGAGATGGAGCCCTCCTGCACGTCCCAGAAGCGCGGGATGAGCGCGGCGAGCGTGGTCTTTCCCGCGCCGCTGGGGCCCACCAGCGCCACCGTCTCGCCCGGCGCGATGTGGAAGTCCACGCCGCGCAGCACCCACTCGGGCGGGCCGGAGGCCTGCTGCGTGGCGTTTTCCAGCGGCGCGGCGCCCAGCATCCGCAGCCACGCCATCTGCACCATGTCGCCGCCCGTGGCCATCGGCAGCTCGGTGGGCTTCTCGTAGCGGAACCACACGCCGCGAAACTCGATGGCGCCGCGCACCGGCGCCGGCAGCGCCCTGGGCCGCTCGGGGTCGCGCAGGTTGGGGCGCGACTGCAGGATCTCGAACACGCGCCCCGCCGCGCCGGTCGATTCCAGGTACATCCCCCAGAGCTGCCCGATCCCGCCGACCGCGCCCGCGGCCGACCCCGCGTACAGCAGGAAGCTGACGAGCGTCCCCGGGCTGAGCGTTCCCGCCAGCACCATCCGCCCGCCCAGCCAGAGCACGAGCACCGACGCGCTGAGCACCGTGAAGCTGCTGATGCTGCTGAACAGCCCGCGGGTGATGGCGCGGCGGATGGCGACGGCCACGGCCTGGTCCATCCGCCGGCCATACTTGGCGCGCTCGTTGTCTTCCTGCACGAAGCTCTGCACCACGCGCACCTGCGAGAACGCCTCCTCGGCGATCGCGGTCGCCTCGGCCACCTGGTCCATCACCCCCAGCGAGCTCTTCTTGAGCAGGTTGCCCAGGTACAGCCCGCTCCCCACCACGATGGGGACCACGGTCAGGGTGATGAGCGTGAGAAAGGGCTGGATGGCGAGGAGGATGAAGATGGTGCCGATGAGCGTGAGGATCGACTGCGCCATGGCGGCGATGTTCATGCTCAGCACGCCCTGCAGCATCTGCACGTCGGCACCCAGCCGGCTGGTGAGCTCGCCGGTGCGGCGGTCGGCGAAGAAGGCCGGCGGCAGGGTGAGGAGGTGGCCGAACAGGTCCTTGCGCACCTTGGCGATCACCCGCTCGCCGGTGGTGGACAGCAGGTAGCTCTGCAGGAAGTTGGCGAGCGCCTGCACCACGAGGAGCGCGAACAGCCCCAGCACGATGCGGTTGAGCGCGCCGGGGTTGGAGCGCAGGAACGCCCCGTCGAAGATGCGGCCCACCACGTACGGGAACGCCAGCCCCATCGCGGTGCTGGCGACCAGCATCAGCGTGGCCAGGCCGAGCGCGCCCGAGTGCGGCCGCAGGCGCGGAAGGAGCTGCCGGAGCTGTCCGCCCCTCAGCTTCTGCCAGAAGTTCGGCCTGGGCGGGGCGGGCGGCATGGCGGTGACGGCGGTCTCGGGGCGGTCCATGGGGCCTGTGTGTCCGTTCGGTGCGCCTCCCTCCGGTTGCCGGAAGCGGCGGAAAACGGAATATATCCACGCATCGCCCTGCCTACCAACCCGCGGGGGACCGACCGTGCCGTGCGGGCCACGATTCGTACGAAACCACGCGGCGCCGGTGGATGCTCCATGGCAGAACGTAAAAGCCCGGACGCGAGGTCCGGGCTTTCCCGTTCATGCGATTCACCCGCCGTATGCCAGAAACCCGATCCTGGAGGGCGGATGGATGGAGGCGAGGAGGCGCTCGACCGCCGCCTCCCGCGTTCCGATGATCACCTCGTCGATCCGTTCGCATTCGGGCTGGAACGCCAACGCCCAGGCGCTGACCGGTTCCAGCAATTCGAGCAGCATCGCGGCGATGCGCTCGGGCTCGCCACGCACACCGCGCGGACCGGAAACGTGCTCGAGAGCATCGAGCACCGATCCCGCCGTGATGATCCACCAGTCATCGTGAACATAGCCCGGTGGCAGGTGCCGAAGCACCAGATCGGGCGCGTTCCCCGCCCGGTATGCACGGAGTTCGATGTCACCGAAGCGGAAGATCCGCGGGACGACCTCATTCTCTCCGGCCCACCGACTGGTGACATCGTCCACCCCAGCCGGAACGTGGATCCGCGGGACGAGCAGATCCAGGCAAGCATCCATCCCTGGCTCCTTTTAGCGTATGCCCGCTGGCGCCCGGCTGCGTACGCTGGACAAGCACACCCAACCGCCTCCGGATGGTGCGCTGGATGACGTCCGGGGTTCTGACGCAGCTTACTCGTCCGGGAGGTTCACCTGCAGGTATTCTTCTCGGTCGATCGTGGTTGGGCGACCGGTATGCTCCACCGCTTGATGCAGGCTCTCGTGAGATCGCGCGAGGTCCGGGCCGATGTCGGCCCATGCCGCGCTACCGTGAACGAAGTCCTTCGCCTCGGAAAGCGACATCCGGGTGACGCTGCGGATCACGTACAGCGACTCGGATACGGTCGCTCCTCGCGCTCGCAGAGCGCCGAGGATCTCTTCCAGCGACTCGCCACGGCCCGATAGTTCAGCCGCGAAATCGCACAGTTCGGCTCGGTCTGGCGGGTTGTTCGTCGTCACTGTCACCTCGGCTCCCGGATGGTTGATACCAGGCCCACGGGGAAGAATGCCGCGTTCTCCCCACATCCCATCTTTCCGCGTGAAGTCGTCGCCTCACGCTCCGCCTGGCCTGCAGCCGAGCGGGCGTGCGGGGTCACGGCTGCCGCGGATCCGCCTCCCGATCGACGAGACCGGGGTCCTTGTCGTAGGGCTTCAATGTCTCCGAGGTGCGCCTGGTCGGGAGCTGGACGATCCTGCCGGTGGCCCGGCTCACCAGGAGGGGACCGTTGCCGCCGAGCATGTACTCCGAGTCACCTGTTTCCAGGTACCGCCGTGGGTTGAAGGAGAACACCCATCCATATGCCCTCTCGACCACATGGTCGCGCATGATCGCGAACGAATGGAGAGCCGACGCGTATCGCTCGCCATCGTACCCCAGAATTTGCCGGGCACGCAGCATGATCCAAGCTGGCGAACGGGTAAATTGCCGTACCGCGATCTACCCGTTCGTCTCACGACCAGCTTTCGTCCGGATTACCACTACTACCGCTCCTCAACTTGCTCTTTGCAAGAGAGTTGAGGTGAACCGGCGGGTTTTCCGAGTATCCCCCGTCAGCCGGACGCGGCGGCGCGCATGATCTCCGCGGACCGTGAAGCGAACTGTTCCCGGGCCGTTGCCTCGCCGTCGAAGTACGCTTCCCAGAATCCTGGCTCGACCCATTCCGGCGGGCCGAACTCTACAGAGCCGTCAGGAGTTCCTCGCACGATCCACATGGTCGGGATCGCCGAATCCACGACTTCGAACTGCCTGGAGTCGTAGAGGCCCGGGCCGCCCCCCAAGTCGTCGCCGATCATACGGTAGTAGATTCCTTCTCCGAAGGAAGCATCGATTGCGAGCACAACGTAGTTGCGGCCCACCGAAAGCCAATGACTCCGCTCCTCTTGCTCGCCCGTGATCGGGTTTCTTAGCAACGTGCATCGAACAATCATCGGCCTTGGCCCTGGTGGTCGAAGACAGCTTTGTAATCGATGTTGTAGTTTGCCTCACCAGTCGCACTATTGTAATAAAAGTGCAACCTGTAAGGTCCGCCAGGCGACGTGCTCGCGCTCGCAGGTGCGCCGCACCAGCCGCTGCGACAGCACCGCGTTCAGCGTGGCGGCCACGAGATACGAGGGTACGCCCAGGTCGATCAGCCGCGGGATGGCACCCACCGCGTCGTTGGGGTGCAGGGTGGAGAACACCACGTGCCCGGTCAGCGCCGCCTGCACCGCCAGCTCGGCGGTCTCCGCGTCGCGCATCTCGCCCACCATGATCACGCCCGGGTCCTGCCGGAGGATGGAGCGCAGCACGGAGGCGAAGGTGACTCCCGCCTGCCGCTGGACCGCCACCTGGGTGATCTCGTCCACCGCGTACTCCACGGGGTCTTCCACGGTGATGATCTTCTCGCGCCCGGCGTCGCGCAGGCGTAGCGCGGCGTACAGCGTGGTGGTCTTTCCGCTCCCGGTGGGGCCGGTGACCAGGATCATCCCGCGGGGGCGGCGGGCCAGCCGATCCACGTCGCGCAGCAGCGGCGCGGGAAGACCCAGGTCCCCAGCACGACCTCGTGCCGGCCGCCGTCCAGCAGCCGCAGCACCACGCGCTCGCCCAGCGTGGACGGAACGGCAGACACGCGGATGTCGATGTCGCGCTCTTCGAGGCGCATCAGGATCCGCCCGTCCTGCGGGCGCCGCCGCTCGGCGATGTCCGGGTCGGCCAGCAGCTTCACGCGCGAGATCACCGCGGCGTCCAGCAGCGCCGCGAACTGGCCGCACAGCGCCTGGGGATCAGCCCCGCCACTCTGTACCGCAAGCTGGCCCGCATCGACGATCGCATCGGCACTCGCACCCCTGAGAGCCCTGCGCGCGGCTCGTCCCTCGCGGCGTAACGACAGCAGCCGGTCATCCGCTCCGCCGGTGGACCCACGTGCCCGACAGAAACGTGGGCGGGGAGCGAACCTTTGCTCTCCCGCCCACTTCCGTTCGGATGCCTGCACCGCATAGGGCCGGCGCCTCTGTACTCGTTTCAGGGGCTGACATGACACGTGACGGCGGCGGGCCGGTGCAACCTGCACCGTTCAGGATCGCAGCTACCCATTGCCTCGCGCTCCCATCTGGCAATCTCGTGTACCGCCGAGCGGTCGTCGGGGCGGCGCCGACGCTTACCCGCGCGGAGACGAAGGCGGAGGCGGCGGGGCCGGCTGCGGCCGCACCGGCGCGTAATAGTCCGATGCCGGCGGCGGCGCCTGCACGGCGGCCGAGTCCGCCGGCGGCGAGCTTGGAGCGGGCTGCGGCACCGGAGCCGGAGCCCGAACGGCTGGGGTCGACGTCGGGCGCGGAGCGGTCGCCGGCGCGGGCGTCACGGGAGGCGTGTGCGGCGTTGGCGCTGGCGCAGTCGTCTGCGGAGCTGGGGGCGGGGAGGTGACGACCGTCGCCCGAGCCGGCGCCGGTTGCGGCGCGGTGACGGGTGATGGAGTGACCGGCGCAGGTGATGGCGGTGCGACCGGCGGCGCGGCGGCCGAATCCGGCTGGACCGCGGGCGCGGTGGCGGAGCTCGGCCGGGCCGCGGGCATCGTGGCCATCGAGCCGGCGGGCGCGGAGGGCGCCATGCCGGGCGCGGACGTGCCGGCGGCGGGGGCGAGCGTGTCCACCTGCGCGGGTGACGGAAGGGGCATGCGGGGGAGGCGCGCGCGGAGCGGCTGCCAGCGTCGCGGCGCCAGCAGGAACCCGGTGAAGCCGCCGATCACCGCGCCCGCCGCGCCGCCGACCACGGCCGTCTGCGTGCGCTTGAGGCCCGCGTTGCCGTCGGCGGACTGCAGCTGCGACGCGATGATCCCCGCCACCACGCCGGCGAGGGCGCCCACGCCGCTCCACTGCTCGCGCCGGCGGCGGCTGACCTCCACCTGGTCGCGCGAGGCGATGGCCATCATCATCGCGGTGTCGCGGCCGGTGCCGCGCAGCAGCAGCGTGTCGCCGCCCAGGTTGGCCAGGCGGCCGGTGTATGCCTCGCCACCGCCGCCGGGCGTCACGCGGATCAGCTCGCCCTCGGCGGGCGTCGGGTACACGCGCGGAACCTGCGCGCGCGCGGCGGTGGCGCTGCTCACGGCGAGCGCGGCGATGACGACTGCGATCTTCTTCAACGGGAAGGGCTTCGGGACCACGGATCTGCCGGGGGAACCACCGACTGCGCGGCAGGAAAGTGGCCCCCCGGCGCGGGTGCGGCAAGGCGCGGGGGTGAACCGCGGGACAAACCGTGGGTGGAGGCGCGGGTGAGGCCAGGAGACCGGCGCCCGCGCATGCCGCGGCGGCCGGTCTCCCCGGCCTTCCTCGCCCGCGCTCCGCGGGTGAGGCGACGCACTTCGTCCCGGTGCGACCGGCGCCGGCCGGGGCACGCGGGTGCTCGCGAGGGAGTCGCGGAGCGACTTCGGGCCGTCGTCGCCGCGATTTCAATCGCCTCGGGGGGCCGGTGTGACCGCCGATCCACCGGGCGCGCGAGATGGCCCACGAGCCCCAAAGATGTTGCGGCGGCACGGGATGCGTGAGGGATGCGCGCCCGGAGGGCCGGGACCCGGCGGGGCGGCCGCGCCGGGACGCCGGCAGACGCGCAAGGGCCCCGGCGGAGAAAGATCCGCCGGGGCCCGGCGCCGTTGGCAACAGCGGTATCGTTGCCTACGGCGCGCGCAGCCCGGTTCGGCGCCCCGGCGCCGAACACGCCCGAAACCACGCGGTTCAACGCACTCCCGAACGTCCTCGGCCCACTCCTGAACGCCCGGGAAAACCGCTACGCCGCCTTCCAACGCGCCGGGTCGTCCGGATCGCCGTTCAGCTCCAGCACCCACCGGTACGCCTGCACCACGTCGCGCCGGAAACCGTCCACGCACCCCCACAGGTACACCTGGAAGCGGCGATACTGCGTCTTGCCGAACTTGGCCTCGATGTCGGCGCGGTGCGCGTCCAGGTTCTGCGCCCAGTGGCGGGTGGTGAGCTCGTAGTTGTGGGTGTCGTTGTACACGCCCATCAGCGAGAACGGGCTCGCCGCCACCTGGGCCAGGTAGTCGTGCATGCACACCGGGCTCCCGTTGCCGGGAAAGATGTGCCGCTCGAAGAACGCCGACACCGCGTACTTCCGCCGCGTGGCGCTGGCGTCCAGGCACACGCGCCCGCCGGGCTTCAGCAGCGACGCGTACTTGCGCAGCGTCGCGCCGTAGTTGGGAAGGTGCTCGGTCACGCCCAGGTTCACGATCGCGTCGTACTTCTCCCCGGGCTCGTGCGCGAACAGGTGCTCGCGCACCACGCGGCAGGGGAGCTGCTTGCTGCGGATCAGCCCGTTGATGAACGATTCCGACGCCTCGCTGATGGTGAGCGAGGTCACCCGCGCGCCCCGCTCGCCGGCGAACTGCGTCCACGCGCCCCATCCGCCGCCCACGTCCAGCACGCGGGCACCCTCCCGCACGCCGATCTGGTCCCAGGCGAACTGCAGCTTGCGGCGGATGCCGGCCTCCAGCAGCTCGTCGTCGCGCTCGAACACGCCCTGGCTGTAGCAGCGGTAGTCGCCGTCCAGGAACTTGAGGAAGAACTCGGGATCCTCGTCGTAGTGCTCGGCGATCCAGCGGGCGTCGCTGTTCACCTGGCCGAAGACGAGCGGGCGGATGAACTTCCACGTCCACAGCAGCGGGTGGCGGTCGCTGAACAGGTTGCGCACCTGCAGCACGCGCAGGAAGTCGCCCTCCACGTCCAGCGTTCCCTTCAGGTACGCCTCGCCGATGTCCATCATGCTCATCTTGCTGAGCGCGTCCAGCGCCGACGGATGGTTCACCACCAGCGTGAACGCGGGGTCCGCCTGCCCGAACCGGTGCTGCTGCCCGCCCGCCACCTTCAGCCCGAAGGGCACGGGCTCGCGGGATACGAAGAACTCCTGGTAGCGCCGGTCCAGCAACTGCACCAGACGACCGAACGTCCGGTCCATCGCCGCCTCCTGCCCGTCGGGTTCGTGGAGAGTGCTGCCTGGGTGGGGATGTTCGCGGATCCGGGTGCCGCGGCCGGTGGGGTGCCGCGCGCCTCGATCTCCGGTTGGGCTCGTGCTTCGTGGACCTGCGGTGCGACGGAACTGCCTGATTGCCCTGGAACGACGGGTTTGGGCGTGTTTGGCGCCGAGGCGCCAGACCGGGCTGCGCGCTGCGTAGGGCACGATACCGCCGTGCCCAACGCAGCCGGGCCACCGCCGGCGCGCCCACACTCCGTCCGGGACGCGGCGTTTGCTGACGGCGCGCCGGCGCCGTCCCGGCCCTCCGGGCGCGCATCCCTCACGCTCCGTGACCCGCCTCCGCCCTCGCGCGGAGCAGATTCGGCAGGTGCATGCCGACTGCATCCGATGCACAACTTGCAACCATTCGGGGCGCGGTGACAAGCCCCCGGTGCACGAAAACACCAGTCGTCGTCAAGCATGCGCGCCCGTCCGGCACACCCGCGAGGAAGCACGCCGCCCCAAGCACTTCCGGCACGGTGACGCCGCATCCACCCACGGTTCCCCGTTCATACCCGGCGTTCGCGATCGGCGCCGAATGGACGCGCGCGCGATTGGGCGCCACCGCACCAGCCGCGGCTCGGCGGGCGACGGGCGCGAGTACGTCGCCGCCGCCCCGCGTACGGAACGGCTCGGCGACGCGTGTTCGAGGCGGGGATCAGCAGTTCGGGAAAAGCACCGCCTGCCCCCCGTCCCATCCGCAGCTCTGCATGCAGGTCATGTACTCCGTCTCGTTGTTGCCGCAGTTCGGCTGGCCGGGGCAGGTGAACTGCTGGCTTGGCCCACATCCGCCAAAACAGGTGTTCTCGCGCGTGTCGCACACGCACCCGCGGAAGTCGCCGGTGGAGGTGTCGTACGGGTCGTTGCCGCGCACGGTGCCGCGGCTCGGAAGTTCCTCGCCGGTCGGAAAGGTCTCCACCTCGAGCTGGTCCATCTCCAGGCGCAGCTTGCGTCGGGTCGCCATTCGTCCTCCTCGTGGCCGGGGTTTGCCGCGCGTGCCGAAGCCGGCCGCGGCGCAACTCCGTGAGATCGCCCCGCCCACGATCTACTCCGGGGAAGAGGGAGATGCTCACGGATCGAGACGTTTGTTTTGGGATGATAGATGGATCATTCACCCTCCGGCAAGGCGCTCCACGCGTGGGTCGTAGATCTTCTCGCCACGCGGTGCTCGCCCCGTCCGAGCACGGTTCTCGCGCGAATCCCGCGTACGTTCAGGGAATTCAGAAATCGGGGCGTTGTGCCACAAGGACGTAGCACGCGTGGATGGCACCCTGTTGTCCCCACGCTGGCCGCTTCGACGCGAAAGCGTACGAAGTGTTGACGAATTCTACCGCTTTGCGCATGATTGATCACGACGAGAGAGACTGCCGCCCACGATCACACCGCGAGGAGTCGTGCAGATGGCTGAAGAAACGGAGCACCGCCCGGAACCCGAGTGGGTGGAAGAATTGCGGGCCGCGGGATACACCGTACGTGTCGGCACCGGAACGGAGGGGCTCGGCTATCCGAAGGCGTCGTACCACGACTGGCCCGAGCCAAGCGTCGCGTTCGGTCAACGCGTAGCGGAATTCGTGCGGAAGCTCTTCACTGCGGGAGCTTCTCTCCGGCACCGGATCGTTCACCGTTGACCCCATGCCCCTGTACCTCGACGCATGTGCGCTGGCGAAGCGGTATCTGCCGGAGTACGGTAGCAAACGCATGATCGAGATCACCAATCAGTTCGACCGCTGGGGCGGGCTCGTCGTCTCGGGTTTCGTGGAACCGGAAGTGATCTCCGCGTTAGGGAAGTACGCGCGAAATCATGGGACGAGTTCCGCGGACCACCTCCAGAGGCATCCGGCCATCGTGGACCAGCTGAGGCAGGATCTCTCGGATTCGGCATTCACGGTGGTGAGCGTTACCGACGAGGTGGTGAAGCAGGCGTCCGACCTGCTCCGCCTGCGGCCGGAATACACGATCCATGCGGGCGACGCGGTGCACCTGGCGACCGCGTTGACCATCCGCTCGCTACGGAAGCTCAAGGGCTCCCTGGTGTTCGTCACCGCCGACCGGGGGCTGGAGCTGGCCGCGCGGGCGGAGGGGCTCGCGACCTTCAACCCCGTGCGCGAGGGGATCGGCACGTTGCGCACGATCCCGGGGATCTCGCCGTCCTGAGCGAACGAGCGCCGTTCGCGCGCTTGACACCACGCCCGTGCCTGGCGAACGTCCGAGAGCACGCGCTGAACCACCCGATTCGCAGCATGGCCATGATCCGCATCGCCCGCACCTGTCGCTGTCACGCCTGTCTCGCCCATGGCGAGACCGGTGTGGCGCGCGTGCGCGGCGGTGTGCCCGGCGGTTGAGCGGCACAACCCGAAGCGGAACATCGCGGCCCCGGTCTGCCTTTTCGCAGCCCGGGGCCGTTTTCATTTGCACAGGAGACCGTGATGTCGCGGATCGACCGGTACATCGGCCGCACGCCCACCGTGCGGCTGGAGCGGGTGGTGGAGCCCGGGATGGCCGAGGTGTGGGTGAAGCTCGAGGGGATGAACCCCGGCGGCAGCATCAAGGACCGCACGGCGCTGGCGATGATCGTGGACGCCGAGCGGCGTGGCCTGCTCGCGCCCGGCGGCACCATCGTGGAGCCCACCTCGGGGAACACGGGGATCGGGCTGGCGCAGGTCGCGTCGGCGCGCGGGTACCGGCTGGTTCTCTGCCTTCCCGCGCAGATGAGCGAGGAGCGCAAGGCCACCCTCCGCGCCTACGGCGCCGAGCTGGTGCTCACCGACCCCGAGCGGCGGATGCTCGCCGCCATCGAGGAGGCCGAGAAGATCCGCGACACCACCGGCGCCTTCCTCCCCAACCAGTTCTCCAACGCCGCCAACCCGCGCATCCACCACGAGACCACCGGCCCCGAGCTGTGGAGCGAGATGGACGGCCGCATCGACGCGTTCGTCTACGGCACGGGAACGGGCGGCACCATCTCCGGCGCTGGCCGCTACCTCAAGGAGCGCGATCCCGCGATCCAGGTGATCGCCGTGGAGCCGGGCCGCTCCGCCGTTTTGCATGGCGAGCCGCGCGGGCAGCACCAGTTCCAGGGGATGGGCCCCGGCTTCATCCCCGACAACCTGGACCGCACGGTGATCGACCGGATGATCAAGGCGTGGGAAGAAGACGCCTTCCCCCTCGCCCGGCGCGTGGCGCGCGAGGAGGGCCTGTTCGTGGGGATGAGCTCGGGCGCGATGATCTGGGCCGCGCTGCAGGTGGCGCGGGAGCTGGGCCCCGGCCACCGCGTGGTCACCATCGCCCCCGACACCGGCGCGCGCTACCTCACCACCGCGCTCTTCAAGGAGGATCCCGTCTCCACCGGGGCGGAACACGGGTCCTGATCCGCGGACCGCGCGCATCCCTACGCCACGAACGAAGCGGGACGAGGAAAGATCTCCTCGTCCCGCTTCCGTTCGCGTGGCGCACACGTGGTTGCGCCGGTCGCTCCGGCGCGGTGGATCACCGCGTGCCAGAGGCCCGCCGTGACCGCCGCCGCCACGCGATCAGCGCGACGATCGCCGCGATCGCGAGCAGCGCCAGCCCCGCGACGCCGGCGAAGAACGGGATCAGCCCATCCATCTCGTCGAAGTGCCGGCCGCCGGCGGCGGTGAACACGCCCCACCATCCGAACAGGGCCAGCGCGAGTCCCAGCATGGCCAGCCCGGTCACGGCCCTCATCTCAGCCGAGCTCCGCGCGACGGGTGCGAAGAAACGACATCGATCGGCTCACGCCAACCGCGGTGAGGGACACGACGAGCAGAACGCCCACCAGACAGAGGGAAGCGATCGTCGCTTCCTCCAGATCGATCCGGATGAACTCGTTCGTCGGCAGATCGCTCGGGATGAGCGCCGGAACCCAGAGAAGGTCCAGGGCGGCAAGCACGAGGTTCGAAAGGTAGGATCCGCCCGCGATCGTGACCGTGGCGATCAGGGGACCGGCGTGCTTCGTCCCGATGGTCTGGCGAGCGGCCAGCAGACAGAGAACCGCCAGGATGGCGGCGAGAACGACTTCGTAGATGCTCCCGATCTCCTCCGGGCTCCTGCCGTGCTGCTGCCGGACGAAGTAGACGATGAATTCACCCGCGAGATTGCACCCTCCCACACCCGCCAAGTACCAAAGCGGCCGTGGCGAATCATCCCACCGTGCCGTCGACGGATCCCGCATGGGTACTCACTCCACGGGTCGAACCTCGTCGTGCCCAGTGTCACCACCCGTAGTATCGCCCCGCTTCGTCGAGAAGATCGCGGTTCGTCATCACGCCGTCCGACAACGTCACCGCCGGCTGGTTGGGGCCGAAAAAGCGATACCCGACGCCGCCCTTCGGCCCGCGGGTGACGAACCGCTCCGATCGTCCGCCGATCCGGAGCACCACCGTGTCGGCGTAGCTCACCGCCAGCGCCACGCCGTGCTCCTTCAGCCCGCGCCGGATCCCGGGGAGCGCGTACTGGAAGTCGGAGAGCGCCTCGCCCAGCTCCACGTTCGCATCGACGGCCGTCTGCGTGGTGGCGAAGAACGCCAGCACCGCGGGTCCGGTGACGTCCACCGTGTCCGTGCGCGGCATCGCGGGCTTCTCGAGAGCGGAGCGTGGCGGCTGCCTGGTCGCGGGCTCGCGGCACCCGCCGACCGCGATTCCAAGCAGAGCGGCGATCACGGTGGTGAATCGGCGCGTCATCTCAGGAACCGCGAACGTCAGACTTCCGCGATGCGCGCGCCGGCGAGCGCCGCCTCGTCCATCGCATACAGCGCGTCGAGCAGGAGCTGGCGGAAGGTGCCGGGGCCGCCGGCGGCGCGCGCCGCGATCTCGCCGGCCAGGCCGATCACCGCCAGCGCGGCGGCCGACGCGAACACCGGGTCGTCGTGCGATGCCAGGAACGCGCCGACCAGCGCCGTGGCCGAGCAGCCGAGCGCCGTCACCCGCGTCATCATCACGTCGCCGTTGGACACGGAAAGGGTGCGGCGGCCGTCGGTGACGTAGTCCACCGCGCCGGTGACGGCCACCACGCACCCCAGGCGGCTGGCCAGCGCCCGCGCGGCGGCCAGCGCGTCGTCGGAGCCGTGCGCGCTGTCCACGCCGCGCGTGCCCTCCACGCCGCCGCCCACCGCCAGGATCTCGGACGCGTTCCCGCGGATCACGGTGGGCCGCCTGGCCGCCAGGTCGCGCGCCGTCTGCGTGCGGTACCGGGTGGCCCCGGCGCCCACGGGGTCCAGCACCCACGGCTTGCGCAGCTGCACGGCGCGGTCGGCGGCGCGGCGCATCGCCTCCACCCACGGCGGCGAGAGCGTGCCGATGTTCACCACCAGCGCGTGCGAGATGGCGACGAACTCCTCCACCTCTTCCACCGCGTGCACCATGGCGGGCGCGGCGCCCACGGCCAGCAGCGCGTTGGCGCTCACGTCCATGGCCACGTAGTTGGTGATGTTGTGCACCAGCGGCGTGCGTTCGCGCAGCCGCTGCAGCGCGGTCCAGACCTCGGCGGTGTAGTCCATGTCCACGTCCCCGGATGTTTTCGCGTCGATGCGATCGAGACGAAAGGACACCAACGCACGCCCTGCCGCAAGAGCGTTGCGCCCCGGCGAGACGATTCGTCGTGCCGCCCTCCTTCCGCGGCGGGCGGATCGATGGCAGTGCGAAGGTGCACGCACGAAAAAGCCTCGCGCCGGGTGGGCCGCGAGGCTTGGATCTCCGAGTGGGCAGTGAGGGATTCGAACCCCCGACCCCCTGTGTGTAAGACAGGTGCTCTAACCAGCTGAGCTAACCGCCCGGGTTGCTTACAGGATGATCCCCAGCGGGATCAGCACCGCGTACCCCAGCACCAGCAGCAGCGGCGCCAGCACGATGTCGCCGCCGCCCATCAGCACGTAGCCGAGGATGATGGCGAGCAGCCCGCCGCCCAGCAGGGCCAGGTTGCGGGGCGCGAAACGCAGCGACCCCTCGCCGGTGTCGGCGGAGGCGGTCTGCGGGGCGGTGCGCGAGGGCGCGGGGATCGGTCTGGGCATGCGAGAAAGCTAACGAGCGGCGCGCAAACGCGTCAACCCCGCCCGCCGCATGGCATTGCAGCGGGCGCGGCCGATCGCGTTCCGCACGGCGCCGTTCAGGCGGGCACCGCGCCCGGCACGCCGTGCACCGGCACGGTCGGCGGGGTGCCGGGCTGGCCGGCGGCGGCGCGCTTCATCACGGTGGCGAGAAGGGTGTACGCCTCCACCCAGGCGACCATCACGGCGGGGGTGAAGGCGGCGCCCAGCCCCTTCTCCAGCGTCCACAGCAGCGCGGAGGCGACCGTGTCGTAGTGCTCGTCCTTCACGCCGTACCCGGTGTGGCGGCGGCCCAGGTTCTCGATCGCCGGCACCAGGTCGTCCAGCCGGTTCAGGCCGCGGACCACCACGGTGATCATCTGCATCAGCTTCCTCCCCTGCTCCTTCATGTCGCCGCGGAAGAGCGGCTTCAGCGAGGGGTCCAGCTCGAAGAGGCGGCCGTAGAACAGCTCCGCCGCGGTGTCGGCGATCGGCTCCACCAGCGTCCAGCTATCCTGCACCAGGGCTTTGCTCTCGGGCGTCATCGGTCTGCTCGGGGGTCGGGCGTGGAATATCGGGGAAAGCGGCGCGCGGTGATCCGGCGCGCCATCTCGAGGTCCGGGCCAGGCTGCACGTGCGGGCTGGCGGATGATGCGGCCGCCCGCGTCCTCCGCCTCCGCGGCGCGAGGCCGCGCTGAGAGGTTCGGACGCGAGCCGTACGGCATCCGCCACCCGTCGGTTTCAACCTCTCTGGAGAAGGTGATTGCGCACGAACCGACGAGCATCACCAGGACCGGCGACCCACGCCGTTCGCTGCGATTTCCTGCCGGCGTCGTCAGCCCTTCCCTGGAGGACCATCTCCCGAGATCGAAGAAGCCGAAGAGTGACGACCACTCTCCGGCTTTCTCTCCCGTGACGTCCGCAGGTCGAAGCGGCTCCCGCCCGGCCGGTCAGTCCCGCGGCTCGGGGAGGGGATATTCGACACCGGCCATCTCGGGGCGCGGCGGGGGAAGCATCCGCTCCTCGGCATCCATCTGCTCGATCTTCAGGCGGTTGCGGCGGCGGCGCGGGATCCAGGCGAGCAGCACCAGCGCCGTGGCGATCACCCAGATCACCGCCGCGCTGGAAAGCATCGCCAGCCACCCGTAGCGCGAGCGGACGTCGGCGCGCCACTCGTTCTCCAGCTGCCCCATGGTGATGCCGAAGGTGGTGCGCACCGCAGCTTCGAGCGAACCATCCTGCCGCCAGTTGGCGAAGAGCAGCTCCATCCCCCGCTCGCCGCCGCGGCGGCGCAGGTAATCCACGGCCGTGGCGCTCAGCAGGTAGGCGTTGCGTGCGTCCACCGAGCCGCGCGGCCACTCCAGCGCCAGCGAATCCAGCCGCGGAAGCCCGCCGGTCACGAATCCCACGCGCAGCTGCCACGCGCCCTCCACGTCCCACCCGCCGCTCGCCACCTCGGCATACCCCTCGTCGAACCAGCGGGGGATGTTGTCCGGCAGGCGGTCGTGCAGCACCAGGTGCGCGACCTCGTGGCGCAGCACGGTGCCCAGCTCGTCGTCGCGAACGCGGGCGCCGGCGTAGCGCGGCAGCACGATGCGGCGCAGGTCGGGGATCGCCACGCCGCCCGCCCACTCCGGCACGCCGCCGCCCGTCGCCTCCGCGAACGCCGGCGCGTCCGGCGCCAGGATGATCGTGGTCGACTCCGGCACCGACACGGCGCCCAGGCCGGGAAAGCGCACCGGCGTCCGCGCCGCCGCCAGAACCTCGCGCGCGAAGGCGCGGTGCCGCGGCGCGTACACCACGCGCACGGACCCATCGGCGAGCGCTTCCGTCTGCGCCGCCGCGGGCGCGTGCGACGCGAGCACGAGCGCGGCCGCGGCGGCCAGCGCGCGGCGGAGCGAGGGGAGAGCGGACCGGGTCGTCATCCGTGAACGATCATGCGTGGGCCGCGGGATGTGAAGGGCTGGAGTTGCGGATCGAACGGCCGGGATCGCCTCGGCGGGTCGCCCCCTCCCCTCTACCGCGCCGCGCTGGTCGCGGTTTCGCCCAACCGCCAGCGGAGACATTCTCGCCGTCAATCCGTGAGGCTTCTACGAGAAAGCAGTGAGCGATCCGAACCGTAGACCCCCTGTGTGTAAGACAGGGGGGTTCAGCCTGCTGGAACCAACGGTAGATCCGGCGGGAACGACGAAGCCCCGCGTCGGCGCGGGGCTTCGGATCATCTGGATCAACGAGGCGGAGGTGACGATCAGGCCGCGCTCTCCAACTCGGCGAACTCCACGCGGCCGCCGTTCTCCAGCTGCTTCAGCGCGATCCCGCAGCGCTCGCCCCACACGCTGAAGCGGTTGGTCTCCACGCCCTGGCGCCACGCCTCGGCGGCCGCGCGGTGGTTGCGGTCCAGGTAGAAGGCGTGGCCCATCTCGTACCACGCCTCGAGCATGTTGGGCGCCAGCTCCAGCGTCTTGCGGAAGAAACCGCGCGCGTCGTCGTACATCTCGCGCTCCAGGTACACCAGCCCCATGTAGAAGTGGGCGTACATGCTGGCCTTGCGGTCCTGCTCCTGGCGGATCGCCTTCGACAGGTGCTCGATCGCCTCGCCGAAGATCCCCTTCTTCAGGCAGATGTAGCCCAGGTTCACGCGGGCCAGCGGGTTGTCCGGGCTCTTCGCCAGCACCTTGTAGTAGGTGAACAGCGCGTCGTCGTACTGGCCGCGCAGCATCTGCGCCCACCCCAGCAGCGTCTCGGCCTGCGGGTCGTTGGGCGCCAGCTCCAGCGCGCGCTCCAGCTCCTTCACCGCGCGCTTGGGGTCGCCGCCGGCAATGGCCGTCCACCCGCGCTCGATGTACGTGCTGCTCCCGATGTGGTCGGCCACCACCGAGCGGGCGCGCGCCGGCGCGGCCGCCGGCTTCTCGCCCGCCAGCGTCTTGTAGCGCTGCACCAGCCCGCGGATGTTCTCCTTGAACTCCGTCAGCTGCTCGATGGCGGTCTCGGCCTCCTTGAACAGCCCCACGATCTCGTCCCGCACCTGCGGCGAAGCGTCGCCCGCGTCCAGCCGGCCCGCGATGGTGCCGAACCGCTCCTGGTAGGCGGCCAGCAGTTCCTCGGCGTTCATTCCCGCGCGCCCTTCCCCGCACCGGTTTCCACGGGCTCCTCGCTGCCGCCGGTGGCGAACAGCAGCTGCATCCGCTCCTGGCTGCTCAGGATCCGCTCCAGCTCCAGCAGCACCACCATCCGCCCGTCCAGCCGCACGATCCCGCGGATGAACTCGGCGGCCAGCCCCTTCACGTACGTGGGCGGCGCCGCGACCGAGGTCTCGGGCACGCGCATCACCTCGCTCACCTCGTCCACCACCAGCCCCAGCCGCTCGCCGGCGAAATCCACCAGCACGATGCGGGTGTCGTCGTCATGGCGCAGGTCGTGGATCTCGAAGCGCTTGCGCAGGTCCACCACCGGCACCAGCACGCCGCGCACGTCCAGCACGCCGTCCACGAAGGCGGGCGCCTTGGGCATGGGCGTGGGGTCCTGGAAGCGCAGGATCTCGTGCACCTGGAACACGTCCAGGCCAAACTCCTCGCCGCCGATCCGGAAGGTGACCAGCTGCACCTGCGGCACGGCCGCCTGGCGTACGTTTCTCATGGGTCCGTGGGATCCGTGTGGCCGCTACTCTGCGTCGTCTTCGTCGTCTTCTTGGTGCGAACTGCTTGTGACCGCGGGCCTTGGGCGTGTTCGGCGCCGAGGCGCCGAACCGGGCTGCGCGCGCGGTAGGGCACGGTACGACTGTGCCCAACCGCGCCGGGCCACCGGCGTCGCGCCCAGCCTTCGCGCCGGCGGACGGCTCCGAGCGGCGCGCCGCCGCCGTCCCGGCCCTCCGGGCGCGCATCCCTCACGCAACCGTGCGCCTCCGAGGCGATCGCGACGTGATCGGCGTCCGCACCGCGCGTCGCCGCGTCCCCTGCATCCCCGGCGTCCGCGCGTCGCCCGCCTGCCCGCCGCCGACACCGCCCGACACCCCGCACCGCGTACGCCGTCATCCCCGGCATCCGCCGCATCCCGGCACCCCGGCCCCCCGCACCCGAGGCGGATGAATCCGCGGCTACAACGGCCCAAAGTCGCTCCGCGACTCCCACGCGGCCATCGTCGCGCACCGCAGCCGCCGAAGGTCTCCCCCTTCCTCCGGTTTCGGGGAGGGTCGGGGGCCGCGTCGGCCTACGCCTGAGAGGCCGAGGGCTGCTCGCGGATCATCTCGGCGAGGTCCAGCAGGTTCACCAGGGTACCGTCGATCCGCGCCACGCCTACGACGAACTGGTCGCGGTCGCCGCCGGTGAGCGGCGCGGGGCGGTAGTCGGCGGGCGAGAGCGTCACCACCTCGTGCGCGGCGTCCACCGCCACGCCCACGCGCACGTCGCCGACCGCCGCGATCACCACGGCGGGCTGCTCGGCGGTGAGCGCCAGGTCCAGCAGCGGCGCCACGTCCACCACCGGCACCAGGTCGCCGCGCAGCCGCAGCACCCCCAGCAGGCGCGCCGGCATGTCGGGGAGACGATGCACCCGGCGTTTGGTCACCACCTCCTCCACCAGCCGCACGTCGCACGCGTGCAGCTCGCCGCCGATGCGAAAGGCGATCACCTGCGCCACGTCCTCGGCCACCTGCTCGCGGAACGGGCGGAGCGGCTCGGGCGTGCTCACGCCCGCCCCTCCGCGAAGGCCCGCGCCGGCGGCGGCAGGCGAACGTCCACCTCGCGCTCGATCGCGGCGTGGATCTCGTCCAGCGGGAGCACGGCCCGCGCGACCTCGGCCGCCGCCTGCGGCATCCCGAAGATCACCGAGGTCCGCTTGTCCTGCGCGATCCCGCCGCCGCCGGCCGCCACGATCTCGCGCAGCCCCTCGGCCCCGTCGCGCCCCATCCCGGTCAGCACCACGCCCACCGAGCGCGCCCCGTACACCTCGGCCACCGAGCGGAAGAGCGGGTCCGCCGCGGGGCGCACCCCCCAGATCGGCGCCTCCTGGCTCAGCGCGATCCGCGGCACGCCGTCGGCCCGCACCACGCGCATGTGAAAGTCGCCCGGGGCCAGGTACACGTGGTCGCGCCGCACCGGCTCGCCATCCACCGCCTCGCTCACGGGAAGGCCGTCCAGCCCATCCAGCCGCTCGGCGAAGGTGCGGGTGAAGTGCGCCGGCATGTGCTGCACCACCAGCACCGCCGCGCCCAGCGGCACGCGGATGCGCGGCAGCATCTCGGCCAGCGCCCGCGGCCCGCCGGTGGAGGCGGTGACCACCACCGCCATGTCCGACGTCTCGCCGCCGCCGGCCGGCACCCGCCGCCGCTTCTTCCGCGCCGCGGCCGCGGCACGCCGTGCCGGGAGCTCCGCCCGCGCGGCGGAGGCGGGCGCGTCGTCCACCGGTGGCGCCGCGGGCCGGCGCGGCGCCGCGCGGTGCACGCGCACGGGGATCATCTCCAGGTTCGCGGTCGCCGCGGCGCGGAGCGCGTCCAGCAGCTGGTCGCTCACCGACTCCAGGTTCAGCGAGATGGTGCCGCCCGGCTTCGCCACGAAATCGACCGCGCCGTAGTCCAGCGCGCGCATGGTGGCGTCGCCCCCCGCCGTGGTGTACGCCGACAGCATCACCACCGGCCGCGGCGTCTCGGACATGATGTACCCCAGCGCGGCCAGCCCGTCGAGCCCGGGCATCTCCACGTCCATCGTCACCAGGTCGGGGTCCAGCTGGTGCACCTTGCGCAGCGCGTCGTTCCCGTCGCGCGCCGTGCCGATCACCCGGAACTCCTCCGAGGCGCTCAGGATGTCGGTGATCACCCGCCGCATGAACGCGCTGTCGTCCACCACCAGCACGGTGTACGGGCGCCCCGGGGGGCGCTCCCGAGAGCGCGCGTGCGGGCTAGAGGACGACATCCTGCTTCCCCACCGAGCTCACCACCGCGCTCCCCTCGGCCACGTTGAAGCGCACCGAGCGGCCGTGGTCGCCCCCCACCGCCTCGCCCAGGATCGGGATCCCGGCCACGCGCAGCGCCTCGCGCGCCGCGCGGATGTTGCGCTCGCCCATGTTCAGCGAGCCGGGCACCATCAGCGTGGCGAACATGCTGGCGCCGCCCACCAGGCGCGCCTCCAGCCGCCCGCTGCGCGCGCCCAGGGCGGCCAGCTCCTCCACCAGCATCGGCACCGCCGTGGTGGCGAACTTGGCCGAGTTGCCGCGGTCGCGCGCCAGCGCCGGCTCGGGGAGAAGGACGTGCGCCAGCGCGCCGACCTTCGCCAGCCTGTCGTGGAGCAGGATCGCCACGCAGCTCCCCAGCCCCAGCGTCACCAGCAGGTCGCCCGGCTGCCCCAGGGCGTGGTGCGCCACCTTCACGTAGATCGGCCGCGGCTTCATGCGGGCTTCTGAAAGATGCGTTCACGATTGTTCACCGAGCGGAAGAGCGTGCGGGCCACGCCCACCAGCGTCTCCACCTTCCCCATCACCAGGAACCCGCCGGGGACCAGCGCGTCGTAGAAATCCTTGAACAGCCGCTCCTGGATCTCGCGGTCGAAGTAGATCACCACGTTGCGGCAGAAGATCAGGTGGTTCCCCCCCTCGGCCCGCTCGCTGATCAGGTCGCGCCGCACGAAGCTCACGTTGCGCTGCGCCTCGGCGCGGATGCGGTACGGCGGCCCCGGCGAGAACCACTTCTCGCGCAGCTGCGCCGGCGTCTCGGTCAGCGACAGGTCGGGGAACACCCCCAGCCGCGCGTTCTCCAGGCTCTTCCGGTCGATGTCGGTTCCCACGATGCGGAAGCGCTCCAGGTCGGCGCGGCGGCCGTGCCGCTCCGCCCACTCGTGCAGCAGGATGCTGGTGGTGTACGCCTCCTCGCCGCTGGCGCTCCCCGCGCTCCACACCTTCACCGGGCCCTTCAGCGCGAACAGCGCCGGCAGCACCTGCGCCTCCACCGCCGCCCACGTCTCCAGGTTGCGGAAGAACTTGGTGACGTTGATGGTGAGCGTGTCGAGCAGCGGGTCGTACTCGGCGGGCTCGCGGTCCAGCAGCGCGCTGTACTCGGCGAAGGTCCGCTGCCCGCGCGCCCGCATCCGCACGGCGATGCGGCGGCGCAGGCACTTGTCCTTGTAGAACGAGCAGTTGAAGCCGCGGTCGCGCTCGATCTTCCGCTTCAGCTTCTCCAGCTCCTCCTCGTCGCCCTCCAGCGGGAGCACGAAGGGAACGTACGGGGGCGGTGGGGTGAACCCGCTCATCGCAACACGTTCTCCACCAGCTCCAGGTTGGTCCGCACCACGGCGTTCTGCGGGTTGATCTCCAGCGCGCGGCGCCAGAGCTTCACCGCCTCGGGGCGCTCCATCCGCTTGTAGTGGATGTTCCCCAGGCGAAAGTACACGTCGTCGCCCAGGTCGCCCCGCAGCCCGATGGCACGGCGGTAGCTCTCCGCCGCCTCGTCGTACGCGCCGCGGCGGTACAGGGCGTCGCCCAGCGCCTTGTGCGCCTGCGGCAGGTCGCCGTCCTCCTCCACGGCGCGGCGGTAGAGCGCCTCGGCCAGCTCCCACTCGCCGCGGCGCTCGCGCACCGCGCCATAGTGCAGGTGCACCGCCGCGCTGCGCGGGTGCGTGGCGATCCCCTCGTCGCCCAGCTTCAGCGCCTCGTCCACCCGCCCCGCGCTCGCCTCGGCGATCAGCGCGAAGGCGTAGTACGCGGCCGGCACCTTCCCCTTCCCCAGCGCCTCGCGGTACCGGCCGAACGCCTCGGCGGCGGCGTGCGGGTCGCCCTGCTTCAGCACCAGGATCGCGCGCGACAGCAGCACCTGCGGGCGGCCGTGCGACATCCGCGCCGCCTCCTCCACCGCGAAGCGCGCGTCCTGCAGCCGCCCCAGCCGCTCCAGCGCCAGCGCCATGTCGTGCAGCGCGCTGGGCCGCACCCCGCCGATCTCCACCACCTCGCGAAAGTAGCGCAGCGCGAAGCGGTCGTCGCCCTTGCGCAGGCCGATCAGCCCCAGGTGGAAGCGCGCGTCGGGGTTGGTGGGCTGCAGCTCGGCCACGCGCCGGAACTCGCGCGTGCTCTCCTCGTACATCCCCGTCTTGTAGAAGGCGATCCCCAGGTTGCGGTGCTCGTCGATCCGCGCCTTGGGCACCTGCTGCACCTCGGGGGCACGCCGCCCCACCGGGTGCGCGAAGCCGGCCTGGATCAGGCCGAACAGCGCCTTTCCCACGTCGAACTCCACCATCCCGCTGTCGTCGATGGTGTCCTGCACGCTGCGCTTGCCGTCGATCAGCGGAAGGATCTTGCGCTGCTCGTCGCTCAGCTCGAAGCCCTCGATCGGCTTGGAGCGGTCCATCTCGAACACCAGGTCCAGCGACGGGATCTTCTTCTCGATCAGGCTCCACTCGTCGATCCGCCGCGCCCCCTCCAGCAGCAGGTTCTCGGGGTTGATCGAAACCAGCATCGCCCCCTCCTCGGGGCGCTGGTCGGGCTCGAACTGGAAGCTCCCCTGGTTCCAGGTGAAGAGGAAGTAGACCGCCTCCTCGATCTGGATGCGGATGTAGTGCTGCAGCTGCTCGCGCGAGATGTTGCCGCGGCGCACCAGGATCTCGCCCAGCCGGTCGCCCGGGCTCTTCGTCTGCTCGTCGATCGCGGCGAACAGGTCCTCGGCGCGGAGCAGCCCGTTCTTGACCAGAAGGTCGCCCAGCCGGTCGCGCCGGTTCACGATGCTGGCGTAGGTGATCCGCCCGCGGTCGAAGTAGATGTAGCCGAAGTTGGAGCGGTCGGTCAGCGACAGGCAGCCGGTCTTCTGGCCCATGGCCAGCAGCTGCAGCACGTCGGGGAGGCCGGCCTCGCGCAGGTTGCCCTTGATCGCCATCTCAGGCCAGCTCCTCGATCAGCCGGTCTTCCAGCGCCAACCACCCCCACGCCACCTTCTCGGGGTTGTTCAGGTACCAGCGGTCCACGGGCGGCGGCGCGGGCTTCGCGCGCTCGGCCGCGGCGCGCGCGGACACCAGCAGCGCCTCGGCCTCCGTCACCCGGTCGGGGTCCTGCAGCACCACGCTCTTCGCGGCGCCCGCGTCCAGCCCGGCCAGCTCGGCCGCGATCGCCCGGATCTTCTCCAGGTCGGCCGAGAAGCCGGCCAGCAGCGCGTCCACGTCGGGCGCGGAGTCGGCCTCCAGCGCGTGCTCCAGCCGCCGCGTGCGGATCCCCTCGCCCTCGAAGCGCAGGATCGCCTCGGCCAGCCGCTTCCGCCACGGGTCGGTCTCCACCAGCGCCTCGACCGTGGTGGCGATGTCGAGGAGGAATGCGCTGAACTCGTCGGGCGCCTCTTCGGCGGCGGAGAGCCCCACCACGGCGGCGATCTCGTTCGGCCGCACCGTGCGCCGCTCCGCCTCCTGCACCTGGCCGATGCGGTCGAGCCCCGCGTGCAGCTCGCGCGCGCCCTCCAGCGGCAGCCCGGCGAGCGCCGCGTCGACCCCGTGGCCCAGCTTCACCCCACGCTCGCCCGCGCCGCGGCGCACGATCTCCACGCGCACCTCGGTCTCGGGGGGCGTCACGTCCACCACCAGCCCCCCCGCCAGCCGCGCGCGGAACTCCTCGCTCACCCCCTGCAGCTCGGCCGGCGCCTGCCGCGCGGCGAGCACGATCTGCGTTCCCGTCCACACCACCTCGTCCCACACGCGCAGCAGCTCTTCCTGGGTGCGGCTCTTCCCCGCCAGCAGGTGCGCGTCGTCGACCAGGATCAGGTCGCTCTCCATCACCTCGTCGGCGAACGCCTCCAGCGTCCCCCCGTGCACGGCCGACGAGATGTCGTCCACCAGCTGGTCGGCGGTGCGATAGAGAACGTGCAGGTCGGGGCGAACGGTGAGCGCGAGCTGGCCCACGGCATGGAGGAGGTGCGTCTTCCCCACCCCGGGCGCGCCGTACACGAAAAGCGGGTTGTAGCTGGTTCCCGGTGCCTCGGCCGCACGGCGCGCGGCGGCCGCGGCCATCTGGCTGCCGGGGCCGGCCACGAAGGTGTCGAATGTACAGCGGGGGTCCGGCTCGAACCTCATGTGCTCGCGGGCTGCGTGGATCCGGGGCGGAGCGGTGTTTCCGAGGAGCGTATGAGGAGCAACCTATCTACGGACGCGGGTTGAAGCTAGGTCCCCGAGACGAGCGGCGGGCCAGAGGGAGAGGATGCGACGGAGAACGGGTCGGTTGGTTGCCGCGCGCTCAGTGCCGGCGCGGCGGATCGTCGCTGAACGCGAGCGGTCTTGCGGCGAGCGGCGCGTCCGCGCTCCAGCGGGACCGGGTGGGCACCAGCGCGCCCACGGGGTGCCGCGCGAGCCAGGTTGCGACCAGCGAGCGGAACTCCACGAACTGCAGCTCGGGGAGGCCGACCGAAAGCGTGTGGCAGAGGAGCGGGAGCTCGCGGCGGAACTCGCCGTAGCGCGCGGCGATCGCCGCCGGGCCGGGAACGCGCACCTCGCCCCCCAGCGCCGTCGCCAGCATCGCGCGCACCGCCCCCACCGCCCGCGACGGCTCGTTGCCGTGCGCGCGGATGTCCTGGCCGGCGATGTCGGAGCAGAACGTCTGGTAGCGGTAGGGCTCCGCGTCCAGCACCAGCGACTGCTTCGCCTTCTGCGTCCTTGAGCCGTACTCCTGCGCGCCCAGGAACAGCCCCAGCTCCAGTGGCATGTTGAAGCGCGGCAACCCGGTGGACTCGTCCAGCTGCACGCGGGAGATGTCGTGGATCCCGAAGCGGCACTCGCCGATGATCCGCTTGATCTTGCGGATGCGGACCTCGCCTCCGTCCTCCACCTCCAGCGCGGTGCGCGCGACGAACCCGCAGTCGTGCACCGCGAACGTGATGGCCCGAAAGACCGGCAGATAGGCCGCGTCGAACGGGCAGTTGATGAACACGTTGCGATGATAGCCCTCCACCATCACGCACCCCCCTCCGGGCGCCGCCGCCGGCTCCGGCGCCCCCGCCGCGCGAACTCGTAGGGCACCGGCTCGGCCGGCTGGGCCTCGGCCGGCGCGGGCGGCACCGGCTTGCCCCACTCCGGCCCGCGCTCGCGCACCATCAGCGGGCGCCCCGGGTCGTGCGCGCGGCGCAGCTCGATCACCGCGTTCACCGCATCTTCGAGCTGCTGGCGCGTGAACCGCCCCGTCTCCTTCACGGGGAGAACGGTCCTCCAGGGCTTTTCTTCCATGCGGCCTCTCCCGTTGCGGCGCGCCCGGCGGCGCTGGTTCGCGTCGAGCATGGATCCCCCTTCCCTCGTGTGCGGTCTCGCTCTCGCGGCGCGCGCCTCCCGCCCCTACCCAGCACACGAAAACGGGTGGAGAATGCCGCGCCAGGAGCCGTGCTCACTCCTATCACGTTAACACTCTCCACCCCCGGATGCCAAGGCCTGAAACGATCCCGCTCCAACACGGCCAGCGGGCGTACAGCACCCCGGATCTCGCCGATGCAATCTGGTGATTCCGGCGCTATTTGGCCGCTGTCACGTTCCGCCCGAAGCGTTGCGAGAGGCGCCGCAGCACCTGCTCGCTGATCCCCCGCAGGGTGTCGAACACCCCCGCCCCCGCCAGCGCGCGCGCCTCGTAGCGCGGCAGCCCGCGATAGTTGAGCAGGTCGTCGAGCTCGTCGGTGCTCATCACGTCGGGAAGGTCGCGCTTGTTGTACTGCAGCACGATCGGGATCTGCCGCGGGTCCACCCCCTGCTCCAGCAGGTTCACCTGCAGGTTGCGGAAGCTCTCCACGTTCTCCCCGGCCTGCGCGCGCTGGCTGTCGGCCACGAACACCACGCCGTCGGCGCCCTGCAGCACCAGCTTGCGCGTGGCGTCGTAGTACACCTGCCCGGGAACGGTGTAGAGCTGGAACCGCGTCTGGAACCCGGAGATGGTCCCCAGGTCCAGCGGCAGGAAGTCGAAAAAGAGGGTGCGGTCGGTCTCGGTGGCGAGCGACACCATCCGGCCGCGGCGCTCCTCGGGCACCTGGCCGTAGATGTACTGCAGGTTGGTGGTCTTCCCGGAGCGCCCAGGACCGTAGTACACGATCTTGGAGGTGATCTCGCGGGTCGAGTAGTTGACCAGGGACATTCGCTTCCGCTTCCCCTCACACGCTCGAGTTCCGGCGCGCGCGCCAGCCGCCCACGGGCGGCGGCTTACGCGCCGGTGGCGGGCCGTCCGTCGCCGCCGAACACGGTCTTCAGCCCGGCTTCCAGGTCGCGCTCGAACAGGCGCGCGTCGGCGGTGGGCCGGGTCTCGCTCCACCCCGGCAGCGCCGAGACTTCGCGCACGAACTCGCCGAAGAACACCTGCACCAGCCCCAGCGAGCTGTCTTCGCCGAACACGGCGATGGCGATCAGGTCTTCCGCCGGCGTGCGGAAGGGGCCGATGAACACCTGCGCCGCGGCGCCGCCCTGGTGCAGGTGGCGGAAGCCGCCCTCGCCCAGCATCACCGCAAGCGCGTGGCTCGAGGCGTGGATCCCGGCGCCCAGCGAGGCCACGCCCATCACGTCGAGCGCGCGGGCGAAGCCGCGCTGGGCCAGCACCTGGCCGCTCTCGTTGATCAGCAGCACCAGCCGCAGCCCCGCCTCGCGCGAGAAGCGCTCGACCGGGGGCTCCAGCGCGCCGACGAACTGGGCCAGGTCGGCGCGTCTCATCCCAGCGCCTCGACCACGCGGGCGGCCTCCAGCCGCACCAGCCCCACGTTCACCCATCCCTCGGCGACCACCACCAGCAGCAGGTCGCCCAGCTGCGGCGGCGCGGCGGCGAAGAGCAACCCCTCGTCCGCCTCGACCTGCACCAGCTGCGCGGCGCCGAAGTCGGCGCCCTGCAGCGACTTCCGCGCACGCCGGAAGATCGACGCCACCAGCGCCGCCACGGCCGCGCCGGGGACGCCCACCATCAGGTCTTCCTCCACGATCAGCCCGTCTTCCAGGGCCACGACCATGGAGCCGCGCACGCCGGGAACGCGGTTCACCCGGTCCAGCAGCTCGCCGTAGGCGCTCACGCGGGCCCTCCCGAGGCGCGGAGGAAGCGGATCGCCGCGTCGCGCGCGCGGCCGGCCACGCGCAGCACCCACCCCATCGGCACGTCACGGCGCCCGGCCACGGCCACCATCCCGCCGTCCGGCGTGGGCGCCAGCCGCACCACCGCGTCCGCCGTCTCCACCAGGATGCTCTTCCACCCGCCCATCTTCAGGTGGCGCACCGCGCGCTCCGCCTCGGCGGAGGAGGGAGAGAGGACCGCCGCGATCTCGGGGCCACGATCACGGTCGCCCACGTGCATCCGGCCGGCGATCACGAACCCCTGCGGATCGAGCACCACCGCGCCGATGATCCCGCGCTCGTTCCCCAGCGCGGCGAGCTCCGCCTCCACCGCGTCGAACTCGCCGCCGGCGGCCGGCGCCGCGGGGACCGGCGCCGGGACCTCGGCCGGGGCCGGCGCGGGAGGAGCCGCGGAGGCAGCGGCCAGGGACTCGGGAGGCGCGGCGGGCGGCTCCTCGACCGCAGGGGCTGGACGGCCACGCGCCCCCGCGCGGCCACGCCCGTCCTTCCGGCGCACGTGGATGTCTTCGAGGGCGGCGCGGATCTCCGGGTCGAACGAATCGCCCTGCAGCGCCTTCTCCAGGTGGCGCTCGGCGGCTTCCAGCTCGCCGCGTTCGGCCAGCAGCAGCCCGATGGCGCGGCGGCTGGGAAAGTGCTCGGCGTCGAGCGCGAGGGCGATGTCCCACTCGTCGAACGCCTTCACCAGCTCGCCGCCCTCGCGGTAGAGCACGCCGAGAAGGTGGTGCGCCTCCACGTCGTTGGGGTGGCGCTCCAGCCCGCGGATCACCAGGCGCAGCGCGGCGTCGGGGCGGCCGGCGTCGCGGTAGTGCTCGGCGAGCGGGCGAAAGGCGGGGCTGCCGGGGTCGGCGGCCACCTCGTCGCTCCACTGGCGCACCTGCTGGGGGGTGGCGCTCATGCGGCCTCGTCGCCCATGCTGGAGAGCAGCGCCTCGGCGGCGGCCATGGCGCGCGTGGCCTTCTCCCGGCGAACCGCGTCGCCATCCTCCAGCCGCAGGTAGGTGCTCCACGCCTCGTGGGCGCGGTGCATGTCACCGGTGTGCGCGGCGGCGAAGCCCAGGTCGTAGTGCGTCACCGCGCTCAGCGGGTCCAGCGCGGCGGCGCGGCCCAGGGAGCCCACGGCCTCGGCCCAGCGGCCCAGCCTGCGCTGCGCGCCGGCCAGCAGGAGCCACACCTCGGGGTGGTCGGCGTGCGCGTGCGACAGGTCGTCGAGGAGGCGGCGGGCCCGGTCGGCGTGGCCGTCGCTCAGCGCCAGCTTGGCCTCGCCCAGCGCCTCGCGCAGCGGGCGGCTGGCCGCCGACACCGTCTCGGCCGGCTCTTCCAGGATCTCCACGATCCCCGTGGTCACCAGCCCGTAGACGATCTTGGCGACCTCGAACTCGGCGCGCCCCAGCTGCGTGGCGATGTCCTTGAGGGTGCGCTTGCCGTCGATCTCGGCCAGCACCTCCCACTCGCTGGGGTGCAGGTCCAGCGTGGGGCCGTCCGGCGTGTCGGGGACCAGCGCCGGGATCACCGCCATGCTGGGGATCTTGTTCTCCAGCGTGCTCCACTCGTCCACCCGCCGCGCCGCCTCCATCAGCAGGCTCTCGGTGGGGACGCGCACGCCCACGCCGCCGTTCTGCACGGCAGGCGTCTCCTCGAAGCGGAAGTAGCCGTCCTTCCACTGCACCAGGGCGAAGACCGCTTCCTCGATCTGGAAGCGGAGCTGGCGCCGCACCTCCTGCGCGCTCACCACGCCGATCTCCACCAGGATCTCGCCCAGCGGCCGCCCCGGCGTGCGGCTCTGCACCTGCCGCGCCTGCTCGATCTGCGTCTCGGTCACCTTCCCCGCGCGCAGCAGCAGGTGGCCGATGCGCTCGTGGTCCTCGCCGAGCGCGGCGCTGACCACGGCGCCGCGGTCGAAGCGGACGATGGCCGGGCGCTGGCGCGCCTCGTTGCGGATGGTGAGCACGCCCGTCTTGCGCGACAGGTCCAGGAGCTGGAACACGTCGCTGAGGGCCAGCTCGCGGAGGGGTCCTTCGATCGCCATCTGCCGGAATCCCCCCTCAGTCGGCCCCCGCGGGCGCGGCCGCGGTCTGGAACACGGTGGCGATGTCGAGCGCGGTCTCGATGTTCTGGCGCGCGGAGGCGGCGAACGGCCCGTCTGGGTCGGCCTCCACCGCGTGGCGCCAGTGCTCGATCGCCTCGCGGAAGCGGCGCTCGGCGGCGGCGACCAGCCCCAGGTGGAAGAGCGCGTCGGCGCGGTCGGGGTCGAACCTGAGGATGCGCGCGAACGCGGTGCGTGCGTCGCCGCGGCGGCCGTCGTCCATCAGCACCTGGCCCAGGAGGAGGAGCGCGTCGAAGTGGTACGGGTCGCCGGCCAGCAGGTCGACCAGCGTGTGCACCGCCTCGCCGTGGCGCTTCCCGGCGCGCAGGGCCGAGGCGAGGAGGAGCGCGCCGTCGAAGTAGCTGGGCAGCACGTCGAGCGCCGCCTGCGCCTCGGCGATCGCCTCCTCCGTGCGGCCGCGGTCCAGGTAGAGGCGGCCCAGCTCCAGCCGCGCGGCCACGAAGTCCGGGTCGAGCTTGATCGCCATCCGCAGCGCGCGCTCGGCGTCTTCCGGCTTCCCGGCGGCGACGGCGGCGCGGCCCAGGTTGCGCAGCAGCGTCGCGTCCTTCGGCGCCAGCTCCACCGCGCGGCTGAACACGCGCACGGCATCGGTCGCCGCGCCCTGCGCCAGCAGCGCCTCGCCCAGCACCTGCAGCGTCTCCACGCGGTCGGGGTCGTTCTCGCGCACCGTCTCCGCCGCCTCGCGCGCTTCCACCGGGCGGCCCAGGCGGAGGAGGGCGCGGGCGCGCCCGGTCCAGGCGCGCGAGTGGTCGCCGTTCCAGGCAAAGGCCTCGAGCCGGGCGATGGCGCTGTCGAAGCGCTCCAGCGCCTCGCCCTCCAGCCCCTGGCGAAGGAAGATCTGCGCGGTGAGCAGCGCCGCCTGCACCGGGTCGGCACCGGCCACCGCCACGCGGCGCACCTCGCCCAGCGCGCGGTCCAGCAGCCCCTTGGAGAGGTAGTCCTCCGCCAGCGCGAACGCATCGGCCGCCGGCGCGGGCGTGGCCGCCTGCGCGGGGGCGGCGGGGGCCAGCTCGGCGAAGATCGAGTCCAGCGCGCCGTCTTCGAAGGTGAAGCTCTCCACCCCCGCGTCGCCGCTGATCCGCTCGGCCGCGTCCAGCTCGGGCGCCAGCACCTCGGCGTACTCGAACTGCACGTCGATCGCCAGCTTGAAGCGCGGCGTGGTGTAGTACGGGTTCAGCTCCAGCGCGCGCTTGGTCTCGCGCAGCGCCCCCTCGAAGTCGCCCAGGTTGCTCAGGACGAAGGAGAGGTTGTAGCGCGCCTCGGCCAGGTTGGGGTCGGCCTCCACCGCGCGGACGAAGGCGTTGCGCGCCTCCTCGTAGCGCCGCGTCTCCATCAGCACCGCGCCGATGCCGTTCCACGCGCCCGCCGCCTCGGTGCTCGCCTTCAGCGCGGCGCGGTAGGCGTCCAGCGCGGCGCCGTGGCGCCCGCGGCGCAGGTACATCAGCCCGCGGTTGCACCACGCGTCGATGAACCCCGGCCGCAGCGACACCGCCTGGCTGAAGGCCTGCTCGGCCCCCGGCTCGTCGCCACGGTGCAGGCGGACGACACCCAGGTTGTTCCACGCCAGCGGGTACGCCCCGTCGCTCTCCAGCGCGCGCTGGTAGCTCGCCTCGGCGCCGTCCACGTCGCCCGTCTGGTGCAGGCAGACGCCCCGCTCGTTCCACAGCTTGGGGCTGCGCTCGTCCTCGGCGAGCAGGCGATCGTACAGGTCGAGGGCCTGGCCGGCCCTCCCCTGCAGCAGGTACACCTCGGCCATCGACTGGCGCACCAGCCCCGGCTCCTCGCCCTGCTCCAGCGCGCGGGCGAACTCGCGCAGCGCCTCGTCGTACAGCGCCTTCTGGCGAAAGGCGATCCCCAGGTTGTAGTGCGCCAGCTTCTCGCCCTGCGCCACTTCGGGGCGGCGGACGCGGCCGCCCACCAGCTCCTGGTAGCGGGCGGCGCTGTAGCGGTCCAGCGAGAGGTTGGCCTGGGCCTTGGCGAAGTGCGGGTTCAGCTGCATCGCGCGGCGGCTGGCGGCGCTCGCCCGCGGCATGTCCTGCATGTCGCCGTACACGAAGGCGAGCACGTAGTGCGCGTCGGGGAGGTCCGGGTTCAGCTCCACGGCGCGCGTCAGCTCGCGCAGCGCCTCGTCGTTCAGCCCGCGGTTGTAGTACAGCTCGCCCACGTAGAAGTGGAGCACGGCGCTGTCGGGGTCGTGCTCCATCGCGCGGAGGAACCACGTCATCGCCGTCTCGAAGTTCCCCCCCGCCTTCTCGGCCTGCCCCAGCTGGATCAGCACCCCCAGGTCGTCGGGGTCCTGCGCCAGCACGCGCTTCAGCTCGGCGACCGCGCCCGCGTGGTCGCCGGTGTTCAGGTAGGCCTGCGCCAGGCGGGTGCGCGCCTCGGCGTCCGAAGGATCCTCGCGCAGCCGCTCGCGCAGCTCCGAGATCATCCGGTCGTAGAAGCCCGTGGCGAAGTACGAGATCTCCAGGTTCCGCTGCGCCACCACCATCTTGGGGTCGATGGCCAGCGCGCGCTGGAACTGCTGGATCGCCTCCTCGTACAGCGCCTTGTTGAAGTAGAGAACGCCCAGGTTGTTGTGCGCGCCCGCGTCCGCGGCGTCGATCCGCTGGGCGAAGCCGCGCAGAATGCGCAGGTCGCGCTCCGAGTGGGGGGGGCGCGGCTCCTGGGCGGAAGAGGCGGAGAGGTCCTGCAGCTCAGGCAAGGCGGACAGCCTGGAGGATGATCTCGAGCGACTCCACGTCGGGGAGGAGCAGGAACTGGCCCTGCACCACCTCGTCGCCGTCCATCACGAACTCGGTCTGGATGCAGAACACGAAGTCGCGCTCATGGCCGAAGTTGGTGTAGGCCGTGGTCAGCACCGCGCCGCACAGGTCGATCACCAGGCTGGGCACGCTGGGGAGCAGCATCAGCCCCATGAAGTCCGACAGCGCGTTCATGTAGGCGGCCGACAGGATGTTGCCCGCCTCCTTGATGGCGCTCTGCTCCAGCTCGCCGAACACGTGGCTGCTCCCCTCGGGGCGGTGCAGCAGGATCTCGGCGAGGCGCATGGCCGAGTTGCGCGGAAACATCAGCAGCGTGCGCCCGGTCAGGTCACCCAGCATGTGCATCAGCACCGCCGCGACCACCTCGTCGGGGTTGCCGATGATCTCGGGCACCTCTTCCAGCGGGGTGACCTGAAGCCGCGGAACGTTGATCATGATCCGCGTGTTGGTCATCTGGCTGAGCGCCGTGGCCGCGTGACCCGCGCCCATGTTGCTCACTTCACGCAGGGCGTCGATCTGGATCGCGCCCAGGTCCCGCAAATCGAGCGTCATCCGGCTCGCTCCGTGTCGATTCGGTTCGGCGATGTGTATGTACAGCTAAAGCGGAACCAGCGGAACTGCAACATCCACCATCAACTGCGTCGTTCCCGGGCGTGTCCCTCCGCTGCGCTCCGGGCCGGGCTGCGCGCGCGGTAGGCAACGATACCGCCGTTGCCAACCGCGCCGGGCCACCGGCGTCGCGCCCGTCACCGCCGCGGACCCACGGCTCGCGCCGGGCGCGCCGCCGCCGTCCCGGCCCTCCGGGCGCGCATCCCTCACGCGAACACACGCGGTGGCACTCTCGAGGCCGTGCCGCGCCACTCGATCAAGGCCGCGCCGGCGCGGGTAGTCCGCGAAGGCGGACTTCGTGTCGTCGTTGCAGCGAATTCATTCGCCCTTCGACGATGCGCTACGGAGACGCCATCAGCCCATGATCCGCCGGCTGATCCGCGATCATCCGCCGCCGATACCTCCCGCCCGGCGTCAGGCCGCCGCGGCGGCGGCCAGCACGCTCCCGGCGTCCAGGATCAGCGCGGGGCGGCCGTCGCTCAGGATGGTGGCGCCGCTGAACAGGCGCAGCGTGTCGGCGGTGGCGTCGAACTGCTTCACCACGATCTCCTGCTGCCCCAGCAGCGCGTCCACCTCCAGCCCGATCCGCTGCTCCCCCACCTCCAGCACCACCGCGTGGCGCTTGAGCGCGTCGGGGCGGGTGCCGTTGGTGCGCAGGATCTGCCGCAGCCCCAGCAGGGGGATCACCTCGTCGCGCAGGAAGGCCACCGTGCGCCCCTTCACGCTCCCGATCTCCTCGGGGAGGAGGTGCACCGTCTCGCCCACGTGCGTCAGCGGCAGCGCGTACGTCTCGCCGCTCTGGCGCACGAGCAGGGCGCGGACGATCGCCAGCGTCTGCGGCAGCTGCAGCGTCATCTCGGTGCCGCGGCCGGGTTCGCTCATGATCTCCAGCATCCCGCCCAGCGCCCGCACGCGCGTGGCCACCACGTCCAGCCCCACGCCGCGGCCGGAGACGTCGGTCACCGTCTCGGCGGTGCTGAAGCCGGGGCGCGTGAGGAGGCGGTACACCTCCTCGTCGGGCATCCCCGCCGCCTCGTCGCGGGTGATCAGCCCGTTCTGCACCGCCTTCTGCAGCACCCGCTGGCGCTGCACCCCGCGCCCGTCGTCCTCCACGCGGATGATGATGCGGCTGCGCTCGCGCGTGGCCTGCAGGCGCAGCGTGCCCGTCTCGGGCTTGCCGTGCGCGCGCCGCTCGGCCGGCGCCTCGATCCCGTGGTCCAGCGAGTTGCGGAGAAGGTGGACCAGCGGGTCGCCGATCTCGTCGAGCATCGAGCGGTCCAGCTCGATCTCCTTCCCCTCGATCACGAAGTCGACCTTCTTCCCCAGCATCCGCGCGGCGTCGCGCACCAGGCGGGGAAAGCGGTCGAACACCTGGCTCACCGGTGCCAGGCGGGCGCGCATGATCTCGTCCTGCAGCTCGCCGATCAGCCGGCTGGCCTGGTCCACCGTCTCGGCCAGCTCCGGCGTGTCGTGGCTCACCAGGCGGCGCATCCGGTCGCGCACGATCACCAGCTCGCCCACCTGGTTCATCAGCGCGTCCAGCCGGCGCAGGTCCACGCGGATGTGCCGCGCGCGCCCCGCCGCACCCGCGGCCACGCCGGCCCCGTCGCCCTGCGCCTCGTCGGCGACGTCGGCGGCCGGAGCCGCCTGCGGCCGGTGCTCCGCGACCTCCACCTCGCCGATCTCGCCCACGCCCAGCAGCGTCGCGCGGATCTCGCCCGCCGCCCTCTCGCTGCGCACCACGAAGGTGAGCGTGCCGGTGAAGCCGGGCTCGTTGAGAACGGCCTCGGCGGGCTCCACCCCGCTCACCTCGCCCAGCTCCCGCGCGCGCTTGAGCGCCATGAAGGCGCGCACCCCCGGGAGGATCGCCTCCTTGGCGACCACGATCCGCACGCGCACCCCGCCGTCCGCCCCCTCCTCGTCCCCCGCGGGCGCCGGTGCCTGCGATGCGGTGGGCCCGCCGAGGTCCACCGTGGGGGCGAAGATGTCGAACGACACGTCGTCGCCGGCGGCGGCGCGGAGGCGGCCGATCAGCCCCTCCAGCCGCGGCTCCTCGCCGCTCTCCTCCACCGCCAGCTCGATCGACCGCTCCAGCGCGTCGCACCCGGCGAAGAGCAGGTCGATGGTCTCGGCCGTCGCCTGCGCCTTCCCGTGGCGGATGCGGTCGAGCAGGTTCTCCATCTCGTGGGAGAGGTCCGCCACGGGCCGGTAGCCCATGGTGGCGCTCATCCCCTTGATTGTGTGAACGGCGCGGAAGATCCCCTCCACCACCTGCCTGGAGCCGGGATCGCTCTCCAGCGTCAGCAGCAGGTGGTTGATCGTCGAGACGTGCTCGCGCGACTCGGAGAGGAAGAGCTCTCCGTACTGCGAGAGTTCCATGTTACGGGGTGCGAAAGTGCGAGAGTGCGAACGTGCGAGCGTGAACGGCGAGATGCGTCCCCCGGCCCCGGCGGCGCGCCAGGAGGGCCGGATCAGCGGAAGGACGGCCGGCGAAGCGCGCAGTCACGTTCGCACTCTCGCACTCTGGTACTTTCGCACTCGCTGTTCAGCCCAGCACCCGCTGCACGGCCTCGAGCACGCGGCTGGGCTGGAACGGCTTGACCACGAAGTCGCGCGCGCCCGCCTGGATCGCCTCGATCACCAGCGCCTGCTGCCCCATGGCGCTGCACATCAGGATCTTGGCGGTGGGGTCTTCCTTGATGATCTCGCGAACGGCGTCGATGCCGCCCATGTCGGGCATCACGATGTCCATGGTGACCAGGTCGGGCTTGAACTGGCGGTACTTCTCCACCGCCTGCACCCCCGTCTCGGCCTCGGAGACGATCTGGAAGCCCGCCTGGGTAAGGATGTCGCCGATCATGGTGCGCATGAAGATGGCGTCATCACAGATCAACACGGTTTGACTCATCAAGCCTCCGTCTTCGCGTGCGTGGGGCCGGGCCCCTACGCCAGGATGGGGTCGAAGATCTCGTCGGGGTCCACGGCGACGAAGATCTCGTCGTCCACTTCGCCGACGCCGCGCAGGTACGCGCGGTCGATGTGCAGCGAGCGCAGCTGGTCGGCGCTCTCGGCCAGCGTGGCGGGGTCCACCGCCACGATGCGGGCCACTTCCTCCACCGCCATCCCCACCAGCCGGCCGCGGTGCTCCACGATCACGATGCTGTGCTCGGGAATGCGCGACGCGGCGGGAAGGTTCAGGCGCGCGCCCAGGTCCACCACGGTCACGATGCGGCCGCGGAGGTTGATCAGCCCGCACACGTGCCCGGCGCTGCCGGGAAGCGGCGTGTAGGGCCGGGCGGGGATGATCTCGCGGATCCTCGCCACGGGGACCGCGAAGCGGTGCTCGCCCACCACGAACAGCACCATGCGCTCGGTCGCGGCGGCCTCATCGGCCACCCCGGCGGAAACGTTCTCGGTGTCGGTGAGGAGCATCGACGGCCTGCGGGGGACCCCGGTCTGGGTGTGAGCGTGTCAACATAGCGGGCCCCTCAGACCCGGTCAAGCAAACCCGGCGCGCCGTCTCGCCTTTCGTGCCGGGCCGAGGGAGATACGCCCCTCTCCACCCCGCCGGATGCGCCGCGCGGGGCCCGGCGGACCGCAGCGCGCGCTACCCCGCCCGCCCGCGCGGCGGCATGCGCAGCCGCGCGCCGGTGTCGCGCTCGAAGGCGTTGGCGCGGCGGAGCACCTCCACCCCCTTCTGCAGGTCGCGGAAGTCGATCGCGGCCGAGAACTCCTGCGCGTGGTCGAGCATCTTGATCAGCGGCTCGGGCTCGCGCTGCCGCGAAAGCGCCCGCAGCGCCAGCAGGTAGTCTTCGCGGTAGCTGGTGGGGATGAAGATCCGCCGCTGGTCACCCGAGACCAGCTCGGCGTTCATCATCACCCGCGCCAGCCGCCCGTTCCCGTCGTCGAAGGGATGCACCTCGCTCAGGATGAACATCATCATCACCGCGCGCCGGAAGGGGTGCGGGAGCGAGCGGAGGAGCCCGAACCCCTGCCGCAGCGTGCCGCGTACCAGCCCCGGCTCCACGAACACGGTCATCCCCGCGCGGTTCACCTCGGTCTTGAACTCGCCGGGGCGCTTATCGGGGCGCCCGCCCATCAGCGCCCCGTGGTGCCGGCGGATGGTGTCGATGAAGGTCTCGAAGCCGCCCTCGGGGTCCGACTGGCTCACCCCCATCGCCCGCGGATCGGCGGCGATGCGGTACGTCCCCAGGATGTCGTGCGCGTCTTCGGAGCGCGCGCGGGGGATGCGGTTCTCGAACACGATCCCCACCGCCTCCTGGATCTCGAACTCCGTCCCCTCGATGAAGTTGGAGAAGTACGCGTCGACGAAGGCGAGGTTCTCGAACTTCTTCCCCCGCGTGTCGTGGTCCGGCCGCCAGCGCGGCTCCCACGCCATCAGCGCGGCCATCAGCCGTCCGAACAGCTCCACGCGGCGGGAGTCGTACGGCTCGCCCAGCGAGCGCGAGCGCACGGCGGCCGAATGCGCGTGCTCCAGCGAGCGCGTCCCCAGCACCGCGCCGATCATGCTGTCGAGCTCGGCCATCGCGTCCTCGGCATCGAGCTCCGGGAAGATGAAGATATTTTACTACGTAAGCAGAAATCGTACTACGTAAGGGATCTCGGGGGAGGAGTCTCGCGCGCCCATGCTGCGGCGGCAGAGAGGTCGGGCGGGAGTGGCGAGTCGAAGCGCATCTCCTCGCCGGTGCGGGGGTGGGTGAAGCGGAGCTCGGTGGCGTGCAGGAACTGCCGGTGAACGCGCCGGGCCAGCGCGGCCGCCCACGCGCGCTCCGGCCCGCCGAAGCCCTTCTCCCGCCCCGGCGCGTAGGTCTGGTCGCCGACCACGGGGTGGCCCAGGTGCAGGAGGTGGACGCGGATCTGGTGCGTGCGGCCGGTTTCCAGCTCGGCGCGAAGGAGGTCGGCCGCGCGCCAGCGCTCCACGCGGCGGAAGTGCGTGCGCGCGGGGCGGCCGTCGGGGACCACGGCCATCTTCTTCCGGTGGCTGGAGTGGCGGCCGATCGGCGCGTCCACGCTCGCCGTCTCCTCGGCCAGGTGACCCCAGGCGGCGGTGAGATAGGCGCGCTTGATCTCCCGCCGCTTCAGCGCGTCGCTGAGCGCGCGGTGCGCGTCGTCGTTCTTGGCGACCAGCAGGAGGCCGCTGGTGTCCTTGTCCAGCCGGTGGACGATGCCGGGGCGAAGGACGCCGCCGATGCCGGACAGGTCGCGCACCTCGTGCAGGAGCGCGTTCACCAGCGTGCCGGTGCGGTGGCCGGCGGCGGGGTGCACGACCAGCCCGGCGGGCTTGTCGATCACCACCAGGTCGGCGTCCTGGTAGACGATCTGGAGGGGGATCGCCTCCGGCGCGATCTCCGAAGGCTCGGGGGTGGGGATGGACACGGCTACCCGCGCGCCGGGGGTGACCGGGTCCTTCTTGCGGACGGAGGCGCCGTCCAGCGTCACCCGCCCGTCTTCGATCCACTGCGCCGCGCGGCTGCGCGACATATCGAGCGCCGCGGCGAGCCAGGCATCGAGCCGCCCGCCGGCATCGTCGCCGGCGGTCAGCTCGCGCCGCTCACTCGGCGGGCTCGGTGCCATCCAACTCCTTTTCCTGCTTCTGCTCCTCGCGCCAGAGCGAGAACGCCAGCAGCAGAGCGCCGCAGGTGACCGCGATGTCCGCCACGTTGAACACCGGCCAGCGCGTGTCGCCCACGCCGAAGTCCAGGAAGTCGACCACGCCGCGCGACGACCGGATGCGGTCGAGCACGTTGCCGATCGCCCCGCCGGTCACGCTGGCGATGGCGATCAGGCGCGCGCGGTCGCGCCAGGGAGTGCCGCGGAACATGAACCAGAGGACGACGACCGCCACGGCGGCCAGCCCCATGAACACCCAGCGCGACGCGTCGCCCAGGTGCAGGCCGAAGGCCGCGCCGGTGTTGTAGATGAAGGTGAGGCGGAAGAAGTCGCCCCATACCTCCACCGGCGTGTACGGCCGCAGCCCGGCCGAGATGCCGGGAATGTTCCCCAGGACGATCGCCTTGGTGAACTGGTCCAGCGCGATCACGCCGAACACGGTGGCCCCGTACAGCGCGATCTTGCGGCGCGCCTCGTCGGCCGGGGTGGTCGCCGCGTGGGGCGCGCTCTCCGTCATGGCGATGTCGGTCACTTGCCTGCTCAGTTGCGGTTGGCGCGCGCCAGCGCGATGACGGCGGTGATGCCGTCCAGGTCCACCTCGCGGTCCGCCTCGTACCCGTGGAAGTCGGTGGCGGATCCCGTCTCCAGCTCCACGGCCAGCGTTTCGCCGCGGATCAGCTCGCCGCACGCGCGCACCGCGTCGCCCAGGTCGGCGTCGTCGCCGAACACGCCCAGGCGGATGCGGTCGCTCACCTCCAGCCCGCTGTCCTTCCGCAGTTTCTGCACCCGGTTCACCACCTCGCGCGCCACTCCCTCGGCCCGCAGCTCGGGGGTGAGGGTGGGGTCCAGCGCGAGCGTGAAGGCGGCCTGCGACTGGATCACGAAGTCGCCCTGCGCGTTCTGGATGATCTCGAAATCGCCCTCGGCAAGCGCGAACGATTGTCCTTCCGCGCCGACCGAGAGCTCCTCGCCGCGGCGGAAGGCGGCGATGCGGTCGGACGCGAGGCCGCGGATCGCCTCGGCCACCTTCGGCGTGCTCTTGCCGAAGCGCGCGCCGAGCGCCTTGAAGTTGGGCCTGGCGGTGAAGGTGACCAGCTCCTCGGCCGCGTGCATGAACTCCACGGCCTTCACGTTCAGCTCGTCGCGGAGGATGACGAGCAGGTCATCCCCCGTGTCCACGCCCTCGGGGATCACGGCGTAGACGGTGCCCAGCGGCTGGCGCACGCGGATGGCCACCTGCTCGCGTGCCGCGCGGCCGAGCGTGGCCAGCGTGCGCACGGCCTCCATCCCCCGCTCCAGCGCGTCGTCCATCCGCGCGGCGTCGGCCTGCGGGAAGGCGGCCAGGTGCACGCTGGCGTCGTCGCCGGCGAGCGCGCGGTGCAGCCAGTCCGAGAGGAAGGGCGCGACGGGCGCCATCAGCCGGGCGACGGTCACCAGCGCCTCGTGCAGCGTGGCGAAGGCGGCGCGCGTGTCCTGCTTGTCCGCGCTCCCCCAGAAGCGGTCGCGCGAGCGGCGGACGTACCAGTTGCTCAGGTCTTCCACCACGAACTCGGCGAGCGAGCGCGCGGCGTGGGTCAGCTGGTACTCGTCCAGGTCGCCGGTGACCACGGAGGTGAGCGACGCCAGCCGGGAAAGGAGCCAGCGGTCGAGCACCGAACGCGTCTCCACGGCCGGATCGCCGCCGCCCGGCGCCCATCCCTCCAGGTTGGCGTAGAGGGCGAAGAAGCGGTACGTCTGGCGCAGCGTGTCGAACGTCTTCCGCTGCACCTCCTTCACCCCCTCGGGGTCGAAGCGCTTGGGGAGCCACGGGTTGCTGGACGACACCAGGTACCAGCGGATCGCGTCGGCGCCGTACTGCTCGATCGCCTCCCACGGGTTCACCACGTTGCCGCGAGACTTGGACATCTTCAGCCCCTCGGCATCGAGCACCAGGTCGTTCACCACGCAGTTGCGGTAGCTGGGCCCGCGGCCCACCAGCGTGGAGATGGCCAGCAGCGAGTAGAACCATCCGCGCGTCTGGTCCACCCCCTCGCAGATGAAGTCGGCCGGGAACTGCCGCACCTGGTCGTCGCCGTCGAGCCGCTCGGCGTTCTCGAACGGATAGTGGTGCTGCGCGAAGGGCATCGCCCCGCTGTCGAACCAGACGTCGATCACCTCGGGGGTGCGCCGCATCGTCCCGCCGCATCCCTCGCAGGTGCAGGGGAAGGTGACGTCGTCGATGAACGGCCGGTGCGGGTCGAAATCGTCGGCCAGCCCGGGCGCGAGCTCGCGCAGCTCGGCGAAGGCGCCCACGAACTGGAGGTGCTCGGGGCGTGCGTCGCACACCCACGCGGGGAGCGGCGTACCCCAGTAGCGGCTGCGGCTGATCGCCCAGTCGACGTTGTTCTCCAGCCACTCGCCGAAGCGGCCGGCGCCCACCTCGGGCGGAAACCAGCGGATGGCGTCGTTGTTGGCCAGCAGGTCGGCGCGCAGCTGCGTGGTGCGGATGAACCAGCTGTCGCGCGCCATGTACAGCAGCGGGCTCTGGCAGCGCCAGCAGTGCGGATAGCTGTGCTCCTCGCGGCTCGAGCGGAAGACGATCCCGCGCTTCTTCAGGTCGATCAGCAGGTCGGTGTCGGCATCCTTCACGAACACGCCGCCGACCAGCGGGAGATCGGCGCGGAAGGCGCCTCGATCGTCCACCGGCTGGAGCACGGGGAGGTTGAACTGCTGCCCCACCGCGTAGTCGTCGGCGCCGAAGGCCGGCGACATGTGCACGATCCCCGAGCCGTCCTCGGCCGTGACGAAGGTCGCGGGGACCACCTTCCAGGCGTTCGCCGCCTGCTCCTCGGTGCCGTAGGCGCGCGGATCGACCCAGTCGAACGGGCGCCGGTAGCGCAGGCCGACCAGCTCCGACGCCGGGATCTCGGCGCGGATCGCCGCTTCGGCGCCGAAGAGCGCGGCGGCGCGGGCGCGGGCCAGGACCAGGCGCCGCCCCTCGTGCTCCACCTCCACGTACTCCAGGTCGGGATGCACGGCGAGGGCGACGTTGCTCACCAGCGTCCACGGCGTGGTGGTCCACACCAGGAACTCGCGCCCGTCCGGCTCGCCGTCGGCGCCCAGCACGGGAAGCATCACGTAGAGCGACGGGTCCTTCACGTCCTTGTAGCCCTGCGCCACCTCGTGGCTGCTGAGGCCGGTGCCGCAGCGCGGGCAGTACGGCAGGATCTTGTGGCCGCGGTAGAAGAGCCCGCGCTCGGAGATCTGCTTCAGCAGCCACCACACGCTCTCGATGTAGTCGCGGTGGTAGGTGACGTACGGCTTGCTGTAGTCCAGCCAGTAGCCGATGCGCGCGGAGAAGCGCTCCCACTCGTCGGTGTAGGTGAGCACGCTCTCGCGGCACACCTCGTTGAAGCGGGCGATGCCGATCGCCTCGATCTCGCGCTTGCCGCTGATCCCCAGCTTCTTCTCGGCCTCGATCTCCACCGGCAGGCCGTGCGTGTCCCACCCGGCGGTGCGCGGCACGTAGCGCCCCTGCATGGTGCGGAAGCGCGAGACGGTGTCCTTGATCGTCCGGCTGAGCATGTGGTGGATGCCGGGGCGCCCGTTGGCCGTGGGCGGCCCCTCGAAGAACACGAACGGCCGCGCGCCGCTCTCGCGCATCCGCTCCTGCGAACGCGCGAGCGAGGCGCGGAAGGTGTCCTCGGCCTTCCAGCGCGCCAGGACGTCGTCTTCCAGCTCGCCGGTGGTCTTGGGAAGCTCGGGGTACTTTCTCATCATCATCGCCATGGATCGGTCTGGCCGCGCATGCCGGTTGCGCGGAAGCCATTGAAGTTAACGCGATGCGCCCGATATGCGAGCCCACCCGTGCAAATCCAAGGGGCGCGGGAGTGATCCCGCGCCCCATTTCCGCAAGGAGATCGGAGACACGCAACCGCATCCGGCACGCGGAAGCGCCAGCGATGGCGCTTAGGCGGCGCGCAGTTCGCCGCGGTTCCGCGCCACGATTCGCCGTGCAGCTTCACGAGCGGGGGTTCCTGAGCGGCGTAGCTCTTCCACGTTCCCACGCACCGTGGCACGCACGCGATCGCGCGCACGTTCCGTCAGCGTGGCAAAGTCCGTAGCGCCCCCATGGCGCGCCTCCCACTCCACCCAGCAACCAATCAGGCCACCGCAGTTAATGATGTAATCGGGCAAAACGATCACGCCGTGCTGCTCGAGGTACTCCTCCGCGGCTCCCGACAGTGGGTGATTGGCACCCTGGGCAACGAGCTTGACGCCAGTCAAAGCAAGGAACTCCGCCACGTCGCGGGCGTCGGGATTTTCCTTCCGCCGGATCTCGTCGATTTCCGCGGTGGTGGCCAGGACGCTGGTGCGGGCAGCGGGAACCACGATCTCGGCGGGCGTGGTGAGAAGGGCATTGGGATCGGGCTCATATCGCACACCGGCCGCGGAGTACGCCTGGATCCACTCGTCACCGTGGGACGACGCCCACGCCTGGAACATCGCCTCCACGTCCAGCCCCTCTGCCGAGTTCGCCACCAGGGCGCCCCTGGCGTTGCTCACCGCCACCACCCGCGCGCCGGCCTTGGCCAGCAGCCGCGCGGTGTGCGCGCCGACCGCGCCGAAGCCCTGGATCGACACAGTACGACCGGCGAGCGTGTCGCCGTAGACGGTGCGCACGGCCTCGGCCACGCCGATGCCCGTGTAGCCGTTGTCGTCGATCGACAGCCCTCGGTTCTGTGCGCTAAGCCCAGTAACGTGATCGGCGAGCCCGTCCTGGCGCGAAAGCGCGTCCTGGATCTGCTCGGGAACAGCCATGTCGGGGCCGAAGATCACGCCCGGGTCCACGGCCACGACGGCCCGCTCGTGCTCCGCGAGGATCGCGACTTTCAGACCGGCGTTCTCCATCACTTCGGGCGTGGTGACCACCACGCTCTTCTGCCCGTCCGCCGGGATCATCGCGGCCATGCACTTCTCGGTCATCGTGCTGGAGAGATGGCCGACTTCCGTCAGACCATCACGCGCTCCTCCATTCTTGGGCGGCAAGACGCAGCGAACGCCGCCGATACGCCGCTCGAAGTTCTGCTGGTGGATCGCGGTAGTTGCGATCGTGTCACCGTGCCTCGTCTGCACAACAAGCGCGAAGGTTTCACCGTCGATAACGTGATTGCGCAAAATCAGGGGGGTTCCGTCCATGGTGCGTACTCGTGAAGGAGGTGGTACCGCATATGGTGCAAATTGACCTTTAAGGAATGCTACGGTAAGTCTGGAGGGTTCATCCGTCAAGAATCTGCTCGCTGATGCTACCGTGCGGTCTCCGCCAGTGACTGATGCGGTCCGATGTACCCCCGGTTCCCGATCACCGCTTGGCCAGCCTACGCGATGGGGCGGAAGAGAGACCGGTTGCGCTTCGTCGCCTCAGCAAACGCGGTCGCAGCCAAGCGTACCATCGTAGTGCGAGGTGGCCGGCTTCGCACCGTTTCAGTGCGCACATGGGGCGGTGGCTCGAGGCGCGGAACAACCGCAAACCCATCACTCAGCGGCAGTTGCGGCGGATGGGGAGAGTTGGCTCGCCCCGTGCTTCCAGGCGGGGCAAGATCCCCACATCCCATCATCCCACCCCGGCCGGCTCGCCTGGCCAACGGAGAAGCTCCCATGCGATTCGACCCACGGCTCGTTCTCGCCTCGGCGGTGTGCATCACCGCGGCGGCGTGCGCCGACCTCACCACCCCGCCCGACGCCGCGCGCAACCCGGCCGGGGGCGCGCGCCCGATCGTGAACGGCACGTACACCGGCGCCAGCTACGGCAACGTGGGCGCGCTGCTGGTGGACTTCAACGGCAACGGCAAGGTGGATGGGGACGACGAGGACTGCACGGGAAGCCTGATCTCGCCCACCGTGTTCCTCACCGCCGCGCACTGCGTGGAGTTCCTGGCGCCGGGAACGCAGCTGTACGTGAGCTTCGAGCCGAAGCTGTATCCCACGCCCAAGACGTCGATCGCCGCCGTGAGCTGGACGTACGACCCGCAGTACGGGCACGACCAGGCCAACATGCACGACCTGGCCGTGGTGATCCTTCCGAAGGGCTCCACCAGGGGGATCACCCCGCTCAAGCTGCCGCCGGCCGGCTACCTGGACCAGCTGCAGGCCAGGAACGGGCTGAACAACACGCTGTTTGTGAACGTGGGCTACGGCGTGTCGGCATCGCGCACCGGCGTTCCCTCGTTCGGCTACGACGGCACGCGGCAGATGTCGAAGTCGCCGTACATGGGGCTGCAGCAGTACTGGCTGGGCCTGCTGATGCAGACCGCCGCCACCGGCCAGGGCGGCGACTGCTACGGCGACTCGGGCGGCCCCAAGTTCATCGATGGGCGGCCCGACATGGTGGTGGCCACGGTCACGACCGGCGACTACAACTGCCGCGCGACCACCTGGGACTATCGCCTGGACACCCAGTCGGCGCGCGACTTCCTGGGGCAGTTCGTGATCCTGCCATAACGCGAAACGACGGATCTCCACACGGGAACGGCGGGGGCTGCTGAAGCCCCCGCCGTTCGTCCGTATGGCGCATGCCGTAACCGTTGGCATCCGGGCCAGGGGAACCCATATTCGGCTGCGTCATCCCCCGGCATTTCCCCGCCCCGCAACAGGAGCCTTCCGTGGCCACACAGTACCAGATCCTCATCCAGATGTCGGCGCAGACGGTGCAGGCGCTGCAGCAGAACGGCTTCACGCTCTTCGGCTTCAAGGCCGTGCAGTCCACCGCCCACGGCATGCCGACCGTATGGCTCGCGACCGGGCAGATCGGCATGAACGTGGCCGTCTCGTGGACGGAAGAGTACCAGGCCTACGTGTCACTGACATCGGTCATGGCCGGGGCGCAGGTGATCGCCTCGGCGGAGTACGACATCGACCTGGGGCAGACGCTCACCATCACCAACGCGACGGGGATCGGCACGGTCACGCAGGGAGGCTCGCAGGGCGCCGTCTGCATCGCCAACCAGACCACCACGCAGTTCACCTCGGGGATCGCGCAGGGCGCCAACGGGTCGTCCAGCCCGACCTGCGCGTTCCCGCTGTTCGGCCAGAACGCGGAGCTGATCGTTCCGCTGGAGCAGGTGGCCCTGATCTTTTCCACGCAATCGGCCAACCCGGGCACCATCGTGCAGCAGAGCCACGGGCCGGGAATCGTGATCGACATGACCGGTGCGTCGCAGCGGACGGTGACCTTCGACATCAACCAGGGGTGGAGCGCCGGGGGCGCCGTGTGGGCGCAGCCCTTCCCCGGCAACACCGACCTGGTGCCGCTGCTGATCCAGCACTCGCCGCAGCTCTCGGCGATGAAAGCCGCGCTCGACCTCACCGCCGAATCCGCATCCTAGCCCGGCCACTCCCATACGAACGACCGGGCGGGCGCCGTGGATGGCGCCCGCCCGGTCTCGTCGTCGCCATGGATGGCACGGCGGGTCCGGCTCGGCCGCCGGACCGGCCCCGCGCGTCAGGCCGGCCCCACGGTGTCCAGGATCATGATCTTCTGCCAGATCTTGTTGGACAGGCTGGCGGCCAGCGTCTCGATGTCGTTCACGGCGTCGAGCACCACGTGGTCGTTCACGTACTGCACGTGCAGCGCGGCCAGCTTGCTGCTGATGGAAAGGAGCTCCGAGCAGTAGTCCAGGTAGCGCGCCAGCTCGAACCGGGTGAGGGTGCGTTTGGGGCTGGACGCGGTGGACTCCCCGCCGCCCATCACGTGCTGCGGGTCCTTGGTGAGCTGGTGCATGTCCACGATGTGGACGATGCTGCGCAGCCGGTGCAACGCGCGGAGCACCTTGCGGCGCTTCACCCGCTGCTCGATCGACACCAGGAAGAAGACGGCCAGGGAGAGGAAGACCACCTCGTTGATCCCCGCCTCCACCCCCTGCAGCAGCTCGGAGAGGTTGCCGGGATCGGACGACCCCGTCCCCACCGATACGATCAGCGACGCCAGGGAGAGCGCGAACAGGACCAGCGCCGCCACCCCCGCCACGATCGCGATCCGCAGCGGCCAGATCGGCCGGCGCAGCCGCGCGGTCACCCGCTCCGTCTCGCCGCCCACGCGCGTGAGCTCGGCGGCCACGCGCGAGAGCCCCGAGTCCGGAAAGCGCTCGCGGATGCGCTGCTCCAGCCGCCGCGCCGTGTCGATGATCTGCGCCGGCTGCAGCTCGCTGTACGCGCCACCCGGCGCCACCTGCGTGTCCACGCGATCGGGGAGCGTCACGGGGCACCCCGCAGCCGGATGGCCAGGCTGCGCGCCCAGGGCTCGAATCCGAGCCGTTCCGCCACCGCGAGGGAGGGCGTGTTCGACTCCAGCGTCCGGTACTGCGCGACCAGCCCCGCCTCCAGCGCGTGCGCGGTGACGCGGCATTG